>Ga0315321_10000336_pt1 | contig 34092 bp, 26 predicted proteins | sample M180m21515metaG_FD_203464 | JGI IMG/M metagenome (GOLD analysis project Ga0315321, IMG submission 203464) | Ammonia-oxidizing marine archaeal communities from Monterey Bay, California, United States - M1 80m 21515 | ecosystem: Environmental > Aquatic > Marine > Intertidal zone | place: USA... | reverse complement strand
AAAGTAGACAATTCTATAACTAGAGATGACCTTATAAAGGTATCTTCAGCAATAAACAAGCTGGATAAAGTAGCTGGTTTTACTAAACACTACGGTCGTAACTTACCAGATCCTGTAGAAACTATTTTTAACACCAAGACAGCTATGCAGCCTTCCCTAAACTTAGGTGGTAAGGATATACCTCTCGAAAAACTAATGGCTGTACCTCCTGCGGCTTACGGAGACATACTGGGTTCTGATATAGTAGACGAGATAACAGAAGGGGGGGAGATAGCCCCTGATAAGCTTAGTGCTATACTAGACACCTTGCCTAAGGATATGAAAGATTCTCTAGTTAAGGAGTTAAACCTATAATGCAATCCATAGCCTCTAAACTATCTAAAGAAGCAGCAGTGAGCCTACTAAAAGACCCAGGCCTGGTACCGCTATCCTGCTTAGTAGCAGCTTGCGATGCTCTAACAGGAGGGGCTTGTTTTGTGTGGGAGATAGATACTACCCTAGATGAGTTAGAGGATGAGAATAGTCTACCTAGCGCTGAAGCTAGGGATAGGCTACTGGCAGGGATAGCTTGTTTAGCTAACCCAGCACATCTATGGGAAGCAGGGGCTTTTATGGCTGTAGCTCAAACTATTAACGGTAGTCTAGCAGTTCCTGAGATATGGGAACCTCTTAGTCCCGCGCAGATAACCTATGCTATAAACGAGCTTAACTATTTAAATAGCTTATACAATAACGTATCTACAATAGAGCCTCTATATGGGGAAGACCCCAAGATTTACATGGCAGGGTGTTTATTTGATCACGGATTCCCTGAGTGTCCCGAAGAACTGAGCTTATGCGCAGATCAACTTGAGAGGTTCTATGATAAATCAGTTGAACTATCAGAGCTAGTGGGTAATCCCGTAACTAAGCGTAAATTGGACGAAGTAACTTCTTATGTTAAGAGCATGGTATCTATCAGAGCTAAAAAAATGAGCCTGCTAAAAACAGACCCATCTTCCTAGGCCCCTACCAACTTTAAATTCTTACCTAGTTAAGGCAGTGACTAACTACAGGGAAGATTTTTGTCTTCCAGAGGTTGTTCGGTTTAAGAGCCGAGATCAACATCTTGTAATAATTGTCTGTGCCATCGTTGCGCGACCACAGCTCGGTACACATCTTTACCTTAACGTCGTCGTCGATGTGTGCCCAGAATCTACATAGGTTGCTAACTATATGCTGAGGATCAGGCTTAGTACCGTAGATATATAACATCGTCGATGTCACTACTCTGGTGATCAAGTCCTTTCGACCTGCTGCCTCAATTCTCTTGAGAGTACTGGCAGTAGTAGCCCAGTCATTAAGAACCGTCTCAGGTGGCAGCTTGAACTCGCTATCCTGAGTGAAGTTCACGAAGTCACTTGCTGTTTGGTAACCTACATAAGTACTGATAGCCACAGGGTTAAGTAAGTCATCGTTAACCTGTAGGAACCGACTTACTTTTTCCCAGCTAGCTGGGGTGGCATAGATTTTACCAGCCGCCCTAGCCTTTTCGTCTAACAGCTTCTCCAGATTAGAGCTCACATAGTCTATAACCCACTTGTGGTACTCTTTTTCTCTAGCATATGCTAACCAGCCTGACACGTCTGTGGTAACCTCCATATGGCACAGACGTCTACGCCACGCAGGATCGTTTAAGATATCATTTACCTGATACGACCCATTGTCGGGGTTACAGGCTGCCATGATATAGCAGTCTTCAGGTAGGTCTACCCCATAGATACTACGTTCACTAATAAAGTTAAACAGGCCAGACGCCGTTTCTGCGTCCTGGTATCGGGTGATCTCGTCAAAGAACACAAGGCTAGGCTTACCAGCTTTCTGCGCTTCAAAGATCTTTTTAGTCCAAGGAGGCAGCAGCATTTGAAAGAATTGCTTATCCTGTGGGTCTCGATAAGGAATACCGAAATCAGCGGCCTGCATGTGAGATACCGTATTCGCTACCAGTACCGCCCTGAGGGCATCCGCTATCTGCCCTGCGCCCGCTGTTTTACCAATACCAGCTTCTCCGTGCCAACATACTACGCCTCCGGCCTTAAGTATAGGCAGGGTTACTTTGTGGCTATCTGAAATGCTAACTCGGCTTATACCGATTGTATCGGCATAATTTTTCTGTGTATTATTACTCATATGATGTTTATTTCCTAAGGTGTAAAAAATGGATGATTTATCCTGTGATCGGAAAACTCTAGCTGAGGCCACCCTAATGTTGGATGGCGAACAGTTCTCTTTAAATGACTATCCGTTCTATAACTCCCTGTATAAAGGAGAATGGCCTAGCACACTGTTAATGTGTGGCCGTCAGGTCGGTAAGTCTGTTTCTGCAGCTGCTTTTAGTGTCTGTGAGAGTATCGCAATACCTCACTTCAAGACACTATATATAGCTCCTACCCTCAAGCAGACTAGTACCTTTTCTAATACCCGCGTGTCTAAACTAGTAAGGCATAGTCCTGTAGTTAAGCAGCTTATGGGAGCAGTTACCTCGGACAATGTATTTCTTAAAGTCCTCGGTAACGGTTCAGAGCTTATTTTTAACTATGCCTCTGATGACCCCGATCGTGTCCGAGGTGTGTCTGCTGACCGTGTCATATACGACGAGGTCCAAGACATAGACTACGAGGCTGTAGTACCTGTGGTTAATGAATGCCTAGCTAACTCCAAGTTCGGATTTGTATCGTACATGGGTACTCCTAAAACTCAGGAAAACACTATACAATTCATCTGGGATAATAGCTCCCAGTCAGAGTGGTGTATAAAATGTGATTCCTGTTCCAAGTATTCTTTCTACCGTTCCTCTAAAGGTATCGGTAAAGAAGGCTTAGAGTGCCTCCACTGCTCCAAATATGTTGATCCTAGGAACGGCATATGGGTAGATATGAAGGATTCATACTACACCAAAGCATTCCACGTACCTCAAGTTATACTACCAGCTAATCGAGAGAAAATCCGTTGGGGACGTATTCTCAATAAGCTAGATACTTACTCGGAGAGTAAATTTAAAAATGAGGTTATGGGAGTCAGTGACTCCGTAGGATCTCGACTGGTCTCTTTAGAAGACCTTCTCTCAGCATGTAAGCCGAGGCAATCTCCCGCAGGTTTTATCTGTGGGGGAGTCGATTGGAGTGGTGGAGGAAGCAAAGGTCTTAGTCGCACAGTTAGCTGGATCTTCTCTAGATCTCCCGGAGGAAGGTTTATCATGCACCACTACTGTATTTACAGGGACGTTAATCCAGTAGACGCAGTGGATCGCATAGCCCAAACCTTCCATGAATATGGTGTAAACCTAATAATAGGAGACGCCGGAGAAGGCGCTCTAGCCAACTCCTTACTAACTAAAAAGATGCAAGGCAAGCCTCTATATCAACTCCAGTATGGGTCTAATTCAAAACCTCTTAACTGGAACGGAGTAGACCGATACATGGCTGACCGCACTACCCTAATTGACTGCTTCTTCCTGGACGTTAAGCAAGGTCGGATACAATTCCTCGAGAAGGCACATATGCAGGAGGCCTTTGAGGATATGCTAGCTCTCTATGAGGAAGTAATGCCCTCGGGTAAGAAAGTATGGCGCCATTCCCCAAATGCCCCCGACGACTGTCTACATGCTGCTGTATTCTCATGGGTGGCTTGCAAGATACTTAGCCACGACCTTAAGTTTTATCACCAGTAGCTTTATGCTCCTCAGACTTTAGGTAGAGGTACAAGCTCCATAGGGCCGCGAGTGCCTCTTCTGCTTTGACTTTACCTAGACCATCTTCTTTGAAGTGAGGGTGATTTACCAGGGATTCCTCTACCAGCATACCACATAGGTAAGATCTATCTAATACCTCATGGAGTAGTATTTCTCTACTGTACTTACCTTGTTTATCAACTAGGGCTAACTCTCTAGTGTCTGGTTTATCATTCGACATAATATATACCTTTTATATATGTATAAAAAAACTACCTACTATCTAATATAGTACAAAGTGTATTCCGGGGACCAGAGCTCACGTAGTGAGCCTAGTTGGGAGTATGAAGTAACTTCATAGCTTTTTCAGCTACTATATTTGTTCTACACAACAATGTATTCCCGCTGGCGCCTCAGGGGCATCCCCCCCGCGCTTTGTGTAACCCAGTGAGGTAACTGATTTTCTCAGGTGCCCCCCTCGGCCCGCAGGGCCAGCTTTGGTATAGCGGTGTAACACCGCTTCTAACTTAGCTATAGAACTATGTATTTAACTCTAGTAACTACTGCCTATGATAGCACGAAGTGTGTCATCTCGTGACGCCCGCCGTCGAGGGTCTAACGCAGTTAGGCCTCGACCCTAATTCGGGAGTATGGAGTTACTCCATCTCTCCTTAAGCTACTATCTTATTCCATACAACAATGTGTTAGAGGCCTCGGGGAATTTGCAGGCAGTGCCTCCATTCTCCCTGACGTGTTACCTCAGTTTCAAGTCAACCAGCCGGCCCTACGGGCCGGATTTGGTTTGGTAGTGTAACACTACCTTTACTTAGCTATGGAACTAATACTCATTCAAAATGTTTTTCCCAGACATCCCTTCAGCAGATTTTCGCTGAAGTTGAGGGAAGTCTATGTTACACAGACCCTAGTCTCAGCAATGAGTATCTACTCTAATAGATCGAAGTGTGCTCGATATCGCGCAGCCCGGGCGCCGTGCTCGAAGAGCTGATAGGGGGCGGAGATGTAACACCTCCCTCACCTAAAGCATCTACTAAAGTAGGTAATGTCTGAGCATATAACCCAGAGCATAAACTTATAACAAATAATCAGCTATTTTTGTGTGTAGGCCTCTACACTATACTTGGCTTCACCGTACGTAGGGCCTACTTCTATATCGTAAGGTAGCTCCACCGGAACCACGGGGAACTCTCTTTGTATAAAGTCCCTAACATGCATTTTGAAGAACCCATCTAAGCTAGGTAGTAAGCTTCTGGGCATCTCAAATACAATACTGTCATGCACAGTAATCATCAACCTGCCCCGCACTTTACTCATGTGTTTACTTAACTCTATGAGAGTCCTAGTAACTATCTCAGAGGTGAATCCTTGAACCAAGTAATTTACCCCCTGTCTACCACAAGCCGATCCTATACTACCCCCCATTCTTGCTAAGGGAAACCTCCGGGCCCTGCCAGTCGGGGTGCGGAGTACTCCTTTATGGAGCACCAGGCTTTTGGTGTAAGTTATATAATCATTAATACGAGGGAACCTTTTAAAGAACATACGCATCAATGATTCCGCCTCCCGGACATGAATACTTAGCTGTGTAGCTAGCTTAGGGGCACTGATACAAAACAAGAGACCAAACACTACCGCTTTAGCGTGTTTTCTCTTAGTAACTAGAAACTCTTCCTCAGAGTTTCTCTTCACCGAGTCTATCTTCCTCGCCCTGTCTATCTCCTCGTAATCTAGTTCAAAGACTATACTAGCTACCCAACTATGCATATCTAACCCATCATTGAGAGCATTAAGCAAGGCTGGGTCTTGGGCGTACACCGTTAAACCCCTAACCTCTGCTCCCGCATAGTCCAAATCCACAACACATAATTCTTCATTCTCCTCCCATCTGTACCTATCCATTAAATAACTGTCCCACTCTGATCTACCTTCAGAGGTATCCGTAGTGGAGAAAGCCTTTTTAATATGAGTACCTGCTACCTCTGGTGGTTGATTCTGTAAGTTGGGATCAGAAGAAGATAACCTACCAGTAGCAGTACCGTTTAACCATAGGGAGCCTCTTATAAACCCATCGTAATCAGATAGAGTTATAAGGTTCTCTAAGTAGGTGGATTTGGCTTTGGCGGTATTTCTATATTCTAATATATCTAAAGCTATGGGTTGAGTTTTACCCCAAATACTCAAAGCTTCACTATCACTAGAGGTTTCACCGGAGTCCGTATACTTTACTTTGGGTAGTCCATAACCGGCCACCATTATATTAGCTACTTCTGCTGGATTATGTAGTACTATACTATTCTCTTCCCTACCTAAATCCTTAGCTATCTTCTCCACTAAATTTAGCTCTAACTCTATTTCCTTAGCGGCTTGCCTATTATACTCCTTAAGTAGATATTCCCTATCCATACGAATGCCCTCATTCTGCATATCGCACAGAATTTCAGTAAGCGGTAGGTAATGCTTATCCATGAGAGACATCATGTACCCCCTACCTTCCTTATCAGCTAGTGACTTAGGGTCTTCTTTCCAGGCCGCTTTTCTCTGCTTAATGCTAATCCTTAGGGTAAGATCTGCGTCTATAGCGGCATAAGGCATCATTACATCTGTAGTAACTTCTTCAAAAGTAGTACCTGACCTTAGGGGGTTTTTGTACTTAATATCAAATTGTACTTTATCCGATGTTTTTATGAGCGCCTTAATCGCCTTATCTACCTTCTTTATATACTTAGTTCTATTACTAAGGATTACTACTGTATCCTCAGCGGTAGACCTTACTTCTTCTGGCGTGCTTTTCTTCTTACTCATCTTTTTTAGTTTAGAAGACAAGTTCTGCAAGGTGGCTATCTCCCCCAGTAAGTCCCCCGTATATCCTACGGGGGAGTTATTCTCCACAAGACCATCCTGGAGGGAACAGGCCCTAGACACCTTGTCTTGAGTTTTAGTAGAGTCTCCGTCCTTTAGCTGTACATGTAAAGGTTTCTCGTAGCCTGCCAGGGAAGGGAAGTGGTTTAGAACAACCTGCTTCAAGCTATAGTGGCCTGCTTTGTTCTCATCTAGCATGTGCTCTGCTAACATACCATCCCACCTAGTATTGTTTACTGGGTTACTAAATATCTCCTCTAGGCCTTTACCTACTACCTCTTCTATCCTACGTACTAGCTCGGGGTTTACCTCTATGGCCTCCTTAGTTTGCCTAATTAGGGTGTACTTAGTAACCCCATAGTCGAACTTATAGTTCCACCATGTCTTAGGGTGGGGGCTTTGTAGTATTTTCCATATGTAAGGTATTATCTGCGTGAAGCCATAAGGGCTATCCTTATGGTCTATAAACAAGGCGAATGCCTTACCTGGTTCTACTGCTCCTGAAATGGCTATGGCCCTGGACCCCTCGTAGTGGGGAAATAGGGTATTAGTCTCATAGTCTAAAGCCATCATGCTAGAAGACATATCTTTACCTGGTTTTTTGTAAGCAGAGTACCTATTAGCTATGTCTATAGCCTCCTCAAGCGTAGAAGGTATTTCATACCCAGCTAGTAGAGCAGGTACATCCATAGAGTCTAATGACTCCCCTCTAACTAACTTAGTAGCTTTCTGTATATCATTTGCCGCTAAGTTAGTAAGTCCTGGCTTCTTCATTATCCCCGACAAGGCGAAAGTAACTACTATCTTTATATCTCTACCTAGGAAGTTTACGTCGAGAACACCTCCCCTAGCCTCCTTATGCTGAGATTTAATACCGAAGAAAGAAAGTGGTTTAGCCCCAAAGGCAACTATTACCTTAGCTCCGGAATTAAGGATCTGCTGAGCTCCTACACTATCTCGACATCTATCTATCAGCTTTACCTTAGACTCTAAATCACTAGCACATGTAACTGAGTACATGTACATAGCTTTATTAATAAGCCTAGAGGTGTTGCCAGATACGTCCTCCCGGGAGGCTATGTCCAACACTTCTTTTAAGATAACCCCCTCATTACCTGCTAAGGGGGATTTGGCAAAACTGGGTGGGGAGTCTAGTAGGAATACTACCTCAGCATCTAACGTCTCTCCTATAGAAGGTATTAATTTGTTTCTATATAGAGGGCAATGTATGCATTTTGCTGGCTTCATAAATTATCCCATTCATCTAGTATCTCTGATATATCATAGAAAGTCACATCACTACTTGTTATACCAGGACGCAGTATGCCTTTAATATCCCCTATCTTCTTCCTAACAGTATGGTAGCTAAGTGAGTTATCACTGGAATCACCCATTCGTTTTAACCTACCTGTTTTCTCTTTAGAAAATCTAGGTACCTTGCTAAGTATGTTTTGAAGAACATCAGGCCACATAACAACTAAGACCTTTACTACGCTTAAGGTCTTATCTGAGTTGGTTTTAGTATACTGCGTATATGCTAACCCGCAGTCTAGATCCCTCAGCTTATGTCTATCGGTTTTATCCGCTAGTATAGTCCTTATAGTAGTAGTCCTAGAGTCAGAACCAGGCCTCTTTAACTCTGCTCTAGCTGATAGTATCTGATCTAACAGATCTTTAGCGTGAGTAGAGCTTGTTATCCTATCTATCAATCCTATCTTCTTACTAACCACTCTCTTTATATAGGAGTGAGGGTCCCTACCAACCAGCTTAATTAGCGCTGAAGTTATTACTATACTATCCAACAATCGAGTGGGTACCGTAGATATACCTGCGTAAGCCGATATGGTATCTCGGACTTCTTGCTTATGGTAGTATGTTTGCAACTCTTGTATATTCTTACGTAACTCCTGAGTTCTAGAGAACATACCTAAGCTTATGTTTCTCTTAAAATGAGTTAGTGTTTCAGCCCCAAATAATTGCATGAGGTTTAAGTGCGGCTCAGGATGGTCCTCCTTACGTACAGATTCAAATTGCATGAACCTGGATATGTCAGCCTCATCCCTAAGGTACTGGATACCACAGCACCAAATCATAGATTTGATGATATACTCAGTTACCTCCTTGCTCTCAGCATTACCCCTAGTTATCTTAGCAGACGGACTAGAGGTTAGCTCTCTAATATCTATCAGTATTTCTCGAACCATCCTACTCTGGCGGTTATCTCCTGTATCTTCGAACTCATCTAGTACTAACCCTAGGCCACAACGGTTAACGTCTTTCCTAGTACCGGCCGCTGTGTAACTAGCTGGTATGTCTATTGTAGATTCTAATAAACGGAACCTAGGGTCCTTACCTCCAACTAAACCTAACAGCTTTGACTTACCCGAACCCCTTTGTCCATTTAGCATAGTATACAGGGGGTGAGGTAGACACCCTGTTACTGGGGTTAACATAATAGCTGCCGCTATGTACTCCGCGTCTTCTAACCCTCCTTTGAGTGTCCAAGAGTTGTGTATGGCACATACTAAGAAATCATAGGTCTCCTCTAGATCAACCTGTGATCCACTCTGCAACGTGTCACAGCCATCTATTATCTTGCTCCAAGGCTTCTTTACTACATCAAACGTATAGTTACCCACTTTAGGGCCGTCTAGCATGAACCAAGTTATACCGCCCTCAGTAAATCTACCTATATATACATCGTACCCATTAACTATAGCCCAACAGTCTTCTTCCTCCCCAGAACCATCCTCTGAGAAAGATAATTTCAAGTAGTGAGCACCGGCCTTCATCTCATCTAATCCCGTTATTGAAGGCAATCCCCTTATTATCCTCCCTACAGCAAACCTTAGGTACTTCTCCATCTTTGCATTTAGTTCTATAAGGTTTAGGGCTACCGTGTTCTTCCCTACTTTCCTAGAAGCTAATCGTCTAGGTATACCTACGTTGCCTTTTACCCAGTCAGCTGCTGGACCTAGTTCTGATTCTAACTTACCTAATAACTCATTTACTCTACTTACCCTCCAAGCTAAGGGAGTCTTAGTCTTTCTACTCCAGCCCCTCACTATACTTTCAGTAGAGTTAACCCCTTCTATACCTATGAATACTATCTCGTCTGCTAGAGCTTGCGTTATTCTAGACACAAAGCCCTCTTCACTATCATCTTGTCCTACAACTAGCTCCAACAATGTACCTAAGGACAGCGGCACAAATTTACTACTTTCTATACAGTACAGCCTTTGACTATCGGGATCTCTAAGGCAAGATCCGTTGGACGCTATTATACGTTTTACCTCCGCAACATCGTCCTTATCTATCTTCTCCATATCTGTTCTGGTCTGGGCAATAAGCCACTTGTGTGCTGATATGAAGTTAGCCCTCTCCGTTACAGTAGTCTGGGTAGGCAGGAGCTTATTTAAGGCTGCTATCCAGGTGGCCCACCCATGTATAGCTATAGCTTCATGGGGGTCTTTAGCCTTTACCTCTTCTGGCCAGTCGAACACCTTACAGGATAAGCTGGTAGATTTTATAAGGGATTTAGCTATACCATCTCCCCCATGATCAGGATGATCTGCAACTATCAACAGCTTGGTTATACCGCAGGTCTTTCTAAGTAGATCGGGGCTAGATGAACCAGCTCCGCCTACACCCAGCACAATGTCATAGGTTATACCCTTCAGGTAGTTAACTAGGTGGGCTAAGGCATCAAACTCACCCTCAACTAGTACAGCAGGTAACCCTGCAGCAGAGGGTTTACCCATACTACCCATAAAGTTCTTTAATCCTAGAAATCCAATACCGTCTTCCTCTGGGTCCGGTATGAACTGCTCATCCTTCAATGCTTTGTTCTGCCGCATGAAGTCTGCTCTCACCTTAAACCTACTTATTTCTGAAGGAGCTTTGTGGTAGCAGAATACTAAAGCGCCTATGTAGTTAGGTGTTAGTACGGGCTTTGCATAGTTATATACTTCCTGAGTCCTACGTACATGCTGGTTTAGCATTACCCCTGGAGGTAATACTCCTATAGGTAGGTTCTTGAATGTATCTGCGGAAATGCCCCTAGATTCTAAGTACTTGATACAACTTTGCGCAAATAAATATTTCTGATCATCTCTATTCTCTGAGGCTTCAACCAAGGCTTTATTACAGGCGTAGAACAGTTCTTCCTTAGTAGCATGCCTGATCTCTTCTTCCGCTAGCTTCTTTTCTACTGCTTTAGGGAAAGTCTTAACACCCTTAGACCTAAGTAGCCTAGCCGCCCCACTCCAGCTAAGTTTTCCTACTTGGCTAATAAATAACAAGGCGTTAGATTGATACTTCTGGCAACCGAAGCATTTAACAAACCCCTTATCAGGTACTATCCAACAGGAAGGCCTAGCATCTCTATGTCCTGGGAAAGGACAGTTGCCGTGTAAAGACCTACCTTTAATCTTCCAAGAATTACCCGCCCCTATCTGAGTAAGTATATCTTTCCACTGGGATAGAGATATATCCTCCCATAACTTCTTTACAGGAAGGTCTTTCACAGAGAGTCCCTCTCTTTCTCACAAAGTAGTTTGTAATTACACCAATTACATTGCCTACCTACCTTATACCCGCTAGGGTCTATGGTTTCTACCAGCTCATTTATAGTAGTGAATACAGGATTATCAGCTACAATATCTGACTTCATTACTTTTCTAGAATGCCACACCAGTTCGCCTGTGCTTGAAAAGTAAGCTGCCATGGAAACTGATTTTAAGTCGTATGCACTATGCAGTAATACCCCATATGATTCTAATTGTAGGGAGTATGTATCTATAGGCCTCTCCCTACCTGTCTTTATATCTATAGCTATGGCGTGCTTCTGACCGCCCTTCTCTATTATTATAAGTCTATCAAGTATACCTCTAAGTGCTGACCTGTTGTTCCAGAACTCTGTAGATTTTAGATCAGGCATTACGGCTAGGCGTAACTCAGCCGAATCTAGAATAACTTTATGTTTACCTTTAAAAGCGCTCATTCTGTCTTCAAATGAGGCTATTCCTCTTTTCTGACTACGTATAGTAAGTTTATTACGTCTAGTAAGAGGTACTTCTTTAAAGGCGTCCGCCTCTGCCTCATGGGAGGGTATGCCATTAACTAGGTGCTCAGCGTACTTATGTACGGCTGAGCCCATGACTAGAGGTAGGTCGTCACTAACTCTAGTCTCATCAGCGGATAACTTAGGTTTCTCAACATATTGCCAAATAAACTTTAACGGGCACTCTTTGAGTACTCCTGCTTTACTGGGGCTCCAAGGCCCAAATTCTATAGCTCCTGAGCTAAAAAAACGAGACATGGCTCGCCTCCTTCCATAGCAAGGGTTTAGTAACCTACCTGAGGGCTATTAGATGTCGAAGGGGGGCTCATCCTCGTCAGTATCTGCACTTACTTCAGCCGCAGTAACTGCTGTAGTAACTGCTGTAGTAACTTCTGTAGTAACTGCTGGCTCAACTGCTGCATTTTGGGCAGCTCTGTAAGAGAAGCTGATGTAGGGTCTAACAACTCTAGCTGAGCTGATACCTTCGTTTAACAAAGCTGCAACGTTAGCCTCGGTCAACTTAGTTTTCTCAGTGAGATCGCCTACGGCTTCTGTAAGCACCATCCCAGCTTGTTCATTGGATAGACTCACGAGTTTATCCTTTTGAGGCAACTTCTCAGTAGCTATAATAGTAACCGATTTACCAGCTAGAGCTGACTGCGGTCCGCCTGAAATGCTATTCTCAAAGATCTCTTGATCTAGAGATACTCCAGGAATAGCTGCGTTGATAAGCGCTCTAATCAACCCCAGGTTTTGTTCAATGCGCCACGATTGCTCGTTGCTCAAGGCAAAGATCTGCTTAAGACCGTCCCCTACGGCATAGCCGTCTGAGTTTGTAACGCGGTACTCAATGATAACCAGGTCCTTACCCTGCTGAGACTCACGATTTTCTACTGTCAAGATCCGCACAGTATGCTTTCCAGGGACTTTGATATAAGCTCGTTCTTCACGAGCAGGTTCTACACTTTGCATCTTTGCAAATAATTTTCTAAAATCAGCCATGTGACTTTTTATCCTTTGTTTAATAAGGCTTGCGCCTTTTCTCTTTGTAATTTACTAGGTGATCTGTGGCTTCTTGTTACCACGAAATCTCCCCTTTTAACTTCTAAACTAATTAGAATATCTCCAGGCTCAGTCCACACAGTAGACATCACTCTGTACAAAGCCTCACCTAGGTGGACATTGTTATCTGAGAATTCTATTTCTAACAACTCTAATTCATTTGATAGAGCTTCTAAAAGATATTTCAAACTGCAAGGGTTCGTGATATCTCTTAAGGGGTAACTCGAACAGTTTAAACAAGTCTTAGTGTTTGTTTTATTTGTTAACAAGTTATTGCTACTACACCCAGAGGGGTGTTCTCTGTAGACTTTCATCTTCAGAGGAACACATTCTAACTTACTACCTAATTTTCGATCGGCCGTATACAGATGCCCTGTAATCCCCTGATCAAGAGAGGAGACCACCTTGACCGATGAAGCTGACTTACTAGACATCTATTATAAAGCCCTTTCTAAAGTTGAAATACTTCCTCGCAAGGAAGAAGATTCCTTACTAAAAGAGTATCATGAAGATAGCACATTGGTGTCTCGCAAACAAGAGTTAAAGACCCGTATTTTAGAGTCCAATCTTCGCTTAGTATTCAGTATGGCTAAGACCATGTGGGATCGTAAAGACCCGGAATTACTAGGTGAATTGATAGCCAATGGTAACGTAGGTTTGGTTCTAGCCTTGGACAAGTTCAACCCTGCATATGGAACTAGGTTTTGCACCTATGCAGGACACTGGGTTATGATGACTATGCGTAAAACCTTTTCCGGTTTGGTCAGAACCCCCTCTTCTAAGCCTCAAAGCCAGTACGAAGATGATTCTTGCTTATCGGAAGGATCCTATGAGGTAGATCTGCTTGAAGACCTAGAGTCTCAACAACGTAAAGTCATAGCTCAGATATGGCTAAGATTCCTCTCCAATCGAGAGCGTTATATTATAACCAGATCTTTTAGCTTACATGATCCCGAAGCTAAGGCCAGTTCCCTACGTACTATGAGTAAAGACTTAGGTTTATCCTCTGAACGTGTAAGACAAATAAGATCTAACGCCTTAGATAAGCTAAGTCTATGGCTATCCTATCATTACCCAGAGAGCACCTAATCCTCGTCTGAGTTTTCCCCAAGCACGATAGTCTCTAAATCATTGTCATCTTTAGGATCCAGCACCCATTGTAGAACCTGGATTGCTACCTTAAGATCCAAAGCTGCGTTCTCACTAACTGCATTCTCACTATCAGCGATTAACACCAATCGAGTAGCCGCCAAACTTTGAACAGTCTCCAACAGCTCTTCGCTGGTGCGAACCGCTGTCTTGGGTGCTTTCACCGCACGCTTCTTACGATCTTGGGCTTTGATGCCTTCACCGCCTGCGGCAACGTTCTCGTTGTGCTTGGTGTCAATGAGCTCTTTAACCTCGTCCGTAGTAGGCTTAGCCTCATTCGAACCTTTAGCAGTCTCCAAGATCTCACTACGGGCATCCTCGTCTTTAACGTTAGCGATGAGCTTAGCAACGCTAATAGTGATCTCTTCCTCTTCGGCTGCCTGAATTACCTCAGGCATCTCCGCTTCTTTACTGAGTAGAGAGAGGCGGGTCTTAATGGTCTGTACGGCCAGACCAAAGTTCTTAGAACAAGTCTCTAGGGAAGTACCGCCATCCATCTGCAGCTTGATTTGACGAGCCTGTTCTATCGCAGACCAGTTCAAACGCTGGGTGTTACGGATCATAGCATCTTGGCCAAGCTCTAACTGAACTTGCTTTCGGATGTGTGCACGACACTCAGCCTGAACTTCTTCGCTAACTTCTTGGTTTAAACTAAACCAATCTTGAAAGGTATCTTCCACTATAGCATTGATACTAGGTTGTACCTCCACTCTAACTTTCGTTAGAGCTTTACCACTATCCGTAGCGACAATACCCTCATCTACCAACAAGTTGAGTACATGACAACGACGATTGCCCTCTAGTACTCTGTAGCCACTACCCTCGTCATTATCCATGACGATAGGACTCTCTAGGAGACCCTTTGCTTGGATAGATTCCTTCATGGAACTAATCTCTTCTTCAGTACCATAAAACTCACGGCTCTGAAGAATGTCTGTATCCCCAGGAGTCTTGTACTCTAGAGAATCAAGGTCTACTAACACGTAACGACGCTTGATTGCTGTCGCATCTACTGTTGGAAAATTAATGTCCATATTTATCTTTCTGCTCCTCTGCAGGTTGAAAAATGGTCGCACCACTTAGGGGCGCATACCCATTGAGTAGGGCTGGTCATAGGGAAATTACCAGCACTAATGTTTGTAGCTACCTCTCCTATCAAGTCAGTGAAATACCCTAATTCTGACTTAGTAAATGTGTATCGAGACACACCTACTTTAGGAGTTTTTGTTTTTACTACACTATCAAATCTCACACAAGAATTTTCCTGTGTGATAGCGTACATGGCTAGCTGCACGCTATTCCTACAATCAGCCTCGCTCTTAGAGCGCTTAACGACTTTTAGGTCGCATATCTCTAACTTACCTGAGCTAGCATCAATGTAGTCGATGTACCCTAGAACTGGTACGTCTCCTACCAAAGATTCGAACTTCAATTCGGATTCTACAGGCATTATGGACGTACCTACTCCCTTATACCAGGTTTTGTACAAAATTTTCGCATAATTGGTCCAGTACTCAGGTTCTTGTTCTTCTAGGTCACTTCCTTCAAAAAAAGCCCCTAAATTAGTCTCTTGATATAGCTCAGCCTCGGTTAAATCAGCTCCGCTTATTAAACCGCATAGTTTATTTTCTACTAACTTATGCACTGAAGACCCTACGGACATAGACACGGGCCTAAGTGTATCGGGTCTTTCATCTAAGACATATTGTCTATAATACTGCTGGGGGCATGACAAGTATTTGGTTATTTGTGATGCAGATAGGTATTTTCTAGGTAAAGTGTAACCCATTATCTGTCTCCTATATAGCTGAAATAGCTAAAGTTTTCTTTGTGGAACTAGCTGAGAGTACGCATTCTATATCGAAGGGGCTTATGTTCTTCGATAGGCACTCTACTACCTTGTCACAACCCACGCACTCTACTGATTTACTCATCAGGGAAGTTACGTCGATCTTTGACTGTAATAGTTTCATTGAACTGTGACTAATACTACCACGTAATACAACTACCTGTACTAGTAATTTACCTAAACCCTTAGCCCGTATACCATAGTTTCTATCCAAGGATTGAAGCCAGTGATCCAGAGACCAAGATAACTCCGCATATACCATAACAGGTGCTTTGAAAGTCACCCCAATACCCATAGATATCTGAGCTACTATTATGCCGTCACTAGACGTATTAAAGCTATCCTCTATAGTAGAGTGGCTTTTAGTAGTAGAGTCGTACCGGAATACAGGAACGTCTAATGACTTCAATTTATCCATCAACGTAACTATCACCCATTGGTGCTTGGCCCATACTATAACTTTCTTTTGAGCTTGTATATGGCTAGATACTAACTCAACCACTGAATCTAGTACCTCTGCGCTACCTACTAAACCTACGTCTCTACCTGGGTCTTTAGAAATAACTAAACAATTACTGGTGTAGGGCTGGTAGTTATTAGAGACGCACCTATCTAACTGAGGACATCCATCACACAGGGTTGGGTCTTTTCTAGACTTATAGGCAAAACCCATCGACAGCTGGGCCAACCTAGTCATCACTGTTAGGGGGTTTGGAACCTCACCTAGAGTTAAACCCCCCACAGTTATGGGCATTTTCCTAACAGTGGTATTGTATAACCTCTTAGTCTTAGGACTAGGAGGAACCTCTATTATCTGAGTAGTCCTAGTAGGGAGATCCAGACATTCATCTGCTGTCTTCCTAAGAGAAACTGACGTTACTAGATCATTTAATTCATCCAAGTTCTTGTACCCTGTAATAATGTGCTTATTATAGGGAGAGCGTATGGCATATTGGTTTATAAAGTGCCAAGAGTTAGGGACTGTGAAGTCACCCAGTACTTTTAACTGTGCCCAGAGATGTTGTGGTGATCCTAGAGAGGGCGTACCTGATAATAGAACTCTACGTTCTACAGGTTTAGAGTTAATAACCTCCAGAACAGCCTTTGTTTTGCCTGATCTAGGGGTCCTAATGCTATGTGACTCATCTAATATGGTATCTGTGAAAGGTACCTTATCTATTAGCAATTGCTTAGCTACTCTACAGGTATCGTAGGTTACTACTAAACCCGCACAGTTAGCTACCGCCAGAGCCTCAGCTATCTTCTTTTCTCTAGACTTACCCGTGGCCGTTATAGGTATTAACTGAAGGGATCCTTTAGAGTGGAAGTCCATCTCCTTAGCCCAGGTAAACTGATTTACCTTTAGGGCTATTATTAGCCATAAACTATTGGGTTTCTCGGATCTAGTATGCTGTATTAGATCACAGCCTATCTTTGTTTTACCCAACCCAGGGTCTAGGAACAAACCCATCCTGGGCATATGTATAACTAGGCTCAGGGCTTCTATCTGATGGTCGTATGGTTTTATCGGAGGGGCATATCCTTTAAGATCATAGCTAGCCATACTATTGATATCTCTAGTAACTTTAAGCTTAAGGTCATGTACTGACTTATCTTTATTGAGAGTGCTAACTGCAGACATGCTATCTATATCTTCTAGAACCCATTCTGCAAAGGGTAAGAAGCCTGGTGCAAACCAGGTATTGCCTTTCTTAGAAATACCGTATATGCTGCGCACAGCGGGTACTTCTACTGGTTGAACGTTTCTAATTAGTACTAGTGGTAACCCTGAGGAGGATTTAGCCACAGATACGTCTGCCATAGGTACCTCCTTTATTTAATATAAATGGCGATGGCGTATACTTATAACATAAAAATCTAGTATTTATAGGGAGAAGCAGATGCTTGGAAGTACATTTGAATCGCAGTCTAGTGGTACTAATGGTGTGTATGGTGATCCCATGCGCCTGTGGGCTCATTCCTTTTCATCCAGGAACTTAAAGCAGCTTTTTAGATGGACCGAATACCTGTACTACAACTCTGCCCAGATATTTGCAGGGACTAGGAAGTTTGCTGAGTACCCTATAACGGAACTAGAGTACTTATCCGATAGCGATAAAGTTACCGGACTATATAGGAAGCTATTAGAGGATATAGTGGGCGTTAAGAGAGCCCTGATTAAGTCATCTATAGATCTGCAAGTTTACGGTAATTCCTTTACCTCAGTCCATCTACCTTTTAAGAGATTCTTGAAATGTAAGAAGTGCGGATTTAAAAAATCAGCGAACAGTATGGAGTTTAAATATAACCCTAACAAAGCTGTCTTTAAACATGAGTGCGGAGACTGCGGGCACAAGGGAGAATCTACTGTAGTGGACACCTTACAGCTGTCTCCTGAGGACATAAATATAGTAAGGTGGGATCCTAAACTAATACAGGTAAACTACAACTCCGTAACTAATCAGTGTGAGTATTACCTACAGGTACCCTCTAGCCTTAAGTCTAAGGTTCAGGGTGGGGATAAGCACTTAGTGACCACTCTCCCGTTACCCTTACTAGAGACTATAGCTAACGGTGAACTTTTCAAGTTCAATAAGGATGAGTTGTTCCATATGAAAGCAGACTCCCCTGCTGGAGTAGAGAGCGGCTGGGGCTACCCCCCCTTAATAACATGTATGCCTTTGTTCTACCATGCTAGCGTACTTAGAAAGGCTAATGAATCTATAGCTTTAGAGAGAATAGTACCTATGCGGGTTATGCATCCTCAGGCTATAAGCGGTAATGCCGATCCTATACTAAGTCTATCTATGGGTAAGTTTATGTCTGAGGTGGAGGATAATATAGAAAAGTGGAGAAGAGACCCTAATCATATAATGATGAGCCCTGTAGCCGTAGGAGTATCACAGGTAGGTGGGGAAGGTAGAGCCTTAATGGTAAATGCCGAGATACAGCAAGCTGAGGATAATATAATCGCAGCTATGGGATTCCCTAAAGAATTTGTGTATGGAGGTCTTAGCTATACAGGTAGTAGTGTGACTTTACGTATGTTAGAGAATCAATTGGAGTCCTCTGTATTCCAGTTAACTCAACTACTTAGATGGGTTACTAATAAAATGGGTAGGTTCTTAGGTTGGGATACATGCCAGGTTAGCCTAGGTGACTTTAAGATGATAGACGATGTATCTCAGAAGCAGTTAGTCATGCAGCTATTCCAGATGGGAGTAGTATCCAAGACCACTGTAGCTGAGGCTCATGGTATAAATGTAGCTGAAGAGAGAGATAAGATTAAACAAGAAAACTTAGCCGACGCCAGATTCCAGAAAGAGATGGAGCTGGATATGATGGACATGCAGAAAGATATAAGCCAGCAAGCTAGGCAAATGGCTGCCGACCAACAAGGCGGCGGGGGTCTTAATTATGACCAACAAGCTGTTATAGGTCAGGCAGAGCAGGTAGCTATGCAGCTACTACAGTCTGACCCAAGCACTCGTAAATCTCAGCTAGCTAGTTTACAGGCTGAAGATTATGTGATGTACTCTGTGGTCATACAACGTATGGAACAAATGCAGCTTGATCAGAAGAACCAAGCCGTACAGCAAATGCAATCCCAGGGTGGCATGCCCCCTATGTAAGGAGTTAATCTATGAGCGGTGATCAGGATTTCATAACAACTATCTCTCAAGTGGCGGGTAATCAGGAGGGTCCTAGTCTACCCGATCCCTTCCCTAACATACCTACACCTCCAGCAGGTTTCGACCCGGAAGCTAACCCCCTAAGAACAGACTCAGTTAGCCCAGAACCACCTCCGTGGGCTAAAAAAAAGAAGAAGCAAGATTACATACCTTACGCTAGAGTGTTTGTTATAAACTCAGAGGGTAACCCTGAGTATGATAATATACTTAGGCGCGGAGCTAATGGGGAAATAGTACTAGCTAAAAAAGAAGTTGCGGACCTGAAGGGGTCGCCCGGCTTCAAGGTATATCTTGAATGGATGGAACCTGTGGGCTAAAGAATAGAGAGTGGTTGCCAACTAGCCTTGGACTTACGTCCACTATCTATTCACCCAAAACTATTTACGTTTTGGGCCGAGGTTCTTCAATAAACCTAGGACGTCAATGATCATGAAATTAAACATACTCATCTCCCTTTCCTTCTGCGATAGCCATCCCGGTTATGGGCCCGTTTGAACTTAGCAAGTTCATCTGGATTAACCCATCCCGAGTTCAGATCTAAGAAGTCACCCATGCCTCTAAGAGGCCTCATAGGTCCCGCCATTCTTAAATGGTCCGGGTCGAAATCCCTATTTCCTACATATAGGCGACCATCGTTACCCACCCCCTCAAACTCACCAGTGTAGGCTCTACCGCTGTGCGGTATAACCCTGGTTCGTTCTCCGGGACATGGGCAACGATTTCTACTAGCTACCAAATACCCAATACCCAATCCTAATAGACCAGCTAAGAGATATATTTCCGCCCCTGCGGCTAATATAAACTCCTGCTGATCTACCTGCCCTGTGTCATCCCAGCTGTATGAAACGTTGTCCTTGGCTTGCTCAACCAAGAACCTATTACAACGTATAAACATCCTACGTGGGGGGTACCACCATATATTTAAGGGCATTCTATTATTCAAAGAGTTATCTCCTCCTTACTCCTCTCCGGCCAGGGAGAAGAGTTTTTCTTTAGTTTCGACGCTAACTATTGGGTCTAAGGTCACCCGTTCTATCCACTCTTCCCTGGTGTAACCCGCTAATCCCTTCAGGGGGTACAATGGGGATACCAACTCATTTTCCCGTACGAACCAAGGAGGTAATAACCAAGGAAGATCTTTGTCAGCCTTAGTAAGGCTCTCGCTCAAGCTTAGACCTCTTCGAGAGGAAACGTCCTTAACCCAAGACATTAACTCACCCCAACGATGCTTGGCACCTTCGGCCGATAACTCTTGGATGTAACCTCTTACAGATGGCAAAGCCGTCATCAAATCGGATTTACCCGGAGGAAAAGGTCTAAGTACCAGCTGTAAAGCCTCAATCACCGCCTTGTCCGTTTTGTAACCGCGGTTCGAAGTCTCTATGCTCGTTTCCCATAAGGACCTCAATTCCTCATTCGTTGCCACGAACTCTTGCCACTTTGCCGTTCTCTCTTGTCGTTTCTTCTCCTCCTCTACTTCTTCCCATTCATCCCAAACCTCATCGAAGCAGGTTTCCAGAGATTTTAATTCCTCCTGCTCCCTACGAGCCCGTTCCTTCTGCGCTTCCGCCGCTTTCTGCAACTCTCTCGTCCTGCGGCTTTCCTGCTCTGCCTCTAGCCGCTCTGCCTGGGTAGGCTTTGAAAAACGTTCTTTATCGCGCTCCTCAAAACCGATCAAAGCGTGCCAGATCGACGAGGTGCCGACTACTGCCCCCTTCAATTTCTTACCATCTACCTCTTTACCCTCGCGCCTAACCTCTACCAAGTTAGGCTTTAGTACTATTCCAAGCATAGGGACATTGATATGCCCACCATCCTCATCAGGCAACATACTTAGGCCTTCAGGTAAATCCCCCTGGAATTTAAGGAAGCGTGCCGCCTTCTCGCACTCCTCATATGGTCTCTTGTTCCTAGCTGTTGATACTCCCACCTCGAAGGTGGAGATGGGGTCTAGCCGCTCTGAGCCCTCCGGGTGAGCCCAAGACGCCTGTACCCAAGCGACATCGCTTTTACCGGCAGCCGCTTTCTTAGAGATAACATTACCCCCTAAGATAAGCTGCGCCTGACTAACTAACTTCTGCCGACTCTCCAATGCGATTTCCGCATTTTGGTCTATCTCAACTACTAACTCGGATAACTCTCCGCACCGCCTCACTAGGAAGTCGAAGGGTTTAAAGCCCCTCGCTGCCATTAGAGCTTGAGACGCTGAAACTTGGTTCCAGCTATGGGTCGACCCGCGACCCTGGTTCTGGTTCTGGCTTCGATCCCGTCGAGTCGTTGCCGTCTGTAAATTCTTCTTTGCCATTTATATAACTCCTGTATATGGCTAGCGGTATCAAACCGCTTTTTTTAGATACTACCAACTAGCACTTACTCATGATTTGAGATCATGGTGTATAGTGCATATACTTATGACACAATTACCCCCTAATTTATGCGAGAATAACTATGGCTAATAAGGTAAGACCTTTGTTCGTAACCCCAGAGCAGCGACAAAAATTACTAAGGGAGAAAACCCTAGAGGGAGTTAAGTCTTTGTTCCCCATACTAGGTACTCACCACACCATAGAGGCTGAGGATTTTACAGTCAAAGAAAGAGGTATGAGTTTTGCCGACCACAAAAAAGCCCTATTTAAAGGAGGCTCTATCTACGAGCCTATTAAGGCCAACCTTGTAGTTAAAGACAAACAAGGTAACGTAGTGTCTCGTAAGAAAGGACACACAGTCATGCACTTACCTAGGGTGACTCACCATAATACTTTTGTAGTAAACGGAAATGAGTATGCCTTGAAGCACCAACTAAGGACAAGGCCTGGGGTGTATACACGCAAAAGAGGTAGTGATGAGCTAGAGTCTAGTTTCAACTTGGCTAAGGGTGCTAACTTCCGTCTTAGTATGAACACTAAAAAAGGTGGTATGCAGATGGAGTATGGTAGCTCTAAAATACCTATGTACCCCATACTAAAAGAGATGGGCTTACAAGATAACGACATCTCTAAGTACTGGGGTAAAGACTTAACTAATAGAAATAAAGATATGTACGGCTCTAGCTCCAATGTTAGTTCTGCAGTAGATAAACTCTATGCTAAGGTGGTGCCTAAGGCGGAACAGGGTAACCACTCCGCTAGGGCAGATAAAGCCCAGGCTATACTCAGGGCCTACGACAACACCGAACTAGACTCAGAGACTACTAAAACTACGTTGCGTAAAGGATTTTCTAAGGTAACACCTGAGGCTTTACTAACTGCTAGTAAGAAACTATTAAAGGTGTACCGGGGAGAAGAGGAAGAAGATCAGAGAGATAGTTTAGAGTTCCAAAAAGTTATGGGGCCAGAAGATATTTTTAAAGAGCGACTGCAGCTTAAGGCTAGAGAAATACAGTGGAAGGTTAGGAATAAACTAGATCTAAGTCCTAATATTAATATAAGTAAGGTTATGCCTACTACGGCTACTAGTAATGAGCTTAAACGTTTCTTGAGCTCCGCCCAACTAGCAAGTTTACCTTCTCAGATAAATCCAGTGGAAATAATGGACAGTGCTTTATCTGTAACTAGACTAGGAGAAGGAGGTATCTCTAGCGACAGAGCGGTGCCGGCTTCAGCTAGAAAGTTACATAGTTCCATGCTGGGTATTATAGATGCCTTCAGGACCCCTGAGTCAGGTAACATGGGTATTGACCAAAGGTTTACCTTAGGGGCTAGGCGGGATGAGGAGGGTAACTTATATGCTACTATGAAAAATGCTAAGACGGGTAAGTTCGAAACGGTAGCGGCTAGAGACATAGCTAGTAAAGTAGTGGCTTTCCCAAACCAGGACACTAAGTCTGGCAACGTAGATGCTATGGTTAGAGGTACAGTACGTAAGGTAAAACCTAAAGATGTGGATTATGACGTAAATAGCGTTATAGACATGAACACTATCAGTACTAATTTAGTCCCCTTACTAGATAGTACTCAGGGAAACCGTGTTATAATGGGTGCTAAGATGGTAGGTCAGGCAATGCCTCTCCTAAATAGAGAGAGGCCTCTGGTTCAGTCTGGTGCCTTCTTAGACAGAGAGGATGAAGGCTCCTCAGTAGAGAGCATTGTAGGACTTAATTCTACACACGCTATGAGGGCGTCTATGGCGGGTACAGTAAAGAGCGTTACTAAAGATAAGATAATAGTAGAAGGTAAGGGGGGAGTAATTCAAGAAGTTGAGGTACCTCATAATATGCCCTTAGCTTCCAAGACTTTTCTAGACGGTTACTCTAAGGTGAAGGTGGGAGATTCAGTAAAAAAAGACCAGCTACTTATGGATACAAACTTTACTAAGGACGGAACACTAGCTCTAGGTAGAAATCTGAAAGTAGGCTATTTAGCGTACCATGGCCTGAATTCAAATGATGCTGTAGTTATGAGTAGGGGAGCTACTGAACGAATGGCTTCTATTAACATGCATAAGTTTGTTATTGAGGATGATAGAGATACGTCTATAAGTAGTAATAAGCACTCAGCTAATTTCCCTAGAATTTTTACTAAAGATCAATATTCTAATCTAGATAAAGGTGTAGTTAAGGTTGGGGCCAAGCTAAAGATAGGTGACCCAATAGCTACTGTTCTCCGAAAAAGAACTCCTTCTGTTGAGAACAGAATATTAGGTAAGGTACATAAGTCCCTCAGGCAGGAGTATTCAGATGCTAGTGATGTATGGGATAGGAGCTCCGATGGGGAAGTAGTAGCGGTAGAGAGGGAGGGTAAGAGAACAACAGTAGTTGTTAAGAGTATCGAGAAGCTGAAGATGGGAGATAAGGTTAGTAACAGGTACGGAGGTAAAGGAGTTATCAGTAAGATAATAGATGATTCTGATATGGTTCAGGATGAGGCAGGTAAGCCCTTAGATATACTATGGAGTTCCTTAGGGGTTGTTAGTAGAATAAACCCGTCACAAGTCATAGAGACTGCCGCAGCTAAGGTGGCTGAGAAAACCGGTAAGCCTATAGCCATACCCTCTTTTAAAAAAAGGAATAATGTAAAGTGGGTTAGGGATCTTATGAAAAAGAATGGGGTTAAGGACAAGGAGACTGTGTTTGATCCTATAACTGGTAAAAAAATACCAGGTATCATGGTAGGTCCTCAATATACCTACAAACTATTTAAATCCGCAGATACTAATTATGCGGCTAGGGGTTTAGATGGCGGTTATGATCTGCATGACGCCCCTAGTAAAGGAGGTGTTACTGGGGCTAAAGGAACAGGTACCATGGAGATCAATGCTTTATTAGCCCATGACGCAAGAGATGTACTAAAGGAGAACGCTATCCTTAAGGGCACTAGGAATACGGAGTATTGGCGGGCATTTCAGTTAGGTAGACCATTACCCCCTCCTAAGTCCAGCTTTGCTTTCGATAAATTTAAAGGCATGCTAGCCGGAGCCGGTCTTAGATTTAAGAAGAAAGGTAATGACATGACCTTGTCCCCTATGACTGATAAAGAAGTTAGGGACGTATCTAATGGGGAGATACAGAACAGCCGAATGGTTCTTGCTAAGAATCTGAAGAGCGAGTCAGGGGGCTTGTTTGACATAGGCAAGACAGGGGGGGTTATAGGTAATAAATGGACACACATAGAACTTCCGGAACCTATTGTTAATCCTATATTTACAGACGCGAGTAGGCGCTTACTGGGTTTAACAGAGTCTCAGCTAGTCTCCCAAATCGCCGAGAAGGGGGGTGATCGTATAAAAACCCAGCTTAACTCTATAAACATAGATAACAAGTTAGAAGAATTACAAAAAGGAATTAAGACAAAAAAAGGTTCTGATAAGGATAACTACTACAAGCAGATAAAAGCCTTAAGTGCGTTAAAAGATACAGGCCTTAAAGCAGGTGATGCTTACACTATGAAGGCTTTTCCGGTTCTCCCTCCTAAATTAAGACCTATAGTTCCAGGGGCTAAGGGGGATTTGCTCATATCAGATATAAACCACGTATATAAAGATTTAATACTAGCCAAGGAAAAATTACAAGAGGCTAAGGACTTAGGTCTTCCAGATAAAGATGTGGGGGACATGCGTAAACACGTCGCGGAAGCTGCTGGGGCGGTCATAGGTACCAGGCCTCCAGTCTCTAGTAACCTTGCGGCTAAGCAGGTAAAGGGGATAGTTAATACTATCACAGGCACTAAAACAGGGTTTTTCAACGGTAAGGTTTTAGCCCGTAGATTAGACTTTACAGGTAGAGGTACTGCTGCTCCCGACCCCAGCTTAGGTATGGACGAAGTAGGTCTACCTGAAGAAATGATGTGGTCTATGTATGCGCCTTTCGTAGTTAAGAATTTAGTTAAGAGAGGGCATGGTGCTATACGCGCTAAAGAGCTCACGGATAATAAGTCTTCTATAGCTAGAGAGGAGTTAATGGTAGAGTCTAAGAGGAGACCTGTTATACTTAATAGAGCCCCTTCCCTACATAGGTTTAACATGATAGCTTTCAACCCTAAGCCAGTAGCAGGTAAGACTATACAGGTTAATCCCTTTATGGAGGACGGTATGAATCTGGATTATGATGGAGATGCTTTACAAGTGCATGTTCCCGTTACGGAAGGAGCTGTTAATGACAGTAAGAAAATGTTACTGTCTAACAATGTCCTAGGTGACAGGAATAAGAACACTATACTGGCTTATCCTAAACAGGAAGCTATGGCTGGGTTATTCAAAGCAACTCAATCTAAAGCTAAATCAGGGGCCCCAGTTAAAAAATTCAAAACTACTAGAGATGCATTAGCAGCTTACCGTAGAGGCGAAGTTAATACTAGTGACACCGTGGAGATTGAGAATGAGTAGTAACCTTAGAAAGGCCTACCTTTTAGGTAAGCGGCTGGCTTTTATTAAGCTATCTCAGAAAATAGAGGCTGTAGGCTCAGGTACCACAGAGGTAGATGAGCTAACTAAGAAACTAGATTCCTTGGTTAGAGACGATGCTGAAGTACGTAATACTACTGATATACTAGATAGCTCTGAGAGATCTAGTTCTGCTACTTGGGGAGATAAGATGGAACTAGAAACTAATTCTAATACGGGTATTAGTGTATGAACCATCTTAGCCCAGAGGAGAAAGCTTACGCCTTGGGAAAGGCTATTGCTCTAGAGGACTTTGAAAAGAAAGCCTTCCTGGGTAACGTATTTAATGCAGGTAAGTTCCTTTTAGGCATGGGTAACCTCGGGGCTAGGGGTAGTGGGTTAGCTAGAGTAAGCGCCCATCACATAGGCATGCCCTTAGGTTTCGGAGCTATGGGAGCCATGAGTGCAGAAGAGGGTGAACGCGGTTCTGGTTTCTTGAAGGGTCTAGCCGGAGGTTTAGCCTTTAACGCGGCTATGCCTATAGGCGGGTTTTTAGGTAAGAAACTACTAGCCCCAGGCTTCGGAGGTAAGTATACCCAAGGCATGGTTAAGGGTATGGGTTTCAGTGACGATGCCGCCTCTACCATAGCTAAATCTCAAGCCTTGAATAAGCCTCTCCATGGTTCCCTCAGTAGAAGGCTGAGTGCAGGTACAGCAGATCCTAAGCACTTAAAGAAACTAAAGGAGTCTTGGACTCAGCAGAACAAAGGACTGAATCTAACAGGAGACCTTGCTACCCAACAAACATCTATAAATAATCTACTTACAGCCTCCACTTTAACCCCTACGCAGCAAGCCGAGTTAGCGAAGCAGCTAAGTGGTTTCACTAAGGGATTGTATCAATCAGGGTACCAAACAGGCGGCAGGGGGGCTCGGGCTATGCTAAAAGGTACTAGGTTCGCTAAGGGCTTAGGTACTATGGCTGGAGGTATGGGCTTAGGTATGTACGCTTCGCATGGGGTTGAGGGTGCTATGAATAATCAACCTGCTTCTTATTTTGACGCCAGGGGAGGACATTAATGAATTTGCGCCATAGATATTATTCTCTAAGTAAAGAGGCTTCTGTAAAACCGTGGTTACTAACCGCAGGTATCGGAGGTACTTTAGGCGGGCTGTATGGTATAGGGGACAGTGATGCAAATTATTATAACGACCCTAGCCATAGTAGTGTTATGCCTAGGGTAGGCCAAGGAGCTATGACCGCCGTAGGCGGCTATGGTGGGTATAAACTAGGTAGAGGACTTAGGGCAGGTAGGGTAGGTTCAGGTCTTATAGGGTTATTATCCGCTGCTGGAGCACATGCCTTTGCTAACCCATCTATCAAAAAAGATACCTTTATGGGCTTACCTTACTAGATACTAGGAGTATAGTATGATACGTGGTAAACTAGCTGACATTTTAGTAAATGATAAGTTACCTACGGACTATAAGATAAGTGGTCCTCTGACCACTAAGAACCTAAAGAGTTCTATGCTTAGATTAGCTAAAGATAGCCCTGAGTCTTATAAGTTTGTAGCTCCTAAAATAAAGAAATTAGGTGATGAATTTTCAACCTTTGAAGGTATATCTGTAGGTCTGGATGATATAGAGCCCGAGTATAATAAACGTAACCCTATAATAAATAATGCTAAACGTTTACTAAGAACCGCTGGTAGTAACCATAAGAAAAAGATGTCTATCTTATTAGACACTCAGACTAAATTACGAGACTTAACATCTAAACATCCCGGAGATATGGGCATGATGGCTAGGTCTGGTAGTAGGGGTAATATGAACCAGCTCATGAAGATGGTTAGTAGCCCGGGTATAGTAGGTGACTGGGATGGCTCACCTGTTCCTTTCTTAATAGAAAGGGGTTACTCGGAGGGTTTATCTCCTGCCGAGGCTTGGATAGCAGGTGATGAAAGTAGATCCCAGGTTATAAAAGGTCAGTTAGGCACTGCAGAGCCTGGGGAGATGCAAAAGGTACTGGCTTCTGTTATGAGTGAACAGGTAATATCATCTGCTGACTGCGGTACTAAAAACGGTATTATGTTTGATGCGGGGGATAACGCGGTAGAAGGTAGATACACTACGGCAGGTTCTTTGATAGGGGGTAAGGAGGCCGCTAACATAGCCAGGGCCGGTAAGTCTATACGCGTAAGATCCCCTATGACCTGTGACTTGGAGAGCGGTGTCTGTCAAAAATGTATGGGAGTTAATAATAGAGGTAGGTCATATGCCATAGGGCAAAACGTAGGTATTAGGTCAGCTCAGTCTCTATCAGAGCCTCTAACCCAGATGGCCCTAAGTGCCAAGCATGGGGTCTCCCTAGTCGAAGGTGATGTGCAAACACCAAAAGGCTTAGCAGCCTTTAAGCAGTTTATAGAAGTGCCTAAAAACTTCTTCCAAAGAGCGCCTATATCTGAAATGACTGGGAAAGTTAACTCCATAACTAAGGCTCCTCAAGGGGGGTTCGATTTAGATATTGAAGGTACACAACATTATGTACCCCCGGGTAGAAAGCTGCATGTTAAAAAAGGTCAGAGGTTAGAGGCAGGTGACACCTTAGCTACAGGAATAGTTGCTCCCGATGATGTTATAAAACACAAGGGTCTTGGGGCCGGCAGGGAATACCTAATGAAATCTCTCCGTAATGTATACTCAGACAGTGGTAAGGATGTGGACCCAAGGCACTTGGAGCTTTTAGCCAAAAGTCAACTCAATTACGTCAAAGTAGATAGTGGTCTTCCAGGCTTTGTACCTGGAGACGTTGTATCAGTATCTCAGATACGAAAAGCTTTTGATGGTAAGGGTTCTGAGTTAGCCACTAAAGAGAGTGTAGGTAAAGTCTTAACTTCCACCCATGGAAATCACTTACCTGGAACTAGGATAACTAAAAGAGTAGCTGAAGACTTAAAAAAACAAGGTATTAACCGAGTTAAGGCAACAGGTAGTCCTATGCGCTTAACCCCGGTTATGGCTTCTGCCACAAGAACTCCCCTCTTAAACCCTAACTGGATGCAAAGATTGGGATACAGGTACCAAAAGGCTACTATTATAAACGCTGCTACCTTTGGTGAGAAAGCAGACCTACATTCCCACAACCCTTTACCCGCTTTGGCTGTAGGGCATGAGATGCGTAGAGATTCTAAAGGGAGGTACTAACATGTCAAAAATAGGAATAGCGGATAGATTAGCTAAACTTTTGGTAGGTACGGAAAAACTAGCCCCTGAAATTCAATCAAGTATTCGCAAGCATGTATCTGAAACTGGTAGAATAGATCCCAAAGCTTTAGGTAAGCGTCGTCTTATGGGAGATATACTGATAGGTAAAAAAGGTACAACAGATGCACTTAAGGCTCGCTACACACAGGGGGGCGTACTTGGACCCGGAGGTTTAGTTAGAGGTGAGTTAGCAATAGACCCTAAGTACAAAGAACTTATAAAAAACTTTAAGGACTCTAAGGGGTCTAAGGAAGTTTTAAATCCCTACACGGGTGAGAATATATCTAAGGCTAAGGCTTCTAGGATGTTAGCCTCTAAAGGTATAGGTCAAGGTATTAATCCTCTGTTTTTGCTAGGGTTCCCCCTATCAGATATTAAGTCTAGTTTAGACACACCTTCTCACGAGCAATACGGCGGTGCCTCTGGAGTACTTGGGGCTTTAGGTAGCGGTTTAGGGTTTGCCGCGGCGGCACCCTTAGGTTTAGTGGGGGGGATAGGCGCTAGTATGCTAGGGGAACATTTAGGTTCAGCTGTGGGCTCAGGGCTAGACCCAGTAGCTCCTCTTTTAAATTTAGTCACTACGAATTCTACTAGATTACCTAGGGCGTCTGATGTAATACTAGACGCAGCCGTACCTAGTTAATATACTTTTAACAAATAATTTGTCTATATACATATAGGGAGCTAGAGATGTCTCTACTAAAATTTGCATATGTTAGGGGTGCCCAAAACGCCCTTGTTTCTTCAGGAGCTATTCAGCCCTACCAGAATGAGTTCCAAGCAGACTTAGCTGTAAAGTTAGCTGCTCTAGCCATTGATGATGATGCCGCAGAAGAGGTATCTGATGAAGAGTTGGCTCAAGCTATGGCCGCTATGGCTTCCAATGCTGAGGAGGATCTTTCTCCTGAGGAGAAAAAGAAACTACTAGAAGCTGCTGGCGAAGGTCAGGAAGAACTAGCTGAGCTCGTTGAGAGTGCAGAGGGTGGGGCTGCGGATGAAGACGCGATGTCTGAGGAAGAAGCTAGGGAAGTAGTTGCTTACCTCAAGTCTGCTTCTCAGGCTCAGATTACAGGCGTAGCTAACTCCTCTCCTCAAAATCCTGGGAACTTCCAAACAGAAGCAGGCCCTAGATCTAATAACGCCTATGCTCACTTAAATGGCCGGCAAGGATTAGCTGATCCTAAAAAGAACGCTGTACCTGGTACAGCTAGTATGAAGCCCCTACATGAGGGAGTTAGCTTAGATGCTAAGACAGCTGCGGCTATCTTACGTAAGTTAAGCTCAGATGCCGCCTCGGGTGGCTCAGCTAATGCTTTAGGCGGAGCAGGTATGAATGGTAGTAGTAGTGATTACCAAACAGAAGAAGATCCTCGTAGAAACCCAGCGTACGCTAACGTGGCTCAGGGATTGGCTAAGGGTGACTCTAATGCTACGCCTGGAACAGCTGATATGAAGGATCTTAGGGATAACAATGCGGCTAGTGATCTAGATATTGCTTCTGGAGATAGTAATAAGAGTGCAGCTTTTAATTACCTACTAGCTAAAACAGCAGAAGAAGTAGGTCCCTTCCTACCTATGAGTCTAACTCAGACTGATAAGTTAGCGGCACTCCGCACCATGATCGGTATGTCACAGCCTGAGCGTGCTCAATACATCCAACGTATTAAGTGGGCTATGGATGAGGGTGAAGAAGAAAAAGAAGAAGGTAGCTCAGACGAGGACCTTTTGTCGGAAAAACAGAAAACGCTACCCAAACATATGCAAGACAAGATCATAGCTGAGATGAAGGAAGAAAAAGAAGAAGAGAAAAAGGCCTCTTACATCCTGGGTCAACTAGGTCTGGGGTACTAACATGCAACTAAAAACAGCCTACATCATGGGTATGACTAGAGCTTTCGCAGACAGTGGGCTGTTACCTGAAGTACCTTTTGAAAAGGTAGCTCAAGGTGCAGAGATAGCGGCTCAGGCTAACCCTCAAGAAGCTCAGATGATCGGCCAATCTATAGGTCCTCAAGATCTAGAATCTATGATGAAGATACTAGAGGTACTTAGCATACTATTTGAGCAATATCAGCAACAGGCAGGGGGTGGTGCCCCTCCTCCTCCTGGCGGTGCTCCTCCTCCTGGCGGTGCTCCTCCTCCTGGCGGTGCTCCTCCTCCTGGCGGTGCTCCTCCTCCTGGCGGTGCTCCTCCTCCTGGTCCACCTCCGGCTATGTAGTAGACTTACTAAGGATTAATACCTATCATTAACTCAGAATAAAGAGTCTTAAAGATAGGTACTAGTAATGCGTATACAGGATTTAGCCAGTATGGATGGGGCTAACCGACTTAGGTTAGCTTTAGGTTTAGATGAGGATCAGGTTAGTAAGATACAATCTTTAGTATCCTCTATGGCAGGTGCTAATCCTCACATTAAGGAAACTTACGTAGGCAAATCTGCTCCCGGGGTTTCCTTTTATGATTTTAAAAATAACCGGTTAGGTATAGGACATAAGTCATCAGATGTCTTAGCACATGAGATGGGTCACGCAGCCTCGTTAGCGAACGCTAGTGATTTTTATAAAGGCTTGCTTCGCGCTTCTAAAAGGGCTAGTAGAATAAGTAACGCACTGGCTCTGCCTGTATCTACTTTTATAGGATTAAACCCTAAGATGACTAGGGAGCAAAAAGATAAAGCTTTGGATATAGCCACAGGTATATCTGCCGCAGTAACTGCCCCTAATTTATTTGAGGAACTTAAAGCATCAGGTAGTGCTATATACCATAGTCCTACTAAGTTACGTACAGGTGCTGCTATGGTTCCTGGTATTGTAAGCCATAGTATTAGTGACTTAACCGCCCCTACTACTTACTATTTATCTAAAAAGTTACTAGGAGAAGATACTAATGATTAAGCTAGCAGCTATATCACCTAAAACAATGAACGAGCAAGAACAGCAAGGTGTGGGTTCCCCTGAGGAAGCTCAGCTAAAGCAGTTATTTACAGACTTAGCCTACGGTATGTTGGAAGGTAAAGCCCCTACTATTGTACCTAGCGTCACGGATTTCAGGGTCTTAGAAGTAGATATCGAGGGTAATAAGGCGATAGGTGCTTTCTCACTCCAAGTGGGGACTAAAAAAGCAATGATCCCTATCGTTATGTCGGACGGTAAAGTTAAACCTCCGGAGTTGATATATTCAGAGCAGAGCAAAACCTACGTACCCTTATCAGATAAATGGGTTCAGGAGATGTCTAATCCTGAAAGTAATTACTTAGGTAAGTCTGCCAAGGCACCTAAGACTCTTAGCTCAGATATGGACGTTAGGGCATTAACTTTGCCCCCCAGCACAGGTAGGTTTGTATACGCCAGTTATGATAGAACTAAGTTACTTAGGACTATAGATAGTTGTGACGATAATACTAAAGTAGCTTTTTCTAATATGCTAAGGGGTAATGAACTTTTATTAAAGACAGCTATGAAATATCATGGTTCTGATTTAGTTCTAGCCTTGAAACCTTCTTTTAAAAAAGAAGCTTCTAGGGATCCGCAGGTTTTTATATTAGATACTACTTCTAACTTAGAAGACTTTGAGAGTGCTTTCGGCGCTTCGAAGTTAGCAGCTTACAAAGTAGCTAGGGATTCGGGAGTGGTAACTAGGGATCTAAGAACCTGGGCTAAAGTAGCAGTTAGTAAAGAGTCCCCGCTTAACTTAGATCCTAACTCCACCTCTGGTCTTACAAATCCTAGATCTCCCGGTTTATATACAGTAGTTACCTCTGGGGGTAAAAAGGATAAGGTAGTTATTATACCTAATCCGTTTACTCAATATACCTTAGAATCTGGTAGAGTTAAAGATGAGGTTAAGTCCTACCTGGTTATTAGACCTACTGGGAGGTACGCACTAGTACACGGGGATCTTTTAGCTATACCGGATAGCACACCTTTACCACCTACCTCTCGGGTAGCTAAAGCTATTTCTGGATATAAGGGCGAGGTTAAGAACGGTATGAACCTATTTATAGGTGTAAAGGGAGACGGTGTTACTAACGCTGTCATATTAGAAGATTCTATTAAAAGAGTAGCTAAGAACTCTGACGGGTTTACTGCCATGTCGGGAGGCACACCTGTAGTAATAACTACCTCTAAGGGGGTTTCCATACCTAAGAGGGTGGGTGGTATATTATACATACCCGGTCACTACGTAGGACTAAAAGTGTCTAAGGTGGCTAAATTAAACGACCTTCTCAAAGACACAGATCAGTTAAGTAAAGTTGTATCTACTAAGCTAGATGATATATCCGATGATACATTAAAGGTAGCCCATAATAGAGCTGGTAATTATTGGGTGTGTGACGGACTTAGGTTTGAGACTAAGAAAGACCTTCTTACCAAAGTAGCCAGCTTAGGAATTAATGTAGATGTTATTCGTAAAGATATACCTTCTATAATAGAAGCAGGAACTAAGCGGTATTCACTGGTTTCCCCAAGAAATTTAACTAAGCTATCAAGTATCTTTGGACCTGAGCCGCAGATGGGACCTCCACCTCCTGGCGGTATGCCACCTCCTGGCGGTATGCCACCTCCTGGCGGTATGCCACCTCCTGGCGGTATGCCACCTCCTGGCGGTA
>Ga0315321_10000335_pt1 | contig 34101 bp, 24 predicted proteins | sample M180m21515metaG_FD_203464 | JGI IMG/M metagenome (GOLD analysis project Ga0315321, IMG submission 203464) | Ammonia-oxidizing marine archaeal communities from Monterey Bay, California, United States - M1 80m 21515 | ecosystem: Environmental > Aquatic > Marine > Intertidal zone | place: USA... | reverse complement strand
TTCAATTCAGCATCTGCATCAGAGAGACCCAACACCTCTATTTTTCGCCAAAAATATCGCGAATCAAACTGAGTCACCAATTGACATGCTTTCATCGGTGCACTGCCCGGCGCAGCATGCGGAAGAAACCCAACTCGGTCTGGATGAGCCGAATCGAAGAGCACTTCAACAATCGGCTGCGCGCCTGAGGGGAAAGGTTGATAATGCGCAAACACTCCCATTTTTGAGCCACCACCTCTTATCGACTGTTGAACAAACTCGTCGTTCGAGAGTCTTGGGGCGCCGCGGCCGGGTGGTGAAATACTGGGAGTCAAAACAAAGGGAACCCCTGTTGGTTCCGCACCGTTTCGGTTGGTTTTCACTTCACGGGGCGTTGGAGTCACGCTCTCCTCAATTGGATACACTGACACAGCCAAACGACTCGAGTTTCCCCATCGCTGATCACCCATGATCGATGAAGCCGAAGGCTGGACCGTGAGTAACCCAACAACCCCTTTTTGGTCAGAGCATCCAATTCGAATTCCTTGGCGATTTCCAGTTGACCGCTGTACTCCCATTGGGGACGTGGCCACGAAAAGTGGCGTTGCCGGGCCGTTGCGCCCACGGGGTGAGATCCAAAGCAAAACCCCTTTATGATCGTGATCGGGCGACACGTATGCGTGTTGGTACTTTGCTAGCGGGTGGTTCCAAGTGTAACGCGTCTCCCGGAGAGTCAACTTTTCACTTAGCGGGTAGGTACCCGATTCATTTTGTACCTCAGTGGAACTGGAACTGGCTCCGGAGGCAATCCAGTCAGCGGGATGCTGCTGCCACATGACACTCACCCCATCGAGAGAAACAATGCTCTCCTGCCCTTCTGAATTATGAATATTTTTGAGTTGGATCGTATGTTGGCCAGCAGGCAATGCAACTGTTTGAAACTCTTGCGGCAGACCAAGCGAATTAATGCCTTCGGTAGCCATCCGGAGCTCAAGGTTAGCATTCGGTGGGATTTGATATTTCCAAACGCCCATGTCTTGCCAAACCGACTGTAATGCGCGAACAGTTAACTTCGTTTCATCTTCCACGATCAAATCAGTGGTCGCTCGCTGCATCAGCTGAATATCGGTTTCAAGGACCGGTATTTGTCTACGTGCAACGATGACAGGAATCCACGCCGCAATCGCAGCCGTGATTAACAACAGCTCTAACAGCCCAAATCGGAATCCCCAGTGCTTAACAGTCGCCTCAGAATGCATATCCGCATGCCCAACCGTTCGCAAGGAATCATCCGACGCTTTCCGCGATGACGAATCAATCACTTCAGCGCCTCCTTCATGGAGTTGACTTCACCTCGTTGCCACGCGGCAAACGCATCAACATGCGTTCCGTTGAATCCATAAACAGCACAACCACGAAACAGATTTTTCGACTGCGTCCCATTTCTTGTGACTACCAGCTCCTTCTCGCGAACCCGCAAAAAGCAGATAGGCTCATCACTGGCAAAGGTTCGTGTCACGCCGAAATCAACCAATGGCTCAACGACATAATCATCGATAGATTCCGGAGAGAAGGTTTCAGGAAGCTGCAATATGCTACTACCTCCTGAATGTTTGTTGGAAAGAAACCACTGACCGCCATTCGGAATGAACGCTATCGCCACCACCATCTCAGACGACTTCGGGTTGCCCCCGCCAAAACTGGTACTGGTACTACCGTTAATGCATGGAGCGTCGGCCTTCAAAAGGCCAACCCCTGCTTGATAGGAAGCCTCATAGCCTGCCGGGAAAGAAACGCGGTATCGCCATACCAACGACTTTTCCATACCTGGATAAACCAAATCCTCAGGCACGGCGGTCCGCACCACCCGAACTCTCTCGGGACTCTCAACATCGAAGAATCCAACCCGCATTCGCAATTGGTTGTGATTTCGTCGGAGGCTAGCCAGACGACTGTTGTAGTGAATCGTACACACCACCCCCATAGTAATGGCAGTCAACAGCAGGACACGAATGATTGAGCGTCTGGCAAACACACTAGGTACACAAAGCGAGGACGAGAAGTGATGAAACACCGCCACATCGGTGCCAAAAACCTCGTTCCAGCACCAACTGTCGTCATTCTCAACTTGTTTTCAACTCTAAGTAAGAACGAAGGTTTCGAAAAACAGAATACACTAACAATCCCCAAAACAATAACACGCGATCCAATGAATGGACAGCTTGGGAGTAAAAAGCGTTTGCAGCGAGCGGTTTAGATTCATCAGGCAACAAAACAGATTTTGGCTTCCGTGCATCTTGGCGTAAAGCTCATAGAATCCTCTCTATCCCCATACGGATGCATGCGCCCAATAACCCCGCGTAAAAACAACGCCGACATTCATTCTGCACGGCCAACTGAATGGATCACTGCCATTCTGAATCCGGCACCACAGTCTCCATTCTTCTCGACTCCCCTAACCCCGCACATTCCGTATACTAAACGTTTGCCTGCCTAAAGGGCTTAAGCTTTGGCGATGGAAACGCCATGCATTAACGCATCACTTGTCGGAAACCAAACGGCCTTTTGTTTCGCATGTTTGCGTAGACGCCGCCAAATTTCACCCGCCGACGACGAACATCCGTGTTCACATTCCAAACTCGTCCTAGAGCCATCAACCAACCATGTTCACGTTCATTCATGCGGCCGACATACACCTCGACAGCCCAATGCTTGGACTGTCCCAGCACGACGAGGCACCGGTCGAGACAATCCGGGGCGCGACCAGGACCGCTCTCACCCGTCTAGTTGACTTGGCAATCGAGCGAGAAGTCAACTTCATCCTCATCGCAGGAGATCTCTACGATGGAGACTGGAAAGATTTTCGTACCGGGCAAGTGTTTGTGAACGAGATGAGGCGACTGAAAGCAGAACAGATTCCCGCTTATCTGATTTACGGAAACCATGATGCCGAATCGCAAGTCACCAAAGACCTGATACTTCCCGACAACGTACGCGTCTTTCCAACAAACGCTCCGGCCACAGTCCAACATTTGGATTTGCCTGTGAGCGTGCACGGTCAAGGCTTCGCAACACGACACGTCAAGGATAATCTTGCCGCAAACTATCCGACCCCAGTCGAAAACCACTTTAACATTGGTCTACTGCATACCAATGTTGGAGAGCGAGAAGGATATGGGGATTATGCCCCAAGTTCTCTCGCTCAACTTGTCGCGCACGGTTATGACTACTGGGCTCTCGGGCACATTCACTTGAGAGAGACTCTTCACAAACATCCACATGTTGTGTACTCGGGCAATACTCAGGGACGCAGCGTCCGAGAAACAGATGAAAAAGGATGCTACGTTGTCAGCGTCAATGACGAACTGAAGGTATCAGGAAACGAGTTCGTTGCTCTCGACAGCGTTCGCTGGAAAAACGCACAGATCGACTGCTCGGTAATGGATTCCGACCACGACTTGCTGCAAGCCATCAGAACCGAACTCACCCAATCCCTTGACACATCAGAAGGACGCCTGCTTGCAATCCGTCTTACCCTCACAGGCCACACCAAACTGCATGAGTTGTTCCATTCCGCACATGCTCGATTGAGAGCGGAGTGTCAAAGTATAGCCCTCGACCTTGATGCAGAGATGCTGTGGATCGAGGACCTTCGGCTTAAGACTCAGACGCTCATCGATCCAGCCGAGCTTGCGAATCAAGATACCTTAACCGCTCTTGTACTTGCCGCGTTAGACAATTTCGATCCGACCGAACTGCCTCTTCCTGTACAAACACTTCTGAACAAATTACCCGAAGATGCTCGCAAAGCTCTGAAGTCAAGCTTGCAACCTGAAGAAACACTTGACAAAGAGTCAATGCGTAATGATATAAGCGCCATCGTACTGCAGGCGATTGCGACATCCGGCCCCACTCAATAGCCTTTGCTGCCCTCTTTATTGAACGCTTCATTTCATGCGATTCGACTCACTCAATATCCCCGCGTACGGTCCGTTTACTGGTTACTCCCTGAGCTTCACCCCCTCAGCGCAGGATCTTCATGTGATCTACGGAAAAAATGAAGCGGGTAAGAGTTCCTTATTGAGAGCAATCCACCATCTGCTTTATGGGATTCCAAACTCCACCAGTGACGACTTCATTCACGAGTACAAAAAACTGAGGATTGGTGCAACTGTTAACAACGGCGACGAACGTTTGACATTTCTGCGCAGAAAAGGGAACAGTGGTACGCTGCTCGATGAGCACCAAAACACGATCGACGAAGGAAAGCTCAAAGCATTCTGCGGCTCTGTCAATGCAGAATTTTTCACGCACATGTTCGGCCTCAGTACAGACAACCTACGTGCAGGAGCAACCAACCTGTTGTCAGAGAAGGGTGAATTAGGGGCGCTGCTGTTTTCCGCAAGCATAGGCGGTTCTCCAATTGACGCTGCAATTACAAAGCTGCAAATCGAAGCTGACCAATTGTTCGCGGGTTCAGGTCGTAAAGCGAACAGTATCGTGGCAGCCTATACATCCGTCACAAAACACGAAAAAGATAGTCGGTCGCATTCACTTTCAATAACGGAATGGAAGAAACTTAAACGACGCCTAGAGACCGCAGAAAAAGATTTCGCTTCCAAAGAAAAGACACTTACCGACAAACGCACTCGCAAAACAAGGGTCGAAAGCCTAATCAGCGCAATCCCGCTGATTCAACAACGAAAGGCAGCCGCAACCCAACTTGCCGAGATCACCATCCCCGACCTTCCGTCGGATTTTCCGGAAAGAGTGCGAGCATCGCAATCCTCCCTTGCGACAGCGGAAAGCCTCATCAGCGACACAAGAACAATACTCAAAAACAAAAAAGAACAACTCAGCGAAATTGCACCGTTCCAATCTGTACTCGACGATGGCCCCGTACTCGACTGGCTCCACCAAGCGATCGCCCAGCACCTAGATGATATTCATAACATTGATTCTGCAAAGCGATCATTAGACAAGCTACATCAGGAGCAACTTGACCAGTTGGAACGACTGAACCTCCCGGACGTCGATACGCTCACCTCACTACCAGAAACCGGAAATGTAAAACTTGCAAGCATCAAGAAGCTCGCAGATTCGTTCGCAGCCGCGGAACGTGCCTACGACCAAGCTCGCCGCGATTCCAAGAACACCACTCGCGCTTTGAAAAACGAAACTGATAAGCTCAGCAATCTTAAGGACACAGATTTGAGCGATGAGTTAAGAGATTTGGAAGCGAGAGTTGCAGAACAGAACCAGAACCACAAATTAGCCGCGGAATGGATCAAAACGCGTGACAAGACAACCGCTGAAATTCAGAAGCTGACCAATCAACTGGGGCTGTGCGATCTGGAACCTGAGGCTATCCCCAAGTTGGCGGTTCCTGCTGCCGCTGTGCTCTTGGATTTTGAGAGCATCAAGACGCAACTAGCCGAAGACCACCGCCGTGCGCAAGCAGAACTCGACGAGTTAACAACAAACGCAGTCGAACTTGAATCCGAAATCCAAGCAGCCACCAATGAGAACTCCGTCGTTACGCTCTCCAATCTGCATGACTCGCGACAGGAACGAGACGAACAGTGGACAAGCCTCGCGGCAAAGATTCTGAGCAAATCTGAAATCGCTGCAGAGGAATCGACAACTTTCAAAATGAAAATGCTGGACAGCGACGAGGTCGCTGATTCATTAAGAGAGCATGCCGAAACACACGGCCAGGTCAAAACCCTGCAAAATCGACTTCACACAACTCATGAAAAACAGAAACAGACAGACGACAAACTGAAACGCATTTCCAAGACGCAGCAAGAGCATGATGAACGATGGTCCAAATCCTCCAGTTTTTTGGCGGATCGTACATTCATTTGCTCCGAGCTCATTGAATGGAGAGAAATCTGGCTAACATGGTGCAACCACGAGGCAGACATAGCGTTACTCAACAAAAAGATTGATGCACACGAGGCAAACGAAAACAACATTCTCGACGCTCTCAGAGAAGCCTTTCAGAACGACAATGCCAGCTACACAGCATTGGGCATGCGTTTGAACGAGACACTCACGGAGGCCAAGTCGGTCAAAGGAGAACGCAAGGCGATCGCCGCCGGAATCGAGTCATTGGCCACGCAGCAGGTGAATCACCAGGATGCACTAGACATTGCCGAAGCGAACCTGTCGAAGGTTGCAGATGAATGGAAAATCTGCACCGAAACGCTTGAACTGGATGACAGTCAAGAACACGCCGCCGTGGTCACATCACTTGAACTGCGTCACGCGGCACACACGACCAACCGCGAAATTACAGACAGCGCATTAGCTCACAAGCTAATCCTTGAACGGATCAGTTCATACGAAAACAAGCTTGAAAAGTACCGCGACCGCCATCTACCAGATAGTCCTGTTATCGACCCGGCCCATCCCGACATAACAGAAAAACGACTGGCTGAACTTCTATCCGATGCGAAAGTCAGAAAAACGGGACACGACGGGATTGAAAAAGACATCGCCCGGCTTGTAGAAACTCTCGAAGTAAAAGAGCATGCGAAGAAATCGGCAAAGGTGGAAATCCAAGCCCTCTTGACGACTGCACAAATCGATACGGCTGAGCAACTTCCTGAGCTGCTAGCCCAATTTGAACGTCGAAAAATACTGCAAGCGGATTTAAACCATGCGAATTCCACTCTCACCAATCTTGCTGGCTCATTAACGCTCGACGAACTGGTTCATCAAGCCGACAGCGAAGAGAGCGATGCATTGCAAGTCGAATTACAAAGTCTTGCTGATGATCTTCGATCACTGCAGGACGAGCGTGACACGGCTCGTGACACACTCAAAGGAGTCACCTCGGAATACGAAGACTTTTCTCGCGCGGATGATCACGCTGCAAACTCAAAACAACTTGCTGCAAATGCCGTCGCAAAGGTGGTCACCGACAGCGAGCGATTCATTCGACTTCAACACGCAATTGATTTTCTGAAATCTCAAGTTGAAGAGTACCGGAAGAAAACTCAGGGTCCAATGATCCAAAGAACTTCCGAATTTTTTACTAAGCTAACGAGCGGATCGTTCGTCGGAGTCGCAGCACAACGTGATGACAAGGACGCGACACGCATCAATCTTGTTGCGCAGCCCCACAACCCTGACGCCCCTAACGGCATCGGTGAAACAATCAACACCGATGCCCTATCCGAAGGCACACGAGATCAGCTGTACCTGGCGCTTCGACTTGCCGCTATCGACATCCATCTTGAGAATCATGCACCAATGCCGCTCATCCTTGACGACATTTGCATGACTTTCGATGAAGAACGCTCAAACGCATTTTTCGAAATCCTAGCAAACCTATCGGAGAAAACACAAGTGATCGTGTTCACCCATCACCAACACATCGCAACGATGGCTGAAACATTCGTAAAGTCAGAGCAGATCCTACGACTCGCTTAGAAGTCCAAAACTAGCAACGACGAGCCGTCCAACGGGCATTTTCCCGGGCAAGACAGGCTCAACGGTACCAAAACACGCTTCAACTATCGGCTCTTTCTATCCGATGACGCGCCGGCACGGTATGCGTGACGTTTACCGCGCAATTGCCGAGCCTTTCTCGAAACACCATCTTGAATGTTTTGAAATGCGCGGATGGTTTTAGCGAAGAATTCCGCCCTCCATTGCGTTCCCTCGGTACGTGCCACGGCCGAACCTCTCCAACAAAAACCGCATCTGATCTTGGGCAATCAATCGTACACCACTCACGCCACGCACTGATCGATTTGTGCCCTCGACTCTGGCTCGCTCGCAAACGACGAGGGGGGTGTTATGACATTGCCTTGAACCAACTTTTCACTCCGAGCCGCGGAATCTCCTCGAGGAAACCTCAAACAGGAGGGTACCCCGCAACACCTGCGTGCATTCGAGACGGTTCCAAGTGCCCCCTGTTTGCGGATCCAACATGCCCTTAAAAGCCACGCTTTCAACGACTGAGCCATCGCCGCAGGGTGGTACAGGATGAGGCATGTTGGAACCTTCTGCATGATTTGTTTCCCACGGGGGGACTACTCATGTTGGTCGCCTTCGTGTTCCTAAACCCCTTCAAGAACTGAGTGCCACAAGTTGACCCAGCCTTTCTGCAGGCTGGGGGTATTGACCACAACAGACAATACTCACATTCGTTCATAAGGAGAACCGACAGATGTTTGGATTTGGGAATCGAGAAGACAAATTAGATGCAAAATATAAGAATCTGATGCAAGAAGCATACGAACTTTCAACTGTCAACCGAAAACAAAGCGATTTGAAACGAGCAGAGGCAGAGGCGGTTAGCCGGCAACTTGAACAGATCAGATCGAAGGCCTGACAGGCAATCAACGCAAGCCTTTCAAAAGTATGGTGATAAGCAACTGGAGATCTTAGGATTACATACGCACGCTCTCGTCTATATCTCGGAATTTGTGGTGTCGGACTCTTGGTGGTCATCAGTGCATTTCTACTAGCGACCCAAGCCCCATTGAATTGGTTACCGACAAACGTGATTTGGAGCATTGAAGACGTTCAGGCGTTGTCGATTCTGCTTGCACTGCTGGTCGCATGCATGGCGCCTCTCGACTTCCTCGGGGGTTATTGGTTACCCAGACGCGTCAACCGGCTGTCAGTGAAGCCTGCAGCTTTTTTTGCGAGTTGGTGCCGCGGCGTTACTGTTCAAGCGACCTTCTTCATGGCTGCAAGTCTGCTGATTTTGGCACTCGGCCGCTGGAGCGGCGTGCAGGCCGCCACTGGAGGAGTGTTGCTCATCGCGTTGCTTCTCGTGGCAAGCCAATTGAAGATTGGCCAGCTAACCGGGGACCTTCGACCGCTCAGAGAGTTACAGGAAAGCGAGAGTGAACGAATGAATGATGCGATGCGGAGCATTGTTCAGTTGGGATTCAATCCGCCCGAGGTCGTTTTATTGTCTCATCGCGATGCTGGTTTCACGGGTGGAGTCGTGGGCCTTCCAGGACTCGAAAAGATCGCATTGCCAGTCGGTTTGGTGCACGGACTGACACCGGAACAACTTGCCGTCACAGTTGCGAGACGCCAGCAGGCAATGCATGACGGTAGCCGTACAAGAGGAATACTCGTGGCTTTGACATGGGTCGTCATTGGCTTTTTGTTATCTACCCTCATTCCGGGTGCCGGTGTTAAAAGTGTCGCGGAGCTAGCCATGACTTGCTTGGGATTTACGTTGTGGACATTTGCAGGATTGTTAATACTTCCAACGTTAAGCCGACAGGCATCATTTGCGCTCGACACGCAAATCGTTAACCGAGGGACATCGCCAGCAACTCTTCACCGAACCATGAGCAAGCTCGACAGGCTACAAGACGACGAGCCAGAACGTGCCGCAATGATCGAAGCCATCTTCCACCCCGTCCCGAGCGTTCAACGTAGAACAGGTAAATCAGCGGTCGCAACTCCGATTGCCTGGCACGCCGCCCGTATGACGCTGTTTCTATCTTGGGCTTGCATGGGGATTCTGGTCCGTGCAGTCCATTGCAATGTTGGGCGACCGGAACTTTGGGTGATGTTGCCCACCGATTGACATTCTCTTTTTGAAGCAGGCAACGACTACGAAATCTGAAAACTTTTCTCAGTCTTCGCTTGAAGCTTGCTTCGGGTTGTTCGCAAAGAATTCAAAAATCCCGTCGAAGTGCTGCCATGCAAGGAAGACATGTCCGCCATTTTTGACTTCGACGTATTCATGCTTCATCTTTAGCTGCTTCATTCGTTCGACCCATAGGCGGGTTGCCCGCACCGACACCAAACGATCTTGGTCTCCTTGCACGACATAAGCGGGAATATCTTTTGCGGGTGCAAGACGACTTGCGTTGCCGTAAAGTGCAGGCGCTACCACTGCAATGGATGCCCAGATGTTCGGATACTCCGCCGCAAGATGCATTGAGCCACCCCCACCCATCGAATGTCCAAACAGATAAATCCGATCGGAATCGATCTTAAAATTCTGCCGGGTCAGTTTGAGGACTTCCATCACATCCTGCTGACTGAGTTCACCGAGGTTTTTCGGATCCGACCCGCGTCCGCCGCCTTTGCCACGACTTCCATACCAACCCCTGGCGTTGTACCCCATCGGTGCGACCAGAATGTAGTTCTGATCATCCGCATGCTTTGTCAGTCCGGGGTACGCAAGAATTTGTCCCGGGCTACCATTCAAACCATGTAGAACCACGACTAACGGATATGTCTTTGCTTTATCAAACGACTTAGGCAAGTAGAGACCGTAAAAAAGCTTCTTTTGCCCCATTTCGAAAACATAAGTGGGAAAAACAATCCGTCCTGCTTCGAACTCCGGCTCTTTTTCCTCATCACCCTGCAGAGACGGCTCGTTCGCATCAGCATCCCCGGGTTTTCCAGCCGAGTCATCGTCGACTGTCGCTCCGCCCTGAGCCGGTGTCTTTTCCGTCTGTTTGCCGTTGACCGCTTGCGCGTTGACCTTTTGTGCGTTGACCTTTTGCGCGTCAATGGGCGCCAAGAGACCCCCCAAAGCAAGAAACGCGAACACGGCAAAGTAATTCGAAAGGATAAATTTTTGAGACATACAGTTCGTTTGCTTTCTTAAATGCATGCGACGTGGTAGATGCGATCCCCCCAACAGGCGGACAAAAATCGCCCTACAACAAACTAGTACTTCGTAATCGTGACGCGAGTTTCAAAATTCCATGAGAGTCATCGCGGTCGGATTGAAAACATACTCACCCATGCATGGATGTTACGCGACCCCAGAGGCACACGCAGACAGATATTCACTGGAGCGTGGTGCTGACCCCATCCGTGGAACCGCGGTCTCATTTCTCCGAAAAGATCGTTCTCTGGAACAGCACAACATCCAAAAACTGGGTGTCCATTACTAGCCGTTTTGCGAAAAATATACAACAAGATTACTTCGGCATCCATGCAGGAAACTTTCTACCACAACCTCCGTGGCATCGCTGCTATACCTTGCCGCGTCCTTATCTGCGTCCGGTCTAACCGGACTGTCGCATATTGCACAAACGTTTCTTGCAGAAATCGTGAGCGCCCGCACCAACGACAAACACTGCTCTGCTCACACTCGCTGAGATTTCATCCGTTTCCTTCTCAAAACTCGGACTCGCAACAACATGAAATCAATCCCCACTCATGCGCTCGCAATCGGCCTGATTTTAGCAACAGAGAGGCACGCCCAAACCGCGGACGCCATCTTTCACAGCGGCACGATATTGACCATATCAGATGACCAACCATCCGTGGAATCAGTTGCAGTACTTGAGGGAAGGTTCATAGCGACGGGATCCAAGGCGATGGTTCTAAAAACAAAACGCCACAACACAAACCTGAGCAACCTGTAGAGGAGAACAATTCTACCTGGGATCGTTGACACGCATGGGCGCGTCATGGGAGGTGGTTCCCAGGGATTGTCAGCTAATTCACTGTCGCCTCCTGATGGAACTGTGACCGATATGCCCGTCCTACAGCGGACGGTCCGGGATTGGATCAAAGAGAATGCAAAACTGTTGAACAGGTCAAGGTCGCCGAAACCCTCAAAGAGGGCATCACAATTTACCGGATTACTGCTGACCGCAGCCAAAAAGAGAATGCCCAGTTATATGATCGCATGGCGATCACCCTCGTTTTTCAGTAACCGTTGGTTCACGTCAGTAACGCCTCACGACGCCAACATGCACCAACTGCGTTTATCCATGAACCGAGCTATCCCACGACAAATTGCAACAAGAGACGCCTGTACAGCGAAGCAACCTGCAGCCTGAGATGTTGCCGTTGGAATTGGCTCAGATACGGGTTAGAATATGGCATGCACAATTCAAAACATTTACAGCGACGCCGGTTTGTTTTGCAGTCGGTTACGGGATCACTCCTTATCCCATCCCTCGCATCTCTAGCAACCGGTGCTGAAGCCGCTTCCCCTGCCAAGGACAAACAGCCTCGTCGTTTCGTGGCTGTGGGCAACCTACTTGGTTTTCAGCAAAAGCACTTCTTTCCCGACACTGCTGGCAAAGAATATGAGGGGACTACGTTACTGGATCCGCTGAAGGAACAGCGTGAAAAGTTTACGGTTTACCGAGGCCTCGACCACGGTTTGAGAGGCGGCCATTTTGCCGTCCACACCTTCCTTTCGGGGGTGTTGCACCACGAGTCAAAGAATCGCCACGACGGGAACATAACCCTCGACCAATACATTGCAGATTCGATTGGTGGAGAAACAAGATTCCCATCCCTCACCGTTGGATCTGAAGGTGGGATTCATGGCGGTTGCCAGTTGTCGTGGACGCGGTCAGGCGTACGCGTCCCTCCTATCACTGGCCCCGCCGAGCTCTTTGCAAGACTCTTTGTAGGCGAGAATGCATCGCAGCGAGAACAGAAGGTAAAACAAACACAGCTTCAGGCATCCATCCTTGATTCGGTACTTGAAGAAGCAGGTGACCTATCGAACCGGATCAACCACGAGGATCGTAGCAAGTTAGACGAATACTTTAGTTCCATCAGGGACGTGGAGAAGAAAATACAAACGCGCCAGCGATGGACTGACCACCCGAAGCCGGATGCTCCCTTTGAACAACCAGCAGATACTAATACGGTAGACGACCTACCCATGTTGTACGAACTGATCGCGCTCGCCTTGCAAACCGACTCAACTCGCGTCGCGACGCTCGAAATTGGTGGTAGCTTCCTGCCTCAGAACCTCGGCATTAACAAGTCTTACCACAGCATGTCGCATCACGGAAACGATGAAGACGTGATTGCTAATCTGCTCACCCTTGAAACCTACCAACTCGAGCAATTCGCAAAATTCCTAAGTCGATTATCGAACATGTCATCTGACCACGGCTCGTTACTGGATTCCACTGCAGTGTTGTTCGGAAGTGGCATGGGGAATGGAAGTTCGCACACAAATAGCGACTTGCCGATCATCCTCGCGGGTGGCGGCTATGAGTCTGGAGAGTTCAAGAAAGTGGCGTCCAAGGGGATACAGAAAATCCCTCTGTGCAATCTCTTTGCCGACATTGCTCAGCGTAGCGGAATTGAAACGGACTCGTTTGGCACCAGTACCGGATCCTACTCTTGATGATGGTTACCAAACGCGTGTTGAAAACCTTCGAACACACGCAAGTCAATATCAAGGTCGTACTCACGATCCTCGCTATCGTCGCACTTGGCCCACGTCACTCAATTGCCACCGACCCGGCGGAACCCGAGCCTGACGACCAAATGCACTCTGTCACAGAGTTCATCGGTACGTTCTGCAAGGACTGCCACGGGCATGGTTCCGATGAAGGTGAGCGAAATTTCGATGGTTTCACGTTGCCCATCAAAACAGTCGGGCAGCTTGTCACCGCCGATGAAATTATCGATCAGTTGACTTTGAAACTAATGCCTCCGCCTGACGGTTCTCAGCCAGACGACAAGCAGCGGCTTAATATCTTACAAACGCTGCGTCAGTCAATTGCTGATGCGCGCGAGTCATTTGATTCAACCGGGGGGCGAACAGTCATGCGCCGCCTTTCAAACCGAGAGTACGAAAACACAATGGCAGCGTTGTTCAACCGGCGCGTGGACACGTTAGGCCTTACGGCAAACTTTCCTAAAGACACGACAACCAATCACATGGATACGATTGGAGAGTCACTTGTCACGTCAGGATTCCTGCTTGACGAGTACTTTCAGGCCGCTTCCCGACTCGTCGACCTACGCCTTGGTAAACCGGTCACACCAATGCAAAACTGGCACTTCACCAAAAACTTTAAGCAATACGAAGAGCTGGGTGGATCGCACAAGAGTGTGTTCAATAATGAATTCCTCTGTTTGTACGAGCAACCAAACACTGACACTCGCCAAGGTGGGTATGGTCACATTGAAGATTTTCTAGAGGGGGTGCCTGTCTCCGGCCTCTACGAAATTCAGGTAAACGCTCAAGCGATGCACCGAAACACTCACTATGATCCAAAGATTTTTCGAATTGACTTCTCAGAGCCATTCAAACTCGGCGTCGTTCCTGGGGACATTACCAAGGGCCATATTCATTACCCGCAGCCAGTGGAACCTGTGCTCGCGAGTACTATCGTTCCAGATCACGAACCTGAGTGGTTAATCTTCACTGTATGGTTGGAAGCAGGGCAAACTCCTCGCTTTATCTTTCCAAACGGACCTTATGAATCCCGCGCGTCCGTGATCGAGGTGAATCGCCGTTACAAAGACGAATTCAAGAATCCCAAAACCGGCGTTAGCCGCGCAACCCTGTTACGTGAGGGCGCGTTGCCACACATACGAATCGGCGAAGTCAAAATCCGTGGGCCGCTGCAAGAGCCCAACGGTACCAAAGAGGAGATTGCGGTATTTGGCGTCTCCGGATTCATCGCCGAACGTGCGATCGACCAGCTTGAGCAGTTTGCAGCAAAGGCCTATCGAAGACCGCTAACCCAGCAGGACCAACGGCGCATCAGACAGTTTTATCAAGGCTTGCTTGGCCAAGGCATGGCTGCGAGGGAAGCGTCATTATCGACGGTCAAAATGATTCTCTGCTCACCTTCGTTTCTTTACTTCAGCGAAATCACAGATGATGAGGATTCAACACTAGCACCCCATGATCTGGCCACGCGGCTTTCCTATGCTATCTGGGCGGCCCCGCCTGACCAATTTCTGCATCAACGCGCAGGCAAACATCAACTCGCCACCAAAACACAGCTGACTGCCGAGATCGAACGCTTGCTCAACGACCCGCGCTCAAACGCATTCGTCGCGGGTTTTCTTGACAGCTGGTTGAACTTACGGGATTTGGGAGACCAACCTCCGCCTAGAAAAACAGCCAACGAATTTTACGCTGAAAACCTACCCCGCTCGATGAAGCTCGAAACACAACTTTTCTTCAATGATGTGCTTCAGCGCGATGGGTCGATCATGGACTTCCTTGACTCTGACTACACATTTGTTGACAAACAATTGGCCAAGCTCTACCAGTTACCCATTTACGACACGATACGCCAATCAGATGGTTTTCAATGGGTCGATTTGGCTGACAACCAGCGACGCGGCGGTTTACTCGGGATGGCAAGCGTTCTAACCGTCAGTGCGAACGGGGTTGATACGTCACCGGTCACGCGCGGCGCGTGGATTCTTGAAAACATTCTCGGCACAAAACCACCGCCGCCGCCGGATGAGGTTCCCTCCATCGATGGCGACGTCAGTGGTGCGACCAACATTCGCGAGAAACTGGCGATTCATCGACAAGACAAGGCTTGCAGCCTCTGTCACCGCAACATCGACCCACTCGGTTTCCCCCTTGAGCATTTTGACCCTATCGGGCGCTGGCGGTCCAAATACCCTGGAACGAAGTCTAATCCGAAACGCGCGACTATCGATCCAACAGGCCAACTCACCACCGGGGAATCGTTCTCGAACTTTTCGGAATTCAAGCAAGTGCTATCGGAGACACGAGGCGACGCTTTTGCCCGCAGTTTGATCGAGTCACTGCTTGCTTACACCACCGGGCGCAGGATGGAACGCATCGACCAATATGAAATCGACGATATCCTAGCTCGCGTAAAAGCCAGCGATTACGGTTTGCGAACGGCTGTTAAAGAGGTGCTCACGAGCGAGATTTTCCGGTCTCGTTGATACACACTTATCAATGGGATCTCGGACGCGATTCCCACTGCAGTCGTGCCAACCACCGCACTTACGGAGGAATGAATCATTGCAACACAGACTGGCATCTTGCATGTTGCAACATTAGCGGGAAGCAACTCCACAAGTTTCTTACCAGTTCAGCGTTCAATGTTGATGAGTTGTGGAAGGTAAACTGCAGTCACTTGACTTGGTTGACCGCAGGCCCTTTGAACGAGCGATCCGGAGAGTCCACCCTACACTCGAACCAGGACTCAAAGCATTGAGCGTTTCTTAAACTGAAGCATTCCGACACCCAAGTTTTGATAAAATATTCAGAACAAAGATCCTGTTGGCAGCCCACAGCTGAATTTTTTCGGTTTTCAGAATGAACGGCGAACTTAAAAACAGTCATGTTCATTCGCCATGAACCATTCTTGCTTGCTCCATTCGCACCACTAGAACATAAGGCCAATGGAGGATTGTTTGACCTCACGCGACCTCCGGTTTCTAATGCTTCACGAACTACCGTGGCTTCTTTGTCAGCAACATATATATTCCTGACGCGTACAAAATTCCTCCGCTAAGTGTGTTGTACATGAGACTTCTGTTGCACGTCCCACTACCTCGAGGCAGTACGCGCGGCAATTGGATCACTGCTACACGTTGGGCGGAGATTTTAACGAGTCTGGGTCATACTGTGCGCACCGTGGACCCAGCAGAGTTCCCTGGGACTGCTACGGACACCTATGATGCACTGATAGCGTTGAACGCAAGACGCAGCGAAGCGGAGATCCGACACTTCCGTGAAAATTCTGGAAGCAGCAAAATCATTGTCGTTCTGACCGGCACCGATTTGCACGTAGATCTCGCCTGCGTATCCGCCGACGGGGACCTGGCCATGAACAGTTTGGAACTCGCAGATAGGATTGTTTTGCTAGAACCCCAAGGCATTAAACAACTAAAACCGGCCTTACATTCAAAATGCAGGGTCATCTATCAGTCCAGTCCCGTTTCAGTTCTCCCTAAGAAACCTGCCCCTGAATTCTTTACCATCTCGTTACTCGCACACTTGAGAGAGGTTAAGAATCCTTTCCTTGTCAATCAAGCACTAGAACTCTTGCCCGTTCAATCAAAAACGCGGGTGTTTCATGCAGGACATGCAACCACAGACGCCTGGCATGCCCGCGCATTGCAGTGGGCACAACGATGTTCACGATACGAATGGCTAGGACCCATTCCTCATCAAGATGCGATGTCGCTACTCGCTAATAGTCAACTTACTGTACTCACGTCTCATCACGAAGGTGCGCCGAGCGTATTCTCCGAAGCTGTCGCACAGGGGGTTCCAATCTTGTCCAGTCGCATCACTGCCGCCTTGGGAATTCTTGGGACTGACCATCCCGGCTTGTTCACCGCTGGTGATGCGGCCCAGTTGGCTGACTTGGTATGGAGGGCAGAAACTGACCAGTGTTTCTACCAGGAACTCTGTTCAGCAAGTAACGACTTGAGAGTCCGCTTATCGCCCGAAGCAGAACTGAACTCGTGGAGGGAATTGATCGCGGAACTTGCATTTATTGAGGGAGAAGAGCATACCTGACGACTCGCGTTGAGCACGCCGTCACAGTCACAGTCCCGAAGATTGGACTATCGCCATTAAATACCGGAATGCCGGTTGAAACAACTCATACCCCTCGCAATGGAAGTCCAGTCACCCACCGCCTAAACTGATAAGCCGACTGGCTGCGCATCGTCTACATACTTGTTTACAAATTGGTTTCACTTCCGCGTGATAGAGATGGCTAATATGCATTTGATTGGAGCACTTTACCAAAGCCAGCATTGGCGAGCGCCCAACTCTGCCACCAGAAGCCGCCTCCAGTGCACTCTTCTCTTTGTGTTGCTAGGGGCTGGGAACTGGACCGTTGGATTTGCTGACACACCCGCCACAGCACCGCTTGGAAGCGTCAAGGTTGCGGCAGTCCAGATCAATGGCTATGACAAAGGTGAGCTTCCACGGCCCACCTACAAACCTGCAAAGTCATACGTGCCCTACATTGATAAAGCCGGGAAAGATGGGGCGCAATTAGTCGTATTCCCTGAATATGTTCTAGGGCACATCACGGTTCCTAGCGGTGAAACTCGCCTGATTGCAGAGGCGGCCAAGCGAAATCGAATCTATGTCGTCATTGGCTGTTGGGAAACCTACAAGGATGGAACCTTTGCAAACACTGCACTTGCATTCGGTCGGGACGGAAAGATTGTTGGCAAATACAACAAGACCCATGCCGCAGTGGACACCTTTGAGGGCAGCCCGGCGTATGCAAGACCACCCACAAATCGCAGTCACCGATGGTTTTTGGAAAACGATCCTGAATGGCAAATGCGCAAGGGGGCAAGTTTGCCCGTCTTTGAATTCGATTTCGGCCGCATCGGCATCATGACCTGCTACGACGGATGGTTCCCCGAACCACCACGTATCCTGTCCCTCAAAGGTGCAGAACTCATCATTTGGATGAACGGCAGACGCGGCAAAGTGGAGGACTACATCGTAAAGACCATCATGTTCCAAAGCCACGTCGCCATGGTGGTGAGCAACCAAGCCTATGGCAGCGGTACGATGATCGCTGACCAAGCAAACCGAATACTCGCTCAGGCTCCGGATCGTGAGGAAGCGTACATCGCCGCAACCCTTGATCTACAAAAAGTCCGCCAACGACGCGAACGGAGTCGAAATTTCCAGCAAAGACGGCCAGACCTTTACCGTCCCTTGATTAACGATCCAACAAAATAATGTTTGTGTTTTGGTAATCTAAGTGCCCAAAGCAAGCAATTACCAGAAACAGAAACATTTCTACCCGTGGTGAGTTTTCCAATTCCTTTTTTGTCAATTCTCGTGTTATTCCACCAAAGGGATCCAGCTCTCGGTGGGCCTGAACGCGTTTCGATAGTCCGCCCCGGAGTGGCTATCCCGCATGGATGATTCCAACCCATTCAATGCCCGCGTCATCCTCTCTACGACCTTGGGATTCTTTGCAGCAATAGAAACGCTTTCTGCACGATCGTTTTGCAAATCGTAGAGCTCTGCATTACGTCCCGTATAATCCCTGATCACGAGCTTATATCGTCCATCGATCAGACTTGCTGTCTTGCCAACACGAAACGGAATGGGCATTCGCTTTGCTTTGCCCCCACTTAGAATCGGCAACAGGTCCACGCCATCGATCGGCCGACTGTCCCGCATTTTGTATCCCACAATTTCACGAACGGTTGGAAAGTAATCAAGAGTACTCAAAGGTGCATCAACTTCAGTTCCACCAGCAATATGGCCAGTCCATTTCACGAACGCTGGAACTCTCACTCCTCCTTCGTACTCACTTCGTTTCCTTCCCCGTAACCCGCCCGTCACACCGGCCGTCACACCGCCAGAGTTTTTCCCCTCTGGGCCATTGTCACTACAGAAGAACACCAGTGTATTAGAATCAAGTTCAAGCTCATTCAGCTTCGCCTGCAATCGCCCAACCTGCTCATCCATAGCTGTGATGCAACCATAGTAGTGCGCAGCTTCTCCTTCATCGGGGTACATCGCCAAATACTCAGGGCCCGCAACCACGGGCAGATGAGGTGCGTGGAACCAAACAACAGCGAGGAAAGGAACCTTTCTCGCAGAAGCATTCGAAATGTACGGAATCACTCGATCCATGATTACACGTGAATCACAGCCCTGCAAATTACCTCTCGCAACCTCGCCATCATCCCAGTATGGGTTATTCTCATACCGTTCATTTGTCGTTGGGTTCCATGTTGCGACCGCCGATTCCGTGACAAAAGAACGATCATAATCCCGTTCCCAAGGGGGCGCGTAGTTGACCGCAGGTAACCGCTTTGCTCCTTTTGCAGAGAACTTTGTACTCAGCGTGCCGAGGTGCCATTTGCCGAAGTGCCCCGTCGTATAGCCAAGGCTTTTCAACATTTTTGCCATCGTCATTTCTTCCCTTGGCAAGTGTCCCTTATTCGCACTCCAGATTCCGTACCTATAGTGGTGCCGACCCGTCAAACAAGTTGCGCGAGTGGGTGAGCAAACAGCTGCACCCGCATGAAAGTTCGTGAGGATAGCGCCGGCCTTTGCCATTTCATTCAAATGCGGTGTCCGTATCTTCGTGTTTCCATTAAACCCCGTGTCGCCATAACCCAAGTCATCACACATCAACATCACGATGTTAGGACGCTCGCTGGCGAAAATGATAGCCCCGTTCAGACAACCCAAAATACTTGTGAGAAGACATATAGACCGCGTCAGAAACAGCATTGAACAACGCCCAAACAAAAGTTGAATTGGAAAGCACCGAATCAACGACGTCCAAATCGCCGTTACAGCGAGAACACCACCACGCGATGCAAGATAGAAAGGCTCCGTCATGCAAACAATGTAAGCCATTGGTATACTTAGTCGTGAGCATTGGAACCTTAGCCAAACAGTCTAGCAAATCCCAGGTTTTCACTCTGGTCGCCCCGTCTCTTCAGCTCTCAGGGCTTCCCTGATGACATTTCCGGCTCGCTTCGCCTAACAATGACAGCCACTTCCCCGACGAATCTGATGTCTCACCGTATACGCGCCACGTTGATATTCCTCTGTTTCAATCTACCTTTCTGCACCGCTGCCGATTTTTATGTTGCGCCAACCGGAAATGACGGAGCGTCAGGAACAAAAGAAGACCCTCTGAAAACGCTTTTCGGTGCTCAAAAGAAGGTACGTCTTACAACAATCCGTGGCCGAGAGCCAATCAAAATTCATCTTCGCGAAGGCTCGTATTATTTGCCAAAGACCTTTCAGCTAGACGCCCGCGACTCAGGTACCCACGCGGCGCCAGTTATCTATACCGCATATTCAGACGAACACGTGGTCCTCAGTGGCGGGGCAAAACTCACCCCATCATGGCAACGCACGGAAAATGGCATCTACCGAACCGAAGTCGATCCTAGCCTCAAATTCGACCAACTTTTCATTGATGGACAAAAGCAAACGCTAGCACGATTTCCAAATTTCGATGCAAGCGCAAGTCCCTACAATGGTGCATCCGCCAACGCGTTCTCAAAACAACGCGCCAAAAATTGGAAGAGCCCAGCGGGAGGATTTATCCATGCGATGCACCGCCATCATTGGGGCGGTTACCATTACCAAATCACTGGGAAAGATCACAGCGGCGAAGTGACTTACGAGGGCGGTTGGCAAAACAATCGCCAAATGGGCATGCACGCGAAACATCGGATGGTCGAAAACATCCGTGAGGAATTGGATGCACCAGGAGAATGGTTCTTTGACCACAGCAATTCGTTCCTGTATTTCATCCCCACCAATTCAAAAACATTACCCACAGCTCTGGTGGAGGTTGCTACACAGAAGCATCTCGTTGAATTCGAGGGTTCACGAAAAGAAGTTGTCCAACATGTTTCACTGAAGGGGTTCACCTTCCGCCACACAACACGCACGTTCATGGAAACTCGCGAACCATTATTGCGCAGCGACTGGACGATCTACCGTGGTGGTGCAGTCGTCTTTCAGAATGCAGAAGATTGCAGCATCCAGAATTGCGAATTTGATCAACTCGGCGGGAATGCCATCTTCGTCAACAAGTACAACCGCCGAATCAAAATCGTCGGTTGCCATTTGCATCACTGCGGCGCCAGCGGGATCTGCTTTGTGGGTGATCCAAGTACGGTCAGAAATCCAAAGTTTGAATATCGCCAAACAAATCACTTCCAAGAGATCGAAAAGATAGCCGGACCGAAGGGTGACACTTTCCCATCCGAGTGCACCGTTGACGATTGCCTGATACACAACATGAGCATGGTCGAAAAGCAGGCGACCGGCGTGCAGGTTTCCATGTCCCACCGTATCACGATCAGACATTGTTCAATCTACGACATGGGACGCGCCGGAATCAACATCAGCGAGGGAACCTTCGGTGGACATCTGATTGAACATTGCGATGTTTTCGATACAGTCCGCGAGACCGGTGACCACGGAAGTTTCAACTCATGGGGACGAGATCGGTTCTGGCATCTGGAAAACGCCCCTGATGATGCATTACCAGAACTCTCAAAACTAGACACATCGCCCACCATCATCCGAAATAACCGTTGGCGATGTGACCGAGGATGGGACGTCGATTTGGATGATGGTTCATCCCACTATGAAATCTACAACAATCTGTTCCTGAATGGCGGATTGAAATTGAGAGAAGGTTTTTACCGCCACGTTCACAACAACATCGCTATCAACAATAGCCTGCATCCCCATGTTTGGTACGACAACAGCATGGACACTGTCACACGAAACATATGGATGGGTGCCTACCGTCCTGCGGGAGGAATGCCCGCAGGAAAGTGGGGAGCGAATATCGACCACAACTTGTTCACGTCCGGACAAGCGAAAGACAAATTTCAAGACCATGACTGTGATCGCAATTCAGTCGTAGGTGATCCACTGTTCATTGATCCGAGCAATGGCGACTACCGTGTCGGAGCCAATTCGCCCGCATTCAAGATCGGATTCGAGAATTTCCCAATGAATCTTTTTGGGGTTCGAAGCAAAAACCTCAAAGCTATTGCTGAAACACCGGCTTTCCCGATCCCGGCAACATCAAACTCTTCCCTGCCTGAGCAAGTCGCAACCAAACACAACGAAACAATCTGGATGGGACTCCAATTACGGACCATCACGGGAGATGAATTTTCGGCGTTTGGTGTCACCCGTGAGGCTGGCGGCCTTACCATTATCAACATCGCTCCCAACGCTGGATCAGTCTTTGAGGTTAACGATGTGATTCAGCAGGTCAACTCAAGGGCAGTACGCAACGTTAAAACCTTGCATCAGCAGCTCGCAAAGCTCGGTGACACGCCAGTCCTTGTTCAATTCGTGCGAAACCAACAAACCCAAACAGTAACAATTGAGAAGCCCCCCAGGCTCGTCGTTGAAACAGCAGACAGCCTCAGCGAATTCCAAAAGCTTTCTGTGCTCAACTCACAACGTTACGACATTTACGCAAACCCCTCAACAAACAACGATCCGTTGACGATTCTCAGCGACAAACAACTGTCACCAAGCTATGGTCCGGTGTTTTCAAACGGAGTCCACAATGGCAGTTACAAAATCGATCTGGGTGCGGTGCACCCCATCACGCAATTGACCAGTTGGTCATATGGCCAGAACGGACGAGGCACACAATACATCATGATTTACGGTAGCGCGTCTGCTCAAGATCCAGGCTGGGCCCCACAGAACTACTCACCCATTGGTTCACTTCACGCACGAGGCTCCTCCAAACGTTTCACCGCCGCTGCCCTGCGGTCCGGTCCACAAGCATCGCTCGGCAGGTATCGGTGGATCCTTTGGCGGGCTCTGCCGGTCACGAATACATCAGGAGGTGAGAACACCGCACTTCAGGAACTGGCAGTTGAGATTAGCCCAAGCAATTGACCAATCAATTTCCGACTGCCATTCTTTCCACTGCGTAAAGTCCGAACGTTGCCAACCAATGGTCACCTTCATAATGACCACTGTTGATATATCGGAGCCCTGCTTTCAAGTGTCGAGCAGCACTGCCATTGAGTTTTTTCGCTAGAGCGTTCTCCTTTGGTAACGCAGCCGCAACCGACTGCAGACACCACGCACGATTCAGGTTCAGCCCCGCAAGATGGACGATTTTCGGATCCGTCACATCACTCACAACCACGGGTGTAATGGTTCCATCGACAAGCTGTTGTTCGAGTTTTGGTAGAAACGCCGCCAACCAGTTCACAAACTCCGATTGTGGCAGCACTCTTCGCATTAAATCAGCCTCATTCCAGCATGAAGAAAAGAAATCATGTCCGGACGGCTCATAGTGAACGGGGTAAGCAACATCATCCCCGTAAAAGTCTCTCGCACGTTTCTTGACTAATGTCTTTAGCGCAGCGTTTCCCATTGCGTTTGCATAATCCAGGATTTGCCCAAGCGCGAATGCCGTGTCAGTGTGTTGCCCGATCCGAATGGGATAGGTCAACCGGGGCAGATAGTCAACGATCCTGTTCACCAACACCTCTTCAAGCGGACGCAGGTTCTCTCTCCAGACTTTTGCATCATCGTCTTCCCACGAATCAAGCTCCGTCACCAGTCTCAGCAACCATGCCCATCCATACATTCGCTCAAACGACTTTTGTTCGTCTCTCGCAAAAAACTCTGCTTCTTTAGTGAGATTTTTCACCGTCAAATGATTACCCAAGGCGTGCCTTAAACGACCCGCGTTCGGAATTTGCGGGTACTTCTTCAACAGGCGAACAAGCACCCAGTGCCCGTGAACACTGCTGTGCCAATCAAAGCAACCAAAGAACGCGGGAAAGTGAGAGCGAGGCCTCGCTATTTGCTTCTCACTTGAATACATCAAAGACAGCTTCGTTGGAAATTCGGTGTCAATCCCCTTCAACACCATCTCTCCCCAATCGCTGGCAACCGAAATTTCCATTCCTGATTTTTCCCTCCCAAGGTGTTGCGCTTTGGCACCGCCAGATCCCAGTCCAAAAACGGCAGCAATCAATAAGCCTAGCGCAACTCTTGTCACATCCATTCTCTTTCACTCACAACGCAGGTAATAGCGACTCGCTAATCGGTTTGTTGAACCGACCTTATTTTCAGTCAAGACTCATTCACGCAACAGCCTCGTCAGGAAGGCCGCCAAACGATGCAAACCACCATGTCCCAGTTACTCAATGGCCCACAGTGCATTGAAGGTTCTCAAGTAGATTACGCCGTTGGAAATCACAGGCGAAGCCGAAGTGGTTTCATCGGTATCGTTTTGGGATACGATCTCAAAGTTACGTCCTGTCTTCACGACGGTTACTTTGCCGTCGCGAGCAGTCAAGTACAGATGCCCATCTGCGAGCACTGGTGACGCACGGTGTCGATGACTATGTGTACGTTCCATATAAACCTGTTCACCCGTCTTCCTGTCGAGCACAAGTAGCATTCCGTTTTCACGACACAGGTAGACCAGATTTCCGTGAATAATAGGAGACGGGACGTCCGGCGTGTTGTCATCTCGTACCCACAGAACCGCTTTGCTATCTGTCAGATCACCGGTCTGGGTCGCGTCGATCGCAAACACCGGCCCATTTTTCGCCGTTGGGCAGACCACGATACCCTCGGCTGCCGCCGGCGAAGATACAAAACGCAGCGTGGGATGATAACTTTTCCCCTGGGGATTTAGGCCGCCCAACCGCCATTTTTCTTTGCCATCCTGAAGTGAGTACGCAACCGTGTAATCTGCACCATGAGTAATGAGGTAAGTCATTCCACCGAAGTTGTACAACACGGGTGAAGCATACGAGTGCTCGTTCTCACGTGATGCCCCCGTGACTCGTTCAGTTGCCCAAATCGGCTTTCCCGTCGACGCATCAACTGCAACTACCATTGCCTCCTGCGTTTCCGGTTTCCCGTCACCGTGAATGAGTTGCACGAACAAACGGCCCTGATATAGCACTGGTGTAGCTGACATCCCAAATGCAATGTCAAATTTCCCATATCGCTCTTGTAGGTCAGCCTGCCAAACGAGTTTCCCGTCAACGGTATAACAGACAAGCTTGCCCGTACCAATGAACGCCCACACATTCACGCCGTCAGTGATCGGCGAGGGCGATGCGGAATTCCCCTCGTCTCCACGTGCCTCTTTATTGCCTTTGCCAATCAACCGGCTCCACTGCTGTTTACCATCTGTACCAAAGCAGAGTAAAACCAAATCACTGCCTGACGTACTCGTCAGAAAGATTCTGTCGCCCCAAACAACCGGTGTCGCTCCTGCTGGTCCCGGTAGCTCTGCACGCCATTTCACATTCTTTTCCGGTGACCACTCCTTCGCAAGATTAGTCTCATTCGAGATGCCATTCTGGGTTGGACCACGCCATGAACCCCAGTTTTCGGCGCTCAGTGGTTGAACACAATACAGGCCAACTACAACGATGTTCATCAATCGCAACAACTTCATGTCAAATCTTTGATGGGGGGGATAACATTTGGTGGGGCAATCAGCTCCGCGAAACAGGTAACTGACTTGAAGAAGCTTCAATCATACAAGATCTGACCATCACGTTGGATACCCACCGAACCGCAAGTGAGATTGTTCCTGATCAAAAGAACGCGGGATTCCTCGACATGCCACCTCAGGAGCCTCTTCAACCTAGTCGCTGGCTGTCACGGCTGCCGCGAGTTTGCACGACAGCCCTGTATCTGAGCGGCATTGCACGCCAGCATAAGTTGCACTAGGCAATCTGCGATTGGCGTCCCCGATCGTCTCTAAACGGTGGGAGGGCAGCACACCTGAACCGCGGGTATCCTTGCCACCTTGCCCGTGCCTTTTATTTGAGAATCACCGACGAACCAATGTATTGTTTGCACGAAGGAACGTACATCATCGCACTGCAGATCGCTGGAACAACATTTAGTGGATAAAAAAACAGCTGACATGAGCTGCCCCAGCATGATGAACTCAACCGCCCCAGCATGGTAAGACTAAATCACTTCAAAGAATCACATTGCGTTCCTGGAAACTGGCCTGCATGGATGGCCTATTCAATCATCACCGGCTGACTCAATTGCCGGTTTGCAGCAACGTCGCCACTTAATAAAGAGAACAAGTCCAGACATCACACACGCTCCAACCATGGCCCCGATAAACACGCCACCAATGGCGCCAAACGAATCACGAAAATCCATCTCGGGCAAACGTGGATTGAATGTCGCGATCATCCATGTACCAAAGCCAGTCACTACCCCCAAATACCCTCCTGTCATGGCCCCGAGGAAAGCACCAGCCAAACCGGCAACGCTGGTGGTCCCTCTGTCCAATCCCAATCCAGCGTGCAGTCCGACGACGATCCCACCGCCGATGGTCCCGACACCACAGCCAATGGCGGCAAGAACAACCACCGGTTGCAAACCGTACTTAGTGGACAATACGAAACCCAGTAAAGCACCAGCACACGTTGAGCAAAGAGGCCAAAGAAAGAAACGTTCGTTCATCATCAAATCATCCTCGGAAGAGAATTCTGAAAAATTGACGCACACTCAACATCTTATGCCACTCTCGCCATGCTTTTCCGACGGCGTGAAACCCTCGTTACTGTGAACGGAAAACTCAAACCCACTTTGAGAATCAAACTCGTCGACGTAACGGCAAAGCATGGTTCTGCACTCGGCTTGGCGTTTCAACGCAATAGCCTTGCCCCACTCACCTACACACACGTCGCTCACGCCATCGTCGGCGCAATGAAGTCTGTGTCTAACTCAGCGCGTTTTCTTTTTTCCTGCAAAAGACCACAAATCTGACGGTGTGTAAGCGTTCTGCATGTAAACATCGATACGCTTCACTATATCAGGGTGTTGGGCCGCAACGCTAACCGTTTCACCTAAATCGGAACTCAGATCGTACAGTTCCAACGTGGAGTCGGGGTTCTTGCCGACGTTATTGCGCACCCCTTTCCATTTCCCCCAACGCACAGCCTGCTTCCCACCACGTTCATAAAACGCCCAATAAAGATACTCATGGCGGGCTTGTCGCTCTACGTTCCCCATCAAGGCTGGCAGATAGCTAATGCCATCGGATTCAGCAGGTGAATCCACGCCGGCAATTTCCATACAGGTGGGCATCACGTCCCACATGGCTACCGGGATGTCACAAACAGTCCCTGGCTTGATTTTACCCGGCCAACGGGCAAGGAAAGGTACGCGGATTCCACCTTCGTACAGGTCACGTTTGTGACCACGTAACGGTCCGTTTGAATCAAAAAACTTTGGGTCATGCCCGCCTTCCATGTGTGGACCATTGTCACTTGTGAACGACACAATCGTGTTGTCATCAATCCCAAGCTCTTTCAGCAAGTCGAGTAATTGCCCGACATGCCGATCCATCCGCGTCACCATCCCCGCAAACGCGGCGATCGGATTGGCTACCACGGGTCCTTTGTATTTCCCAATTTTGCTATTGAACTGTGGCCACTTCTCACGAAACGGAGCGTGGTCTTCCTCTGGCACATGCATCGCGGCATGCGGGATTGTGAACGGAACATAAGCAAAGAACGATTGATCTTTGTTGGCTTTGACAAACTTGAGTAGTTCGTCGTTTATCAAATCAGCAGAGTATGTCTTTTCATCCAACAGCACCTTCTTATCATTGTGCCAGAGATGAGTTGGATAGAATGTATGTGCCTGACGCTGACAGTTGTACCCAAAGAACTCGTCGAAGTGCTTCGATGGATCGCTGGCAGAGCCTGGGGCACCGAGTCCCCACTTTCCAAACATTCCCGTTGTGTAACCGGCATCCTTCAGTCGTCTGGGCAGCGTAACAATATCCGCCGGCATGGGCGCCTGCCCCTCAGGTTGCACCTCACGATTCCCGCGCACAAATGCGTGTCCGGTGTGCAACCCTGTCATCAGCACACATCGAGTAGGTGCGCATACGGTTGACCCCGCGTAGTAGTCCGTAAAAGTCACCCCCTCCGAAGCCAACCGGTCAATGTTTGGTGTCTTGAACTTCTTCTGACCAAAACACGAAAGGTCTCCATAGCCAAGGTCGTCCGCCATGATATAGATGATATTTGGCGCGCGCTCTGCTGCCAGTAGTGGCGAAGCCAGCACGGAAAACAAAACTGTAAGAATAAGTTTCTGCATGTGTTCTGGTATTTATTCGTGACGGGTAAGAACGTTGAAATGTCGATTGATCACCAGTTCATCATACAGGTTCAACCGTGCGTCTGCCTGCCATTGCTCCATCGCTGCCAGTCGGACCAATGGGTTTGGGCGCCGCAGCTTTGTTTTTAGACGACTTGCTTTCGGCAGTCGCCCGTTTTTGAACGCCATCCAGAATCTGCCGGAATTCCTGCAACCGCTCCTTCAGGTGTGGCAACTCCGCAAGATTTCTTCTCTCTTGTGGGTCATTGGTAAGATTATAAAGTTCCTCACCATCGGGCCACTTTCCATACCGCCAGCGTTGATTTCGCAATGCATACCCAAGTGTTTGTCCGCGTGTGACCACACTGTAGGCGAACTTTTTTTTCCCAAGACGCTCTGGATGTCCCAGTAACGGGCGAAGCGAAATGCCTTGCAAGCTGTCGGGTGTATCGAGGCCAGCCAGATGAGTGAGTGTTGGAAAGACGTCGATCAATTCAACCATGGCCTGCGACCGAGCACCTTCACTCGTGAGACCCGGCGCTCTGATCATGAACGGCACCTTGGCCCCAATGTCGAACAGCGTGACCTTTCCCCAAAGAAAGTGATCGCCAAGATGATAACCGTGGTCTGAGGTAAGGATGATGGTCGTGTCTTCCCAGTGTCCACTTTCCTTAACGGCATCGAGCACAATTTGAATTTGGGCGTCAATGAAACTAATGCAAGCATGGTAAGCCTGCATGTATTCTCGCCGTAGTCGATCGTCCTCAACACCTAACTTGAAACCAAACGCCTCATACCGCTTGGCCTGAGCCGAACTTGGAATCGAATCCCAGAGACGCGGGCGATCGGGTTGGTAGGTGATCGATTCGAGTGGGTATAGATCGAAGTATTTTCTAGGAGCAAGAAACGGCACATGGGGCTTCTGAATTCCGCAGGCAATGAAAAATGGTTTGTCGCCGTGTTGTTTTTCATTTAACCATTTGGCGACTTGCCTCGCATTTTTCCCATCCTTGTGCTGCTCATCAGTCAACCCACTTTCGCCGTATCCGGGAGGCGTTTGAGCATCCAGTGCAGCGGAAACCTGTTTCTTGATCGCCTTCCATTTTCTTCGATTCGGCCCTTCATCGACAGATCCATGCACCGATTCAAACTCCAGTCTCGCTGTCTTCACGACCGCAAGCTCATCATTTTCAAACCGATGAAATTCATTCCAGACGCGTTCGCCCTGCTCATGCCGAGGAGAGTGAAAGACTTTCCCTACACTCCCTGTCCAGAAGCCATTCTGCTGAAAAAATTGCGGCATGGTCAACGTATCAGGACGCTCATTGCGAACGTCATCTGTGTTATTCAACACGCCCGTTGATTGCGGATACAACCCACTGAGCATCGAAGCACGTGATGGTCCACAAACCGGATATTGACAGAATGCTCGTTCAAACGTCATTGCCTGTGAAGCGAATGAATCCATCGCTGGTGTCAAAATATTCTCATAACCAGAAGGCGTGATGTGTGTGTTCAAATCATCACACACAATCAACAGCACGTTTTTTGTAAGGCTGCCCGGCGAACGCACCGCCGCCTTGGCCGGGCTCGGTTGCTTTGTGGTCTGGTTAGTACCGACTGTCGCTTTTGCATAGGGAAGCTGTTTTGGCGGTGGGGTGTAGTTGCCCTGACCTTGCTGCCAATGAAATGTGTCCCCTTCAATCACCAGGTCTTTGCGAGCATTCAGTTTTACTTCCGGTGGTGCAAACACCTGTGGTGCGGCCTGACGCAGTTGCTGGATCAAGCCAACATATTGGCTGTCGCCCGCGAGATTATTCCATTCATTTGGGTCAGCCTTCACATCGTAAAGCTCTTCACCATCGTCACCATATCGTATGTAACGCCAATCGCGATTGATAACTGCATATTCACCGGGATTCATGTGCGGCAGAAATACATTCCGATCTCCTGCGGCCTCAGGATCCGCTAGTGTCGACGCAAGCGAAAGCCCCTCCAGTTTTTGACGTGGCGCCTCAAGCCCGCACATTTCAACCAGTGTCGGATACATGTCGATCAGGCTGGCAGACACATCAGTCTTCTTTCCATTTGCAACGTTTGGCCCCGCCCAAATGAAAGGAACGTTAGACGTCCGTTCCCAAAGCGTATGTTTTCCCCAGTCTCCTTTCTCGCCATGGTGGTACCCGTGATCGCTCCACAACACAACAATCGTGTTGTCCGCGTAAGGGCTGGCGTCAAGTGCATCAAGAACAAGTCCCATCATCGCATCGGCATAACTGATGCACGCCAGATAGCCATGAATTGCGTCGTCCACGGCTTCCAGTTGTTCCAACTTTTGATGAATCCGGGACCTCGCGGTTTTCATCTTCATAATTTTCAACGGAAGATCTTCCAGGTCACCTTCCTTGTAGGTGGGTAAGACAATCTTGTCTGGATCGTACAAGTCGAAATACTTTTGCGGGCAATAATTCGGAAAGTGCGGGGCGTAAATGCCAACGCCGAGGAAAAAAGGCTTGCTATGTTTTTGCTTCAACTGCTCGACCGCCCAATTCACACGTTGAGTATCAGCCATCTCCTCTTCTTTTTCATTTGGTATCGCTCCCCACTCAAGAAACAAGCCTCCGGTTATTTCCTCACCACGATTGAAGATGCTATTTGGAAATGGTTGAGGAAAGGGCGTTCCACGGCTCCATGAATCCAACGCCCAACCATTTTCCCTTTGTGATTGATTACGCAGAAAAAACTTATCCCAGCCTCGAATATCGATCGCGCCAACAGGATGGTGGAATAATTTCCCTGCCCCTAAGGTTCGATAGCCAGCCTTTGCAAAACTCATCTGCAGGGGCTCAATCTCAGGGTGTGTTTTGAAATAGTTTGCTGACCTGTAACAACCGGTTGTCGAAGCAAACTGCCCCGTAAAAATCGCAGCGCGACTGGGGGCACAAAAAACACCAGCGGTATGCGCGTTTGAAAAACACACACCGCGAGCAGCAAGCCGATCAAAATTGGGCGTGTGAGCCTTTGTCTTTGAGTCAAGACACCCAATCCAGTCATTCATGTCGTCCACGGCAAGAAACAACACATTTGGCTTCTGTGCCACCTTTCGCTCCTGTGCGACAACCACCGGGAACGAGAGTCCCGGTGCCATTGAACAAAGCAAGAACAGAAAACAAAACTTCGGCATATCGTACCTTCGTTGATTTGACGCATAATTGCATGAAGGTCACGACCATCACATCCGCACGGATAATTCATCGCTTTCCCACATTCCCAATTCTAACCACCTAAGCCCCCTCGGTAATCCCATCTAAATTCAAGCTCGTTGTTGTCAATCAGTTGAATTTCACAAAAAATCAGACATCACCTATATTCATACTCATTGCGGCAAACGCCTTAGGCTCAACATCAGCAGCGCAGTTGAACCGATTGGGTTGCCTTCTTGCACTCTGTACGAGTTTATTCGTAATTGCCAACAGGATGACGCGGGACATTTTCGGTCATTGGCCTTTGCATGAGGCCGCAGCTACGAGGACCGAAGTAGTATCGGTGAACGAAGCGTTGATTTAAAAAACGTCGAGAATGTAGAAGAAACTGCGACCCTGATTATCACGCCTCTTGCCTATACGATTAGGTAACCAGAACACATCGCCTGAAATTTCAATCGTAAACAGAGCTAAACCTCAATCCTCACAGCCACAGGTAAACGAATATGATATCTCCCCAACGCTGCTTGATCCCCGCCTTTGCACTACTTTCTTTCTCCATCTTTGGTGTGGCCGGATGTGATTTGTCCCTCAATCACGACCCAGCCACGAGCGTAACCATTGTCGTGTCTGGAATAGACAGTGAAGAATCCCGTCAAGAAGTAAAATCAACGCTTGAAGATATGACAGACGGATCCGGCCACATGATGTCGACGAAGGTCATTGGCAGCACGATGACAACGACACTCTCTCCCGTGACTGACGTCGACTCGTTCGTAAAGAAGATCAATTTTGGCACGGTCAAAAACGTTGATGATCGCAACATTGAAGTCGATTACGTTCCCTAGAATGTCCAGTTGCGTCTAGCTGCGTGCAGCAGCGTGCGGACAAGTATTGCTTCTCAAGGATGTCTGGGTGCTTCCAATGGTTCAGCGCCTAACATTTTTTCCGCAGCTGTTTCGTTTTGATTGGAGCATACAACAGACCACCAAGACGGATCATCTTCACTGAAGCGACTCGACAAAACCAAGCGTTGCCGACTCGTTTCGAAACTTAACGCTGAGAGTGGCAAAAAAAACGCCCACCGGAAATGACCGGTGGACGTTTGAATCGTTTCAGTGGAATGACTTCTGAGAGTTGCCTACTTACTTGTGAAGTCAGCCCAGTGGGTCTCTGTTTCAGCGTACTTTTTCAACTCCGCTGTGTAATCAACACTTGGGTCAGAGAGCTCAAAGGTGCAGTTTCGACCCTTGACGTCAGTCGTGATGTTGATCACGCCGGGAATTTTGGTCAGATCGCCTCGGACCGAGGCGGCACAACCTTCTCAGTGCATGTTTGGCACTTTGAGGCTAACAAGAGTAGCGATGTCGGCGTCATCCGCCGCTGCCTCCGCGACTGCGGGGACCTCGTTATCGACGACTGGAGTCGCAACAGGGGTCGTCGACCCCGTGCACCCTACCAACGCGAGTAACGCAACTTGCAAAAGCACTGCGTTTCTTTTCATGAGTTTAGCTCCGGAAAATGGCATTTATTTACGATTTCTAAACATTGGAATCTGCCTCGATAGTATCGGCAAGAGTCAAACCAGCCATGAACTCCGTTTTTCTCGCCCCACCCCGCTTTAAACCGGCCCTCCCATCGTTCTCCGGCGTTGGTGATCAATATGTCGGTCGCAGGCCCTGCCTGAATATACCGTAAGCAACGACGTTCGCCAGTTGCCGCTGCTGTATTCATGCTCACAACCGTCTAGCCAAGCCATCTCCCCGCGATCGCATGGAAACCACTGCGTAATACTCAATCAGTCAGCAACGACGGCAATTCTGCGATCCCACCTTCCCCAATCAGACGCAGCCGAAAGTTAAACCACTCGCGTAACGCGATCTCGTGGCATGCTAGTTCTCGAGAATGCTGTTTGCGAACAAGTCCTGATTCAACCCTGCAGCTCAAGCGGTTACTTACGGCACAATCAGGTCGAATGAGATAGGTGGACAATTCACGTCGCCAACATTCACCCAGCGACCCGGTCAGCGCGATACAATCCGTGGTGCTATTAGCGGCCACCGATGCTTCTCTCTTTCAAAACACTTCGGAAACAACGAATGCCCATGACAATCAACGGGATAGGAACCACCTATTTCGGTCGCAAAAATACCCGCACCTATCTCGGCGAGTGCGACTCGTGCCAATGTCACGCACAACTCACCGACTATGAAACAGGTCATTTTTTCTCGATCATTTTCATTCCAGTGATTCCATTAGGCAAGAAACAGATTGTTGCAGAATGCGCGAACTGCAATCGTCACCGCGTAATGCCACTGAAACAATGGCAAACCATTCGAGAAGAAACACTCAATCAAGGGCTGGCCGATGTGGGTGCAAACATGGGTGATGCAACAAAAGCACTGGAACTGATCTACAACATGACGATGTTCAACCAGCTTGCCGAAGCAAACGAATTGGCTGAGGTCTGTGCCAAGCAGCACGACACCGACTTTGACGTAATGATTCAACTGGGCTCGTGGCACGAACAAATGGGTAACGACGACAAAGCCGAAAAGTGTTTTTCGCAGGCAATCT
>Ga0315321_10000326_pt1 | contig 34321 bp, 20 predicted proteins | sample M180m21515metaG_FD_203464 | JGI IMG/M metagenome (GOLD analysis project Ga0315321, IMG submission 203464) | Ammonia-oxidizing marine archaeal communities from Monterey Bay, California, United States - M1 80m 21515 | ecosystem: Environmental > Aquatic > Marine > Intertidal zone | place: USA... | reverse complement strand
GCTCTGCAAAAGGAGAAAACCGATCTGCAAGAGGAAAAAACTGCGTTACAGGTGCAGAATGCTGACCTGAGAACAACCTCAAAGACGCCTGGCAAAAGCCCGCCCACCGAGAAAAAACTGCTAGCTCCGGAAACGGTGACGGAGCATTACGCTTACCGGGCTTTCAAGTCCGACGTCAATTTGAAGGACGATGAAGTGTTCAAGGAACTGCGCCGCAATTCACAAATAACTGAGGACGACTACAAGCACTGTATAGACAAACTAAAAACGCTGAATAAGGCAGCAAAACTTTGGTGGGAATTTGCAGAAAAAGAAAGTTCAGCGGAAGACATTAGAACCATAACGAAAGCGCAAGCCCCACCCGTTAAGCTAGCGATTGAAAAATGGCTTGCTGAAGTCGTCCCGAGAAGACGCTACGATATTCAAATAGACAACGTAGTTGCGGACAAAGAATGGAAAGACTATTGGATAAGAATTGGACTAACAAGCAACTCAGATGAAGAAGTAACGCCCGAGTTCAAAAGCGAAGTCCAAAAACCAAAATGCAGCTTCAGCTTCAGGTGGAAGGCGGGGGAAACTTTTGAAGTGACACCAGAATACGCAACATGGTGGACACCCGGAATTTGGCACAACTTTTCAGACAAGAAGTACAGTGGTCACTTGGCTCTCCACAAAATGCTCGCAGACGGCTTCGGAGACAAGTCGGAAGTTGACATTAAATTGACGGTAACCAGCCTCCCCGGGCCACCTCTCAATTCAAGGCAGCCATTTTCCCCGGTTGATCTTTACGGCTCGCTGGGTGACGAACTTTCTCACAGACCCGATTCCCAGAAGCCCGTCGACAGTTCAGCTACACCGCAGAGCGAAAGCATCGGTGATCTAAAAGACGGGCTCGCCTTATAGCTGCTGCCTCCTTGAAACGCATCACTTCCAGCAAACCGGACACTCTTCAGAGGAACACCCCATGACACGATTCACCACTCTGTTTTCGATTCTTCTGGTACTCTCCTCCACGATTCATTCACAGGAGGTTGAACTACCGAAGAAAAAATCTTTCGAACCCTTTGAGGCAGGTGACCTGGCGACCCGTTACCCCGCTGGCAAGAAATGGCGTTCGGTGTCTACCTTTCAGGCAACCGGCACGGGGCGATCCACCAACTGGGGACTGACCGGCGAACAGAACATCACCATCATCAACCGGTACAGCACCGTTGTCGAAATCCTTGACAATCGGAAAATTGCTGACACGGTAACTATCAAGATGCGTGTTGACATCGAAGATGCTGCACAAACGAGTGTGATCAGCAACACTTCGCTACGGCTGGCAGATCTGGAAACGGACGACCCTTTACTGCTGTTGGCAATGGACAAGGGGGTTGACCTGCTGAGCAGCGCGATCCCGCCACTCAAGATTCTTATTGAGTCAGGGAAGATATTGGAGGGAGCTGATCCTAACCTCAAGCGTAGCCTGACAGCGCTTGCAGGGAGATTGAATATCCGCCCTGAAACGTTAGCGAAAGCCAAGGACCTTGAGCTGATTGAGAAACCGGGCACCTTTGCAGGAAGTTCCTTTGCAGTCGATTGGGACAACAAGTTCGGGATCACAAAAGTTGTCCGGACCCCCAAACCTGGCAGTGGCGCCCCCCAGAAAATGGACACTCAATTGATTCGCGAGTGGGCCGTGGGTGCCAATCCACTGGCTGAACTCTACGTTTTCCCGTCTCTCAGTAAACGAAGGGGGGACAAATGGCCGCTTGATGCACGTGACGCAGGTCCCATTTTTGCTGGCCGGGGCGATGCCATCACACGAGGCGAAGTCGGCCTTGCTTACGTCGATGATCAGACCTACGCCGGAAATCAAGTACGACACTTGGACATTCGCAACGGCAACCTGAATGTCTCTGTCGATGAAGGTGAAAACGAATCACGCTACCGGGTCGACTCAATGGCCGGCAAATTGCTGGTTGCAGATGACGACGGCATGCTGTTGATGGGAAATGGAACTGGCGATATTTCGTACAATCGGCTATCGACCAACCACATCCTTTTCAAAGCCGAGATCACCCGGGATTTTGAATGCAAGTGGCGATACGAAGCCGCAAAAATCAAGAAGTAACGCTACCGTCACCGTTGATTCACTAACTCCCACAACTATAAGCACATGACTGACCAACAGTGCCGCATCTGCGGCGCACGCATTCAGCAGGGCGAACGTTGTCCTGAATGCACTGTGACCACCACAGAGACGAGTGGACTGCCTGCCTATGCAAATGCGGTCGCTGCAGCGCCATCCGCTCACCCATCGCTGCAACCCCATGCCGATGACGCATGGCACCTGCAAATATCGGGCAATGAATGCAATCAAATCCTGCGATGCACCAAGTCTGATTTGCAGTACCGGGAGGCCCTGCTGCCCGAAGGTGAGCTTGTCTTTTGGTGCCCTCAAGGCCAGGACCAACTTTGGGTTCGGATCATTGATGAAACAAAGTCAACATCGCTACGGATCGCGAACCGTGTAGTTACATCCGGCTGCCTGCGGCCCGGTGATTTGCTGACCATCGGCAGCTATGGCTGGATTTTCCATGCCTATCCCAAAGGGCACGGGTTTGGGCTTGAACCCGTGAACCCAATTCCGGGTGCCACCCTCGCCATAGAAAATGTAACCGTCAGTAATGGCCCCGGATCCGATCCACGCCTGGATATCAAGCACCTTCACATCGATGCTGGAGAATTCGTTGGGATTGTCGGACAAAGTGGCGCTGGAAAATCAACGCTCGTGACCGAGATCGTTGACACCCGCCAAGGGACCGGAACCGTTATGATCGATGGCACGGATCGCTCAGGGAAGGAAGATCCTGCACCCAAACAGATTTCATATCTCCCCCAAGCCGACATCATCCATGACGATCTCACCATCGGTCAACAGGCGTTGGATTACGTGCAGATGGTTGACGGCAACTGCACGAGGTCCGACATCGAGGAGGCTTTCCACTCGGTAGGATTGCGGGACGAGTACGATAAATTTCCGCGAGAACTTTCCGGAGGACAACTTCGCCGAGCAAGGCTGGCCGGAGGCCTGGCTCGTAATCCCCGAGTGCTGTTGCTCGACGAACCCGACAGCGGGCTTGATCCTGAGACTGCCATTGATGTCAGACGACTCCTGAAAACAATCAGCTTGCTGGGCGCAACCGTCGTCACGGTGACACATCATCGACATGGGGGGGATCTGTTCGATCGCACTCTGACAATCGAACAGGGCAGAATTATCGACGACTTCCAGAATCCTCAGAATAATAAAGAAATCGACACTGAGCCAAGCGTCAGAACGACTCACCAAGCTGAATCCGTTGGTCGACTCAAGCAAACATTTGTGTTTCTCAGACGCAACGTCAATCAATTCCGCCAGCAGTCATTTGCCACGTGTCGATTTCCAGCATGGGCAACACTTGTTCAGGAAAAAATCGCCAAGCGAGCCATTCGCCGAAGCTTCACAATCCCGCACTGGGCATTCACTCTGATTCTCATGCCCGTGTTCTTCGCGGTTGCGATCTCTCTATCTGCCCCCAGGTTCGAACTGTATCCGTACCTGGTTTCATTTCTTGGTGTCCTGTCTGTGATTTGGATGGCAGCGAGCCAAAGCCACTTGGCACTTACCACGACATGGGATCGAATTGACTTCGAACGTGTTCAGGGGTTGAAGCCCTATCCGTACCTATTCGCGAAGTCGGTATTCCTGACTCTGATCATGCTGGCGCAGGTACTGGTTTTCGTAGCCACATTGAATTTCACCTCCCACAAAGCACTCGACCGACCTGTGTTCGCAGGCGATGTTCCTTACTCCGAAGGTGCAAAGGAACCAGAAACGGCGGACACAAGCGAAAACACGTCTTCTGTAGTGGGGGGGATATTTTCTGAACCGGCCATGCCCCAATTTCTGGGGATACTTTGCCTCGTCGGCTTCGCCGCGTCCCAAATGGGATTGCTAATTTCAGTGATTGCCCAAAACCGCACCACGGTTGCCGCAGCTCTGCTACCGTTGCTGATGATTACCCAACTCCTGTTCTCGGTTTTTGTGGTCAAGGCAAGAGACAGCAAAACAACCGTTGAAACGGCGTATGCTGGGTTTTGGTTAACCGATGCCTGCAATGGACCCAATTGCCCATCGAGTCATACGCTTTACCGAACATGGATAGCGTCACCAACAAAGGAACCAACAAAGGAACCAACAAAGGAACCAACAAAGGAACCAACAAAGGAACCATCAAGGCCCAACAACCCCGGTTTTTTTGTTTGCGTTGACTGCGATTACGACCTCACGTTTGTGGACGCCCAAGAGGAGGGTGAAGATCCAAATCCCCTCAAAAGGCTGGAAAATCTTAACGCAAGCGATCTTAAGCAACGAACCGAAAACAACAGCAAGCTACCCGGAGCGTGGGCCACGGCAATCTCCTACGCCACATTGACTCGCTACGCCGACCTTGCAATGCGACCGATCCTCAAACCACAACGCGAGAGTCATGAGAAAAAATACTGTTATCACGAGATTCAAAAAGAGTCGATGTGGCAATTACTGGGAATTGGATTGATCTGTCACTTTACTGTTGCTGCCATGATGGGATGCGGCATGTTCAGCATCGCCCTGTCATTAGGCAAGCAATTCAAGGGTCGTTTCTCCAAAGGAAGTGTTGCCTGCTTGGCAACAATATGCCTACTTTCCGTTTCAGATCACTCTCAGGCACAGGCCCCTACTCCGAAACCGACGATCACTCATTTAAAGCTGAAGGACGGCCACTACGATGCGAGCCCCTTAAGCGGTTTGCTTCGAAAGGAATCATCGGACGAGAACCTGCTGTTCCCATTCACAAACAGGACAAGGCTTGCACTAGGCTTGCTCAAAGTACAAGGTGTAATAGAAGATTTCGAAGTCCTAGACGACTCCATCCGAATTCAGTACAGCGCTGAAAGCCGCGAGGATGTCGTTCACAGTTTTTTCCCGCCCAAATTGCTGGGGACAGATGAGATTGGCGACAGCCTTCGTGTCGCAATCCTCGTGCATGGCCTCGAGGGTGGCGAACTGACGTACATCGACTGGGCTCCCGCTCTAAAAGAACATGGGTGGCATTGCCTGAGGATGCTTTACCCCAATGATGGCGGCATAAAAAAACCCGCGGACTTTCTTCGATCTGAATTGAAGTCACTACAGGCAGACCATCCGAAAACGCGATTCGTGATTCTTGCGCACTCACTAGGGGGGCTCGTTACTTGGTCCGCGTTAACAAGTTCCCACCCCGACGAACTATCAAATGTCACGGACTTTTTCTCCCTGGGCACCCCGTACCTAGGGTCCAAACTTGCCGTGCTTCAGGCAGAACTGGAACTGGCGGACGTAGCTGTTCGTCTATGGAAAAAAGACTGGACAGGCCTGAACACCATGTCTGATGGCGACGGCCAAGCCATTGAAGTGCTAAGACCTGAGAGTCTGGAACGCAAACTGCTTATCAAGCACAAACTACCTGCGGCAGTGAATTTCCATGTTGCAGTCGGCAACGCTGGCCCAATCCATCAATCTGATCGGGAAAGCCTTGGCAAACTTTTCAAGTCATTGGCAGATCGCATGAACTTCAGAGATAAACTGCGTGCCAAACTGGAAACTGTTGTAGCCGCCAACGAAATCTACGAGGGGCTTGGGGACGGCGCGGTTACGTTAGAAAGCGCCATGTGGCCACAAAAAAAATACACCGGAGATGTCAAGTCTTTCAGGGTATTTTCGCGTTCTCACACTGGTCTGCTGCGTATTGGCAAACCGCAAGATGAACTACTGGATTGGGTCCTCGAGCGAATCCAATGAGATTCCATTAGAACGCACCTGTCCAATGATAAACATCACAATTCATGCATTCCGATAATCCACCAAACTGGTCGGGTTTTCGGAAAACACTCTCCGCAACGAGCCAAACCATGCTGACACGCATTGCTCCCTTGCTAGTCCTTTGCGTGCTGCTGCATTGCGGATGTAATCCTGTGAGTCCGCCTAAACCACGAACACAAACTGAGCCCATTTCCTTGCACAGAGAACAATGCCTAACGTGTCTCAACCTGCAGGTACACCTGTATCAAGCCGACCAACATGGCAAAAATCACTTGGATTCAGCTTAACGGACGACGAAGTTGTACAAAAATGCAGAAGTGGCATGGTGCATGTAAACAAGGCCACGCAGCGACTGCAATCCGCACAAGTCTTGAACTGCTTAGGAATCCACGAGCTTCAAAAATGGACAAATGAATTAGAAGTCTTTTTCAAACGGAGACAGCAAATATATGCCCAGGATCCTTAAGTCGTCGAAACCATTGGTGTCCTCGCAACACCGATGGTGTGGTTGGATCGTGATAATTCGTCGGCCAAATGTGAAATCACGCTTAATTGAAAACGCTCAGCACAGGATCGCATTAGCACACCTCGTATACGATGATACCCGCGAACCGACCACACACGATTCCATCCTATTTCCGGTTTCCCAGCAGGTAACCCAATAGATCGACGAAGTCTGACTCTGGAATCGTTTCTGCAAAATTCGCTGGCATGGGAGACACCGCTGTCTTCTTTTGTGCCTCAATCTCGTCTCTGTGAATCAGAATGACCTTTCCCTGACCATCGACCATCGTCACATACGACGATTCAGGCTCGGCTTTCCTGACAAATCCATTGAGTAGCCGGCCATCAACGGTTGAAACCAGCGATGCCCGAAACGAAGCATCAACGTTTTCGTTTGGCAACAAGATATCGTCCACCAAACGATCCGCACCACGATTCCCAATTCCATCCAAATTCGGACCAACTTGCACTCCCTGACCGGCGATCTGATGGCAGTTTGAACAGTTTTTCACAAAGACTCTTTTTCCGTCCTCAACATTGACATCTGCCGTCAGCAACAACTCCTTTCGTCGTGTGATGATCTTGTCCAGTTCGTGATTCGTGTCCGGCATTGCTTTGACAAACTGGTCGATTGATGAGTTCAACGCACCTTGCTGGTGCGCACGAAGCTTCTCCACAAGTGTTGCACTGCGGAGTACTGCCGTTGAGATTGACCCCGCTTCGAGAAGTTCGAGCAGGTACCTTGCGCCCGCCTGATCCACAGACAAAAGCTCAGCAACGCGTGACTGTTGCTGCCTAGACATTGATTGCGTCGCCTTGACGATAAATTCTTTCACCAATCCCAAATCGAACGCAACAACCGCATCAACGACACCACGATTCGAAACAGCCTCACTCTCTGTTCTGGCAATGATTTCTGCCCCCACCCTGAAAATGGACTTTGACTCCAAATTTCCATTCAAGTGGATCAACGTTTGGCACAACCGTGACTTGAGTTGATTGCTCTTGGTAGTGTGCAACAAACGCAAGACATCGGCATGTAGGCGCCGCAGCCCAAAATCAGCAATGACTCCACTGGCAAGCTGCCGGTCACCCAACCGTCCCGACGGATTCAAACCGGGAACAGAAAAACGTCCCGCGGCTAACCATGCATAACTGCCAGCACTATCCTGATCGACTATCTCAATGAACGCACTTCGACCTTTCCATGCATCAGTATCCCAGTCATGGCGAGCAGCCGTATCGTTTCGTGGCGGAAATGCTTTCTGGATAATCTTGCCTGTGCCTGCCAACCGCAGTTGCACATAACTCGCTTCGTTCCCCGGTTGTTCAGGAAGGCCAACATGGCCCGCCAAATAGAAACTGAACCTCCCGCCGAGAACAAATGGCTCACTGCGGTAAACGCCTACTTTGGCTTCTCCAAGAATGATACTGCTCCACAATGGAGTTTGCTGCATTCCGTCATCAGAAGTTCTGCGTGTTGACAAGACAAATATATTTTCGTGTTCGCTTACAGCTGCGGGGTATTCCTGATCGTGAAAACTCCACTGCAAAGCATCGGCATCTGGTTTGACGTGCCAACCGGGACCCGGGTCAAGCTCTGGGTGTGACCGAAAGTCACCAACTGCGATCCAGGCGAACGCGTCTGCTGGGCATTGATCCCAAACTTGAACATAAGCCTTTTTGCCGCTGTCAGCCTTCGTATCAATCGACACGGCTTGCGCGACATCATTGGCAGGAACACGGATCGTGCTCAATGGAACATTGCCCTGTAACAATACCAACCTCACAAAATTGAACTCGTGATCGCCAGCTGCTGCTGAGTCGTGACCGGCAATCGAAAATTCAAATTCATCCGTCAGAACAAAGGGAGCCGACTGAAGCACTCCCGTCAACGATTCCCCCGGTAATCGCGTGTCGATAAAAAGCCCATGCTCATTATCCGCCCGAGAGAGCTTACGAACAGCAAACGGCACCGTGCCTGCAACATCTGTCGCCATCGCTGTAGAATCGTTGAGATGCCAAATCGCGGAGGGTAATGCCAACAACCTCTCTGCGATCTCTGCGGCCAATCGCTTGATCGATTCCGGCATTTTACGATCACGTGCTTCAACGCCGGCACGTAGACTCCTGAGTATTTCCAACTGAAACTCAGGCTCGTTCCGGTAAGCGAGATCGATCATCCCCACGATGCGATCAATCGAAGCAACCTGAGCATGCGTGGCTACGAACGCAAGATAGCTGGTCAGCCCCGATGAATTCTGCTCAGACAACCTATCGAGGTTGTCCAGAATGAACTCAGCGGCAGGAGGCGTTTTCACTGCGAGACAAATTTCGGCGAAGGCTGCAATGGACTGCGACTCTACCAGCTTCGTCACACGAGTGAAGCTGTCAGGAATCTGCCCGCACTGTTCTCGCAATGCAATTTTTACTGCATGAACCAAGAATCGATCCGTGTTTTTAATTGCTGCATTCAGTAGCAGAGTCAATTCGAACGTGACATCAACCGACGAACGTTTCGCAGCCGCCAAAGCAGCAAATCTTTGAACAAGTGGCGATGACGCCGCCAACCCCAATCGCAACATGCGCTGCATGTCATCAGAATCAATGGCGTCGCTCTCGTCGTTGGCGAGCATTTGGAAAAGATGACAATTCATTTTCTCTGAATCATAGAGCCGCGAGACAAGTCGACCATTCAAATCGATTTCGCCCAGCCTTCGTAGCACGTTGGTCGCACCAACGACTGCCTTTGCATTCTCATCGCCTCCGGTTTGCCGAATTTTCTGCAAGGCAAGAACAAGCGATCCAGTACCCCTACCGTCCTGATCAACCACGTCGAGAATCTGCTTCTCAATGACGCGACCTTGAACGCGATTGGCCGTATTGAACTGACGCAACAGGTTTTCCATGTCCCGAGAATTTTCAGTCTGGATTCGCGAAAGGATCGGTGCATCACGACGACCTTTGTGTCCGGTGAACACGACCTTCCAAATACGTCCGCGTTGGCGGTCACGGCCCGGGTGATTCAGATCAACTTCATAGTGTCCGATGATACAATTGTAAAAATCTGCGATGTATAACGCACCATCAGGCCCAAACTGCAAATGAACCGGCCGAAACCATGGATCACTCGGTATGAGAAAATCAGACTCCTCACGAGCCCTCATGCTGGACCCCTGATACATCAATTGATTTCGATTGATTCGCCCAGTCACCACGTTTCCACCAAACGTACTGCGCCGATAGACGGGCGGGAACGAAGAGTTTTCACCTAATGCAATCCCACCAATCCCGGTTGAATTGTGCAGGTGTTCCATCACTTCAGGTATGTAACCCAGGCCATCATGTGGCTTGCCGAAACTGTCATGATGGCCTCCGGGAATCACAAGATTGATGGGCTTTGTATGACAATCAGCAGTAAAAATATCACCATGTGAATCGATGGTCATGCCAAATGGATTGACCTGTCCGTTTGAAACCAATTCAATCCGAGACCCATCAGGTTTGAACCTGAACACATTTCCCGATTCCATCTTGATCGTGTGTCCATCCTTACCCTTCACCTCGGACTGATTTGAAAAACCATGACAGGCATAGATCCAGCCGTCATTTCCCAACGTAAAACTGTTGCACATGCCGTGCGTATCGTTGGTTGTATCAAACGGCCCGTACAGCACTTCACGCTTGTCTGCTTTATCATCTCCATCAGTATCTTGCAGATACCAGATATGGGGGATACTGAAGCAAATCACCCCGTTACCGTAAGGAATCAATCCCATCGGAATGTTCAGACCATCGGCAAACGTTTTGACGTCTTCCGCGCGGCCATCACCATCCATATCCTCGAAGATTTTGATCGCGTCCCGCGGCTTCGATCCCTGCTCGACGGCAAACGGATACTCCTGGGAACTACTCACCCACAGACGGCCTCGATCGTCCAACGCGATGTTCATCGGCTTGGCGATATCTGGCTCAGACGCAACCAATTGAATCTCAAAACCTTGCGGTAACGTGAAGGTTTTCGCCTGCTGACTAGGCGTCAGGGGTTCTGTTGTCCGGATGTTTTCCTGAAAGATCCTGGTCCCGGCAAGCAACGCTCGATGATCCCACGGCAACGGTGCTTGCTGATCACCCTGCATGAACAGAAATGACCCCAATTTATTTCCGACTGCAACGTCAGTTTTCCCATCCTGGTTGATGTCAGCAACGGTCACCTGAGTCCCGACACCCGAGCGCGTATCAATCAGATGCGGCTCAAATATCACTCTATCTTTGCTGCGTATCGTCTTGAGCCAAAACAGCAGCGGCAACTGTTCAGCTCCCGGATCATTTCCACCATGAGCCCAGTATCGCTTCCCTGTGATCACGTCCTTGATGCCATCACCATCCATGTCAACGAGTCCGGCAGCATGCATCTGTGAAACCGCGAGCCCCAGAGGATTATCGGCTGGTTTCTCAGACATGATGACCCGAGGCACAAAATCAATCTTGCCTCCATCGCCCTGATTCTCAAACCACTTCAGTCCAAACCCATGTGCATTCTGTGAACAGATCACATCGTTATCGCCGTCGCCATCAAAATCGTAGGCAAATATCTGTGCGCCCCCACTCTGCGCAAAACGATAGGGATGAAACTCAAAAAGTACACCAACGGACTGCTGTTTCCACCATCCGTTGGTTTCCAACAAATCAGCTTTCCCGTCACCATCGACATCACCCACTCCCATTCCATGAGTGAATCGACCGTAGTTCAGGTTTGGCGTGACCGGCGTGAATGAAAAATCCACTTGGCCTTCCTTCACCTGATGCTTGATGTACCCATAAGCCCCACGATGAATACAAACAAGTTCAGGAATGGAATCCCCGTCAACATCAATGAACTCAGGCGATTCGTTGCTGATCTCATCATGAGCTTTACGCTTGACCCAATGTGCCCCTGACTTCAAATCATCACCAGGATGCTGAAACCAAAAAGCAGGATCACCTGGCATCCCAACAGCGAGAATATCGATGAACCCGTCATCGTTAAAATCGCATGTCCATGTAAAGAAGTGCTTCGAATAACCTTTGATTGTCAGCGTTTCACCCGGTGCGTACCGCTGACGCGTTCGAAAATCAGGACCTCGATACCAGAAGGGACCTGAGACAACATCACTTTGACCATCTTTGTCCAGATCAGCCAACGCAATTCCCTCTGAATGAAACTCCTCTGTTAAGGTCAATTTCTCAAACGTAATCTCTTGGCCAAAGACCACGCTCATCTGAACGAGAAACAGTGTAAAAAACGGCGTTAGAATTTTCATGCGTGATCTGCTTGCGAAGCATAGAAGGCAGTGACACGTTTCCAACAAAAACTGTGCCTCGCGCATTGTAACCCAAAACGTCTGATCAACGTCGATCCGACCTCATTACATTGCACACGAACGCGGAAGGTTACAGACGCTAAATTCCTTCACGACGAGTCCAATATTCTTCTACTGGTGAAGCTGTTGTTCCTGCCTCCCGTTGAATGCCTGTGATCTCATTCGCTTGAATCGCCCCAGACCTGCCGCCTCTCGAGCTTTTACTAACCACGAAGTCAAAATTGACAGTCGACGTGGATCCACTCGAAAAGGTATTAAGGAATTCAATCGAACCAATCCCTTCAGGACCGACGGTATACGTGCCTGTTGAAACAACATAAATCAACTTGCGACCACCGCCCTGGGCTTCAGCATTGATGGTGACGAAACGCTCAACGCCACCCCTGCCATCAAACGTTGTCACCCCGATTGATCGGGACTGGTACCCACCAGCTGCGCCAGAGGATGCATAGGAACCACTCAGGGATCTCTCTGAGAAACCGTTGTTCGGGCGTCCCTTTGCGCTAACTGAACTGGACTGATCTGGCAACGCAACCGAAGCCACCGCGATAATACTCGCTACACATCCCATTAGAATCATGGACAAAGACAGACGTTTCATGTGGAAATCCCCGATTTAAAATTCGAATTATTTGAAAGACTCTTTATGAGTTATCTGAACTCCATTTTCACTCGAAAACGCAGAACAAACCACTCGGCGCATAGTGTAGTTGCTGGAACCGGCAAAAAACCAAAAATAGCGATTCATAAGATGAATCAGCTGACCTGCCTATTTCGCACTTTGAAAGAAGCGTTCAAAGACGGGCACATGACTCACGATCGAAAATGAAAGCGGGATGGCAGCAACCACACTCTGGATACTGTGCATGCACGTGCTGCCTGGGAGTGCAGGTCGATTCAATCCCGGCAGAAGATACTTTCCGCCCCGACACATCCGGCAATTGAACACTCTCTCGCGGCTCCAAGCATCAGAAGAAGAATACGTATAAACAGGGCACTTTGTAGGCGCAGTCAACAACGACGCTGGCAAGAAACAAGCGTGTGATTCGCGACACCCTGCTGGCATCGATTCGTTGCAGCAAACCAGATTGCCCTTCCCGCCTGAGGGTGAACAAAATTCAACCTGCTCCGCCCACCCTCACAAACAGGCCATTGCAAAACGAAGTTCCGACATCAAATTCGCCAGTCACCACTACTGGTTGTCACGCCGTCCTATCCCATCGACAAGCTCAACAAATTCGTTGCGATTCCTGATCGTCTCAAAGGCAGGATTGTTCTGCAAACTGTTTACATCACTGAACCCTGCCTTACAGGCACCCCGCAAAAACTCGATTGCTTTTGCTTCAAAGAATCCAGCCAACTGATGTTCCGAAGCTTGATTTTTCTGTGGTTGTTCACGCTGTAATCCTGCAGCAGTTGCGTAAAACCCAGCCAACTTCAAATCAACGTCCACATCGCCAGTTGGCTTCCTCTTTTCGCGGAACACTCGGGCATCTTCATTGGAAAGGAACTCCAACAGCATGTTGGCATGAGTGTTCAAGACCATGAGTTTCCTACCCTGTTCCGACACTAAATCCCCGCCAGACTTCGAGGAATTATCGATCAAGAGCTGCCCCGCCTGGCAGATTAGTTCTAGCCCCTTATCTTTATTCCCACTATTGAATTCCAAGGCTGACAATATATGAAGGCTGATCGAGTGATGCAGAACGTTGGCCCTGTACGTTGCCTGACCATCGTTCTCCTTAACCAGATCAAAAATCCGCAGCGCCTCGTGCATTGAGGCCTTTGCAGCATCGGTGTCTCCCTCATCGCGTTGCGCTCTTGCCAAATCATTTAGCCTCCGAGCCACGTTCGGATTTTTTGCACCGAAGCTATCTCGATACACCCGAAGCACCTCCTGTAATTTTTCGATTGCAAGTTTTCGCTCACCGTTCTTAGCAAGAAAAAGTGCGAACTGGTGCTGACCGAAGGCTACAATGGGGTGATCTTTTCCGAGCAAACTCAGCGACTTGTCCTCCATCTGCTGATACAGTTCACGTGCCTTTTCAGTGGATTTCAGTTTGTCCATCAAGATCGCACTACTGAACACAGCAATCACATCTGAAAATCCATTTTCCCCTTGCAATTTATCAACGATCGCCGCAGCCTTTTTAAGCAACGGAAATCCGGTGACAATATCAGCGCGTTCCAAGTAGCTAACCGCCAGCACAAGCATGACCGTAGCCACTTCAATACTATCCTCTGGAAAGTTGGCTAGGCGAATCTTGAGGCATTCCTGCAAATCCTGCTGCGCACGTTCGTTTTCCATGCCCATCAACAGCCGCTGTACTCCGATGTTCAGCAGGATATTGGCAAGACGGGGATCATCGCTTTGAACTGTTGCGCGATGCATAGCAAGCGACTCTTCAAAGAGATCCAATGCCTCACTTCCACGCCCCCGACTAGCAGCGAGCGAACCTAGGCTCTGCAGACTTACAGCTACGTCAGGTGATACTTTTTCGCAATGTTCCTGTCGCAACTGCAATGCTTCATTCAGCAACGGAGCCGCTTCGTCCATACGATTCAAGCTAAGAAACACGTTGCCAATTCTGTCCAATAGCTCCGCCTTCAGCCTCGGTTTGTCGAGCAATGATGTTTTCAGCTTTTGACGCCCGCGTTGGACCACCTCCAATGCAGTCAGATCCCCAACATTTCGTCTTTGAGCACCGAACACTCTGCCGGTTCGTGCGATCGGATCAGCCTCCTGAAACATGCCTCCCAGGAAGGCAGCAACTTCTTCTGCTGCCTCACGCTGCAGATTCGCTTCACGCTGACCCTCTTCTGCTCGCTTTCTCGCATCAACGGCTGCAACTCTTTCACGGTCTCGCTGTTCAGCTAATCGCTCCATTCTTATCGCATATTGAACTTTTTCTTTCAACAAAACTGCCTGACGTGCAGAATCTTGTTGCTCTAAATAAAGCCAACCAGCACCGCCCATCAAGACCATCAGAAAAACGGTCACCACAAGGGCATAACTCACACGTCGACGCTTACGTTCCTCCTGTACGCGAACTGCGGTAGCTGATCGTTCCAGTTCTGATTCGCGCAGTCGTTCCTGGACCGACTCGAGATAACCAGACATTTGTTCTGCAAGTTCAACTCCATCGCCCGGGCGATCTTCTATTTCCGGTGCAAGACAACTCTTAGCAAGTGCAATGATCTCGGGATCTGCTGCGGATGTGTCTAGTCGATCGAAACATGGGGCCACCTTCCCTCGTGCTGCAAAACGCAGAATCTCTGTTCCTGAAGTACCGACGTAGGGAGGATCGCCGGTCAAAATTTCGGCAAGAATAGCACCAAGTCCAAACACGTCAGACCGCTCACTCAGGTTATCGTTTTCTCCCAACGCTTGTTCAGGTGGCATGTACGATGGCGTTCCCAGCACGGTACCCATGAGCGTCTGCGCATCGAGGTTGCTGTCGACTGCAGTCAACTCACCATCCTCATCGACTCCACTGCGCCGGGTTGCAATCACACTCTGATCCACGGGTCGCCTGGCGACTGCCTGATCACCGCTGGAATCCGTTGGAGCAAGAACTTTTGCGAGCCCCCAGTCCATCACCTGAACTTCACCAAAAGCCCCCACCATGATGTTGGCTGGTTTGAGATCACGATGAATCACACCGCGACTATGTGCATAAGCCAAGGTCTGGCAAATATGCTCAAAGATCCCAAGAAACTTCCCCAGTTCTTCTTCGACATTTGCTCGCTGCGAAAGCAACGTCGCGAGTGTTTTTCCCTTGATCAACTTCATGCTGAAGAAAGGACGTTTGTCTGTGGCTTGCCCGAGCTCATACACAGGAGCAATTCCCGGATGCTGCAACTGGCCTGCAATCTGCGCCTCTTCGATAAATCGCTGTACGATCCGGGGCTTATCTTTATGACAATCCAACAAAACTTTGATCGCGAGGTCTCTGCCTAAATCCGTGTCGCGACCACGCAAGACAGCTCCCATCGCCCCGCGTGCAATCTCACCTGAAACACGATACCGACTCCCATTTTCCAGCTCCGGAATTTCATCTGAATCAGAACGAGGAACCGGACTTGAACGGCGGGACTCCTCTGAACGCAGATTAACCCCGCCAACCCCGGCAATGGTCTGTTGAATCGCCTGGCGATGAATCGTTTCATTCAACGAACCTAGCTCAAAAGATCCTTGATCTTGAGAAGCATCAGCCGCTGTTGAGTCATTGCAAGTTTCCTGAGCACCAGGAATTTCCTCGTGCGCAATGACATTCTTTCCATGACGCGTTATGCCCTCATCCAAAGCAGTTTTTTTATTTCCACCTGAATGCAACTCAATTAGCTTGGACTGACAATGTTCGCAAACTTTGACATGCTCGGCTATCGCACGACGACTACTATCCCTTCGCGAACTACTGTGCAAAGAAAGTAATTCTGCGTCGCTGGGGCAACGGTCGTTCTGCATTCTCGTATTCCAAAAATCGCTGGGCACCACTCGCGGCTTGACAAAATTCGCTCAGAGCAAAACCTGCGGGCGGAGTACTATTGCATCAATATTCCAAGTGTAGCGAAATCGGTCTACATGGAGGCATTCTGGAATGCTCCTTTTTCATGGCGACACTTCAAATGCCGCGTGGAAACGAACCAATGGCATTGAACTCAGCCTGCAGCCGTGAGCAAGGCCTGGAATCAACACCGTGTGGCGGGTGCGTTTGCAGACACGCGAGAAAACAAACTGTTGTGCTACGGCGCAAGCCGCTGCACAAATTGCAAATACTTGCCCCACAGCAAAGCACACCACTATGTTAGCCCAATGGGGCAAAACCACTCTTCCATGCTCAACTCCAAAGCGAACAGGGTCCTGTGCTACGCGTAACTTGCTTCCGGTTCGTTTACTTACACCGTTGTCAGGCTCAATCGCTTCTAGCTTTAATCAACAAGATGTCGCTCCCGTCCGGACACTCCCAGCCCACCTTTCCGTTGAGCCGACCGAGTCCCTGAGCAAGAACCGGAAAACGACAGAACGTTTATCGCCGACACATCGATTGCTAGCATTGCAAGGTTTTATGCAGTTCCACGCAAACTTCACGGGAAGAGCGTCCTACCGCTCCACAAACGATCTTGCCAACCAGAGAACAAGCTCACTAAGGTCCAGCGAAACAAGTTATGTTGGGAAATGAATCGATGATCATCATTGCGCGAAACTATGGCCAGCTAGGAAATCGTCTCTTTCTTTATGGACACTTCATCGCTGCTGCTGAAGAATACGGTATCGAGTTAGCGAATCCAAGCTTTGCTGAATACGCCCATCTGTTCCCCGCAACAGCATCCAACCTTTGGTGCCACTATCCCAATTTGCAAACCGGCTCGTCTACTCCTCGATCTTGGCAGCGCAAGATGCTTTCGAAAAGCATTTACATTGCGACCAAAGCATTATCGTTGTCAGGGCTCAGCAATTACCCATTTCGTGTAATGCGTATCCGAGGTGAGGAAACTTGCGACCTTAGCGGTGAGGAATTTTCTGTCGCGGCTCGCGGCAAGCGGCACATATTTGCATCAGGCTGGCTCTTTCGCAGCGAGCATCTGTTTCAAAAGCATGCATCTGTTGTACGTCAACATTTTGCATTGCCAGAAACCAACCGTAATTCGGTGGATCGCCTGATCGGCGGATTACGAAAAGACTCGGACGTAGTCGTCGGCATCCATATCAGACATGGCGATTACGCGTCATTCATGGACGGACGCTACTTTTACTCGCTTCAACAGTATGCGACCGTCATGCGCCGCATTGTCAATCAACTCCCTGGGCAACGTATTAAGTTCCTCGTCTGCAGCAATGCCGTCTGGGAGCCAAGCGTGTTTGAGGGACTCGACATTACGCCGGGTACCGGGCACATCACCGAAGACATGTACGCGTTGGCAGAGACGGATTTGATCTTTGGTCCCCCAAGCACCTATACCGGGTGGGCATCTTTTTACGGCGTAAAACCTGTTACGTTCCTGGAAACGGCAGACGAACCCTTTGACGCACACCTCTTGCTTCGACAATCAGATTCCGCAGCAGCCTGATTGCCGCTCTGCCCAATGATTTGTTGATCGCACAATGAGTTTCCCCGTCGATTCCGCAACGTCGAAATACGCCTGGTGTAGTTGCGTGGACAGCGATTCTCCTTGCTCTATCTGACGCGGAGGTCAAGCAACTGTAGCGGCTAAGGCATGACCGCTGACCCCAAGTCATTCAAACCGAGTATGATCTTGTTCTTTGCCAGCGTCTCTCACGTGGTTTGGCTGATGTGGTCTCAACCGACAATCCAAATCACCCCCTGCGGTCCCCTTTCTCCTCATGACCTCGACAGCCTTTACATGGTGGAAGCCATCACAATGATTCGCAAAACAGCTTCACTGCTAACAATTTTATCAACGCTTCTTATTCACACGACAACGATCATCCCAGACTGCTTGGGACAGGTAAAAACGGGTGCCAATCCAAGTTCCCAACTTGCCGACCTGAGTGGACTTGCGTGGGTGGAAGGTGACAAATTCATTGGCGTTCACGACGCCAAAACGGATGATGCTGAAATGCTCAAACCGAGGATCGCAAAACTGCAACTTCCGAAAAACCTCAGCGGAATCACTCATGAAGACCGTCGTCTTACTTTCCACGGAACTCCCCCCAATGATTTGGAAAGCATCGCCAAAATTCCAAGCTCAACAGAATATCTGCTGGTCGAAAGTGGTGACAGCATGCAAGATCCATCCGTACAACGAATCTTCAAAGCAACGCTGCAAGACGGTCAATTCAAAATAGTCAACCAGACACAGTGGCCTGTGAAAATCCACAATGTTGAGGGAACTGCTGTTGCCGCACTGGGGAACACCTTTGTTTTTGTCTTCGCGGAACGCGCCGACAACCAAAGCAGCACAGACTTGTGCTGGATCACGTTTAATCCTGTGAGCATGAAATTCGCTAAGCAAGTGAACCGCATCAAGTTCCAGTCACCGGACCCTCAACGCTTTAATCGAGTGATTGTTGGGCTTGATATTGACAGCACAGGCCTCATTTACAGCGTGTCCGCGTTCGACGCAGAATCCGCCGGTTTACCAAATCCCGACAATGGTCCTTACGCCTCTGGGATCTACGAAATTGGCAGAATCACAATGCAAAACAACACCCCAAAGATTCAACTGCATGCCAAGCCCATTGAACATGCGTTAGTCGATGGTTTCAAGGTTGAATCGATTGCCGTTCGTAAAACAAATACCAACGCTCGACCGCAACTATTCATCGGAACCGACGATGAAAACTACGGCGGAACACTGCGACAACTTGCGCAGTAAAGCATTCAAGCAGTTTGCGAGAACCGCAGGGACAAGAGCACGAAGATTTCCAGCCCTCAATTTACGTCGCACCTCAACGCTTGATTGACTTCCACTCGCACGCACCGATGCAAACAGACCCAAAACCCTGGTACGCCAATGCAGCAAAACCTCTGGACCTCAGAACCCAGAGCACCGCCCCCGAATACTGAAAGATCAGGGCACCCGCTGCATTGGCTATATGAAGATAAGACTTGCAATCGACACGTCTTCTGGATATGCTTGTCCAGTTGTCCGCTTTCATCCATTCCATGGCTGAATTTACACAAGGAAGACAGATGCAATCGAAACAAACCGTAGGCATTTTCTGGGCAACAATTCTCATCGGTATCATCGTCACGTCCGTGGCGATGACAGCAGACCGACAGGGCAAGACCTCAAACCAATCAACGGCCAGCGGTAAACCAGAAGGCAGCAATGCCAGAAGGACAGACAAGAGAGTTTCGATCGAGGTTGCAAGAGCTCGTGCAAAATTGACTCACACTATCTGCTGCGCCATGCTGGACGTGATCCACGATAACTACTTCCGGCACGAGAGATCAGTTGTTCCCTCAGTGGCGATGGAAGACGCCTTTCCTACAATCAACGAACTCGAGAACATAAGCCTGCGGTGGGTCACCGTGAATGGCAAGACAATGAATGTTGATCACGATCCAAAAACTGACTTCGAGAAGAACGCAGCCAAAGCAATTTCCGCTGGCAAGAACGACTTTGAAACAGTCGAGAAGGGAATTTACCGCCGCGGGAAGGGCATTTCCCTGATGAACAACGGTTGCCTCACTTGTCATCTGGGTTTTGGTTCCAGCGGCAAAATTGATCGATTCTCCGGTTTGATCGTCAGCATTCCGATCATCGAAGAATGATCTGTTGAAGAGCAATTCAAACTCTTTTTCAATCTGTCGCCGTCAATTCATCCATGCTGTGCTGTGACATTCGCTGCGGTTCACGAACCAAAAGCTCACGGTCACATGATCAATGAGTCACTTGCCTGGACTTCAGAGTCTGGAGGCCCCACAGCAGAACGCTGCCAACAAATGCGCTGCACACTAAAAAGGCGATCGTTATGATGACAATATCATCCCAAAAACCGCGGTGAGCGATCATCCAACCACAGGCATATCCAACCCACAGGGAAAAGTTTTCCAACTGAAAGAACAAGTGTGCCAATTTCAGTTTCGCTGCACGATTCACAAATACAAGAATCAACGCAAAAGCGATAAGGATCACCAGGGCAGCTAACGCCTCGTAGTGACTCCCCCCAACATTGGCATAGGGCCTACATAAGCGAGAAACAACTCCAACCGAGGCACCACTGAGGACACACGCGAATGGAAGAACGACCATCCCCTTGAAATGACGCATAGTTCCGTTCTCAAAACCAGGCGAACTCGATTGATCAACCGGCCCTGATTCTGACGGCGTCTGATACGGATTACTTCCCGCATCGCTCGGAATCACAACACCACGATCACCACGGTTCAGACAACGCTGCAATACAGCGACCACAACTGCCGCAGCGATTGCCAAGCCCCCAAACACAACGGGCAGCAGGTAATTCATGCCTACGCTCATCCAACACCAACCCGAACTGTCAAACGCGAAAATTCACCGAGAACCATGAAATAGAACCCGGCAGGATCATTTCGAAGTTTCCGGACATACCCTCGTGCAGCACAACAACCTAAACCAACGTAAAAATCACCTTTGACCGACTGACAATGATCTGCCAGCACGGACGACATTCGCCTTCCTGATTCCAGACAATTCGCAGCAACATCCCGCACGATCAACGCGGCGTCAACAACGTAATTATTCAGTGAGACATTGCCTACTGTTGACGCAAATGATCACGGAAAAATCCATCTACGGTTTCGACCATTTGATCAAACCACTTTTGCTGATTGAGAAATGGATGCGGCGCTCCCTCCACAATCGTCAGCCCGGTCGACACACCATATTCCTCCGCCTGCTGCCGAAATGAACTTGCATGAGTACTGGAGTCATCTTTTTCGCCGGTCATGAACCAGCAGGGCGGGTCACCTTGATCGAGATGGAATAACGGCGAAGCCATTCTGTAAGTTTCCGGCTGATCACTCTGTGCGCCACTTAGGAATTGCCGCCAAATTCCACCACGATCCTCGCTGGCCGAGACATTACGTGTTCGCTCTGAGAGAAAATCAGTTTGGGCGCCCATCGGCACCGCTGCCTGGATAGTGCTACTGAAGGCGGCGTTTCCGCCATCGCCTTCAAGTTCCTTGACGCCACCCGACGTCGCGAGCAGTGCAGTCAAATGACCACCAGCCGACAAACCAACCGCTCCGATTTGACTGCTATCGACCCCAAATTCCTCCGCCTTAGCGCGGAGGAATCGTACGGCAGCTTTGCAATCCTGTATTTGTGCAGGAAAAGGTGATTCGCCACTCAGGCGATAGGAAATTGTCGCTGCGACGTAACCGCGGGCAGCGATCGCCTGAGCAACCTGCGCGTGATGCACACGACTACCCTTGGCCCAACCACCGCCGTGAATACAAACAACAGCCGGCAGCGTCCCCCACGTATCCTTGGGACGGTAGATGTTCATTTCAAGAGTCCGATCGCCATACTGTGCATACGTCACGTCCAGCTTTGAATTCAGACTTCCAAGCGTTTCCGGTGCAATCGTTGTACGCCCACTCGAATTCTTAGCTTGCGCAAACTCGCCAGCGTCACGAGCATCCAGTCGCATCTCATCCTGAAACATGATTGCCATGCCACGCAACTTTCGAAGCACGTCCCGATTCCGTACCAACTTCGATTCACCGGGGTCTTCCGATAAATCATAGAGCTGTAAACTCGGGTTCAACTGAAGCTTAAAATTCTTCCAGCGCACAGCAGCAAGCGCTCCATGACTTCCATGGTAAAAGAATGCATCGTTGTATTCGTGTCTCTTGACAATGGAAGCCCATTCTCCTGCAGGATCCCAGCGGCGTCTCAAAGGAACCGTTGCATTGAGCGAACTTTTCATCCCCGGTGCTGGAACGATTTGAGATTCTCCCTTGAGCAAGGGTGAAATATCACGACCATCAATCACGCGTCCCTGCGGAACTTCAATACCCGCAAACGTCGCCAGTGTCGGATACCAGTCCATCGCTCTGACTACCGCGGATGACTGGACTCCCGCCTGCAGGCCCAATCCTGGGCCCCATGCAATCGCTGGAACTCGTATCCCGCCCTCGTAAGTGGAAAGTTTTCGTCCACGAATTTTTTGCTGTGCTGTTCGCCCGGGGCCCCTGCCGTTGTCTGAAGCGTAAATCACAATGGTTTTGTCGTCAATTTCCAAACGCTTGAGCGTATCAAACAGACGTCCCACATTGTGATCGAGTTCTTGAATCGCATCACCATAGTCACCCCATTTCGAACTGCCTTGAAACGATTCACTGACCCCCACCGGTTCGTGCAACATCGTGTGGGGTAGATAAAGAAAGAACGGTTCGTTTTGTTTTTTTTCAATGAAGCGAATCGCTTCATCGGTATACAGACGTGTCAATTCAGCAGGATCAGCAGGGCGTTTCACCACCTCTCCATTTCGCAACAAGGGAACGCCACCCTCTTCTTCAAAGTAAACCACCTCCACCGGATCAAGATTGTGCAACAGACCAAAGTAATGATCAAATCCCTGGTTGTGCGGTAGAAATGGCTCATGAAAACCAAGATGCCATTTACCAATGCAAGCTGTTGCATAGCCATGACCTTGAAACAATTCACCCAGCGTCAACTCACCGGGGTGAATACCGGAGGAAGAATCTGCCCGATGCACCCAAGTCTGATTGCCCACGCGACGGGGATAGCATCCCGTCAGCAGCCCCGCACGTGACGGACTGCAAATGGGAGCTGCCGCATAGTAGTCGGTAAATCTTGTGCCCTGTTCAGCCATGGCGTCGATGCGTGGCGTTTTGACTTCGGTAGCACCATAACATCCAAGATCGTAGTAACCCTGGTCATCGACGAAAACAAAGATCACGTTGGGCTGCTTCTTTGCAGCAGCATGCAGTTGAGAAAATTCACATTCAATCGATATCGCGAGTATCGCCAAAACGCAAACAAACACTTGTTTTGCGTTCAGTCGGTCTTCCCACATCCTGTTCACCTTTGCAGCCTGATTTTTCATTACCAATCCATTTCAAAACAATAACGATTCACTAAACAACAATGATCATGCGTGACACAATCTGAGTATCCAAATCACAGAATTACCCTGCCCGATTTAGAAACAAAAATCACCCTTTGATCAGCCCCCATCCGGCACAATTTACCACTGGAAACAGAACCGTGTTATGCAAACAAACACTTTTCCCCACACCCATCACCAACCTGCACGCCCCGAAACAGCAAACCCACCGTTGGAGGTACAACCATCTTTCCATGAAAGACACGCAAATCCTGGATTTCTGTATCCGTGAGTCCGCCCTGCTTCTGCAAGGCATTGGCGGTGCCCTCGCAAGCGTCGACGCTCACCACCCGATTCAAATGCTTCGCGTGTCTCTCTTCAATGGCTTTCAAGTTCACCTTCTGTTTTGCCGCACATTCAGTAGTGAAACAAGTACCCCGAGCAGCAAGGGACCGTGAAAAGGCACAATGACTCAATCCAAGCAATTAATTAGTCTCCGCTCCCCACATTCAACGGTCGGTAGGTTATGTTCGGGTACAGTTGAATCAGGCGCCGACTCAGTGAATCAGGCGCCGACTCAAAAGCCGAATCGGGCGCCCGACAATACGCGGGGCAGTCGAGGAATGGGGAGTAGGGAGCAGCACGGTAATGGCGGACGACGAAAAGCATCTTCCGAAAAATCTTAATGAGCTTCGGCAAGTTGATTCGATTTGTGACAAGTTCGAAGCGGCCATCATGGCACGACAAGAACCGTTGATCGAGACTTATCTGCAAGAAGCTCCAACTGGGATTGAGGCGGCATTATTCGCGGAATTGCTATCCTTGGAATTGGCATATCGCCTAAACGCAGGTTTACCAATTGATCACCGGCACTACTTGGATCGATTCAAAAAGCATCGTGAGGCTGTGCAACGGGCATTGCCGTCGAAATCACTTACGCTTGGCGGCCTTGAATCCGAAACGCTTGCCTCTGAACCGCCGACTCCACTTTCTGCCAGTGCGAGCGGAAAACGAATTGGCGACTATCGAATCCTTGAAGAAATTGCGCGAGGTGGGATGGGAGTTGTCTACAAAGCCAACCAGATCCGCCTCAACCGAACCGTCGCATTGAAAATGATCCTCAAGGGTCAATTTGCATCCAAGGCTGAAGTTGCCCGCTTTTACACGGAAGCCAAAGCCATTGCTGCCTTGGAGCATCCTGCAATCATTTCGATCTACGATGTCGATTGTTTGGATGACAACCACTTCTACACGATGAATTTCGTGGAGGGAAAATCCCTCACCAAGCAGTTCAAGAACAAAACCGTGAATGAAAAGGAAGCGATTCGAATCGTCCATGAAATTGCGACTGCCATCGCGTACGCACACTCCAAGGGAGTGATCCATCGCGATCTCAAACTCGATAATGTGTTGATCGACGACAATGACGATATTCACATCATCGATTTCGGGCTCTGCAAATCGCATCATGCTGGCGACGGTGATACCGTTTCAGGACAGTTGCTCGGAACCCCCATCTACATGTCGCCCGAGCAGGCCCGCGGAAGCCGTCGCGACGTTGGTGTTGCGACGGACATCTACGCTATGGGAATGATCCTGTATCGGCTTGGAACAGGTCGCTTCCCATTTGAATCTCAGTCTATCTATGACCTACTGCAACAGATTGAAGAAAAGACGCCGCCTGCACCCACAACGTTCAACCCGGCACTGAGCAAGGAATTTGACCGGATCTGCCTGCATTGTCTCGAAAAAAATCCAACGGATCGCTACCCGACTGTCCATGCACTTGCGCAGGATTTGAGAACACAGTCAACAACATCCCATCATCGATCAACAGACAAATCTACAACGACACAAACTCGGTCACTAATCACACGGCCTCTTCGAGCGTTTGTCATCTTGGCTGTGCTTTGCCTGATCATTGGACTGGGGTTAGCATTCAACACGAGCGTTTGGCCCCGATTCGCAAGTGACCAATCCGATGCTCCGCAAGATGTTTTGAATGAGCAACCAACGTTACTGAGTGAGCAAGATCAGAAGATTCATGGCCGATCATTCAAGATCAAAATGGATCAGGAGAACCGATTTGAGAACATTACGGTCGATAGTCAGCACCCCACATTGATAGCTATCGACCTCACTATCGAGTGTTCAGAATTCAATTTCTACACTCCTCCGGGCAATCCGCCACCGCCAACCAATGAAGTGGTTGCCAACGATCCCGGAATCATCAAACGAAACGAACTTGAGGAATTCATCAGGGTGCACTTTGAATATGAAGCATCCCTGCTGGTTTCTGATGAGTCGGGCGACACGTTGTCAGAAAGCGAATCCCGCATCACTTGGGACAGGATCGAAAATAATTTCCTAGAAAATGGCACGTGGGACGAGGAATCACAAACCGTAAAAACACGGTTTCGCTGCCCGTTAACACTTATCAACAAGTCAGGCGAGAAAGCAGAACAAATCAATGCCACCATCTCCATCAAAGGAGACACAGTATTTGGTTCCAAGATCCTCTATTGCGAACTGCAGCTGTTCACACCCCCCCCCGGGCAGTGATCCAAACGCACGGTCTGTTGCTATACAGACCTGTTGCAGCACGAAATCCACGCCGCGGCTAAGCCTTCTGACTCCCCAAGCAGTGAAGTGCTCTCAATAAACACCTGGTCCAACAGGGCAGGCATTGGGCATCGCAAGGGTCTCGAAGAAATCCCAAAAGTATTCGCACTCATCCACATGAGATACTGGTCGCTCTCTCGACCAAGATTGCATCCAAGCACCAGCACGCACTTCTACGCACTTCTACGCACTTCTACGCACTTCTACGCACTTCTAGGCACTGTAACGCAACAATGCTACAGGTTTTCCACCGTCTGCGAATTCGGCGGCAGTGGCTTGCTGCTGCCTACCGTGTGGACTGCCAACCTGACGTGTTGTCCGGTCATCACATGAAAGCCTGCAATAAATCAGGCAAATATTTCCGGCCCAGAACAACACCTTCCGCCACAACGGTCATCAGACAACGCTTACCACCAACCGTCACTCAGCGTTTCACAGGTCAAAACCACTAAATTCCCATTAAATTCAGCAGCAAACCAGTTCATAGCGTCAGCACTGCCACCACGTGAAGCTCTGTTCCACGAGGGAAATACAGTGCAAACACTGCCTGATCCCAATGAATCGTGGCATGAATAGACTTGCGACAACCCGAATTTTTTTTGTACCAGAATACGTGAGGAAAAGCGTGGTACCGAACAATCGTGCCGTGTGTGCTGTTTTCCGCTATCCCATTTTTAAAACCTCATTTCCACAGGTAGCTAGGCTCATGGAGGTTGCGAAAATTCTCACTCAGAGATTTTCCAATCGTTTACACGAGAAGCTGCCTGCGCCGTACGTTGCAAGGTTGCCGGGAATCGCAATCGCACTGTGCTTTGTGATGTTGCTCGCATTCGCGGCAGACCAACTCGCTGTGGGGCAAGAACTACAGCTGCCGACACAAGAAGCGCTAAGTGGCAACTCGCCAAACGCGGATCCCTCTCTGCCGACCAATTCTGCAGTGACTGCTGTCCAGGATTCGACAACGCACAACACTAGCACCGAAGCTGACACACTCAGACGGTTTCTGACACAAACAGCCACGGATGACAAAACAACGCGTTCTCTGGTAACAAGTGAAGCAACGCCGATACCCCTCGAAGATTTGCCGACCACCACACTTCAACCTGCCAAATCAAACCTGTTTCAGATTGCTCCAACAGAGCAGCGACCAATTAAAGCAAGTCCACTGTCTCTCACCGACCTCGAGGCACTCGCCTTCGATCACAACCCAACTTTAGCTGCAGCCAAAGCACGCTTGAACGCCACGCGCGGCCAACAAATCCAAGCAGGCCTCTACCCGAACCCCTTGGTTGGCTATCAAGGAATGGAGATGGGAATCCGTGGTACCGCTGGTCAACAGGGTGGTTTCATAGGTCAGCGCTTCATCATGGGTGGAAAACTCAAGCTGGACCAGGCAGCCGCCAGCAAACAGGTAACCGCTACACACTTTGAATTTCATGCTCAGGAAATGCGAATCCTCAGCGATGTACGCATTCGATTTCATGAAGCAGTTATTTTGCAACAGCGTGTCAAACTGACAAACGAACTCGTCCGAATCGGTGACGAACTTGTGCGTGCGACTGAGCAGTTACTGACGGGCCGTCAAGCAACCCAAAACGATCTTCTATTAGCTGAGATCCAAGTCGATGAATCTCGTATCCTCTTCGATAATTCTACGAACGAAGAAACACAGTCCTGGCGACGCCTAGCCGCCGTAATCGGCTTACCAGCCATGCAACCGGTTCCACTGACGCACCAACGGAATACCGAGCCCCCGAGTCTGGATTGGAACCAATGCTACGCGACCGTCATGGACAACAACCCGGTACTGAACGCTGCACGACTACGGGTTGACCGTGCGAGAATTCTTTTGCAGCGTGCAAAGAAAGAACCGATTCCCGATATCGACTTGATGGTGGCTCACAGGCACCACAATGTGACCAACGAAAATGTAACAACGGTCCAAGCTGGTTTCCCGCTCCCATTGTTCAACCGGAATCAGGGCAACATCCGGAGTGCCGAAGCCCAATGGTTAGCAGCAACGAAGGACCGCGAGCGTATCGAACTTGAATTGCAGGATCGTTTGGCTGTCGCCTACCGAAGGTACACCAACGCCATTCAGCAAACCCAACGTTACCGCGACCGCATGATTCCAAGGGCTCGAAAATCCCTCAAGCTGGTGACAGACGGGTATGAGAAGGGGCAGGTCCAATACTTGACACTGCTCACTGCCCAGCGGACGTATTGGCAGGTAAGCCTTTCCTATCTTGACTCACTGAAAGAACTTCGCACTTCAGGCAGTTTGATCGAGGGGCAACTCCTTTCGGACAGCCTTAAAGACCGCAAATAAGCAGCGACATGGTCGAGAATTTGATTTGCTCAACTGGCCAACCCGACGTATGATGGCAGTTCCTCTAGGGAATGTTCATGTTCAACCGCATCATATCGCTGATCCTGATCGCCGCAGTTTTTGGCTGTCCGTTGTGGTGTAGCATGGGCATTTGCGAATGCACCGGTGGTGCAAACGCAGCAATGATCAACGTAAAACTGGACCAGTGCTGCCAGCCACCTTGTTGCACAAATGTTACAGAAACAACGCGTGAATCGCGTTCGTCCAGCACCGACGATCCACAACCCAAACCTGAGGGCCTGCGATGTCAGGGGATTTGTGGTGGTGCTGTTTTGGAGAGTCCCTGTCAGATTCCTGCAGTCGAACTCTGTCAGTTTTCACCGGTATTGAATAACGTCCAGTATCGCCTTCTTGCGACGCAACTGTGCGAGTTTCGAGAACCAGATTCCCCAGACTACAACCGGTCAGAAAACCGGGGTCGCTCTGTGCGCATTCGCCACATGTCATTCCAGTGCTAGCGACCTCACTTCGGTAGGTGATGCACCTGAAAGTGCTTTGCATTTTCGTTCACTCACCTCCGATTTCGCTTGTCTCTCAGTGAGCTCAAACGGGCGTATCTGAGACAAACAGTCACCGGATTCTTGACAAAGCACACGCAATATGTTTTTTCGCTTGCTCCCTTGGGAGTATGCCATTCGAAATCTATTCCGTCGTCCATTACGAACGTCACTAACGTTTGCTGGACTGACGACGGTCATCTTGCTGGTATTGATCGTGGTCGGTTTCATCCGCGGGCTGGAACGGTCTCTTGCAGTCAGTGGTGACCCGCAAACAGCAGTGGTCTTTTCCCTTGGCATGGGCGAGAACCTCGAGTACTCATCGATCGCGATGCGAACCAGCGATTTGTTGCCCGCCAGCGTACCTGGCATCCAAGAACGTTATGGACGCGAGTACGTATCACCGGAACTATATCTCGGAACCCAAATCGGTGTCGCTGAAAACGAACCGTCGATGGGCCTCGTGCGGGGCGTAACAAGATCAGCCTTGCTGGTTCGTCGACAGGTTGAGATTGAAGAAGGTGCATGGCCCGAGTCGGGTGAAATTCTGATGGGTCGAATGGCGGCCACCAAGCTAGGTGCAACCAACACAGAGATCAGCGTAGGCCAACCCATTGATCTCGAAGGTCGATCATGGCGGATCAGCGGTATTTTTTCAGCCGGCGGATCTGCCTTTGAATCTGAAGCGTGGTGTCGACTCGATGATCTTCAGCAGGCGATGAAACGACAGGACCTGAGTGTTGTTGCTCTGGCATTAACACCGGGAGCGGATTTTTCAGATCTCGATCTCTTCTGCAAGGAACGGCTCGACCTGGAACTCCAAACCATTCGGGAAACGGATTACTACGCCTCGCTCCAAAAAGACTACGGACCGATTCGCTGGTTGGCTTGGCTGGTTGTACTTCTGGTTTCTGGCGCGGGTGTATTTGCAGGACTCAACACGATGTATGGATCCGTTGTCGGACGCATTCCCGAACTCTGCACGTTGCAAGTGATGGGGTTTGTCCGACGTTCGGTCGTCATCAGTTTAATTCAGGAAGGTGTCTTGATCGCATCAGCAGCTAGCTTGCTGGCCGCTTTAATTGCACTTGTATTTATCAATGGCGCTGCAGTCCGTTTCACCATGGGAGCATTTGCTTTGCGAATTGACAGCACCGCTGTTCTGGTCGGTTGCGGAGTTGGTCTTTCAATGGGCCTGCTCGGTGCGATTCCTCCCGCAATACGAGCCTTAAAGATGCCCATTGTTGATGGTCTAAAAGCAGTTTGAAATCAATCATGGGTGCCATCCGGCACCTCACTCACGAAGGAAACCCAAATGAAAACATTTATTTTAAAAGCAGCTTTTCTCAGCCTGATAGCGACCCTCGTGGGTTGCTCTTCTGAAACCAGTTCCACCACGCCCATCTCGGCAGAGAAGACACCAGAGATGGCTGCCGTTGATGGTTCGAGCTATCTGCTGGATTCCGAACCTGAGGGCGCGGGTAACGTATGTAAAGTCCGAGAGGAAGCAGCCAACGATGATGATGTACTGATTGTGGGACGCATTGGTGGCAGCAGCAATCCATGGATTGAAGGCAGAGCCGCTTTCACCATCGTCGACGAGTCTCTCAAGGCTTGTAACGACATTTCCGGTGACAACTGTCCAGCTCCATGGGATTACTGCTGCGAAACAAACAAGCTTCCAGCATCAACTGCACTTGTAAAAATTGTTGATGAATCAGGCAGCGTTGTAAAAGCCGACGCCAAATCAATGCTTGGCATACAAGAGCTTTCAACCCTCGTGATCAAAGGCAAAGCCAAACGGGACGAAGCGGGGAATCTAACAATCCTAGCCAGCGCTGTTTTCGTGAAACAGAAGTGAAAAACATGACCAGCAATGATGTTGATCTTCGAGATCTTGCAGTTGACCGGGGCGGAACCAGCGTGACAGCGATGCGTGCGCGGCGAAATGTATTTTCAAGATACGTTCTGCCTGCTGCATTGTTGCTTGGCTTCCTGACTCTGATTGTGTGGGCTGCGCGGGACATTCTTTTACCCCCGCGGTCAGTTACGGTCGTTCCTGTGTTCTCGACGACGTCAGAATTCCAGCAGCAAGGGACGCCTCTTTTCCAGGCATCCGGCTGGATCGAGCCACGCCCAACTCCCTTGCGGGTCGCGGGACTGGCGCCGGGCGTGGTAAAAACACTGCTCGTCGTCGAGGACCAGGTACTTAAACAAGGTCAAGCGATTGCCGAGCTAGTCAGGGACGATGCAAAGCTGGCGCATGACGCGACCTTGGCAAACCTGCAGTTACGTCATGCAGAACTCGAAGAATCCGAGGCATCCCTTGCGGCGGCAAAAACGCGGTTCAAGCAACCTGTTCACCTGGAAGCCTCATTGAATCAGGCCGAAGCTGCGTTAGCAAGCCTGAATACCCAGTTGAAAAATCTGCCATTTGAATTGAGGCGTGCGGAAGCGGACTACAAGGCACTGCAACGTGACTACGAAGGCAAAGTTTCCGCCAGTGGAGTGATCGCAGGAATCGAAATCGATATCGCGTTGGGAAAATCGGACGCCGCCAAGGCGATGGTGGATGAACTACGTGACAGATCAGCTTCACTTCGCAACGAACATGCCGCACTCGCATCACGCTGCGGGGCATTGAAGACTCAGTTGGAATTACTGTCCGATGAAACTAAAGCGCGGGACGAAGCATCGGCACACATCAAGGCAGCCAAGGCTCGTGTCTCACAGGCAGAAGTTGCTGTCTCCGAAGCCAAGTTACGCCTGGACCGCATGACGGTTGTTGCCCCCGTTGATGGTCGAGTGTTCCGCTTAATCGCCCATCCCGGGACGAGGATCGGCAGCGGCATGACCCAAATGGAAGGACACGATGGCAGTACCGTGATCACGATGTATCGCCCCAGCATGCTGCAGGTGCGAGTCGACACACGATTCGAAGACATTCCCAAGGTCAGTCTTGGCCAGCCAGTCAAGATCGGGAACCCCGCTCTGTCGGCTCCGCTTGAAGGAACAGTACTGTTCATCAGCTCAGAGGCCGACATTCAGAAGAATACACTGCAGGTCAAAGTAGCCATTCCTAATCCACCTGATGTTTTCAAGCCTGAGATGTTAGTCGATGTCACCTTTCTGGCCCCGGAACTGCCAACACAGGTCGAGGAACCAGTCCGACGAGTCAGTCTTTACCTTCCACAACAACTGATCCAAAACGATGAAGCAGGTTCATTTGTCTGGATTGCCGACCAATCCGATAATGTCGCACGAAAAAGCCACGTCACACTTGGGCCAGTTGCTGCTAACGGCCTGGTTGAAATCACGTCAGGCTTGGATGTCTCTAGCCGAGTGATATCGGGCTCCATCGATGGCCTTCAGAACGGGACTCACATTCGCATCAGTCGAGAAGACAGTACTCTTGGCACAAACATCAAGACGCAGCCAGAATCTGATCCCCCAACACAAAATCCCGTCAGCGATGGAGGCAAATAGCGATGGCACTGATTGAAATCGATAGCGTGACCAAGCAGTACCACAAGGGTGACGAGACCATCACCCCACTACGAGAGGTATCGCTGAATATTGAACAAGGTCAATTTCTGTCACTGATGGGTGCCAGTGGAACAGGAAAGTCGACTCTGCTGAACCTGATCGCGAGCATCGACAAGCCCGATAGCGGACGAATCATTGTCGACGGTACAGAGATCACTCAATTATCCCGCACCAAGTTGGCAAAATGGCGAGCGGCAAATCTGGGCTACATTTTCCAAACACACAACTTAGTGCCCGTACTGACGGCTTATGAGAACATCGAATTGCCATTGCTGCTGTTACCTATCAATCGAAGCGAACGTCGCAAGCGAATCGAAATCGCGTTACGAGCGGTGGATCTTCTGGATAGGGCAGATCATTACCCGCGTCAGATGTCGGGTGGTCAGGAACAGCGTGTCGGAATCGCGCGGGCAATCGTTGCCCATCCCAAAGTAGTTGTCGCCGATGAACCAACCGGCGACCTCGATCCAGATTCGTCGTCACAAATTCTTGGGCTCCTGAAACGTCTCAAAGAGCAACTTGACGTCACCCTGTTGATGGTCACACACGACACGGCAGCGGCGGAAATCGCCGACAAGCAATTCAGACTCGATTACGGAAAACTTGTCCAGACAGGTGGAACTGGTTTCGATCCAGACGCCGGCAGCCCGTCCAAAAACAATTCCACTTCCGGTGCAACATCAAGCGACAAAGGAAACTGATGATGAAATTCATTCCTTATGTTCTGAAAACGTTATGGCGACACCGTTCGCGCACCATCCTGACCGTCACCGGTTCAGCTGTGGCAATTTTTGTATTTTGCTTTGTGGGCGCAGTGCAGGAGGGCATGAATGACCTGCAGACACGCCAGGAATCCAAGGGAACGCTCATCGCGTTCCAGAAAAACAAGTTCTGCCCTGCTACTAGTCACCTGCCTCAGGACTACGACCAACAGATTGGAAATCTGGCGGGCATCAAGGATGTCGTGCCGGTCCAAGTTTTTACCAATAATTGCCGGGCAAGTTTGGATGTCGTTGTGTTTTATGGAGTGCCTCCCACAAAACTACGTCGTGCAAGGGACTTCGAACTGACTGCCGGTGACTGGAATGAGTTCGAGGAACATCAGAATGCAGCCGTCATCGGACAATCCGTCGCATCCCGTCGCGGAATCAGCGTCGGAGACAAGTTTTCGATTGGTGACCTGAGCGTCGACATCGCTGGCATCTACCAAAGCAATGATCCCGCAGAGGAAAATTACATCTACTCCCACCTCGAATTTCTGCAAAGACGCAAAGGCATGAATGGCGTTGGCACCGTCACTCAGCTTGAAATCTTACTGGAAGATGGAATTGATCCCGTCGCCAAATGCAGTGAGATTGATGAGATGTACCGCGCAGGCCCGGTTGAAACCGACACCCGCCCCAAGGGTGTTTTTCAGGCTAAAAGCCTCGGCGATCTCGTTCAACTTATCAACATGGCGCACTACCTTGGCTACGCCTGCGTCGGCCTCGTCCTGTCACTCGTCGCAACCACAAGCGTGATGTCGGTCCAAGATCGTATCAAAGAGCATGCGGTTCTTCAGACCATCGGTTTTTCAGGGGCTCAGGTGTTTTATCTTGTCATGGCAGAAAGTGTCTTACTGAGCATCGCGGGAGGAATGCTGGGAGTCGGTGCGGCGATGCTGGTACTGGAAATCAGCAGTCTTTCCGTTGGTGCAGAAGCTGTTGCCATTGCATTCACTCCCTCCACTCGGCTTGCAATCACAGGCACAATCGTTGCGGCAATCGCGGGGACAATGGCTGGGATCGCACCTGCAGTTCACGCAGCAAAAACAGAAATTGTCCCAGCCTTGCGACATGCTTGATGACAGCGACGCGTCGGATAAATGTCCCGCCGCAGTGTCCCGCCGCAGTGTCCCGCCGCAGTGTCCCGCCGCAGTGTCCCGCCGCAGTGTCCCACCGCAGTGGCTTTATTCTCCCTGCTTTTCTGACACCTGATTCCAAGTTCAGGATCATGAACAGCGTC
>Ga0315321_10000324_pt1 | contig 34501 bp, 29 predicted proteins | sample M180m21515metaG_FD_203464 | JGI IMG/M metagenome (GOLD analysis project Ga0315321, IMG submission 203464) | Ammonia-oxidizing marine archaeal communities from Monterey Bay, California, United States - M1 80m 21515 | ecosystem: Environmental > Aquatic > Marine > Intertidal zone | place: USA... | reverse complement strand
ATTTATCGGATGCACGCAAAAGACGCCAAGCCCAGCAAACCTTTTGACTACGGCAAACTCTCCATCCCCGAACTACTCAACCTACTTGAACATCCGAACAAATGGCACCGGCAAACCGCGCAGCGACTGATCGCCGACCGTCGCAACGCCTCGATTGTCCCGGATCTCACTCGGAAGTTCATGAACTTCAAAGGCCAAGGCGCCCTCGAAATTTTCTGGGTCATCAACCATAGCGGCGGATTCACCCCCAAGTTCGCCAAAAAAACACTCACCCACGCGAATCCCTTCGTTCGATTTTGGACCATCCGTCTGTTAGGCGACAGCCACCTCATGACGCCTACTCTCCGCACTCAGCTGACGGCCTTGGCCAGTTCGGAACCAAACGCCGAAGTCCGAAGCTGCCTCGCCGCCTCCTGTAAACGCTGGGCCGCGAAGGATAGCTTCCCCATCCTAAACCAACTCATCCGCCGCGAAGAAGACGTCAAAGATAAGCACATTCCCTTGCTCATTTGGTGGGCGATCGAAGATAAATCGACCACCGATTTAACTGAGGTGACCAAATTGTTGCGCGATCCAAACCTCTGGAAAACACCCATGATGCAACAGCACCTCTTGCCCCGTTTGGCTCAACGCTATGGTGCGGAGCCCTCTGGCCCCAATCTCGCTATGGCCGGCGCCCTCTTTTCTCTGGCCCCGACTGCCGCCGACAAGGATCGACTGGTGACGGGTCTCGAAGCCGGCCTTAAAGGCGGCATAGCCGAGGAGCCACCGCTCATCCTCCGAAAAGAGGTCAAAACCCTGTGGAACACACGCCCTCATTCCCCTGCCCTTATCAGCCTCGCCGCACGCGTAGGCTTGACCGAAGCCATGAACAAGGCGGTCAGTTTGATGAACGACCCCAAAACTTCCGCCGCCGACAAGCGCGAGCTTACCCAGCTCCTCGCCGAGCGCCGTAGCGAAATCGCCCTGCGATTGTTGCTGCAACAATTCCGCGCCGAAAAGAGCAGCTCACGCCGGATCGAAATCATGACCGCGCTACAACGATTTGAATCCGATCAAATCGGCCAATCGCTAATTTCCCGTTGGGAAACCATGAACACTCGCGAGCAAGAGACAGCCCAAAATATTTTAAGTAGCCGAGCCAACTGGTCGATGGCTTTATTGCAGACCATTGACCAAGGCAAGCTCCCCCGTGAAGCAATTAAGCCTGCTAGTGTGCTGGCGATGGAGAATCATGGAGGCAAGGCGCTCACCGCGCTCGTGCGCAAACATTGGGGGCAGCTGCGCCAGAGTAATGAGGCCCGCCAGAAACGCATCGCGGAAGTCGCCAAATTAGTTGCCGAAAACAAAGGCAACGCGCAGGGCGGCGCGGCAGTGTATCAGGCACTCTGCTCCGCCTGCCATCGTTATCGCGGCAAAGGCGGCAACATCGGCCCGAATCTGGATGCCTATCAGCTAAACAACCCCAGCTTCATCATTCCAGCTGTGGTCGATCCCAATCTCGGTATCCGTGAGGAATTCGCCGGGTTCAACGTGATCACAAAGGATAACCAACGCCTCACCGGATTCATTGCCCAGAATGCCCCGCGTTTTATTGTGCTGCGGGATCTGGCTCAGAACTCCATCACCCTACCACGCACAGAGATAAAGGACCTCAAGGCAATGCCCATCTCGCTCATGCCCGAGGGCATTACCGACGGGCTGACCGACCAGCAGGTGAGCGATTTGTTCGCCTATTTGATGGGGAAATAGCGCCGAACTACTTGGCAAAACACAGCGGTTTCGCTACCGTCCCGCCCTCCATGGCATACATCAACGAGCATTACCTGAAGCTGCAGGCCGGTTATCTCTTCCCCGAGATTGGCCGCCGCGTGAACGAGTTTACCCAGGCCAACCCGGACGCCGCCGCGCGCCTGATCCGCTGCGGCATTGGCGATGTGACCGAAGCCCTGCCCGCCGCCTGCGTGGAGGCACTTCACACCGCCGTGGATGAAATGGCTAATCGGGACACCTTCCGCGGCTACGGCCCGGAACTGGGCTATGAGTTCCTGCGCGAAGCCATTGCTCAAAATGATTTTTCCGCTCGAGGCGTGAAGGTCGAAGCCGACGAGATTTTTATTTCAGACGGCGCCAAGTGCGACACCGCCAACATCCTGGATATCCTCGGCCACCAAAACCGCATGGCCATCACCGACCCCGTGTACCCCGTCTATCTGGACACTAACGTGATGGCCGGTCACACCGGCAATGCCAACGACGCGGGCCAGTACGAAGGCATCGTGTACCTACCGTGCACCGCAGAAAATAATTTTGTGCCCGCTTTCCCGACTGAGAAGGCAGACATCATTTACCTGTGTTACCCCAACAACCCCACCGGCGCCACTGCCACGCGCGAACAACTCGCCGGTTGGATAGCGTACGCCAAGGAGAACGACGCCATCATCCTGTACGATGCCGCCTATGAGGCGTTCATTCAGGACAGCAACGTGCCGCATTCCATTTACGAAATTGAAGGCGCACGCGATTGCGCGATTGAATTCCGCAGTTTTTCGAAGAACGCCGGTTTCACCGGAACCCGTTGCGCCTTCACCATTGTGCCCAAGGAATTAACCGGCAAAGACGCCGGGGGCAACGAGCACAGTCTTCACGGTCTTTGGGCGCGCCGCATGGCTACCAAGTTCAATGGCACCAGTTACCCGATCCAGAAAGCCGCCGCCGCCGTGTACAGCGATGCTGGCAAAGCGCAGGTCGCCGAGCTGGTGGCGCATTACATGGGCAACGCCAAAATCCTTCGGGAAGCGGCCAGCGCTAGCGGACTGGAAGTCTACGGTGGCACCAATGCCCCGTATATCTGGGTGAAAACGCCCGGCGGCGCGCCGAGCTGGGATATTTTCGATAAGGTCCTGAACGACGCTTCGGTGGTCATCACCCCGGGCGCTGGCTTCGGATCCGCAGGCGAAGGCTACTTCCGTATTAGCGCCTTCAACAGCCGGGCCAACGCCGAGGAAGTCGCTCAACGCATCAGCGAATTGAACTGGTAGCGGTCGACCGTTACGGTACGACCAATTTAGAGGCGAGGTTGTAACAGGCCACGCCGTTGCTCTTGCGTACAAACAGGCGGCCGTTACTCACCACAGGAGATGGACACCACATCGCCTTCACCCGCGTCTTGGCGAGTTCTTGATGCGCCTCCGGCGAGGCCTTAAGCATCACGAGGTCGCTGCCATTTTTCTCCAGTACAATGAATTTTCCGTCCGCGACTAGCGGCGAAGAAATTGTGCTCTTGCGCTTCTCATGCCATTTCACCTTGCCGCTGGCCAGATCGACACACATCTGGTTTTCGCCACCAGCAAAGTACACATGCCCCTCGAAGATCACTGGCGTGGATTGGGTTCGGCGAGCTTCCAACGCGTGATTCCACACCATCTCCGCACCGTCACTGGACAATTTGTACCCCGCCAACCCGATTTTCTCCTGGCGGGAATACGCCACCAGCCAATCGCCAACCACCACCGGCGTGGATTCTCCACCGCCCTGAGCCGTCCACAGCATCTCGCCCGTGGCCGGATCCAAACAGGACACATTGCTGCGTGCATTCACGATCAGGCGAACCTTGCCTTGGTCTTCCCAAATTACCGCTGAAGAGTTGCTCGCCGACAATTCGTTTGCGCGCCACAACTCCTTGCCTGTCTCCACATCCAGAGCAACCAGCTTGCCGGCCATGATGAAGGCTTTATCCCCGTGAATGAGAAACGAGGAAGCGGTTCCCTTACCCGGCAGCTCGGTCGACCACAGCGTCTTGCCCGATTTCGCGTCCACGCAGTAGGCGTGACGACTACCCGCGGCAAACACCTTACCGTTCACCACCGACGGGGTGCTGGAAGATTTACGGCCGGTCGGTTCACCGGGCGCCTCGGCTCGCCACAGGGTTTTGCCGGTATTACCATCAATGCACACCACCACGTCCTTAGCCTGCCGCACGGAGGAAGGTACAACCTTGATGATTTGGTCCGCCGCCAGCCCGCTGAAATTCTCTTCCTTGATCCACGCCTTGAACGCCGCGTCGCTCTCGAAGATCGTACCTACTTTCTTGGAGACCTTAACCAGTTCCGCATATGGCACGGCGGCTTTTCCTTTCTTGAAGCGACCCTTCACCCAACCGCTCAAGCTTTGGGCCAGCTTGGCATCAAGATTTTCCTTCACCCAATTATCCGCCCACTCGTCCAGCTTGGCACCGCGCAGCCGAGGACTTAGATTCATCCGGGCCTGCTCCATCTTTTCCACGAGCGCCTTATCGGAAATATTCCGGAATCCAAGACGTCGCGGGGTCAACTCATTGATTTCGCGCTGCTTCGATGGCACGTCCAGATGCCAGACGATTCCCATGTAGATGCGGTTGCCCGAGACCACGAGGCTGCCATGCCCGCCATCATCGTCACTGGGAATTTCTTCGCTCTGCCAAAGCTGTTCCGGACCGGTTTCGTCAAACTCTGTCCGCAACGGGGTCTTGTCCGTCACCAAGCCATTGCGGTCCGCTCCGCGCCATTGATTCCACTCAGCGGCATTTAACATCGCCGCTCCGGCCATCAGGTAAATCCATGCCTGTCTCATGAGCGCATTGGACTAGCCCAAGCGGGCTCCGCATTCAATCGCAAAACATAATTGAGCATGGACAAATTTACCCGTTGCACTAGCCTCCGTCCGTGGATCCGTTTTTGCTGCTCCTCATCGGCCTAGCCACCGTTCTCGGCGGCATACTTTGGATTCGGCTGCACCCCTTCCTAGCGCTCTTTATCGCCGCCCTGCTGATTGCCTGTATCACCCCAAAGGAACAGGTAATTGAGGCGCTCACTTCCAAGTATTTTAACGAGCAAATCAAAAAAGATGAGATCCCGGCAAAGGCCATTTCCACCCTAGCCCCAAGTTACATAGAAAACGCCCGAGCCAAGGCAACGGCCTACTCGAGCAAAACCCCGATCAATCGAATCACCACTGAGTTTGGAGTAACCTGCGGTAAAATTGGCATCATCATCGCCCTTGCCTGTCTAATTGGGCGCTGCCTGCTGGCCAGTGGCGCCGCCGACCGCATTGTCCGCAGCACATTGTCTGTTGTAGGAGAAAAAGGCGCCCCAGCTGCCTTTTTGGCCAGTGGATTCACGTTGGGGATCCCTGTGTTTTTTGACAGTCTCTTCCTCCTCGCGGTCCCAATGGCAAAAGCCATGTGGCTCAAACTGCGAAAGAATTATCTCCTGTTGCTGGTAGCCCTCATTGCCGGAGGTACGATGACGCATTCTCTAGTCCCGCCCACGCCGGGCCCCCTCTATGTTGCCGGCGTTCTGGACATCAATATCGGCACCATGATTCTGGCCGGCTTAATCGTCGGCCTCTTCACAGCCAGTGCCGGTTATTTATACGGTGTGTGGTTGAATAAACGGATGGACATACCATTCCGTGAAAGCCCTGAATCCATTGAGAAACTCGAGGCGCTTTCCGCTAAGGACGCTTCGGAACTCCCATCACTCCTCGCTTCACTCACCCCAATTGCCCTGCCCGTGTTGCTCATTGCCGGCGGCACACTGATTGCACAAACCGCCGCCCCTGAAAGCCTGAAGCAGTTAATGGCCATCTTCGGCGATAAAAACATCGCGCTCGCCATCGCGGCCGGACTAGCGCTCTGGACACTTTCCACGCGGATGAAGGACGCCAAAAGACTCGGCGAACAAATGCAAGGCGCCCTGCAGGAAGCCGGCTTGATCATCCTGATCTGCTGTGCTGGCGGCGCTTTTGGCGGCATCCTGTTGCAAACCGGAATCGGCCCCCATCTGCAATCCAAAATTGGCTCAAATGTAGATGCCATATGGCTTCTGCCCTTGGCTTTCATCCTCACAACAGTGATTCGGGCAGCGCAAGGTTCCGCCACCGTAGCGATGATCACCGCCGTCGGCATCTTCGGCAGCATGTTCACGTCCATGGATGCCTCAAGCCAAACCTACCATCCCGTGTACCTCGCATTGGCAATTGGTTGCGGTTCGAAGCCGTTGCCTTGGATGAATGACAGCGGCTTCTGGGTCATCAGCAAGATGAGCGGCATGACCGAAAGAGAAACACTACAAACGTTCACCGCCTGCCTGTCAGTCATGGGCGTGGTAGGCATTATTGTCACCATCATTGGTGCCAAATTATTCCCGTTGGTGTAATGATAATAATTCTGATCGCACTCACGTTGGCCGGCCTGTTGCAGGCCGAAGAGTATGATCTGGTCATTCGTGGCGGACGCGCCATGGATCCAGAAACCGGTTTGGATGCCTTTCGCCATATTGGCATTCGCAAAGGCATAATCGTCGAGATCAGCGCCAAACCCCTGCAAGGCAAACGCACCCTCGATGCCCATGGCCATGTGGTTACCGCCGGATTCATCGATCTACATCAACACGCCCATGAACCGCTGGATTACCAATTCAAGGCAATGGATGGAGTTACCACCGCGCTCGAGCTGGAAGTGGGCGCACTGGACGTTGATCTCTGGCACAAACAACGCGCCGGCGAAACCCCGATCCATCATGGCGTGAGCATCGGCCACATTCCGGTACGCATGAGCGTGATGGGCGATCGACCCAGCTTTCTGCCCGGCGCCAAGTCCAAAGCCGCAGGCCAAACCGCTACCCCGAAACAGTTAACCTCCATCAAAACCCGCATCGAAAGGGGCCTCCAACGCGGAGCCTTGGCCGTTGGGTTCGGCCTACAATACACGCCGCAGGCAAGCCAGTTGGAGGTGTTGGAGATTTATAGACTAGCCGCCCGCTACCGCGCTTCCTGTCACGTACATATGCGCTTCAAGGGTTTGGAAGTGCCGAATAATCTTTATGCCGCAGTCCAAGAGGTGATTAGCGCCACCGCCATCACCGGGGCGCCCTCGCACATTGTTCATATCCAAAGCTCGGGCAACCGCACCACTCCCGTACTGTTAAAGATGGTCACCGGCGCACAACAACACGGCTTGGACGTAAGCGCCGAAATCTATCCCTACACGGCCGGCATGACCGATATTCGTTCGGCGATATTCGATCCCGGCTGGGAAGAGCGCGCTAAGATCACATACAACGATTTGCAGGATCCACGCACTGGCAAACGGCTCACCCCGGAAACCTTCGCAGCGCTTCGCAAAACAGGCGGCATGATCATCGCTCACACCAATCCGGAAAGCCTCATCCGCCAAGTTATCGCCCACCCGAAAACCATTGTGGCCAGCGACGGACTGCGCGGGCACCCCCGCAATGCCGGCACCTTCGCCCGCATCCTCGGCAAGTATGTCCGGGAAAATACCGACCTCACCCTGATGCAGGCTCTACGCAAATGTTCGCTCTGGCCCGCCCAACGACTCGAGGACCGCGCGCCCATTATGAAGCTCAAAGGCCGGCTCAAAATTGGCGCGCATGCGGACCTAATCGTGTTCGATCCCAAAACCGTCCGCGACCGCTCGACCTTCGCCAACGCAGGGCAACCCTCCACCGGCTTTCGTTTTGTCCTCGTCCAAGGCACGCCCGTGGTGAGTGAAGGCAAGCTGTTGGAAAACACATTCCCCGGTCAGGGACTGCGAGCACCGGTAAGGTGATCAGCGCTTCTTTTTTTGGTCGAGTACATTCACCCGACTCCGCTGCCGCGTGAGTTCAAGAATCTGCGCGGGCGTAGCAATGCGGGAAATGTTTAGATAATCCGGCTGCACCTTATCATTCTCCGGATAACCCTTTACGTGCACCGTTGCAATCTGCTCGTACAAGGCCGCCAAAACCACTTGGCTCGAAGTCGTGTCGTACCCCCATAACGTTACCGGACATTCATAGCCCAACTCCCGCACCAAACGAACGCACTGGCGCACATCCCACACCTGCATCCCGGCCAGAGTTTGCCCGAGCAGCATGAAGCGCCGGCGTGTCTGCGTGATGTGCTGCTTATCTGGAGTCAACGCGCTCAAACCAAGGCCTCGCGGCATGAAGGCCACAAACACGACATCGCCCTTGCGGACGCCTTCCATGCGCTTGGCGATAGCCTGTCGTTGTTTATTCGTCACCGGCGCATCCACCTTGATCCCGGCGAGTTTCAATTCATCCCCCCAAACATCCGCGAACGCCGGCAGACCCAGTTGCAGGTATTTGTGCCAGTACTCCTCGTTTAACACCTCGACATCAACGCGGTTCGGTTGCTTCATGCCCTTACGATAGGCAATGTATGCGCGCAGGCGAACATCCTTCTGACTATCGAAATCAAACGCCTCAAAAATCACCCCCTCATGCTCCGTGCTAAAGGCGCGTTTGGCATTGAGCGCCCCTTTCCTGACGGGCCAACCTCGAAACGTTTTATCGCGAAGGAGGTCCGCTGTCTTCTTTAAAGGCTTGGTTTTACCGTCAGCCAGTTGAGTGAAGGTCTCCTGAATACCAGCATTGATGGCGTCCTCTGGCAGCTTCTTAAACACCTGCAATTGTTCCGGTTCAAAGAGCTTTTCTGCGGCCACAGTGACGGGGCTTTCCTCGCCTTTGAGGTGGCGGTTGAACCAGCTAAACGCCGGCACACGCAATGGCTGTGTATCGCTGTGTCCACCGGGCACGATGGTCAGGCCGAGCTTATCGCGTTCACCATGCAGACCATAAATTCGGCGGGCGCCATTAAACACATCAGTCACGCCATCGAGCGGGAAGATACGATCGTCGTCCGTATTCAAAATCATTAAGGGCCGCGGCGCCACCAGCGCGGCGATATGATCAAAATCCCAGCGGTAGGTGTTCACGTGAAACATACAATCGCAGTGTCCTTCCACGACGCCATGCGCCAATCGACCGCTGTTCGGATAACCGGCGTATACATGATTCTTGAGACTGGTAATCCCCGCCACCGGCGCGGATACCTTAATGCGTTCATCCAATACACTGACCCACCAGCTGTACGCGCCGCCACCACTGCGGCCAGTGACGCCAAACCGGTCCTTATCCACAAAACCCAATGTTTCCAAGTAATCCAACGCCCGAATGCAATTCCATGCCTCCACAGAGGCGGAAGAATAACCGCGCGAATTCCACCACCACATATCGTGATTATAGGTGCCGTGATGAATGCCCCCGATCTCGCCAAGCTGAAGGGTATCGATGGTAAGGCACACGTAACCGTGTCGTGCGAACCAGATTCCGTGATGCTGATAATGAACCTTGTTACCATAGCTCACGCCGCCCTTTTTTACTCGACCATGACCGCAAACATAGAGGATGGCCGGCGCGGGCTTCTTAAGGCCCTTGGGTACATACAAATTCGCCGTCACGTACAGGCGCGGAATGGATTGATAATGCAATTTCCACACCTCGAAATCGTCGTGCTCTACCTTGCCGGTGATCGTGGCCTTTAAGGGGGTACGTTTCGGCATCGGATCCAGCCCCAGCATCTCATGCATTTCCCGCCTATAACCGTCTTTGCGCGCGCTCCAATCCTCAAGCGTCTTCACGTCGGCCAGACTGCCAGCCGCTAGACGGTCAGTTTCAGACTGAAAATACCGCGCGAACATCTTGTCGCCGGGCGTATTAAATACCGCCGCACAAAGTGGCAATACCCCAAGGATTCCAATGAGTAATCCGAATCGATTCATTTTTTCCCAATGCAATACAGCCGCGTGTCGGTGCGGATCAGTAGATTCGCACCCGCCATTGCGGGCGTGGCCATACAAATCCCCTCCGCATTCCGCAGCCGGTTTATGCGCATTAACTTATAGTTTCGGCCAGCTTCCAAAACATAGGTGGCGCCGTTTTCATCTAGGAAAAAGATCTTCCCGTTGTACGCCCAGGGCGAACTGGTGAAGGCTCCCCCACGATCGACCAACCGTTCCGGACCGAAGACCAGTTTTCCGCTATCGGCTTCATAAGCGGCCACCAAGCCACGATCCAACAGCACGTAAAGAAGATCACCATAAACAATGGTGGAAGGATTATAGGGCCCAGCCCGACGTTGGCACCATGCGACGAAATCGCTGCCACCCTGATCCGGATCGAGAGATATATCACCCTTGGCTCCCGGTCGAATGGCAAAGATGGGTTTTTTGCGATCCCCGACATACCCGGAAGTCACATAAAGCAGGCCCGATTTCGCATAAGGCGTAGCAATGGTTATTGAGGAGTTGCCGCCAAATTGATACAGCAATTTCCCGTTCAGATCATACGATCGGTTCTTGTTTGTGCCGGGTGTGATGATTTCTGTTCGTAATTTATTCTGCCAAATAAAGGGCGTTGACCAGTTGCTCTTTTCGCCGTCCCGGTTCGTTTGCCAAAGTTGCTTTCCTGTTTTTGCATCCAACGCCACGAGGAACGATTGCTCTTCGTTGTCGTTCACAATGTACAAGCAGCCATCGTGCAGAACTGGCGATGCGGCAAGCCCCCAGCCGTAGCGCGTCTTGACCACCGACCAGTCCTTTTTCCACAACAGGACGCCTTTCAGACTGTAACAAAAGAGACCGTGATTCCCGAAATAGGCATAGACCCGCTCCCCGTCAGTGATCGGCGTTTCCGAAGCGTAACTGTTCTTGATATGAATATTGCCGCGCGGCTTACCGGAAAGCGCTGTGCGCTCCCATTGCACCTTGCCAGTCTTCAGGCTGACACACAGCACTTTCCAATGATGTGTACCTGCCGGCGGTTGATAACGGTTACCCCCAAAGTACAAGCCCTTCCGGGCCTCCCATTGCCGGCCCTCTGTGGTCACAGTGGTGATGAACACCTGATCTCCCCACACCACCGGCGAGGACCAGCCGCGCCCGGGAATAGGCGTTTCCCACCGAACATTTTGCGCGGCACTCCATTGTTCCGGTAACCCGGGATGCGAGGACACTCCCAAGGCGCCCGGCCCGCGAAATTGAGGCCAGTTCTCAGCTGCCCCCAAGACAGCCGCGCTTACAAAAAACAGGGTTAGATTTTTCATTTACTTCCGATGCACCAAAGGCTTTTGTACGTGCGCACAAAAATATCTCCACTAGCAAAGGCCATGGACGATTGTGTTATTTCACCCAGCGCGTTCGTGGCCAAAAGTTCAAATTTTGGCGCGGACCGCAGGACAAAGGCATCGCCCGATTGATTGATGGCGTACAACTTGTCACCCGCCTCCACCATGGAAGACCAAGATTTGCCGTTACCCCCTTCACCGCGCAACCGTTCCTCCCAGACCACCTTACCCTGACGTGCCTCGATGCACTGGGCGACTCCGTCCTCATTCAAAATGTAAACATACCCGCCCACCAAAACACCGGAGCCGATCCGCTGTTTTTCCCGAGGGCGCGTCCATAACTGATGCGTGGCCGTAACATCTCCCTCGCCGCCGGCGCGTACACCCATGGCGGCACCGCGATACCCGCCCATGGCCACGATGATGCCGTTTTCATAAATCGGTGAGGAGTACACGAGCGGATTAAGCCCGCGGCAACTCCAAATCTCTTTGCCTTTCAGCGGATCAAACGCCACCACGCGATTCGGGTACGACATCAGCAACTCATCGCCACGCTTGCCATCAATCAAAATGGGCGTGGCCCAGGACCCGACCCATTTGCCGCGTTGCCCATCTTTGGCAATGCCGGATTCGCCGCCAGCCTCATCGTGTTGCCATACAGTTTTTCCGTCCTTGAGATTCAACGCGATGAGAAAGGTTCGCTTGCCGGGGCCGAAATTTAGGAAACACAGGTTCTGATGTATCACCGGCGAAGCGGCATTACCCCAAATATGTTCCTGCTCGCCCAAGTCGCGACGCCACAACTCCTTACCATCCAGATCGTAACAGAATACTCCAGCCGTAGCATGCGACACGATGACGTGTTTCCCGTCGGTAACCGGCGAGGCGGAGCAGTATGGATTCGTGCGATGCGTCGGTTCTTTCGTGTTGAACCCCACCGTTTTCTGCCAAAGCAGCCGACCGTTTTCACGATGAAAACAAATCACTTGGCGTTCCCCCTTCGCTTCAATGGCCTGAGTGACGAACACCTTGTCACCCCAGACAATCGGGGAGGAATTCCCCCGTTCAGGCAGTTCAATACGCCAGCGAACATTGTTATTCCGGCTCCATGTGGTGGGGTAGTTCTTCCCTTCAGCCTTCCCCATCCCCAAAGGCCCACGCCAACCGGGCCAGTTTTCAGCGAATAAAGTGACGTTAATAAAAATAAAAAACGCAACGCATCGAACGACAATCGTCTGCATGGCCTTATGCTAAAGAAAGGCGAAGCAGGGTCAACCCCCGCTTTAAGGTTCAGGCCGCCATCACGGGCGGCTCAGGAACCGGTTCATCTGGAAAATTGCGCTGACGCCACTCGCGGTAGAGTTTGAGCGGATTGCGGTAGATGATGTACCCGGCCAGCATCAGCAGGCCGATAAACACCAGCACGGGCACGACAATCGCCAGAATGGCCGTGATCACGGCTCCAACTCCTTCGCCTGTGGACACCATCCAATTGGCCGTTCCACCGGTCAAGGCAGAGGAGGCTCCGCGGGTCACCGTGGCGGTCAACTGCACGGCTCCGGCAGCACCACCGCCAGCGATAGCCGCCAGCGACCATTTAAGCCAAGGGCTAATGTCCTGCCCAAATACAGATGCTGAAGTCAGCGTCCCAGCCACCACAGCCACCGGGGCAGCCACGGTATCCAACGCGTTATCCAGCCACGGAATGTAATAGGCGCCGACTTCAAGGAGCGCCGCCAAGCCAAAGGCCGCTAGGGCGACATTGGAATCCATCCATGCAAATTCCTGTCCAAAGGTAACGTGCCCAGCCTTACCAGCGATACACAATACTAAGGGGGGAATAAATACACGAAAACCGCAGGCCGCGCTCAGGCCCACGCCCACCATGACACTTAAAGCGATTTCCCAGTTATCCATGCCTCCAAACTACCATAGAAACAGGCTGTGCGGAAGGGAAAACGATTACAAAGACCCGCTCGGTTTATAGCGCCTGTTCGACGGAATCCCAGAATTTCAGGCGCGCCTCAAGGGCTTTTTGCGCAGCAACCAAAGCTTCGGCCTCGCGAAAGCGATGCCCCTCGCAGAGCACATCAAGCATGCGCATGGCCATCGGACCGTGCTCAAGCTCATCCAATTCTACGTGGCGACTGAGGTAATAGTGAAAGGTAGGCGCCAGCTCAGCGCTAATATTCATCTCGGCCAACAGCGATCGAAACATTCGGGGAATCACATGCTCACGCCCCAAAGCAAAGGCTGCGGCAACTTCATGCAGTTCCCCTTCGCTCACGATCTCAAAGGTCGTGCGCATAAAGTCATTGGCGGCCGCCGGGGCTATATCAGTTTTAATAGCCGCATCCACGCCATCGAGTCGCACGCGATCAAGAAAATACTTGATACCCGCCGTGTCCGCCGCCACGTCCTCCATGGATTCGACGTACATTTCGAAATGGCTCAGGTAACGCACGGTGCCAGCCGTAGCCGGGGCTTCGTCCGATTCCTCTTCCAGCACAATTTCATTGATGAACCGCTGCGCGCTGGTGAAACGGCCCGGCAGCCACGGTGTCTGGGCCGGGGCCAGCTCGCGTTGCAGCGACTTGAGCAGGCTCATGAAATCCCACACCGGATATACATGATGTTGCATGAACACCCGCAGCCCCGCCAAGTCATTCACCTTGGCATACACCGGATGCTCCTCGAGCCGGTCCTGTAAAGGTTTGATGACGGTCAGATCCATTAGATTCGTTTAAGTGTCGCGAATGGTCGCCGTAAGTTTTTCGGCCAACGCCGCCACCAACTGGTCATGCGCAACATTCACTTCTTTATCCTTTAGCGTTTTTTCAGCATTCCGATAGGTGAAGGAGTACGCAAGACTCTTCTGGCCTTCCGGCACGTTTTTCCCGCGAAACACATCAAACAATTCCGAGCTCACCAGATTCGCCGGCTTGACCTTTTTCACCACCGCCAACACATCGGCGTGCATCACTGATTCAGGCACCAACATTGCCACATCCCGTTCGCTGGCCGGAAATTGCGGGAGGGCTTTGAACGATTTGTTTGTCGTCCGACGCTGCAGCAGCACATCCAGATTCAGCTCCGCCAAATACACCGCTTCGCGAGCCTCATAGCGTTTTCCCAAAGCCGGTTGCAAATGACCGAGCTGGCCAATGACCTGTTTGCCCATTTGAATCTCTGCCGATTCCAGCATCAGCGTTGTCGGTGTTTCCCGGCGGGCAAACTGCACACCAAAAACGCCCAGCGACTCGAGCAATTCTTCCACCACCCCTTTTAAATCGCTGATATCAAGTTTTTTATCAGCATCCTGCCAAAACGCACTTTGGCGGCGACCGGTCAATAGCATGGCCACCTTGCGGCTTTCCTGAGGACCAGGGGAAAAGGTGCGACCCACTTCAAACAACGCCGTATCCATGTTCTGGCGTGTAAGATTATTGCGCAGCGAATCCAACAGGCCGGGCAACAAACTCGGCCGCAGCACATTCATGTCGCTGGACAGTGGATACTCCAAGTTCACCCAGACCTCGGCCGTTAGTTCCGCCGATTTATCACTGATCAAGGTTTGCCCCTGAGCTTCGTCCAAGCCAAGGCCCGTTAAAATCTCACGCGCTTCGGCCAGCGCATCGTGTTGGGCATCAAATTCATTTTGCCCCAGACACCCGCGCGGAGGCGTCGCCGGAATCGCATCCACACCGTGCACCCGGCAAACCTCCTCAATCAAATCCACCTCACGCTTGAGATCCACTCGCCAGGTCGGAATGCGGAAGGTCGCGGAGTCATCGTCCTGCGAAACCAATTCCAGCTCCAAGCCCTGAAGATACTCCACCGCCTTGGCCGGCTCGATTCTGATTCCCAATAGCGCATCGGTACGCGCGTGACGCAGGGTAATCTCCTTAGCCACCGGGGCATTCGGAAAAGCATCCACCACACCGGCCAGCAATTTGCCGCCGGCGACCTCAACAATCAATTTCGCGGCTCGGCGGCTAACCCAATCCGCACAGCCCACATCCGCTCCGCGCTCGAAGCGATAGCTCGCATCGGTATGCAGCCCGAGCTTCTTGGAGGTCGCACGAATGTTTTGCGGATTAAAATACGCCGTCTCCAATAACACATCCTGCGTGGCGTCGTTGATCTCGGTATTCAACCCTCCCATCACGCCGGCAATCGCGATGCCTTTTCCGGAATCCGCGATCAACAGATTGTCCACTCCAAGCTCATGCTCAGCCTCGTCCAGTGTGGTGAATTTCTCCCCCGCATTCGCCCGACGGACTACTACCGTGTGGTGGCCTTCGGTCTGAGTCAGAAGATTAAGGTCAAATGCATGCAAGGGTTGACCTGATTCCATCATCACGAAATTGGTCACATCCACGATATTATTGATCGGACGAATCCCCACCTGTTCCAGACGACTGCTCAACCAGTTCGGACTCGGCTCCACCTTCACACCACGAATGGCGCGGGCATTGTAGCGAGGACAAAGATCTGCATCGTCGAGCTGCACAGCCACCACGTCCTCAACCGATTCAGCGGCTTCGGACAACTCGGTATCCGGCAGATTGATCGGGTTCCTAGTCAATGCGGCGATTTCACGGGCTAGCCCCAGAACACCGTTGAGGTCCGGCCGATTAGGCGTGACTTCCAAATCATACACCGTGTCCTTGTCTGCACGCCCGAGATGTTCTCCAAAGGCCTGCCCCAATTGGGCGTCCTTCGGCAGAATCAAAATGCCTTCGTGATCGTCGCTGAGCTTCAGTTCCCGTCCGGAACACATCATGCCTTGGGACAGTTCGCCGCGAATTTTGCCTTCCTTGATGACGAACGGCTTTTCACCTTCCTCCACCGGCATGGCCGTACCGAGAGTCGCCAACGCCACCTTGTCGCCCGCTTGGAAATTGGTGGCGCCACAGACGATCTGGAATTCCTGTGAGCCATCGCTCACTTTGCAAAGGGCCAGCTTGTCCGCATTGGGATGTTGATTACGGGTAACGACCTGCCCAACCACGATGCCCTCGAAGGCACCGCCGGTTTCCTCGATACCCTCCACTTCCACGCCCAGCATGGTGATGCGCTCGGCGAGTTCCTCAACCGACCAGTCGAAGTCGACATATTCTTTGAGCCAATTGTAAGTGACTTTCATGGGGCGTTAAAATTGGCGCAGGAAGCGCGTGTCATTTTCGTAAAAGAGCCGGATGTCGTTGATGCCATAGCGCAACATGGCTATGCGTTCGATGCCGAAGCCAAACGCCCAACCGCTCCATTCCTCGGGATCGAGCCCGACCTCCTCCAGCACAGCCGGATGCACCATGCCGCAACCGGCAATCTCCAGCCAATCCTTGCCCATTTTGCGGGTCAGCGAGTTGGCAAAATCGATTTCGAAACTCGGCTCCGTGTAGCTGAAATAATGCGGCCGGAATCGAATCTGAGTCTTCGGCCCCATCAATTCACGGAAGACAAACTCCACCGTGCCCTTGAGATCACTCACCGTGACGTCTTTGTCGACATACAATCCTTCCACCTGATGAAAGGTGGGATTGTGGGTGGCATCCGCGGTATCGCGCCGGTACACGCGGCCCGGCACAATAATGCGTACGGGCGGCTTCTGCTCCTTCATCACACGAATCTGGACGCTGGATGTATGCGTACGCAGCAGCGGTCGGCCATCGGTCTCCACATAAAAGGTATCCTGCGCATCACGCGCTGGATGATCGGCTGGTGTGTTCAGCGCATCAAAACAGTGGTACTCATCCTCAATCTCCGGCCCATCCGCCACCACAAAACCCAGCTTGCGAAAGCTTTTGACGATATCCTCTGTTACCTGCGTGAGGGGGTGCAATTTCCCCAGGCGCCTCCGACGACCCGGAGCCGTGAAATCTGTCGGCTCAGCGGGCTCAGCCGAGGCCAGCTCAATGCGATCCCGCGCCGTCTGCAACGCCGCCTCGAGCTCGCCCTTGGCGGCGTTGATGGCTTTACCGGCCATCGGACGCTCTTCCTTGGAGAGCGACCCCATCTGTTTCATCAGGCCGGTGAACCGGCCTTGTGGCCCGAGCCAGGAACCCTTGGCGCGATCCAATGTGGCTTGATCCGTGGCCTTATTCAGTTCAGTAAGCGCCTCGGCTTTCAAAGGATCAATTTCGTCTAGCAACGACATAGTGTACAGGGAATGTAATGATTCAGGTTCGGCCCACAAACAAAAAACGGGCGACCGTCTGGCCGCCCGTCTTGGAAAAGTTCAGCGTTATTTCGCCTTCGTCTCCAAGCCTCCTCGGGCGGCCTTTACCAACTCGGTAAAAGCGGCCTCGTCTTGGGCGGCGATGTCGGCGAGCACCTTGCGGTTAACCTCGACCTCGGCCGCCTTAAGGCCCTCGATAAATCGGCTATAGGTGATTTCATTCGCTCGGCAGGCAGCGTTGATCCGCACATTCCACAAGGCGCGGAATTCACGCTTCTTATTACGGCGGTCGCGGTAGGCATATTGCCGACCGTGATCCAGCGCATCCTTGGCGTAGCGGTAAAGTTTACTGCGGCGTAGCCAAAAGCCCTTGGCGGCTTTTAACCAACGCTTGCGGCGTTTACGTGAGGCGGGTCCGTTCGTTGATCGCATGGGATATCCTTAGTGGCTGAAGGGAAGACTTTCAGTGATGCGTCGCATATCGTCCTTCTCGACATACGTGGCACTGCCCAGACGCCGGCGGCGCTTGGGGCTCTTACTGCTCAGCAAGTGGCGCTTGCCCTGACGGTTGCGCTTCACCTTGCCCGAGGCGGTTACTTTGAACCGCTTCGAAACCGCCTTGCGCGTCTTATTGACAACTTTCTTAGTAGGCATGGAAATTCCTTCGTTTTCTTCCGAAAAGGGCGCGAAGAATAGGAGGAAGCCTCCTGAGGTGCAAGTGATTTTTCAGAATAAATCAGGATTGGGAGCTTAAGGAGAATTTCCGTATTTTGCAGGCATTTCCCGCTGTTCTACCGGATTTCCATGAATAAAGGTCATTTGCCGTTTTATCTCACCATTTTGGCGATAATAGGTGACTTCCCCATGGAACCGCCCGTTTTCCTTCCGACCTTCACTTTGTATCGCGCCATCGGGATAAAAGGCCCGCACCCAGCCATGTTGCTGGCCGGCCACATAATGACTCTGCACACGCACTGTGCCATCGGGATAATGCTGCACTGCCTTGCCTTCGAAAGGTTTGTCAGACTTCAGCTCGTATGCCACTCCGTCTCGATATTCCAACCGCTCGGTATCCACCACCTTCGGCCAGCCTAAGGCGATTAGTAACAACACGCACACCGCCCCCACGGTCACCGGTGCGTAAAATTTCCAAGTGCGCCGCTGCGCCGCCGCCGGCCGCCAAACCGGCAACCGATTCCCATGGCGTTCCAAGACCGTCGCCAACGGCACCCAGCCGGACTCGCCCTGTTCCCAGGCCCAGTCGGTTACCTTTAAGGCGCCCTCCCCCTTCAGCCGTTCCAGCTGATTCAAATCAAATGGCCCCCACTGCTGATCATTCTTGGAAATGTACACTTGCACAATTACCTCCATGAGTTGAGACAGCCCGAGCGGGCACGCGGATTGAAGCGACCTCAATCCAACCGTGTCATGCCCACTACAACCTGCCACACATTTCGTAAAAGTCAACGTGTGCCCGCGGCCGCCACGGCCGCCAACACAGCATCGACTGAAATCTCCTTTAACCCCTTGCCCCCTTCCAGAACCATTACATGATCCTGCGGTGGCTGCCAAACATCTCGATTCGTTTCACCCCATAGCACCACGCAACGCACGCCCAAGGCGGCCGCCAAATGAGTGATCCCCGAATCATGCCCTACAAACAATCGGCACTGACGCAATGCATGTGCGGTTTCCAAAAGTGATTTCCCAAAATGAATTTCACCCTGATCCCCCACCATGGATTCTATCCAACCGAGCCGATCCTGCTCGGCCTCTCCAGCTATTAATAAGATTCCACCGCGCTCCATAACCAGCGAATGTTGTAAAAACTGTTCCCAACATGTCTCGGGCCAATTCTTAGCCCGACTGCCACTTCCGGGATGGGCACCTAATGCGTATAATGAATCCGCCTGATTCGGCAGGGTCAAGCACGGTTCGGAATCCGCCCCCGCAATTCCCCAAGCCTTCAAAGGTTCGAGCAATATTTTTGATATGGATCGATTCTCGTTGTCAGGCGGACGGCCCGGGCCCGAGATCCACTCTCCACGCCAAACTCGTTTTACATTATCCTCCCATACGCCGTCCGGGTCATGCAGATAGGATATAATTGCGTCAAATCCACTCAGCCATTGGACTGCCCTTTCATCCAATTCACCCGCCGGAACAAAAAAAGAAGCCCATTCCAAATCATCAAGACACCTATAATGTTCAAAAACACCTGCATAATTACCCAATTCTCCGCGATCAGCCGACACCAACCCACCCAACTCAGTATTCGGGAAAGCCCTACGCAATGCTGCCCAAACCGGCAAGGTGACAATAAAATCCCCCACAGCTCCGCCGCGAACCACTAATATCCGACAAAACATCGTATTCACCGTCCATCGTTTGTCACTGGACAAACCGTGCCTGTCTTGTAGCTTGAGGCGGAATTAACTCTCAACCTTTTTAAAAATGAAAATTTGGACCTATTTTTTAGCGGCCGTACTTTGCGTGATCGTCGGCCACAACCTTAACGCCAACGATGATCGTGAAGGTAATAAACGTGAGCAACCACGTGGAAATCACACGAAACGTGACAACCCCCATCAAGTAGATCGAGATCATCATCACGACCGAAATGGTCACCGCAAAAACATCGAACAACAGCACCACGAGGGCAAAGAGCTAGAACATTGGGTGCGCCAACAGCAAAACAAAGCCCATGAACTCCTTAAATCCGGCCGCAAAGACGAAGCTCATAAATTAATGCAGCAAGTTGAAGAGGCCATAGCCAAACATCAAAATGCCCGTGACCGCCACCAACACGGGGAAAATAAAAACCGCAACGAACGCATTCACCACATACACCAAGCCATCCAACACCTAAAGGCCGCCGGCCTAGATGATTGGGCTGGAGAACTAATGAAACAGATACACGGTCGCCATCATGGAGACCGGGAACATCATGGAGACCGGGAACATCATGGAGACCGGGAACATCATGGAGACCGGGAACATCATGGAGACCGGGAACATCATGGAGACCGGGAACATCATGGAGACCGGGAAATCAATGAACTTCGAAATCATGTTCGCGAACTATCTCGTGCACTACATGAAATCCAAAGACACCTAGAAGAACTCCAAAAGCGGTAAACCTAGATCACTAAAAATCTCAAGCCGCCTATTTAGGCGGCTTTTTTTATTTGAAGGCGGTTACCCCTAAAACCAAAAGCAACACTCCAAGGGTGGCACGTGCAATACAGACTTTTTTAAACCGACCTTCATTAGCAGTCAGGTACTCAATCCAATCTCGCATACGCCACGGCGATGCCGTTAACCACATTCCCACAACGACCATCAGATAGGCCATCATCACCAACACCAACCTCCAATCACTCTCATGCCATCTGGCTGTGTCGACTATCAGTTTAGCCAGTAGAATCATAACAACCGCCGAACCACGCACAGCCAGAAAGTCTTTCAAATAGACGCACGCCCCAATGCCGGTCGCGAGAATAAACACGTTGAAATGCAGGCGATAACGCTCAAAATCGCTCATACTCTCTCCTTTTAAGATCAGGAGAAACCAAACCATTGCCGCGATGATTGTGAAATAGCCCGCGTTGTCATTGCGCGGAAACCTCTTCGTAAAATCTAACGCCTGCTCTCGGGCCATCATCCCCCACACACCGCTGCCCAAGGCGAGAGCGCCGAGGATCATTGATAAGGTGGCTAGTGAAATTTCAGGCATCAGTTGAGGTTTATAATAGCCGGGTTTCCGTACAGGGTTGTGGGAGAAGTGCTTTCGATTTCCACATCCATTACCTGCCCCACAAAGCGGTCACCACCTTCGAAGACCACGATCTTGTTGCAGCGCGTCCGCCCTTCCAAGCGTGCGGCATTGCGGCGGCTCGGACCTTCTACGAGAATCTCCATACGCCGACTGACGTATTCGTTAAATTTGCGCACGCGGATTTCGTCCACGGCCTTCAGCAGGCGCGCGTGGCGTTCCTCGATCAGCTCTTCAGGTAATTGATCCGGCATCTCCGCGGCAGGGGTATCGCGACGTCGGCTGTACTTGAAGAGGAACGCATTATCAAACTCCACCTCGCGGCAGAGGCTCATGGTCTCCTCGAAATCCGACTCCGTCTCGCCCGGGAACCCCACGATAATGTCCGTGCCCACTCCCATCTCCGGTGCAGCGGTACGTAGTTTATCCACCAGTTCAAGAAAACGTTCGCGCGTGTAGCCGCGGTGCATCAGCTTAAGCATTCGATCGCTTCCGCTTTGCACAGGCAAATGCGCGTTTTCCATCAGCTTGGGCAGGCGCACGTAGGCCTCCACCAAATCATCGCCGTACCCTTTAGGGTGAGGTGAGGTAAAGCGAATCCGTTCCAGACCCTCGATTTCATGAACGGCCTCAATCAATTGCACAAAGGCGCTCTTGCCGTCCTTCTCTCCAATCTCGCGTTTGCCGTAGCTATTAACGATTTGTCCCAGTAAGGTGACTTCTCGCACGCCGTTCTCCACTAACTCGCGACATTCGGCCACGATATCCTCAATACTGCGGCAGCGCTCACGCCCGCGCGTGTACGGCACAATGCAGAAGGTGCAAAACTGGTTGCAACCCTGCATGATGCTGACAAAAGCCGTCACCGCCTTTACTTCGCTTTGCGCGTGGAGCAAATGCTCGCGGATGGCGCCTTCGCTGCCCTCCTCTTCGTCTGTGTCCACCACCTTGTCGCGGCGTCCATTCAACAAATCCTCAAGATACTCGCCAGCACGATGAAATTTCTGTGTGCCCAGCACCAGATCCACATCCGGCAATTGATCCACCAGCTCGGCCCCACGGCTCTGTGCCATGCAGCCCATGAATCCCAGCACAGCGTCCGGATTATGTTTGCGCGTCTGGCCGATCAACGTCTCCATTTTGTTGATCGCCTTTTGCTCCGCCGCATCCCGCACGCTGCAGGTATTGAGCAAAATGACATCGGCCTGTGCTTCGTCCGGGGCCACCGCATAGCCCTTGGTCATGAGCTGCGCGGCAACCGCCTCGCTATCGCGCTCATTCATCTGGCATCCGTAAGTTTTAATGAAAACACTCGGCATTTCCGGAACGACGGACGGTACGGTAGAGCTGGTAAAATTGAAAGGGCAAACACGGTGTCTGCTGTCATCAACCGGGCATTGCGCACCTGGCTTGCGTCTGCTAAAACCCCGCAGCCTTCAGGCAATATCACATGGCCGACACCAAATCGCTTTCTGAACGCCGCCAAGCCTACTGGCGCGACAACATTCGAATCATGGCCTGGCTGATGGCCGTCTGGTTCATCGTATCGTACGGCTGCGGCATCTTCCTCGTCGAGCCACTGAACAAAATCTCTCTTGGCGGCTATAAGCTCGGCTTTTGGATGGCCCAGCAGGGCTCCATCTACGTGTTTGTCATCTTGATCTTTGTGTACGTTCGGCTAATGAATCAGCTGGATGAAAAGCACGGCTTCGCCGAAGCCGAAACAACGCCCTCCACCTCTTCAGACACTGAACCCAACTCCAAGGAGGACGCCTAATGGACGTCAAGACCTGGACGTATCTGATCGTTGGCATCACCTTTGCCGCATACATCGGCATTGCCATCTGGAGCAGGGCCAAGTCTACCAATGAATTTTACGTGGCCGGTGGCGGCGTGAGCCCCATCGCCAACGGCATGGCCACCGCAGCCGATTGGATGAGCGCCGCCTCCTTTATCTCCATGGCTGGCCTCATTGCCTTTAGTGGCTACGGCGGCTCCGTGTTTCTCATGGGCTGGACCGGCGGCTACGTCCTGCTCGCTCTGCTGCTCGCGCCGTACCTCCGCAAGTACGGCAAATTCACCGTGCCTGAATTCATCGGCGAACGGTTCTACTCCAAGACCGCCCGGGTGGTGGCCGTAGCCTGCCTCATCATCATTTCCGTCACGTACGTCATTGGCCAAATGAAAGGCGTTGGGGTTGCCTTTTCGCGCTTTCTGGAAACCGACTACAACACCGGCCTCTTTATTGGCATGGGCATCGTGTTTTTCTACGCCGTACTCGGCGGCATGAAAGGCATTACCTACACGCAAATCGTCCAGTACGTCGTCCTCATTTTCGCGTACACCGTCCCGGCGGTGTTCATTTCGCTCCAGCTCACCGGCAACCCCATCCCGCAACTGGGCCTCGGCGGCGAATTGGCCGATGGCACTCCGTTGCTGGCCAAGTTGGATCAAGTCGTCAAAGACCTCGGCTTCGGCGAATACACCACCAGTTCGATGGGCAGCAAACTGAACATGTTTGCCTACACGCTGTCGCTCATGATCGGCCCGGCCGGCCTGCCCCACGTGATTATTCGCTTCTTCACCGTGCCCAAAGTCAGCGACGCCCGCCTCTCCGCCGGCTGGGCCTTGGTGTTCATCGCCATTCTCTACACCACTGCCCCCGCCGTCGCCGCTATGGCTAGATTAAATCTTTCTGAAACCATCCAAACCGGAAAAATCGGCAGCGCGGAGGGTAACCTCGAATACGAACAGCGCCCAGAATGGTTTCAGAACTGGGAAAAGACAGGCCTTCTTGGATTCGAAGATAAGAACGGCGACAACCGAATCCAGTATTATAACGATCAAAACGAAGCCTTCGCCGCCAAGGCAGCCGAATACGGCTGGAAAGGCAACGAGATGACCCAGGTGGACAAGGACATCATCGTGCTCGCCAACCCGGAAATCGCCAAGCTCCCCGGCTGGGTGATTGCCCTAGTCGTCGCGGGCGGACTGGCCGCAGCGCTCTCCACCGCCGCCGGCCTGTTGTTGGCCATCTCCTCAGCCATTTCCCATGATCTCCTCAAAGGGATTCTGAAGCCGGAGATTTCTGAAAAGGACGAACTCAACGCCAGCCGCGTTGCGATGGTCGGCGCCATTATCCTCGCCGGTTACTTCGGCCTGAACCCACCGGATTTTGCTGCCGGCACCGTGGCCATTGCCTTCGGCCTCGCGGCCTCGTCCATTTTCCCCGTGCTCATGCTCGGTATTTTCTCCAAACGCATGAATCGCCAAGGCGCTATTGCGGGCATGATTGCCGGCCTCGGTATTACCCTGCTCTATGTGTTCCAGCACAAGGGCATCATGTTTATACCGGGCACTTCGTTTCTCGGAAGCATGGATGAGAACTGGTTCTTCGGCATCACTCCCAACGCCTTTGGCGCCGTCGGCGCGATTGTGAATTTTGCGGTGGCCTTCGCCGTTTCCAGCAACACGGAAGCCCCGCCGGAAGAAGCGGTGGAACTCGTCGAACGCATCCGCACGCCGGGGGATTAAACCCGCCGATAGCCAAGCACTTCCACGATGGATTCCCGCAAGACGCGCACCATGCGAAGCAATTGCGCGTCCGTGGTGCAGTAAGGCGGCAGAAGTGGTATCACATTCCCAATCGGCCGCGTTAAAACGCCGCGCCGAGCCATTGCCTCGCACACTAGAATACCGGCGCGATCTTTGAGCGCAAAAGCACGACGCGTTTCCCAATCTGCCACTAACTCCACGCCGACCACCAATCCTTCCCGTCGCACATCGCCAACCGCGGCCAATTCCCAAAGAGAATCCAACTCGCGCGCAAACACGCGTTCCATCATTTTACGCCGAGCTTTGCCCTTCGGTTGCTGCAGTAATTCCCAACTGGCCAAAGCCGCCGCTGCCCCCAACTGATTGCCGGTGTAACTGTGCCCGTGAAAGAACGTCTTAAACTCCTCGTACTCCCCCAAAAAGGCATCGTACACCGGTTGCGTCGTCAAGGTGGCCGCCATCGGCAAATACCCTCCGGTCATCCCCTTGGCCAGACATAGGAAATCCGGCACCACCTTTTCCTTTCGTCCTGCAAACACCTTTCCCGTGCGGCCAAACCCCGTCATCACCTCATCGGCGATCAATAACGCTCCGCTCTCCCGTGCCGCCTGAGCCACTCGCCTGAGCCAGCCTTCCGGGTGCATCACCATGCCCGCCGCCCCCTGCACGCGCGGTTCCACCACCATGGCGGCGTAGTTTTTGCGCTTCAGTTTCGACTCCACTTTGCCCACACATTCCCATTGGCATTTGCGTGTGGTCCTGGCATCCGCGCGATCAGCTTTGGCTTGGTTAAAGGGACACCGATAACACGCCGGCGACATGGCCTTGTCCGATTTAAACAGCAGACCGCCATAAGTTTTATGAAACAAATCAATGTGCCCGAGACTGGTCGCGCCAATTGTGTCCCCATGATAGGCCCCATCCAATGAAAGAAACCGCGGCGACCGCGAGCGCCCGGTGCGCCGAGCGTATTCATACGCCATCTTGAGTGCCACCTCGAGGGCGGTGGACCCATTATCCGAATAAAAAATTTTCCGCAACGGCCGCCCGGCCGCATTCACCAATTTCTCCGCCAACAAAGACGCCGGCTCATTGGCCAATCCCAACGCGGAGGTGTGCGCCACCTGCTTTAACTGCCGCTTAATGGCGCGGTTCAGCTGAGGGTGATTGTGGCCATGCAGATTCGTCCAGATAGACGCGTTTCCATCGAGATACTTTTTGCCCTGCGCATCCTCCAACATCGCCCCCTTGCCTCGCACCAAGACAACCGGCTCCGCTCGTTCCCAATCCCGCATTTGGGTAAAGGGATGCCAGACATACCGCTGATCCAGTTGGGCGAGTTTATGCATCGACCGCCCTCTCGCCCAATGCCCTCAACAGAGCATCCAAGTGTTCCGGTTCATGGGCCGCGCTCACGGTCACCCGCAATCGCGCCTCACCTCGAGCCACCGTGGGATAACGCACAGCCGGCACCCAAATTCCAGCCTCCTGCAAACGCTGTGCCAATTTCAAAGTGTTGCGTTCGTCCCCGATAATCAAAGGCAAAATAGCGCTCCGTACCACAGGCAATTCCCATCCCTGCCTGATCATACCGTTCTTCAAGGTATCCACATTGGCCCACAGACGGGTACGCATCGCTTCTCCTTCGTCCGACTGCGCCAATTCCACCCCGCGCTTGGCCGCAGCTGACTGGGCAGGCACGGGGGCTGTCGAAAAAATAAAACTGCGGGCGCGGTTCACCAGTAAATCAATCAAAGCCTGCGCCCCGCAAATGTACCCGCCGGCCGCGCCCAAAGCTTTCCCCAGCGTCCCCAGCTGCACTTCCACGCGATCTGCTACTCCCATTTCCTCCGCCACCCCGCGCCGCCCTTCGCCATACAAACCGGTTGCGTGTGCTTCATCCAACATCAGCCACGCCCCAAAACGGTTCTTCAACTGCACCAAATCACGCACCGGCGCCAGATCGCCATCCATGGAAAATACGCTTTCTGTAATGATCAGCGTATTCCCTTTTCTCTCGTTAGCCCATTGGAGAACCCTCTCCAAATCGGCTAGATCATTGTGTTTGAACACACGCAATTTCGCACCAGATAAACGCGCCGCATCCACCAGGCTAGCGTGCACCAGTTTATCAACGATCACCACATCGCCCTGGCCCACCAACGTCGGCACCGTGCCCAACGCTGCAGCATAGCCCGAGGAAAAACACAGGGCCGCTTCGGTTTGCTTAAAGGCAGCCAGCGACGCCTCAAGTTCATGGACAATCGATTGGGAGCCACTGATCAAACGGGCCGAACCAACACCTGCACCCAAGGTTTTCACTCCCGATTGCGCCGCCTCTTTCAAAGACTCGTGGGCCGCCAACCCGAGATAATCGTTGGAAGAAAAATTGATCAACGCCCGCCCCCCTGCATTTACTTCAACCTGCTGCGGCGATTCCATTCGGCGCAATGTACGCAGCAAGCCAGCAGCCTCAATGGCTTCCAGCTCTCCACTCAGAAATTGTTTAAATGCATCAGTCATCTCACGCCGCTTTCCGCGTTCCCGCTACCCACTCGCCATTAATCATCACTGCATCAACCTCGCCTTGATGGGCCACAATTTGTTCCGCCACGTCCCCGCCAACCTCACTGCAAGGCAATGCGATTAGGTCCGCTGATTTGCCCGGCTCCAAGCTGCCCACTTGTTGTTGCAGCCCCAGCGCAAGCGCGGCATTTTGTGTCACCATGTTCACACAAGCCTCTGCGGTGATTCGCGGATGATTCTGAATGAACATTCGCATTTCTTCAAAGAGATCCAGCTCTGCGTCCGAATCGTGAACAGTTGCCAAGCTGTCAGTCCCGAGACACAAGTTGATCCCCCTTTCGAGGACCGCTTCGGCCGCAAAACCTTGATGCCCAAAATAATCATGGCTCCGCGGACAATGTACCCAATGCGTAGCCGCCTCGGCAATCCGCTCTCGATCGAAATCATCCAGATAATTCCCGTGCACGAGCACAAAGCGTTCCCCAAGCAGTCCGGCGCGCTGAGCGTTGGTTAAGGGAGAGTGACCGGCGCAATCGTTCATGTCACGACCAGCCTCCGTAAGCAAATTGAACATAGCCCCGCCTCCCCCGCGAAACATTTGATCTTCCTCTGCCGACTCACCAACGTGCATCGTCATCGGCAGATCGCCGAATTCCGCACATCCTTCGAGCAATCCGAACTTGGTTGTATAAGGCGCGTGCGGTGACAACCCCACGCAACCGCGAGGTGGAACATGTTCCTGAATCCAAGCCCTCAGTTCCCCTAATTCTTGAGCACTGTCGCTCTCGCGCTTCAGCAAAATAATCTCGAGAAACGACACCATGCGTAACGGCGTTTGGTGCCACAGTTCGGGCAGCACATTCAGGCGGGTTTCAATATTGCCCAGTGTGGTGATTCCGTGGCGGAGGCATTGTTGTGCGCCGCGCAGCCAGGATTGTCGATGTGCCGCATCATCCACGTCCGCTTTAAGATCAACCATCGCCCGAATCCAATCCGTGAACGAAGGGGCCGAAGGAATGGCCCCGGCAAAATCCGTGTAATCCAAATGACAATGGGCATTCACCAAACCGGGCATCAGTAACACCTCACCCAAATCGTCTGCCTCGGCTCGATCGGGACAGCCGTTCCACGGGCCGATTTCTGAAATACGCCCGCCTTGAAGATGCACGAACCCGTCCTCAATCGGAGGTGAGGAAACAGGATAAATGTGGCGGGCGCGCAAGAGCATGCGCGAAGCTACCGATTTCCCTCTGGCGCGGTCAACGCCGCGCACAGAAAAACTGGTTAGGCCGCGATGGCTTGCAGCGCCTGTTTGGCGCTGGCAGCCACCTTGTGGTTGCGGGATTTAAACTTATTATGACGCTTACGCAATTGGGCTTGGATCTTTTTGGTCACCAGATCAATGGCCGCGTAGAGATCGCTCTCTGCATCCCGGGCAACTACATTTTGCCCCGGCAACGCCAGTTTCATGGTGCAGGTGTACTGTTTTTCGGGCACACCCTTGTGGTCACGCTCCAAATTGACAAATGCCTTCAGCGCGTGGGTTTCCTGGTGATCCAATTTATCGATGCACAGGCGTACGTGTTCATTCAGGCCGTCAGTAAGAGTGACCTTGTGGGTAGACAGGACCAATTTCATACAACACAAGGTAGCACAAAAGCCGGAGATCGCCAGCGGGCAGGCGACAAAAGTCATTCACTTATTCACAACTCACAAACTTGCGGTGGACCTCAAATACGCCGCGAAGACTGGCAGACATTTGATCCTGAACCGCCTGAACTTCCCGATAAACTTCCACATTCTTGCGCTGCGGTCGGGCAGTTTCCCGTTCGTTGAGTTTCACAAAACGGTCGGATAGATCGCTGATGGAAACTTTTTCACCGCGTTTTCGAGCCACACACCACATCGCCTGCAACGCCGCGCCATACGCCGCGCCTTCGCCGACGGCTAAGGTCACGACCTCGGCATTGAAAATGTCCGCCATGATCTGGCGCCAGAGTTTGGAATTCGCCCCTCCGCCGGTCACCCGAATCTGTTTAGCCTTAACGCCCAAACCCGCCAACCGACACAAACCATAATTCATCCCCATCGTCACGCCCTCCATAGCAGCCCGGGCAAAATGTCCCTTTCGATGCGTGCGGTTATTAGCCCCGAGCCAGACGCCCGTGCCTTCGGGCACATTGGGAGTTCGCTCCCCTTCCAAGTAGGGCAAGAGAATCAGCCCGTCACTGCCAGCCCCAACCTTGGCGGCGACTTTCTCGTATTGCGCGTGGCTTAGTCCGTAATGTTCTCGCACCATCTCCGTGGCAACCGTCACATTCATGGTGCAGAGAAGCGGCAACCAGCGGTTAGTCGAATCACAGAAAGCCGCGATCTCCCCTTCGGGATCAATCACGGGTTTACCCGCACAGGCATAGATGGTGCCACTAGTGCCAAAACTCGCCGTCACAATGCCCGACCGTGTGTTCCCCGTACCAATGGCGCCCATCATGTTATCGCCGCCACCGGCACTGACCAAAGTTTCTCTGGAGAGCCCAAGCGATTTGGCGGTGCCCAGGGACAAGGTGCCCGCGGGTTGGTCACTGGAAATCAAAGGCGGCAAGGCCTGCGCCAGCTTGGGGTCGATCGCCTTGATGGCCGCGCTCGACCACTGCCGCTTGGCCACGTCCAGCAAGGCCGTCCCACTGGCATCGCCGTACTCCATCACTGCATTGCCCGTGAACCAGTGGTTTAGATAATCATGCGGCAACAGCACGGTTGCGAGGCGCCGATAGTTTTTAGGTTCATGTTTTTTGAGCCACGCAATCTTGGGCGCTGTGAACCCCGGCAACATCGCGTTGCCGACGCGACTGATGGTTTTTTTAAGTCCGCCAAGCTTCTTGGTGATTGCCTCACACTCCCTGCCCGTGGTGGTGTCGCACCAGAGTTTGGCCGGCCGAATGACGCCTCCATTTTTGTCCAACGGGACAAATCCATGCTGCTGGCCACTGACCCCGATGCCTTTCACTTCCGCAGCACTGGCCTTGGCTTCCTTGAGAGCTGCTTTGATCGCTGCCGCGGTGGCTTTCTTCCACGTTTCCGGGTGCTGTTCCTTAGCACCAGCAGGCAGCCCTTTGATCAGGCCGTAGGCGCGCTGGCCACTGCCGAGCACCTTACCGTTTTTTGCATTCACTACCAACGCCTTGGTGGACTGTGTGCCGCTGTCGATTCCGATATAAAGTTCGCGCATGTTAAACGAGTTGTTCCGCCACCGAAGATAGTGGCCATGTTGATTCTTCCCGGGTCTTCAAATTCTTGATCACTGCCTGTTCCGGTCCGATTAGACGGGCGGTAAAAAGCGCGCCCACCTCCAAGGCTCGCTTAAATTGTTTGTCAGATTTCTGCGGCACCACGGAGTATTCCACGTTCAATCCGAAATCGCGGATTTGCTGAACCAACCCCAAGGACGCCGTACGCAGTGATTCATCTTCAACCAACACAAAAGCATCGATAGCCTGATTGAATTGCGGCAGCAACTTTCGGTCCTTTAGTAATTCAGCTAACACTACATCGCCCATGGCGAATCCGGCCGCAGGCAGGCCATTCTTGCCGCCGGACACCAAATTGACCAGCTGATCATACCGACCGCCTCCAGCAATCGCTCGAAATTTCCCATGACGATCAAAGGCCTCGTAAACGACGCCGGTATAATACGCCAAACCACGGATGACGTTATAATCGACCTTCACATAATCCCCCAAACCGCGGGCCGCAAGATTATCAAGGACGGCCTGCAGCTCCTCAGTGGGTTCGCCGGAATCAATAAAGTTCCGAACCTGCTCGAGCGTGAACCCTAAGGCTTGAAATTTCTTATCGCTCTCTTCGGGAGGCGTGCGCTCAATTTTATCAACCGCCTGATAGAAATCATACGCCTTGGCTTCGTCATCACAGTGGGCCGAAAAGAAATCCTGCCACGCATTCCGGCTACTGAGTCGAATCACAAAATCATCAGCCGTCAGTTCAAAACTGCGCAACACATCAATCAACAGCGCGATTAATTCCGCATCTGCTGCCGGATCATTTTCCCCGAAGATATCAGCGTTGAACTGGAAGTGCTCACGTAGCCGGCCTTTTTGCTGGCGCTCATAACGGAAAAGTTGCGGGATCGAAAACCACTTGATGGGCTTCTTGTAGTGGCGCTCGCGGGCCGCAATCATGCGCGCCACAGTGGGCGTCATCTCCGGCCGCATAGATACAGCCCGCTCCCCTTTGTCAGTGAAATTGTATAACTGCCCGACAATCTCCTCGCCACTTTTGGCTGTGTACAGGTCAAGGGGCTCCAGAGGCGGCCCGTCATAGGCCTGAAAGGCGTACCGTCGGGCGACCGTTTGCCAACGGTCAAAGATGTATTCGCGCACATCGGCGCTCCAAGCCTCGCCTTTAGGCAGAGGCTCAGGAAAGAAATCACGAAATCCCGGTAGTCGTTCCACGCGCAAAGAGAAACAACCGGTGGGCCTCGGGGTCAAGCGCGGGTTAGCCTGTTATTCGGCCAACCCCAAATGAGACACTGCGCTCTTCAGTTCTTTACCAGGCCGAAACCGCACCGTTTTCTTGGGCGGAATCTGCACGGTCACTGTTGGATTTTTGGGATTACGCCCCACGCGGGCCTTGCGGGTAACCACATCAAATACACCGAAATTACGCAGCTCCACCTTACGCCCTTCGGCCAACGCGTCGCTGATGCAATCGATTGTATGATGTACAATTACCTGCAGATCGTGCTGACTCATGGGTCGCTCCGTGCCTTCTTGCTGTGCCACGTATTGAGCGATCCCCTTCTTGGTTAATGTGTGATGATCTTCAATCGGAAACATGCCAAACCTTTCGTTTACTATGAATGATAGTGGACTTCATAGAAAACCCGTCAAGCGGTTATTTAGATATAAATTGTTTAAGCTGAACAATATCTACGCTTTATTGGATGCCGTTAAATTACCGCAAAAAAACACCGCAAAACGCGGTGTTTTAAGAATCCGGAGTGGTTTCTAGAAAAATCAAAGGCCCAAGTGTTCCCACAAATCTTCCGGCTTCAACCGTAGATTGATGTAAAACTCACCAAACCCACCGTACCGGGCACTCACTTCATCAAATCGCATCTCGTAGACAATTTGTTTCACCGAAGCCACTTCCTTTGCCATCAACGTCACGCCCCACTCCCAGTCGTCGAGCCCCGTGCTGCCCGTGATCAACTGGCTGATCCGACCGGCAAACTTACGTCCCGTGGTCGCGTGGCTGCGCATCAGTTGCTTGCGATCTTTAAAATCTAAACCGTACCAATTCGCATCCCCATCGTTTTGCAAAAACTTGCGTTGAAACATTTTCCGAAGCTTGGTCCAGCAGGATTCCGCCGGCCAGCCATCGCGTTTTTTGAGCATGGGATAAAAACACATCACATCCCAATCCGGCATCTCAGGGTACAGTCGATGATGTTTGTAATCCTTATTCCACTGCTGCAGTTCCCCCATCTTCACCTCAAAGGCCTTCGTGCCAGGCCTCAGCTTAAACTCCCACTTTGCTCGTGCCTTCAAGTCCGTATCCGTCGGCATATAATCCGTCAATTCAGTGACACTGAGATAACTGTATACAATCTCCAAAACCCCCGGTGGAAAACATGCCTCCAAATCACGATGCAATTGAGCCAAACCGGACAAATCTTCATGAAACAACATGAAAGCCAAATCCGCTTTCCCCCCCACATTCACATAAGGACGGATCAAGGGATGCGACGCATTGTTATTCGCCTCACACAACGATTCCAGGTTTTCGCGGGCCTTCGAACTTTCCCTCGGCTCCAGCTCCGCCCACATCATCCGGTCTACCCGGTAAAACAAGTGCATCACATGGATGCCCTCTTTCATCGTTACATTCGGCAAACTCATCGTAATAAAAAGCAGGGCGGAGCCTCTTCAATCTCCCGCCGTTTGGCAAAGGAAAAGCGAGGGCCGATCATCCACTAGTAATTTTTTGATATAACTGAAACAATCCCACGCTCGTCATCGCCACCGCGGAAATCCAAAGGAAAATTGTCCAGATTGCCCCCGGTTGGAGCGGTTTATCCGTTTGTTTGTAACGGAAATAGAGTGCTGCGATAGCCAATAACGGCAGCATCAATGCCTGCGCCACGCCACCCACCAGAACGAGAGTCACCGGTTTCGGCACAAAGATGAACATCAACGCACAAGCAACCGGAATCGCGATACAACATTTAGAAAGAAGCTTCGCTCTTGCTTCCTCGGTTGAGGGTTTCTCAATACGCCTGAATAGCACTAGCCCATCCGCCAGCAATCGGGCGTTGGACGCGGAGGCCGTCACCATGGTTGAAAACAAAACAACAAACGCACCCACCAAAAAAATCGTTAACCCAGCTTCCCCCAGCGGGCGATACATCTGGGACAAATCCTTGATCATACTATCATTACTCACCCCCACGGCAGCGACCTTTAGATCCGCCACCGCCATTTCTATTGGCTCAATCATTTCTGACTTCTTGTCCCGCTTTATCTCAACGGCGATCAACTTGTTCAAATGACCGGTCGCGACCGCGATCTGCGCTTTAACATGGTCAAGCCGCTGTGAATCCGTCATATCCGCCTCGAACATGGTGGACGCATTCATGGCCGCGCGCGCCTTATCGAAGTGTCCCTTCAACTCCGCTGAAGGAGATCTATCCACCGCGGTCACCAAAGCGGGCATCTGGGCTTCACGGAATTTTTCTATTTTTTGTTCAGGCATTTCGGCGCGATGCAGCAACGCTGCCCCCAACAAAAAGAAAGCCACCGTCGCGCCGGTATACACGACCATCGACAACCATGCATCCACGCGCATGATCCGTAACCATCCCTTTGCGCGTTCATACCAAACTGTCGTTGGATTGGCGGTCCCCACATTTTTTGCGTACCCCTTTTCCAAACACCAATACGGGTAATAGATCAGCTCTGAGGCCCCGACCCCGATGATTCCGAACGCCGCAAAAGCCGTCGAAAAATCGCCCGGCAACTGGAACTTCAACCCCTCTTTGATATCAGCCCAAGAGATTGAAAAATCTTTCATCCCTTCGGACGTTTGCAGACTGATCAAAGCGAACAACGTGGCGAAGGTGAAAAATACCACCATGATCGTAGAAAATATTTCCACCGGCTTGTACTTGCCGGAAGCAAGAATCGCAATGGTCCCCCCTGAAACCACCACCGCAATAATACTCGGACCGTGAGCTCCCAGCTCAGAAACCCAGCCGAGTTCCATCACCACTTTCCCGACACTCCCGACGATTCCACCGAGTTGAAACAAAATACCCACAAACATCAGCAACCAACACCACACCACCCATGAAACAATGAACCGCGGCCCCGGAACGGTATCCAACGCTTCCAGCGTGGTCATTCCCTTGGAGATTGCGAAGCGGCCCAGCTCCACCTGCACCAGCACCTTGATCATGCAGCCGGCGATAATGAACC
>Ga0315321_10000323_pt1 | contig 34536 bp, 23 predicted proteins | sample M180m21515metaG_FD_203464 | JGI IMG/M metagenome (GOLD analysis project Ga0315321, IMG submission 203464) | Ammonia-oxidizing marine archaeal communities from Monterey Bay, California, United States - M1 80m 21515 | ecosystem: Environmental > Aquatic > Marine > Intertidal zone | place: USA... | reverse complement strand
GGTTCCTTATCCTCATGCTGCGGACAACCACCAGTATCTCAATGCAAGCTTCCTTGAGAGAAAAGGCGGAGGGATCGTCTGCCTGGAGGAAAAATTGGACGATATCCTGTTTGATGAAATTCGCGAGGTCATGTTCAACGAAGAGTTTCGTGCCATTTTGCGAAGGAATCTCTTTTCAATGGATGGGGGTGATGTAGCGGGTCTCCTTGCCTCTGACCTCATTCAATCACTTAAGGATCGTCCAGCCCGCGATTCCGTACCGGGTGGAGTCCTCAGAATGGTTGGATGAAAAATCCCAAGCGAGTGCTTTTGTTGGGTGCCGGAGGCATGGGGATGGCTCCGTTGGCTCTATATCTTCAAGGGGCGGGCATTCAAGTCGAAGCCTATGACGACCGCTTTGCCGAGCCCCTTCGTTCCCGTCTTTTGAGTGCAGGGATCGAGGTTCTGGGCGAGCCCGTACCTACGGGCGAGCCGGATTGCGTGATCCGGTCGAGTGCCGTTCCTGAGGAGGGCCCTCAAGTCTCTCCCTGGATCAAGAAAGGCATTCCCGTTTACCGGCGTGGAGAATTCCTGGCTAAGTTCACCGCCCGCAGAAAAATCCTTGCGGTCGTCGGAAGTCATGGGAAGACGACTACCACGGGGATGCTTGTCTGGGCCTTGGAGCAAGTCGGTTTTCCCTGTTCTTATTTGATTGGAGGGTCTTTTCGCGACGAATCTTTGCCACCTGGTAAATTCGTTCGCAAATCATGGGTCATTCTCGAAGTTGACGAAAGTGATGGAACAATCGAAGATTTTTCTCCCACCACGACCCTTGCCTTGAATTGCGATTGGGATCATGTTGACCGTTACGAATCCAGTGATTCACTAGCGTCCACTTTTCAAGGCCTCTTCACTCGGACCAAGGACTGTCTGATTGTTCCTCGTGCTTCGGCTTTGGCGGAGTGGGCTCAGACCAATCCACCCCTGCGTTTGTTCCCCTTTGATCCATTGGCTGAACCTGCTGGCTATTTCGAATCGAACCGCCGAGCCGCTTTGGCAGCCGGAGAGTCGATGGGCATCGACCTTTCGGAAGTAGACTTTACAAAATTTCCCGGGATGAAACGCAGGCAGTCTGTCCTTCATGAATCGGAATCCCGATCCGTGGTCGAGGACTACGCCCATCACCCGACAGAGATTCGGGCGTTTCTGAGCAAGCGCAGACTCCAATTGCCCGATCATCTTCTTCAGGTCGTCTTTCAACCCCACCGGTTTTCCCGAACCCAGGCTCTGGCTGAACACTTGGCGGAGGAGTTGTCGCAAGCCGACGACCTTCATCTCATGCCGACTTACGGAGCCTTTGAAAAATTCGATCAAGCCGGCTCGGCCGAAACGCTCATGGGATATCTCCCCCCCCGGTTGCGGGATCGTACGCGCATATTTTCCGAATTTTCAGAATTGCGAAAAGCAATTGGTCCTACCCCATCCGGCAATGATCAGGATCAGGTTCTTTTTGTCGGGGCAGGCGATCTTGAGCGTTGGGCGCATGCCTTTGCCTCTTGGGAACAGGCAAACGGAGACAAACATAATGCATTTGCCCATTACCTCTCCACCCGTCTCTCTGGCTTGACTCCCTTGCTATCCGACGAACCGCTCGCATCCAAGACGACGATCGGGGTCGGTGGTGCATCCCGTTGGTATGCCGAGCCCGCTCATTCGGAGGATTTGCGGAGCATTGTTGAAGCATGCAACCTCTTTGGGATACAGCGGGCCATGATTGGACGAGGGTCGAACCTCATTATTCCGGACGAAGGATTTGGCGGACTTGTGCTGCGCTTGAGAGGGCCCTTTTGGAAAGAGATCAGTCCTCGAACCGAAGATACTCTTGTAGTTGGCTCAGGAGCCCGGCTCAAGGAAATATGTAAGTTTGCGTGTGAGCGTGGACTCAAGGGTTTTGAGTTTTTGGAAGGCATACCGGGAACCCTCGGAGGAGCATTACGGATGAATGCCGGGGCAATGGGCTGGGAAACCTTTGATCTGGTCGAGTGGGTTTCCTTTCTTTTGCCTGATGGTTCGATCAGGCAAATTCCCGGATCAGACCTGAACGTCGGATACCGGTACTGCAAGGAAGCGTACGAAGGGATCGCGCTACGGGCCAAGCTCCGGGCAGAAGGGCGTTCCGGTCACCGGGCTATTCGAAATGCGATTGAGAAGCTTGCCCGCAAGAGACGGAGTACTCAGCCAAAAGAGTCCAGTTCCGGTTGTATTTTCCGTAACCCCGAAGACGTTTCGGCTGGGTTGCTCATTGATCAGGTTGGGATGAAGGGCGAACGCGAGGGTGGGGCGGTGGTATCAGATTTACATGCAAATTTCATCGTCAACGACGGCGGGGCATCGGCAGAGGAAGTCATAGCCCTGATCAAGCGCGTGCGTGACCGAGTAAAGGAGAGCAACGGGCATCTCCTCGAACCTGAAGTTACCCTCATGGGAAAATCTTGGAAAGAGTATTTATCCTGAACAAAAGAAGTCCAATGAAGAAAGAAGCAAACATTACCGTATTTGCAGGGGGTAAAGGCCCGGAAAGGGAAGTGTCCCTTGCCACGGGCGAGGCCCTGACCGAATCTCTCGCAAAATCCTTTAATACCCATATGATCGATTTGACCGAGGAAGCTTTGCCCGACGGTCTGGACCCTTCCGACACCATCGTTTTCCCGGCCATTCATGGAACTTTTGGAGAAGACGGAGCCCTCCAGTCTCTGCTCGAGAAAGCTGGGTTTTCCTATTCCGGAAGTGGTCCGGAAGCGAGTAGGTTGTGCATGGACAAACACCTTTCGAAGGAAGCTGTCCGCGATGCCGGCGTCCGGGTTTCCCCTGATCATTTGTTTTCCGACCCATCGAGCGTGGACGTTGACCGTACGGTGAGTGAATTGGGTCCGCATCTCGTCCTTAAGCCAACGGATCAAGGCAGTAGTGTGGCCCTGCACGTGGTGAATGGCCCGGCCGAATTGAGTGCTGCCCTTTCGTCAATCGGTCCTGGGAACTGGATGATCGAACACCGGGTGTTTGGCCGCGAAGTCACCCTTGGAATCCTTGGAGAATCGGCGCTTGGTGTAGTCGAAGTCATTCCGACGGGCGGAGTGTATGACTACGAGAGAAAATACTCCTCCGGTTCGACCGAGTACCGTTACCCAGCCGTGCTTACTTGTGAGATCGAGACCATGCTGCGGGATTTTGCCCTGACTGCCTTCGCCGCTTGCGGTTGCCGGGATTTTGCCCGGGTCGACTTTATCATTTGCGAAGACGGCAATGCTCATTTTTTGGAAATCAACACCCTTCCGGGTCTTACTGCGACCAGCCTATTGCCCAAGAGTGCGTCCTGCGCCGGATATGATTTCGACCGGTTGACAGCACGGCTGGTGGAGCCGGCTTTCCGACGGTTCTCTCAAGGATCTCTTCTTTCCGCCTAATCCCCAAAGCCCATGCGCAAGAACATAAAAAAAGAAAAAACATTCGGCTCCGGATGGAAGAAACTTGCCCCCAAATCCTCCCGTCGACCAGCCTCGCGGGCTGCTCTTCGAAAGAGACTCTCCTCTGTTGCCCGAATTTTGTTTTTCATGTTTCTTCTTGGTTCGATGGGCTATGGTGTCTGGTGGATCGACAAGCTAGCCCGGTCGGATTCCGGTCCGATCGACTTGACCGGACCCGCAATCCCCATATCCGGGGTCAGTTTCCACTCGGACGGGGTACTTTCGGAAAACTGGTTCGACAATTGGTTCGGCCCCCTTCGCGGACGTTCCTTAATGGAGCTAGACATTGACGAAATACAAGAAGCCCTCTTGGCGGAGGATCAAATTTGTTTTGCCCGAGTGAGCCGTGCATTTCCCGACACCTTGCGGATCGAGATAAAGGAAAGGCATCCCATTCTCGTTCTTCGCCTGGGTGCAAAGACCGGGGAGGTACAGGATTGGTTGGTTTCTCCCGATGGAACTCTTTACCAGGGTGCCGGTTACCCCCGGTCTGCGTTATCCCTCCTTCCGTCCCTTAGCGTCGATTCTTCCCTTCTTCGACCAAAGAAGGAAGGCAAAGGCTATGAGCGACTGGAAGGGATTCCCACCGTCGCTCCACTGCTTGACTTGGTCCGGCGCGAGTATCCTGCGATTTACCGGGATTGGCAGGTCGTATCATACGAGAGGCCGAACGCAACCGATCCCGGTGCCCATGTGCGGGTCCGTTCCGGACGGGTTCGGAACCTTCGTTTCAGCCCTGGGAAATTTGGGGTGCAAATGAGACGCCTGCACTACCTTCTACTCGAACCCGACGTAAGAAAAAGCCCTGTAATAGAATCGATTGATCTATCTCATGGACGCTCTGTCTTTGCGAAAATTTGAAACAATTTGAACGATCCTAACCCCAAACGAGGAAACCTATCATGAGCAAAATCATTGGAGCCGTAGAAATTGGGACATCTAAGGCGAAAGCTTTGGTAGGTGAAGTCACTGAAAACGGGAGTTTGAGCATAGTGGGCATGGCCTCGCGTCCGAACGAAGGGATGCGCAAAGGAGAAATCGTTGATTTCCGGAAGGCTGCCGACGCTGTCCATGCCTCACTGGAGGAAGCGGAGAAAATGTCCGGCACAACCGTTGATTCGGTTTATCTTGCCCAAACCGGCATTCACCTTCGAGGTCAGATGTTGACCGGATCGGCCTCCGTGAGTTCCTCCGAAAACCGGGTCTCCGTATCCGACTTGGATCGTGCTTCCGCGGAAGCGAAGCACAGGCAACCCGAATCCGGCCGTTCCTACGTTCATCACATCCGTACGCCCATCGTTCTTGACGGCAAAGCCGTGGACGATCCCGTTGGAATGCTTGGCAAAAAAGTCGACTTGGGATATTGGTCGGTCGACGGGGACGATCAGGCTATCAGGCAGGCCCTTTGCGTCATTACCAACTATGCCGGTCTGGAAGTGGCCGACCTGATCCTTTCCTCGATCGCATCCTCGACGATGATGGCAGGTCCGGACCTAAGGAGGGCAGGTGCGCTCGTGATCGACCTTGGTGCAGGGGTGACCGATCTTTCGCTCTACCGTCAAGGCTACGTCGCTTACACCGGAGTCATTCCCGTGGGAGGTGATCACGTGACGGGAGACCTCAGTATGGGTTTGCGTGTTCTCGAGCCCTATGCCGAAAAACTCAAGATTGAACATGGGAAGGCAAGTCCTGACCCCAGCGACGCAGATGAAGACATCTGGATCATCGGGAACAAGACGATAGGAGACCGCTCGATCTCAAGAAAAGCGATCTCCGATGTCATTCATGTCCGGGTGGTCGAGCTATTTGAGATCATCAGCAAGGAATTAGGCAACCTTCTTGACCCCGACGAACTCAAGGGTGGGATTTTGTTGACGGGAGGAGGCAGCAAACTTCCCGGAATCGAAGTCGTTGCCTCCAAAGTACTCGGGATGCCCGTACGCAAAGCCACTTTCACTCCGGGAATCGATTCGGAACTGGCCACGCACGAAAACGCCACCGTTCTTGGCCTTCTTCATTACGGATTGGAAGACAACGGACGTCCTCCCGGACAAAACAACGATGATGAATCGCCATCCGGATTCTTAGGCAAATTGGCCGGCATTGTCGGCATAAGCTGAACCTTTGAAATCTTGATTACCCAAACTAGGAGAAAACCATGAGCCAAGAAAATTTATTCGAACAAGACACTTCCTTTTCACCGGCAAATGAGAACCCTGGTATTCGTGCCAAAATCATAGGCATCGGAGGAGCGGGACTTTCTCTCGTCGACGGCATGCGCTTTGATGACTTTCAAGGAGTCGAGGACCTCGCGATCGACGTTGATTCGCGTGCCTTGGCCGACTCCATCGCCTCCGAAAAACTGGCCTTTGGTCGTCGCCATACCCGGGGAATGGGAACGGGAGGCGAATATGCGCTTGCCCGCAAGGCGGCGGAAGAAGAAAAAGACGTCATCCGCAAGCATCTCGAAGGAGTCGATCTCGTCTTTTTGCTCGCCGGCTTGGGAGGGGGAACGGGAGGTGGAGCCGTCTCCGTCATCGCCCGTCTCGCCCGAGATGCAGGAGCCCTTGTCTTTGCCTTTACCCCATTGCCCTTCAGTTGGGAAAAAGGGAGGCACGCTCAAGCCGAGGAATGCCTGGCCGAACTGCGCAAACACGCCAACGCCGTGGTACCCCTTCCCAATGATTCCCTCTTGCAAGTCGGTGGTCCCGACGCCACCGCCTTGGAATGTTTTGCCGAAGCCGGCCGGAACGTCAGCAAAGGAATCTCCGCCATCTGTTCCCTTGTCTTTCGCAGAGGTATGATCGACGTCGACTTCGCTCACCTGCGCAAAGCCTTCAACCGCCGGGCCGGACGCACCCTGTTCGGATACGGGGAAGGGGAGGGGCCCGACGCGATCCGTCACGCCCTGCGCGAACTGATGGTCTGTCCCATGTTGCATTTGCCCGATGTTTCGAAAGCCGCCGACGCGCTGCTCATACTGATCACCGGAGGAACAGGGATGGGCATGGCCGCCCTCCAGCAAGCCTCCATGGAAATCCGGGGTGAATTTAAAGCTGGTGAACACATCGTGTTCGGCGCTCACGTCGACGAGAACATGGGCGACCGCGTCCAAATTACGGTGCTTGGAGCAACCGATCTGGAAGCAGGCTTGCCCGCCGCCGACGTAGCCCCTGTTTCCGAGCAAGTCATTTCCGCCTCTCCCAAGACCAAACGGGCCCACGAATCCAAGCTTGCGACGGAAAAAGCGAAACCGGCTCCCGCGCCCGCCAAGCGCAAGAAAGGAAAAGACCCCGTTGACCAGAACACCTTCGAATTCATGGAAGACGGCAACCAACGGGGCATCTTCGACGACATGCCCTCCCGCAACCTGTACGAAGGGGAAGACCTCGATGTACCCGCTTACCTCAGGCGCGGGGTCAAGATCGCGGTCTAGGGATCAATCGATTCCCACTCCCCGCCGTTCTCGTCGTAGAAACCCAATTCGGCGAGGAAATACTTCCATCCTTTCGTGGAGTTGAAGTAAAGCCATGGAAAAGACGTGCTCTTTGTCCAAGCCCACCCCCTGGTCGAATGATAGAACCAAACGGACGAATCCTCTCCATCCACGGGAAAAAGCCATCCCATCTGCGGGTGAAAGATCCATGATTGATCCTGGTCGTAAAACGTCCCGAACCACGAACCCGTTCTCCACTTGTTCGAACCATCCAGAACGGTCCCAGATCTGATTGACTGAGCGAGGACCGAGAAATTCGAATCCGCGCTTCCCCCGTAGGATACTCCCTCTACCAAAGAAGTTATGTTTCCATCGGCATTCAGATTCAGAACCGTCCCGTTCTCGTCCACAAAAAGAGTGGGCACGCTGGCAAAATCCGCCGGGCTCTTTAGCTGACTGACCTTGAAATGCAAATGCGGACCCGTTGAATAGCCCGTGTTCCCGGACAACCCGATTGCCTGTCCCACCGTTACGGAGTTGCCCAACTCGACCAACGCGCCGTTCAACTGCAAGTGCACGTAGGTTGCCTGACTCCCGTCGTCATGCCCGATCGTAACGTAATTCGCCATGTCCTTGTGCTTCTCCTCCACGCCCCCCTCGTTTGAATCCTCCTTCAAATCGATCACCGTTCCCCCGCGTGCGGCGCGCAGAGTCGTGCCCTCCGGCGTATTCCAGTCCAAGGCATGTTCGTCTTGATGGCTAAAAGAACCGAAATACTCCTGCCCAATGGCGTATGATTCGCTCGTAGAGTAAGGCAACCGGTATTTGTGATCGGCATTGTGAGCGGTCCCCGAGTGTCCATGACGGTATTGATAACTGTAACCGTAGGAAGAGTTCGCTTGGGCATCCGTCACACCCAAACTGAGCAAAGTCGTTTGTCCCTTGCCCGACAAATTGAACAAGGTCTGGGTGGTGCTCGGGGTCACGTTATCCAAGGTCGTAAAGGTGACCAATACGCAAAACAGGGAATCAACTGTCGTTGTAACCACCAAGTCTGAGAAATAATCCGAGGAACTTGTATTGTCTACAAAGGCTGCGGTCAGGGTATCGCTTGCTCCGTGATCCCCATCTGCCCGTACCATCCACGGCGTGGTGAGAGCCGCCAAAATTACCGCTATTTTAAAAATTTGCATCCTGATCACATCAATATTGATTCAAGGTAATCCAGCCTTTTTGAACTCGCAAACCTAACCTTTCGGGAAAGTGAAGAATCCTCCCCTTTTTCTTGGTTTTCACAACCTTTCCCCAATGACACGACCGTAGGGCGGGAGGAAACCCTCCTTTTCTACGACTACTCGACCAAGGGCTGGATCACGCGCAAGGCCGGGTGATGACCCCGTTGCCGGCCATGCCCACCGCGGTCCAAATCGGCCGGGTGAACTTTCTCAAGAACATTTCCTCGGGCGGAAATGCCTTGATCTATCGTCAGACTTTTGATCAATTTAGCTAGAGCATAAGTGTCGCAAAAATTCCGAAACCGTAAATTTTTTAAGGTTAACCCGATCAAAGCATGAAATCCTGCAAACTCTTTTTTTTGGTTCTGATCTCCTTGGGGGTCGGGTCAAGCATAGCTTTTGGTCAATGGGGATCCAAGGATGCAAACAAGTCAAAGCCGGCTCGGTTCGGGGGCTTTCATTCCAACTTGGGGCAGCAGGCAATCATCGAGCTTACCAATTCGAATCGAAGCGGGCCTTTGGCAAGACCAAATTACGGTCCCCTTTTCGTGCCCAACGGAAATCTTCAGTCCAATCCCGTCGTTTTGCCCATCGGGCGAACGGACGGCAATCCTTCCACTTTTTCTAGGAGGACATTATTGGCCAAAAACAAGCCGGTCGAAGAACAGGAACCATCCCCGGTAAGCGTAAGCGTCTTTGCGGGCAGCCGTCCTTATCAAACCAACAATGTGTTCCGTTCGGAGTCGGATGAGATCGATTCCGGAGTCTGGGAAAACACTTTGGGAGGTTCCATTTCGAGTCGGCCTTTCAAGGTGGGGAATTATGTCTCGTTGATCCCGCGATTGGATCTTGTCATGCAGTGGTCGAATTACGGTGAAGAAAGGGCCAGTGAGCTTTTGGATTACCGTTTTGGAATGATCAAGGGAGGCCTGGGGGTTTCCTTCCCCGGTGACTGGACCTTGACCGCGGCGCTTGAGTACGACGTTTTGCATAGCCAATCATCTGGAGACCGGATGTTCGATGCGGTGGCTCCTTCTTTGCAACTGCAAAAGGTCATAGGTCTAGGGCAGACAACTTTTTTGATGGTGGACGGAATGCTCAAGCTTTCCAATACGAACCGGGAGATCGATGTTTTGTTGCCGGGCATTTTTGCCGACGACGGGGATAATTTTCAGACGACTTTGAACCTCAGCCTGATTCAAACTTTCGGGGAAAATGGAAAATACATGCTGATGCCAACCCTTGGCCTCACCCGTTCCGAATACTTGAGAAACACTCAGGATGGACGGGCCGATTTAGTCTTTTCCGCCGGGGTGAGCGGAATATGGCAAGCAATGGATTGGTTGAGCTTGCAGACTTTTCTCAACTACTCGACACTTTCCACCAATAGCAAGGGGGATGGCACCACTTTCGATGCTTGGGACACGGGACTTTCGGTCACCGTCAGTCACACCTTTTGAGCGTGGTGCGGAGTTGGTTTCGGCTTCTGCTGGCTTCTCTTTCTTGGCCCTTGGTTTTTTTTGGGCCCATCCCGTTTGCGGATTCAAACTGAAGGTTTGACCTTATTGATTATCCTCTTTTGTATTCTTTTATGAAAACAATCCTTCTGCCGTTGCTTGTATCTTCAGCCTTCGTCGGGCTCTTCGGAAGAAGCACTCACCTCGTGCTCAGAAGCCAAGGCGAAGGAGCCTTTTGCAAAACGGCGGAGGGAACGGTTAAGGCCATTTCCCGGGCGAGTTTCCTCCCCACCGACACTCGCTTGACGATCCGCCCGAGAAGCGGCGTCGAGACGTTGCGGGCGGGATACCATTTTCGTTTCGGTTCGGATACCAGCTTCACCCTCCGGGATGACTCGCTCCTCCTCCACGAGGGTTCAATCATGATGCTCTCGAGAAAGATCGGGGAGTCCGTGGTTCTTTCCAGTCCGGAAACTCAAGTCAAGTTGTCCGGTATCGGAACCTGCATGACCGAGGTCGAGCCCAACGGCGGGCTCAAGCTTTTGTGTTTGCTTGGTCGAATCCTGATTGTATCGGATGCTGGAAAATTCGAACTTCTTCCCGGCGAGTTGGTTTTTGCAAAACCCGGTGGACTTGGAATGGGAGACAAGATCAATGTGAACCTCGGAACCGTGGTCAAGAGCTCCTACCTACTTTCGGGTTTTCCGAACTCACCTTCGTTCCAAAATTCTCTCACCAATGTCGTGGAGGCCCAAAAGGGCTCGATCGGCAAGACCTACAGGGCAGAGGTTGGACGCGCCAAAGGAGCTAGCACATTCGAGGTTTTGCCCATCCCTGACGCAATCCCCGAGGACTCCTTTCCCAGTGTCCCTCCAATTAACGTAGCTGGTAAATCGAGTTACGAAGTTTCCAGTGACAATCCTCTTTCCGAATTGCTTGGCCGGGCACCCAAGCGATTGGAAGGGCAGGACAAAGTGGAAACGGAGAATTCCTTGGGACCTCGTCCATTTCCTAGCAAATTGCTCCGATCCAATTGAGCTGATCCAATTGAGCTGATCCAATTGAGCCGATCCGATTTGAATCACATCCGCAAACTATGAATTCCATCTTTCCTGCCTTTCTCGCTTCCTCCGGGGGGCACGATTATCTTTACGGTTTGTTCTTTCTGATCGTTGCTTTGGTTATCGGGGCAGCTACCCGTCAATTTCTCAAGAAGGTTCCGCTACCCTTTACGGTACTCCTTTTGCTTATTGGCTTGGCCATGGGCGCATTGAACCGGGAATATGGTCCGCACGGAAGTCACCACGCCGATGATGCAGTCTCACATGAGACTCACGATCATGGGTTCTTTGCCGAATTGTGGACCAAAACCGTCGACACTTTGAGTGGAGCCATCACCTGGGGAGGCAACCTGGACGGTCACCTCATTCTTTATGTCTTTCTTCCCATTCTCATCTTCGAGGCTGGCTTTGCCTTGGACGTTCATACTTTCAAGAAATCCTTTCTCAATGCCTTTTACCTTGCGGGTCCGGGCATTGTGACGGCCACCGTGATGACGGGCCTTGCCTTTTACGGTTTGGTGGCTGTCTTCGGCGACCCAAGCGGAATTTCGGGTGGGGTGCTGTCAGAGTGGAATGTGGAGACGGGTGCGTTCATTTGGCTCGCCTCGATGTTATTCGGGGCCGTGGTTAGCGCCACCGATCCCGTGGCCGTCGTCGCCTTGCTCAAGGAACTGGGTGCCAGCAAGAAGCTGGGAACTTTGATCGAGGGTGAATCCCTCCTCAACGACGGAACCGCGATCGTGGCTTTCGTCCTTCTTTTCGGTGTTGTCACTGGGGCTCAGGTAATGGTGACGGATACCGGTGAATTTGATCTTCTCGGTTTTTTGGGCAATACCGCGGTCGGTTTTGGTAAAATCGGGGCTGCGGGCGGACTCCTTGGGGTTCTGCTAGGCTTGGTTGCGATTCTGTGGGTCCGGAAGGTTTTCAATGACCCGTTGATCGAGGTAACGGTCATTCTCGTCACTTCCTTTGCGGTCTTTTTCATTTGCGAACATTTCTTTCACGTTTCGGGTGTTCTCGGACTGGTTGCTCTAGGGATCGTAATGGCCGGCGTGGGCAAGACTCGGATTAGTCCGGAGGTCGAGCATTTCATGCACGAGTTTTGGGAATTCATAGCTTTTGTCGCGAACGTCATCATTTTCATCGTCGTCGGTGTTGTCATTGCCCAAAAAGTCGACCCGACGGGTTGGGATTTCTTGATCCTGGGTTTGGTCTACCTGATCATTCACCTCGTCCGGGCAACCAATATGGGCATTTTTTATCCCCTCATGCGCAAGGCGGGTTACGGCTTGCCCCCCCGTGATGCGATAGTTGTATGGTGGGGCGCTTTGCGTGGTGCCATTGGCTTGGCTTTGGCCCTTGTGGTTTATTCCGAACAATTGAGGTTTGAATTCGAAGTCGAGGATGGTGGGAGTGGATACAAACAGGGAACGACTTCCATCCTTCTCCTCGATAGTGGCGAGGCTGACATGTGGAAGCAGGAGGTCAAGCAGAGGAAGGCCACCAATAAAAAAATTCCTTGGCACAAGTTTGCCGCTCTTAATTCGATCGCAACCCCTACGGTGGAGGGTGGTAAGATCGTTGGGGTTTCGCAGACAGACGAGCAAAAGGCCCGGTTGTTTGGTGAAATCAAAAACAGTGAAGGCAAGATTCTTAAAAAAGCAATGACCTCTCAGGGTGTCGATGAATTGAGGCAAGCCTTGAAAAATGAGGACAAGGCAATCGTGGTTGTCGGTGAGGGGGACGGGACCCAGTTCGCTGGTATTCCAAGCTTGGTTGGAATCTCCGCCGGTGTCCGGGGGCAGTTCCTTTTTCTGATTTCAGGCATTGTGCTGCTCACTTTGCTGGTCAATGCAACGACGGTGGGTCCTTTGGTCAATGCCCTGGGGCTTACCAAGTTGCCAGCGGTCAAGAAGTTGATGTTCTCCAATGCATCCGGCAACGTTGCGAAGGGATGCGAGGAAGAGATGGATTTGCTTAAGGACGACCGTTTTCTTAGTGGAGCTAATTGGTCGGAGGTCAGAAATTATTTGCCCGATCCGGTGGCCTATCCTCTGACGGCGGACGAATTGGCCGAGATGGATACCTTGGCGGAAATACGGCGGCGTTTGCTGGAGAGGGAAAGAAGCAGTTATTGGTCGCAGTTCAGGTCCGGACTACTGAGTGCCCGGGCGGTCGCGTCGCTCGACAATAATCTCAGTGAATTTCTCGATAAGCAAGGCAAGGTTCCCATGACGGATCGGGGATACCTTGAAAAAGTCTGCGGGGTCAGCAAGTTGACCGAGGCGTTCAAGGATCTTCCCTTGCTTAAGGGCTTTTTCTCAGACCGAATTACCGTTAGCTACGATGCAGCCAAGGCGTTTGTCGTTTCTCAACAGGACATTGCGAAGATGGTCGATACCTTGGCCAAGGAACTTGACGAAAGCGGGGATCCCAAGAAACTTCAGCAGAACACCAAGCTGCTCAAGGATGAAATCAGGCAAAACCGTTTGGCGGCTCTTCATTTCATCCGGGACATGCACGAAAATTATCCCGAGGCAACGGTAGGGATCGAGACCAAGGACGCGATTCGTTCGATTCTCAATCATGAACGCAATGCAATTCGAAAGCTGAAGTCCGAGGGAATGCTTGAGTCGGATGAAGCCGCTAGGTTGATCACGGAGGTTGAACAGCGGATGAAGGAGGTCATGGACAGTCCTCTCGAGCTTAGGCTTCCCGAACCGGAAGAGGTTTTGCGCGAAGTCAATTGGCTCAAGGGCATGCCCGAGGCACTTATTGCCAAGATTGTCTCTGTTTCCGAGGAAAGGGCCTATTCGGCGGGAGACTCGATCATGAAACAGGGCGACGATGGTGATGGAATGATCGTGATTACCCGTGGCAGTGTGCAGGTTTCGATCGGCGACTTGGTCGTCGATATCATGGGTCGCGGTTCGGTCATCGGCGAAATGGCCGTATTGGCCGGCATCAAGCGGACCGCAAATGTTCTCGCCGATTCGTCCGTAACGGCTCTTTGGCTGGATACCGAATCAATGCAAAAGATCATTGCCGATTCGCCAGAGCTTTCCGGAAGCCTTTGGAAGACCGCAGCCATGAGGTTTGCGGAGAATTTGCTAGGGTCGAAATCCCCCTACAATCAGTGGGATCAAATGAGAATCCGCCGTTGGCTTAACGGAGGAGACGTTCTTTCTCCGACCGACGGCGAATCTGTCGATCTTTACGGGAAGGTAGCCGTTTTGGTCGCAGGTCAAGCGAGTTCTCCGGGGGCAGGTGAGCCGAAAAACGCTCCTGCTCTACTTGACTCGGCTTCGGCCCAATTTTCCGGGAACGCCAAGGTGTTCGTCCGCGAAAGCTAGGCTTCCGAAAATGGCGGAGAGGGCGGGATTCGAACCCGCGGTACCTTGCGGTACACAGCATTTCCAATGCTGCACGATCGGCCACTCTGTCACCTCTCCGATTAATGCGAACGCCCCCCTTTCATGTCGATGAAGCTTCCATTCGTCAATGATCAAAACCGATGGATTGCTTTCAATCTTCCGATTGGTTTTCCTTTTTCTTTAAACATTGTTTTTTGAGGTTTGCTTGTTTTGTCATATTCATTAGAAAGTCCCGCATATGATATCCGACGAAGTTGGTTACAACGGTAAGGTCGAGGGTGATGTGATCGTCACCAAGGCGGATGCGGTGATCAATTGGATACGCAAGCATTCGGTTTGGCCCATGCCCATGGGTTTGGCCTGCTGTGCGATCGAATTAATGGCTTCCGCTGCTTCCCGTTACGATATTTCACGCTTCGGGATGGAGGTTATGAGATTTTCCCCCCGTCAGTCGGATTGCATGATTGTGGCCGGTACGGTGACTTACAAGATGGCCGAGGTGGTCCGTAGGATCTACGACCAAATGGGTGACCCCAAATGGGTCGTCGCCATGGGTGCTTGTGCCTCGACCGGTGGGATGTACCGATCCTATGCCGTGATGCAGGGAGTGGATAACATCGTTCCTGTCGACGTTTACGTCAGCGGTTGCCCTCCACGGCCCGAAGCTCTTTTGGATGCAATGATGAAGCTCCAGGACAAGATCGGCAGGGAACCTTCCGTGGGCAACCTGCGAAAGTCCAAGTCGGTTTCCGCCTGTTGAAGGTATGATCGACGACGAATTTACAAAGGCCTTGCTGGAAAAAAAAGGCTTTCTCTCGAGGAGGGATAGCCTCGATTGCCTCACGGTGGATTGCCCTGCAGACCGACTTGTGGACATGACGCTCGCTCTTCGCGACGAGGATGGTTTTGATTTGCTTGTTGATTTGACGGCGATCGATCACGGGGAAGACGCAGAGGTTCGATTTTCGGTTGTTCTCCACTTTTATTCCCTGGTTCATAGGGGGTACTTGCGCATTCACGTTCTTTGTTCGGATAATGAGAAGCCTTCCGTCCCCTCGGTTTCCGATGTCTATCCGGCTGCAAATTGGCATGAGAGGGAAACCTACGATATGTTCGGAATCGAGTTTACGGGGCATCCTGATCTCAGGCGCATTCTGATGTGGGACGAATATCCCTATTTTCCGCTCCGGAAGGATTTTCCGTTGGCCGGAATAGATACTCCTTTGCCGGCGGCCGACGTGGTCGAGGTTACAAAGGCCTCCGTTGAACCCGCTCCGATGATGGGGGGTCCGTTCGTATCCTCTGGAGATAATGTAATGAGTGAATCCGAGCCCCGGGCCCGGGACGAGAGTTGGACGGAGGAATCGGAAAAGCCATCATGAGCAAAACCGTTACCAGAGAAATTTCGATAGGGGACGTGGGTACTCGTGGTTCGGAAGCCTCCGAAAAGGCCGATTCGGACCGCATGGCCTTGAATGTGGGGCCTTCTCACCCGACTACACACGGGGTTTTGCGTCTCATCATGGAGCTGAACGGTGATGTGATCGAGAAATGCGAGCCTGTCATCGGCTACTTGCACCGCGGCGACGAGAAAATTGCCGAGAACATGACTTACAATCAGTTCGTTCCTTACACCGACCGGCTCGATTATCTTGCTCCTCTGGCGAACAACGTCGCATATGCTCTCACGGTTGAAAAACTTGCCGGTGTTGAAGTGCCTGAACGTTGTCAGGCGATCCGTGTATTGGTTTGCGAATTGGCCCGTATCTCGAGTCATTTGCTTGGTATGGGAGTTTTTGGTATGGATGCGGGGGCTTGGACCCCCTTTATGTACACTTTTACGGAGAGGGAAAAACTTTATACCTTGTTCGAGGAACTTACCGGGGCCCGTTTTACCACCAGCTATACGCGAATTGGGGGAGTTGCCCGCGATATTCCCGATGGGTGGCTCGACCGGGTAAAGACTTTTTGCGAAAACTTGCCCAAGGCTACCGACGAGGTGGAAAAGTTGCTTACCCGTAACCGGATTTTTCTCGACCGGACGGAAGGAATCGGAGAGATCTCGAAAGAGGATGCATTGGCTTATGGTTTGACCGGACCCAACCTGCGGGCATCGGGGGTCGATCTTGATTTGCGCAAGGACAAGCCTTATTCTGGTTATGAGAAATACGATTTTGACGTACCGATCGGAACCCGTGGAGATTGTTATGATCGCTATTTGATCCGAATCGAGGAAGTCCGGCAGAGCCTGAGGATCATCGATCAGGTGATCTCCGATTTTCCTTCCGGGCTTTGGTATGCCGAGGATGCGAGGAAGATATTCGCTCCGCCCAAGGAAAAGATCATGACTAGCATGGAGGAACTGATCCAGAATTTCATGATCGTTACGGAAGGTCCGCAAGTGCCCCCGGGTGAGGTTTATTTTGAGGCCGAAAACCCCAAGGGAGCCTTGGGCTTTTATCTCGTTTCGAAGGGTGGAGGAGTACCATACCGTCTGAAGATTCGGGCCCCCAGTTTTTGCAATTTGAGCATACTGGAGAAATTTGTGCCGGGGCACATGCTTGCCGACATAACCGTAATCCTCGGTAGCTTGGATTTCGTCATGGGGGAATGCGACCGCTGATACGATTGACCCATGAAACTAACTAAGGAAACCCTCCAGAAGATCGATGACGTCATCCCGCGCTATCCCGATAAGCGCAGTGCGGTTTTGATGGTAATACATTTAATACAGGACGAACTGGGTTCGATTAGCGACGAGACTTGCGAATGGATTGCCGAGAAGCTCGACCTTCAACCCATCAACGTCAAGGAACTCATCACTTTTTATCCCATGCTCCGCGAAACCCCTTGGGGGAAGACTCACATCCGGGTCTGCCGGACTCTTCCCTGCGCTCTGCGGGGGTCTTATGCCACCTGTCAGAAGCTGGAGAAAAAACTCGGTGTAAAGGAAGGGCATGTCCGGGAGGATGGAGAATATTCAATCGAATTCATGGAATGCCTGGCAGATTGCGGTGAGGGTCCGGTCGTCATGGTGGGCGAAGAGACCTTTGAGAACATCGACGAGAAGCAGGCCGAAAAGTTGGCCGACCAGATGCTCAAAGGCAAACTGGAAAAATCTGCCGATTTCGTGAGTTATGAAAAGGGTTTGCTCTCGGACTCTCCCTCAAAAGCCAAGAAATCATCTTCCAAAACCAAGAAATGACTGCCAAGAACTCGCCAAAGGAACGCCGGATAATCCTCAAGCATGCGGATGATCCGAATTATTCCAACAGGTTGGGCTGTTATCTTCGCGAGGGCGGTTACGAAATGCTGAAAAAGGCACTCAAAATGAAACCCGAGGAAATCGGGGCAGAGGTTTTGAAGTCCGGAGTTCGCGGTCGAGGAGGAGCGGGTTTTCCGGCAGGCATGAAATGGAAGTTTCTTGACCGCAAGTCAGGCAAGCCAATCTATTTGATCTGCAATGCCGACGAGTCCGAACCCGGCACCTTCAAGGATCGTCAGATCATGTACAAGGATCCCCATCAGCTCATCGAAGGAATGATGATCGCAGCTTATGCGATCCAAGCCAAGCTGGCTTTCATCTACATCCGAGCCGAATTTTTCGAGGGAGCCCGCATTTTGGAGCGAGCCATTGCCGAAGCCAAGGAAAAGGGCTTTTGCGGAGAAAAAATCCTGGGTTCGGATTATTCCTGCGATTTGGTCGTTCATCGTGGAGCAGGAGCCTATATTTGCGGCGAAGAAACCGGATTGATCGAATCCCTGGAAGGCAAAAGGCCCAATCCGCGGATCAAGCCACCCTTCTTTCCTGCTGTTCTCGGTCTGTATCAGTGCCCGACGATCGTCAACAACGTTGAAACGCTCTGCAACGTTAAGCATATTATTGAAATGGGAGGGGACGAATTTGCGAAGATCGGAAAGCCCAACAATACGGGCACCCGCATTTGGTGTGTTTCTGGACAAGTGAAAAAACCCGGATATTATGAATTTGAATGCGGAGCATTAACTTTGGGAGAGATGATTTTCGACGTTTGCGGCGGTCTGCTTCCAGGCCGGAGTCTGAAAGCGGTCATCCCAGGTGGTTCATCGGCCAAGATTCTCCGTGCGGATGAAAGGTTTGTCGGCAAACACAAGGATGGAACGGATTTTGATTGGGGAATTGAGGACGTGCCTCTTGATTTCGATGGCCCGATGGCTGCTGGAAGCATGTCCGGTTCCGGTGGCATAATTGTGATGGACGACACCGTAGACATCGTGGAGGCCATGGCGAATATCAATGCTTTTTATGCCCATGAGTCTTGCGGGCAATGTACCCCTTGCCGAGAAGGTTGTCTTTGGATGAAAAAGATAACCACGCGGATGTGCGATGGAGATGCCCGGGAGGAAGATCCGGACATGCTTCTTTCCATCGCCAATCAAATCGAGGGAAGAACCATTTGTGCGTTTGGCGAGGCTGCCGCTTGGCCAACCCAAAGTTTCATTGCGAAATTCCGGGATGAATTCGTCCAGAAGGCCAAACATTCCAAAAGGAGCAAGAATTCCCTGCAACTGATCTGAAGGCCATGATTTCAAAAGGAAAGACCGATCAAGTGACCATCAATTTGGATGGCAAGGAAGTAGAAGTGCCCGCCGGCATGAATTTGGTTGATGCCGTTGCCCTTCACGGCAAGGAGATTCCGCACTATTGCTATCATCCGCAACTCAGCGTGGCAGGCAATTGCCGGATGTGTCTGATCGAAATGGGTACGCCGATGAGGGACCGGGGTACGGGAGAATCCATTCTCGACGAGGACGGTTCCCCGAAAATCGGTTGGGTTCCCAAGCCTGTCATCGGTTGCGCAACGAACGTTTCTCCGGGAATGCATGTCAAGACGGAGTCCGAGATGGTGACCGGTTGCCGGGAGGGTATAATGGAATTTCTTTTGGTCAACCACCCGTTGGATTGTCCGATTTGCGATCAGGCAGGTGAATGCAGGCTTCAGGAATTTGCCACTGACTATGGCAGGGGATACAGTCGTTACAAAGAGCGCAAAAATGTAAAACCCAAGCGCACCCGCCTCGGTCCACGCGTTACGCTCGACGATGAACGGTGCATCCTTTGTTCCCGTTGTATCCGCTTCAGCCAAGAGGTGGCCAAGGACGACGTTTTGGGTTTCGTTGATCGTGGAAGCTTTTCCACCCTGACTTGTTTCCCGGGCAAGGAGTTGGCCAACAACTACTCACTCAATACGGTGGACATTTGCCCTGTCGGTGCTTTGACCAGTACGGACTTCAGGTTCAAGATGCGCGTCTGGTTCCTCAAGGAAACGTTGAGCATTTGTCCGGAAAGCAGTGCCGGTTGCAACACTTTAGTATCCAGTCGAGAAGGGCAAATTCATCGAATTACGCCTCGAAGGAATGATGCCGTGAACGACAGTTGGATGACCGATAGTGGTCGGGCTCTTTACAAACTGATCGAGTCCGATGATCGTTTGAAGTTCCCGCTTGTCGATCAAGAAAAGTCCTCCTTGGAAGACGCTCTTAATGCGAGCCTATCTTTACTGAGGGGAAAGAGCGTCGGAATCGTCGGTTCCTGCAAATCCACCGTCGAGGAGCAATATCTTCTCAACCGATTAGCGAAAGAAGCCAAGGCAAAGAAGTATCTGCGCGGACATTTTGGAGAGGATGATGGGATTTTGTTGTCTGCCGACCGGACGCCGAATTTGAGAGGCGCTCTGATTACAGGCTTTGCTTCCTCTTATCCGACCGAGCACTTGAGTTCTCTTGCCCAAGCCCTCAAGAAAAACCAATTGGAAACTTTGATCGTAGTGGGAGAGGATTTGATTGAATCGAAGGTAGACGCCGAGCTTTTGTCCGGCGTTCAAATCATTTATCTCGGGACTCACGAGAACGTCACGAGTACTTTGGCACAGGTTGTTATCCCGACCCTCACTTCTTTCGAGAAGAGCGGATCTTTCGTAAACAGAGGCTTCTTTTTGCAGGGTTTTCAACAGGCTGTTCCTGGTCCCGCCGGTTTATTGCCAGAGGTTAGTGTTTTTTCCCGTTTGATCAATGACTTGAACGGTGAGGGAGAATTGAGCTCCGATCTCAATTCGATTTGGAAGATGATGGCCCGTTCCTCGACTTCCCCGCTCAAAGGTCTTTCTGTTTCCGATTTCAAGAAGGATGGAATCCAATTGGACGGTTCAAAATGGGCCGATCTTCCCTTTGTCGAACAAAAGGCGCTTCATTATGAAGCCGTTGCGGAGCCTAAGCGCGGTTGATCATGGAATTTGATCCGGAGATGCTTCAACAGTTGGGACTCAAGGCTCTCTTTGCCTTGCTCATGGTGGGGGCAGTCATGACCATGGCGGGGTATTCCGTTTTGGCCGAGCGAAAGGTCAGCGCTTGGATGCAAGGTCGGGTCGGTCCGAACCGGACGGTTTTGCCTTTTGTCGAGCACATCCCGCTTATCGGCCCTTTTCTCAAGGGTTTGGGGATCTTTCAACCCCTCGCCGATGGCCTGAAATTCCTTTTCAAGGAGGAAATCGTGCCCGGGCACGTCAACAAGGTCTATTACTATATGGCTCCGCTCGTCGCCCTAGTCCCGGCCCTTACGACGATGACCGTTCTTCCTTTTGGCGAGTACTTCGACGAAGCGGGCAACAGTTCACCCTTGATTTTGGCCAACTTGGAAGTGGGCATTCTGTTCATCTTTGCCGTTTCTTCCCTTGGCGTCTACGGGATTGTTTTGGCGGGGTGGTCATCGAACAGCAAATATCCCTTCCTGGGCGGAATCCGTTCGTCCGCCCAGATGATTTCCTACGAACTGGCAATGGGGCTTTCCCTCCTTCCCATTTTCCTTTGGGTCAGTGTTCCCGGTTCGGAGGATTCGGCCCTGAGCTTGGTCGGGATCGTGAATTCGCAAAACGACGGAGCCTGGTTGATTCTCGTTCAACCCCTTTCCGCCTTGATCTTTCTCGTCGCACTTTTTGCCGAGACGAATCGCTTGCCCTTTGACATGCCTGAATCCGAGACTGACCTGGTGGGCGGTTTCCATACCGAGTACGGAAGCTTCAAGTTCGGTATCTTCTTTGTCGCAGAGTATGCGCACATCGTCGTGGGTTCGGCAATCTTCACCACCATCTTCCTCGGTGGGTGGCATTTCCTGCCTTGGATTGCCGATCCTTGGCCGGCGACCTGGATCGGGACCTTGCTCGGCATCGGTTGGTTTCTTGCCAAAACCGTCTGTTTGATCTTTTTCTTCATTTGGATTCGCTGGACGATTCCTCGCTTCCGTTATGACCAAGTCATGAATCTCGGTTGGACGAAGCTTCTGCCCTTGGCCTTGATCAACTTGATCGTGTACGTTCTGCTCGTGACTTGGCTTGATCAACCACCTTCCGCAACCCCCTGACGAATCATGGCCAAAACAGTAGTTATTGAACGCAAGCCATTATCTCTTTCCGAGAGGACCTATTTGCCCCAGATCGTGACGGGCCTGAAAACGACCTTCTCCAACATGTTCAAGGAAAAGGTTACCCTGCAGTATCCCGAGGAAAAGCCACAGCTTCCTCAAAATTATCGCGGTGTACCGACGTTGGTCAAAGATCCCAATGGACGTGAGAAATGCGTTTCTTGTCAATTGTGCGAATTCGTCTGTCCTCCGAAAGCCATTCGGATTACCCCCGGTTCGGTTCCTGAAGAAGAGGAGGATCGAGAGCATGTCGAAAAGGCTCCTCAAGAATTCGAAATCAACATGCTCCGATGCATTTACTGCGGATACTGCCAAGAGGTGTGCCCAGAGGAAGCCATTTTTCTTCTCGATGAATACTCGTCTTCCGGGTACACGCGTGAGGAAATGATCAACAACAAAGCCAAGCTTTACGAACTAGGAGGAACCTTGCCCGACAAACATTACAAATGGGACAAGAAGAAAGACGCCGAAGAGGAGGGCAATGCCCATTAATGCTGAACTTTCATTGATTCTCGGTTCGTTTCCGAGTCTAATTCGTTCAGTCGCGCCCACGGGAGGTGTTTTTGCATGAGCGGACCTGATTTGCTTTTCTATTTTTTCGCCACCTTGTCTCTCGGCGGAGGGTTGCTGATGGTTTTTTCCCGTCATCCCGTATCGGCTGCCCTTTTCATGATCGTTTCACTGGTTGGCGTAGCCTCCTTGTTCGTTCTTCTCGATGCATTCTTTTTGGCCATCCTTCAAGTACTGGTCTATGCGGGTGCGGTGATGGTTCTCTTTTTGTTTATCATCATGTTGCTCGACGTCGGACCCGGGGGAGCCAAGGCATCCAGGTTGAAATTTATTTCCGGAGTAGCCGGGCTGATTTCGGTTGGCTTGCTGGTGGTCCTCCTGCTCGATCTTGGTCTGGGGTCCATGGATTGTTCCGAGTGCTCGGCTGTGGAATGTGATGCTTGCGGAGAGTCCGCGGCTTTTGCATGGCCTGAGATCCGGGACGAAACGGCGGCCAATGGCAACAGTTTGATCTTCTCTCCATCCGTAAAGGCTTTCGGTTTCGGCCTGCTTGCCAAATATATGCTTCCTCTTCAGGTTGCTGGCTTTCTTCTTCTTGCCGCCATGGTCGGGGTAATCATTCTGAGTAAGAAATCTACCAGGGAGGGGGAAGGTTGACCGGATGAACACGATCACTCCTCATCATTTTCTAATCTTGGCGTTCCTTCTCTTCGGAGTGGGGTTTCTGGGCGTGGTCATTCGCCGTAACGTTTTGCTTGTCCTGATGTCCCTGGAATTGATGCTCAATGGAATCAACGTCGCATTGGTCGCCTTTTCGAGGGCCGGGGCGAACCTTGACGGAAGCATTTTCGTCTTTTTCATCATGACGGTGGCGGCGGCGGAAGTTTCGGTCGGATTGGCTTTGTTGGTCGCCTTGTACAAAAAGAGAAAAAGTATTTTTACCGAGGACATGAACCTTCTCGGAAACTGACGATATGGAAACCGTAGCTTTCATTGTCCTTCTTTTGCCTCTCCTTTCGGCATGCGTAACTCTTCTTTTCCTGCGGAAACATGGAAATGTGGCCGCCTTGCTTTCCGTCGCAACGGCGGGTGGAATTCTTGCCTTCTCTCTATACCTGATCTTTGCCGGTGGAGGTGAGACCTTTGCATGGGAGGCGACTTGGATAAGAATGTCCGGTTGGGAACTGAGCTTTGGCTTTCTGATGGATGGTCCGGCCCGTCTTCTTCTTTTCGTGGTATCCTTCGTGGGTTTCCTCATTCATGTTTTCAGTTTGGGTTATATGGCGGATGACGATGCCAAAGCCCGTTACTTCGGTGGGCTTTCCATCTTCATGTTCTCAATGCTGGGTATCACGTTGGCGGATAACTTGATCATGATTTTCGTCTTTTGGGAGTTGGTCGGTTTCAGTTCCTACTTGCTTATCGCTCATTATTATTCGACCAACGAGGCAGCTCAGGCATCCAAGAAGGCTTTTATCGTAAACCGCGTCGGTGATTTCGGTTTCCTTATCGGAATCGTTCTGACTTATTGGGCCTTCGATACCGTGAATCTGGTCGAAATCGAAAATCAATTAAAGGACATTGTGTCTTGGAATCTGGAGAATCCCCAAAACCAAATTCTTAACCCCGTGACCACGGCCCTTTGCCTGGCCTTGGCCTGCGGTTTCATCGGCAAGTCCGCCCAGTTTCCCTTGCATGTGTGGTTGCCCGACGCCATGGCCGGCCCCACCCCCGTGTCCGCCTTGATCCATGCCGCCACCATGGTTGCGGCGGGGATCTTCCTTCTTGTGCGCATCGAGTTTCTTTTCACTGCTCAAGCTCTTTCCCTTATTGCTATTCTTGGGGCCGGAATGGGTTTGTACGCCGGGTTTTGCGCCTTGGTTCAGAGGGATATCAAGAAAATCCTGGCTTACTCGACTTTGTCCCAGCTTGGATACATGGCGGCGGCCTTTGGCTTGGGAATGCCCGGGTTGGCCTTGTTTCATCTCATGACGCACGCTTTTTTCAAGGCTCTCATGTTTCTTGGTTCGGGTTCGGTCATTCATGCCTGTCATCATGAGCAGGACATTTTCAATTACGGTGGTTTGCGCAGGAAGATGCCCTTGACTGCCTACACATTTCTAATCGGCGTGCTCGCCATATCGGGCGTCAATTTTCTTTCCGGTTACTTCAGCAAAGACGCGATCTTGCTTAGTGCCTACAACCTCAATATCCCGGTCTTCGTCCTGCTTTACGCCGGGGCCATCCTTACCGCCCTCTACATGTTCAGGTTGTACTTCATTGCGTTCGAGGGAGAAGCCCGCTCCAAGAACGCGAAGAATGCTCATGAGAGTCCGACTCTCATGACGGCTCCCTTGCTCGTTTTGGCTTTTTTGTCCGTCATCGGTGGTTACCACGCTCTTTTCCCCGATGCCATTGTGGGAGCAGCCGTTCCGGACCTTACCGTAGTGGCCGGGATGGACAACCACCTCTGGATGATCGTATTGGGAACCCTCGCTTGGATCATCGGCATTGTCGGTGCAAAGAATTTGTATGGGAAAGTCGGGCAGACCGATCCTCTTGCGGCCAAGGCTCCCGCCTTTTTTGCTCTTTGCCGGAGCAAGCTTTTCTTTGACGATATTTATGATTTTTACGTCAGGCGGATACAGGATCCCTTCGCCCGATTCATCGAGGTGATGGAAATGCTCTTTATCTCCGGCTTGATGGTTCGGGGTTCAGCGGGTATCGCCGGGCTCTTTGCCTTGCTGGGGCGAGCTTGTTACCTCGGGAAAATTCACGCTTATGCCTTCTGGTTCATTTTCGGAACCTTGGGCTTTCTCGCTTATGCGGTCGGATTTTTCGGAAACTAAGGAGCACTGAGTAATGAACCTTGATCAGATTCTTCTTCTTGCCTCCATTGTCGTTCCTGCCTTGGTGTCGGTCCTCTTGTTTTCCGGACTGATCGACAAGGATGAATGGGCCAAGCAACTCGCTTTCCTCGGACTTGGTTTTCCGTGCCTCGCGGGGATCGTGCTTTTCATCAACTTCGACGGATCGACCGATGGCTATTCCTTTGAGTTCCTGTACGAAGAAATGGGGCTCCAGGATCTTGGCATCACTTTCCACCTCGGGCTCAACGGAGTCTCTTCCCCTCTCTTTGCCATGGCGGGCATCGTCGGTTTTGCCGCGGGCTTGGCCGCCATTGGTTCGGGGGCCGAGCGGATCAAGCTTTACCTTGCCTTGCTCTGCTTCATGCAATCCGGATTGATGGGGCTTTTTGCCAGTGTCGATTTGTTCTTCTATTACCTCTTCCATGAGTTTGCCCTTATCCCGACTTTCATCATGATCGGTTTGTGGGGAGGTCGGGACAGGCGGAGCGTTGCCTTGGAAATAACGATCTATCTGACTTTGGGAGCCCTGATTTCTCTCGGCGGACTGGTTGCCCTCAACGTCATGGTAGATGCGGTCAAATTCGATTTCCCAACGCTTTCGAAGGCTTTGCTTGAAACCGGTCTTTTGGAATCGACCGAGGCGAAAATCTTCGGTCTTCTGCTCTTGGGTTTAGGTATTTTGGTTGCTCTTTTCCCTTTCCATACTTGGGCGGCCCGGGGTTATGAGGCAGCCCCGACTTCCGTCTCGATGCTTCATGCCGGGGTACTCAAGAAATTCGGGCTTTACGGACTCGTGCAAATAGCGGTTCCTCTTTTGCCTGCCGGGGCTGCCGAATGGAGTCCCTGGTTGATGTGGTTGGCTTTGGGCAACGTCCTGTTTGTCGGCCTGGTCACGGTGGCTCAAAATAACCTCAAAAGCATGGTCGGCTACGGTTCGGTCATGCACATGGGCTATTGTTTTCTTGGGATAGCAACCATTTCCTCGCTTGGGGCGGGTTCGGCGGTCATGCTTATGGTTGCTCACGGTTTGTCTGTTTCCCTGATGTTTTTGCTTTCCACTTTCATTTATCGACGAAGCGGAACTTTCGAAATGAACGATATGGGAGGATTGGCCGGCAAGACCCCCGTTCTGGCCTGTTTTTTCGTAGCCGCTTCTCTCGCTACCATCGGCTTGCCGGGTTTCGGAAACTTTTGGGGTGAGTTCGGGGTATTCCTTTCCCTTGGACAAAACCCCGATCATCACTTCTTCCTTGGCTTGGCCGCTTTGGGGATAATCATATCGGCCATCTTTGGTCTACGAGCCGTTGCCCGTATATTCTTCGGTTCCTCAAGCGACGCGCTTTCCGAGCGTGCTAGCAAGAACCCGATTCGTGACCTTGAGCTTGGCGAGATTTTGCCGGCCGGCTTGATCCTCGCTGCCTTGCTTTTCATTGGGCTTTGGCCCCGGGGGATTTCCGACCGGATTGACAACGAGATCGGCCTTCGCTACGAACGCGTTGATTATGTTGGTCTTTCCCAATTCACACCTGCCTGCTGCTTGATCGAGCCAGGTGGTGTAGATTCCAACCAATCATCGTCGAACGAAGGGGATGAGCCGACTATCGAACCTTTGAGCCCAACTACCGATCACTGAGATGGAAGCCTTTGTAGATTTTTACAGCACCAATGAGTGGGGTCGGATCTGGCCCGAACTGGCCTTGGCTTTGGCTGCCATCACCCTCCTCGGGATTGATCTGTTCGGGAAAGAAAAATCTTCAGGCAGAACCGGTTTGCTCGCCATTGTCTTTCAAGCGGCTCTGCTTGTCATTCATTTGCTTGATTACCTTTTCTGGCATCACACGCAGAGCCTCAACTTCTTTTCCGATATGCTCAGCCAGGGGTTGCAATCGGACGTCATGAGAAGTTTCTTCCTGCTTTCATCCTTGCTTGTCTCTATCCTCGCTCATCACTACCTTCGTCAAAAACGCTTGGGTTCAGGGGAATTTCACCACCTGACGATGCTCGCCACGGCGGGACTCATGCTTCTTTGCCAAAGCAACCACTTCCTTATGTTGTTCGTGGCTTTGGAAACGGTTGCCATCTGCTTTTATACTCTTGTTGCTTACAACCGTCATTCGTCGAAATCTTTGGAAGCCGGAATCAAGTATCTTGTGTTTGGTGCCTTGAGCTCGTCTCTCCTTCTCCTTGGAATCGTTCTTCTCTACGGAGTCGGAGCCAACCCCGAGGCGTGGGGGGCAAGTTATCCCGGTTACGAGAGCATGGATCCTTTGTCCTTTCAATACCTGGGCAATTTGATGGAGGAAAATCCGGACAATCTTTTGCTTCGGGCGGGAGTCGTTCTGATTGTCGCGGGCATTGCGTTCAAGGTGGGGGCGGCCCCTTTTCAAATTTGGGTCCCCGACGTTTATCACGGTTCTCCCATGCCCATTACCGTCTTTTTGGCGGTTTCCTCGAAGGCGGCCGGCTTTTTTGTCTTGTTGAACTTGGTGAACGGACCATTCGAAGGGATGGCGGAGTTTCTCCTTCCGTTACTTGGTTTCGTGGCCACCTTCACCATCTTTTTCGGCAACCTTGCGGCTTGCGCCCAGCGTAACCTCAAGCGCATGCTCGGCTTGTCGGGGGTTGCCCATGCCGGTTACCTGCTGGTGGCCGTCATGGCTTCCATGTCGGATGCTTTCGGGGGGAATGACAATGATGCCGTTTGGGTCCTGTTCTTTTACCTGTTCGTTTATCTTCTGGCTTCCTTTTGCGTATTCGGAGTTATGGGCTTGGCCGATTTGCCCGACGAGACGGAGCATGAATTCGGTCACTACGAGAACTTGGTCAAAAAGCATCCCTGGATGGGGTTTGTCCTTGTCTCGGGAATCGCTTCCTTGGCCGGAATTCCTCCCTTTGCCGGTTTCATCGCCAAGCTTTTGCTCATAACCGTAGCCTTCGAGGCCAAGCTATACCTTTCTCTCACCGCCATGGTCATTGGCGTGGTGATATCGATCTATTATTATTTCGGTTGGATAAGAGAAATCGTATTCAAACCCAGGCCTTCCTTTGACGATGACGAACCTTCGCACGATCCTTGGACCAAGTTGTCGGACATCGGTTTGTTGAAGCTAGTCCTCATCGTTCTCGCCGTTGTCTCCATTGTCTTTGGGCTTTGGCAAGGCCCTTTCGGGAACGCTTTCTGATTGGCTCGGGGAATCTGCCTGTATCGGAATAATCTTGTCCTCGGCATTTGATTCCTTCATTTCTGATTTGCTTGTGCCCGGGTGGCGGAATTGGTAGACGCGCCAGATTTAGGATCTGGTGTCGAAAGGCGTGGGGGTTCGAGTCCCCCCCCGGGCACCATCTTTGTATTGCCCAGTGTGTTTGGTATCGGAAAATGCTAGTGGGAAACACTTGGTCAAGGGTCGTCCGCAAGGAGCGCATTTCCTTCCCTCAGTCGAAGGAAATGCGAAATATACCGTGAAATTATAGGGGAAATCCGTTCTTGCTTTCACTTGATCGGTTTACATGATTATTTTAATGAAATCTACTTGTCTTTCCGTCTGCAGACAAGGTTGGTTAGGCGTCCCCTTGTTTTTGCTTGGGGTTGTTTCACTTGCCTTCAGTCAATTTGGTCAGGAACCCCAGGAAGAAGCGATGACAGCGGAGGAACTGTCCCAGTTCGTTGCCGATGGAATCAATCGTTTGAAGCTTCGCGTTAACGGGTTGCAGAACGAACAATCCGGAACTTTCCTTGCCCAACGCAAGCAAGAGATTGGCGGAAATCTTTCCCAAGTTTCTGCCGTGAGGGGCAATTCCGATCCTACGGTGGTCAGGTTGCAGGCAAACCTGCAGGCTGTGGAGGAGGCGTGGAAGTCACGTTCTCGTGAAACGGTCAAAGGTTTGTCGTCGGTCGAAGGACGGTTGTTGGAAACAACCAAGATATTTGATGATTTGGATGAGAATTTTGCCGGGCGCATGGATGAAGCCAAGCCCGCTCTTGGGGTTCTGCGGGAAAATTTGTCCAGAACAACGAACGAATTGGATGCCTTGGTCAAGTTGTCTCAAAATGCTCAAAGTGATGCCTTGTCCGGTTTGAACACCCTTTTGAGCGAGAGTAACGAATTGGTTCGGTTGGCCGTTCCGGCAGCGCCCGTGAGTCCGCGGTCAACCATAATAGCCCGTCAACCCGAACCTCGAATCAACCGTTTTGCCCCGTCGATCAGATCATCCGTTGGGCAAGTCGGAGTCGATCCGGTTGTGGGTGGATTGGACGAGGAATCCCAAGAGGTGATCAGGCGGCTCAAAAACGAGTTGGCTGCATCCAAATCCGTACAGACCGAGTTGTCTGCCGATACGGCTGGGTTGCAGGGCGATTTGCGCAAGGCTTACCGTGAAATCGTGTCATTGCAGGCCAATCTCAATGAGTCCCAAATGATGGTGGACGAGTTGGATAAGTCGAGGCAGTCTTTGTGGAAGACAGAAGACGGTAGTCCGCCCACTGCTCAAACAGTAAGCAGACAGATCAACCGATTGGATCAGGATCTCCAGAAGGCGCGTGAAGATTTGCGCCTTTCCCGGCAAACCCTTTTGCTCGAGCAGCAACGCTCCAATGCAATGATCAGCTCGGTTACCAACGAGTTGGACAGAACCCGTCAGGAATTGGATTCGACTCGAACGGCCGCCGCCGCTTCGGGCGATGACTCCGGACGACTTTTTGCAATGGAACGGGAACTTAACCAAGCCCGCAGGGCTTTGCAAATGGCACAGTCCGCACCCAAGGACAAAACCGAGGAGAGCTACCTGTCTCTTCAGGATGAGCTAAGGAAAGCTCTTGGCGAAATTACCCGTATGCAACTGGAACTATCCGAAAAGGATGTTTTGGAAGAACAATTGGGCAGATTGCGCAATTCCATCGATGCCTCAGGCGATCTTTCGAGCGGAACTGCAAGGGCGGAATACGTGAACAAGCTTCTCGTCGACTTGAACGCCGCGAAACGGGAGGTCGTTCGGGCAAGAGCTGAAAATCGCGAGGAACGCACTAGCTTGATCGAGCAAGTCGCTGGTCTTGAGGACGAATTGCAAGCCACCAAGCTTGACTTGGAGAAAACCCGCAGAGATTTTCTCAGGACCCGTGAAGGAATCGCCAAGAGAGAATTCGAGGATGCCCTAACCATTCAGAGGCTCGAAGAGGAAGCCGAACTTGCACAGGCTGCATTGAGGGACGCATCACTAGGAAAGTTGCCAGCCATTCCATTTGTCAATGAGATGGAGGAAAACTTGGCTAGTTCGGAAGCCCGCATCAATACGTTGGCCGAGCGGTTCGAGTCCGAACAAGCCAAAGCAACCGAGGTAATTGATGGTTTGCGGGTTGAGTTGGACGCCGCGATCCTGAGGCAAAAGAGGGCATTGGGCCAGTTGGCTCGCAGGGAAATCGATCTGCAGGGCAAGGAGCGCGAACTTCAGCAAATCGAACAGGAAAAAAGAAAGCTCAAGGAAGAGCTTGAGGTGGTCAAGGTCATATCGAGCCAACTTCAGGATCTGAATGACGTTTTGGAAAAGACCAAGACTACCCAAAACTCCCAAAGCGGCAGTTTGGATGAGATCGTCAAGTCTTTGCGCGAAGAGCTTAACCAGACCAAAGTGGAACTGGTTTTCTCCTTGGAGGACAGAGACAAGATACAAAGACAATCTTCCGGTCAAATCAAGGCTTTGGAAAGTCAACTTGAAGATACCAGAAAAGAATTGCTCCTCAAAGAGGAAGAGCTTGCCGACTTGGCCGGCGGATCAGAGGAACTGATGCTTGATCTCAAGAGCGAATTGGATGCCACGCGCCAACAAATATCGCGCATGAAACGGGCGGGAATGGGGGATTCGGTTGAGACCGAAAAAGCTATTTCCCAGTTGCAGGAAGCATTGGGTACCATCCGGGTATTGCAGGAAAGCTTGGACGAATCGGAGAAAGTCTATTTGGAAGTGGATTCCCTCAAGGTCGATCTTGCGGACGCGATGGAGAGTCAAATGGCGGAGATTAAAAGGTTTGATGACGAAAAAAAGCAATTGCGCCAAAAAACAAAGAACTTGGAGTCAGAAATTGCCATGTTACGGGATCAGCGTCAGGGAACCGGAGTAGGTTTTCAACAACTCAATGCCGAATTAAGAGAGCAGCTAGAAACCTCTCGGTCCCAAATAGCCGAGCTTGAAAAAAGGGCGGCCAAGTCCGAGGACGCGGGAATTGTCTCGCTGGTTGAAATTGAGGAAGAACTTGCCCAGGCGAAAAACAGAAATCAAGAGCTGCAGGTAGCCCTTTCCGATGGACTTGCAGGCAAGGCCAAGACGATCGAGTTGTTGGAAAAGGATTTGACTCAGGCCCTTGGCCGACTGGATGAGATGGATGGCAAACAAGGAACCAAATCTGCCAAAGTGAAAGATCTCGAAGCCCAATTGGCTGAGTTAAGCGAAGTTGAAAACAAAGATGATTCCCGTGTCAAAGACTTGGAGCGTGAACTTGCCATGACCAAGATTGAATTGGACGAATCAAAGCAAAGAAACTCCGTCCTTGGGGAGAACTCGGAATCAGTAAAGTCCCTGAGGGTTCAACTTGAGGAGGCTTTGGCCAAGCTGGAGTCCATCCGAAAAGGTTCTCCTCAAAATGATAATGCGGTAGTAACCAAATTGGAAAAGGACTTGTCCGATGCCCAGCAGTCCGTTACGACTTTACAAGTTTCTTTGGATGCCGAGGAAGGAAAGAGGCTGAAGTTGCAGGACCAATTGAATGGTGCCATGGCAAAACTGGAGTCCATGGGAATTCCCGATCCGGAATCAGGCGGAAGAGAGGTGATGGATTTCATTAAGCTCGAGGAGGAGCTGACCACGGCTCAAAATACCATTGCGGATCTGCAGGCAAAGACGGAAGCAGAAAGGACGGGAAGGGCCGAGCTTGAAAACCAACTTGATTTGGCAATGGGCAAATTGGCGTCTTTCGAGGGAAATTACTCCACTTCGCCAGAGAACGAGGAAGTCGAGCAGTTGATGAAGTTGCTCGCTGAAAAAGACGGCAAACAAAAAGATCTCGAGAAACAACTTAATGCAGCCATTGAGTCACTTAATGAAATGGAAGCGGAACTTGAACTTGCCAAGGCATTGGCTGGGGGGGTGGATGACTTGAAAAGGAAGCTTGATGAGGCTCAAGGTTCTTTGGTTCCGCCGCCAGCTCCGTTGCCAAACGACGAGCGTTTGGTTCTGCAAGGCGAGATAGATTTCCTGAAAGGCGAAATAGGCCAACTCAAGAACCAACTTGATGACAACAATGAATCCATTGCCGATCCTGCCGAAAGCCAAAGACTTGCGTCCCTCCAGGAGCAACTTCAGGATGCCGTGGCGGAAAGCGTCGAGATGCAAACCGAACTTGAGGAGACAAAGAGAAGACTTGCCGTGATCGAGACCGAAGACGCAGCCTCCTCCGGACAGCAGAGCCCCGAATTGCAAAAGGTCATTTCCGATGCCAAGAATGCCGAAGAACAGGGCCAGCTTCGAATTGCCGAGCTCACTCAGGCTCTTCGTGAATCGGAGGGATTGCGAAAGGAGATGGAGGGTCTTCTGCCACAAATTCAAGTTGCCCCCGAACCTCAAGCGGCTCCGGCTCCGAATATTGCCGCCGATCCTAGGTTCATAGAAATTCAGAAGGAAATGCTTCTCCTCCAACAGGATCTTTTGGCTGCCCGTGGGATGAAGGATCCCGAAGCGGGAACTTTGCACGCAGAGCTTGCTTCGACTCAAGCCGACAATGCCAAGCTTAATGAGGAATTCAAGAATGCGATGGAAGATTTTGGCAGAATCAAGGAACAACTCGCCATCTTGGAGGATGAAAACCAAAGACTGCAAAGCGAGGGGCTCAGTGAAGCCCGAACGAAAGCCGAGCAAGATCTTGTTGCTTTGCAAACCAAAATCGGAGGTCTCTCCTCCGAAAATTCCAATTTGAGGGTGCAAGTGGGAGAACGGGAGAATCGGATATCGGGTTTGCGGGACGAACTTGCCCGGGCTCAGGTCAAAATTCCCGGTGTCATGCCAGACAACGCAGCCTTGCGTGCACAAATCATAAGACTGGAGGGAATGGCTCAGTCTTCCCAAGACGGAGAGGGTAGGGCAAAAATGAACTACCAAAGGTCGCAAGCTGATTTACAGGCGGCCAACCAACGAATAACTTCACTTGAGGCAAGCCTTAGACAAGCGGAATCCATGGCTCGGAATCTTCCCTCTAGAATGCCTAGCTTGCTCACCCCTCCAGTTTCGGTTCCCCCTTCGGTTCCAACTTTGAGCAATGCCCAAGTAGCGGAGCTCAGTAATTTGAGGGAGCAGAATCTACGCTTGCAGAATCAGTTGAAGGGAATGAACCTGAGCTCGCCTGTCCCTGGAAGAGAGCAGATTGACAGAAAGATCAGTGCATTGAACCAGCGAAACCTTACAGCCCAGATTCAACTTGATCAAGAGAGGGCTCGTGTCGAAGACCTTCGTAAACAACTTTCCGAGGCTCGGGATATCAAACAGGAAGTCGTTGAACGCGGACAATCCGCTAACCTTAAGGTTGGCTTGCTCAATGACGAGCTATCCGGAGCCAGGCAACGTATTTCTTCCCTTGAAAATGCATTGATTGCCGCAAGAGAGGCAATCCGGGTACTCAAGAGGTCAAATGACGGATCTGCCATAAAGGTTTCCGTACCTGTGTCGTCCAGGCCAGTCACCGCACCGATCAGCAGAAGAAACACTTTTTCACCTTCCCCTACGATGCCCCGCACGACCTATCCTGTTGTTGCCCCGGTCCGTTCGCAACGCACTCCTTTTAGAGGGGGTAGTCCTTTGGGAGGGATTGTCCCACGTGACTCCCAAACGACCCCTTTTGTCCAGACTGTTCCCAAGGGAGACGCAACACTTCGTTTGCGTGCCGAAGTCCAGTTTCTCAATAATAAGAATCGGCCCGCTGGTTTCACCGAATTCTTTGTGCTCCAAGAAGACTTGGATTCGGTTCTTAAGTCATCCCGTATTCGCATACCCGGTGGTCAGGGGATTGATTCCTTTTCCGAACTTTGGGCTCGTTCGGTTCAACGGGGGTATCGTTATCCTGGAGTTGCCGCGGCTATCCGCAATGCCTTGGCCACTTCCAGTATTGCCCGTATCAAGACGAATTCCGTCGGACAGGCAAACTTGACCAAGCTCAAGGCAGGCAAATATTTTGTCGTCGGGGCATCGACTTTGGGTCAAGTCGGGGTAATTTGGTCCAAGCCGTTTTCCCTGTCGCCTGGTTCCAATGACCTTACCCTTGACTTAAGGGATGCCACTTGGGCGGAATAAATCGCTTTTTGAAGTGTCTTGCGAGCCTGAGGCATTGAGGGCATCTGATAGAGTCAAGATCTCCAACTCAGGTGGACTTTGGCAAATCATTGGATTGGCCAGTTCGTAATCCAGTTTACCCTCCTCGCACTTAAGGGTGCCTCTTGGTCTGAATAATCAGTTTTTGAATTGCGTTACGATCCTGAGGTATCTGGTTGACTCAAGGTCTCCTGCCCGAACGGCTTTGTCAAACCATTGAGTGGCCATTTCATAATCCAGCTCAACCCCTTGGCCCATAAAATAAAGGATGCCAAGGTAACGCATTGCT
>Ga0315321_10000322_pt1 | contig 34550 bp, 35 predicted proteins | sample M180m21515metaG_FD_203464 | JGI IMG/M metagenome (GOLD analysis project Ga0315321, IMG submission 203464) | Ammonia-oxidizing marine archaeal communities from Monterey Bay, California, United States - M1 80m 21515 | ecosystem: Environmental > Aquatic > Marine > Intertidal zone | place: USA... | reverse complement strand
CCATGACAACTACAGGATCCTCTTTAGCCAGGCTTCTTTCTTTTGTCAGCTCGAAACTCAGCGCAATCTCCACTTTTCCTAACAACTCCCGAAGCTCCTTTGGGACATGTTCAACACCCTGGTCCGCCAACACGTATAAATAATAGTTTTCTTTGTTGACGCTTTTGTAGACATCACAGGCAATCTTCATGAACCGGGTTCCGACAGTTCGGCAAGCAAAGCCTCGCCTATAACAGACTCTCTCCATCCACCTAGTTCAACCGGCAGATGATAATTGCCCTGCGCATCTTCCGATCGAATAAGCTTTTCAAGGTGCCTGCGTTTTGTTAACAGCTCCGGGGCAACAGAGAGAGTCAATGCGCGTTCTTCAACCACCTGCTTCAACCGTTTGAGTTTCTTATTGTTAATTGGCGCATCGGTTCGAACAAAAATTTCCGGACAATCCGCCTCGGACACCAGTTTCGCTTCAGCTTGAATAACCCGGATCTGGTCACCGTATTTTCTAACCTGCCGCGACGTCATCCCTGCCCCGCTCTGAAATCCCTGCATGCTGGTGATTTCTTCCTTGACGATTAATACGAGTGACTTCTGGTCCACCACCCGATTCCTGGGAACGTCTTCTTTTCGCGCAGTGATTTCACGCCACGAGCACAGATCCTTCAACAGGTTCAACTGCATTCGATTCAACTGCCACAAGCCTTTAATTTTTTTATAATGGTCTTCCGGCGCTGCAGTCGTCGGAATACCCTGCCCCAGCCCCAACGACTCTGCTTCGACCCAGCCAAGTTTCGGCCCACCTTGCAGCGCTTCAAGCTGGACCTTGTATACCTCAAGCAAATGAATGACGTCGAGAGCAGCATAATCAAGCTGACTGGTGGTCAGCGGCCTTGCCAGCCAGTCTGACCGGGTCTGGTCTTTCGACAGGCTGATGCCCAGGTAATGTTCCACCAATGCCTGATATCCAACCGAAAAACCGAGGCCCAAAGCCGCACTCGCGATTTGCGTGTCATAGACCGGCGAGGGGACCAGACCCAAAGCACACTGGAACACTTCCATATCTTCCGAACAGGCGTGCAGCACCTTGAGCAGCGAACGCTCCTCCATAACAGCTTTGAGCGGCTCTATACTCGAAACACTCAACGGATCAATCAGGAAACAGTCCGCACCCGTGTAAATCTGGATTAGCCCGACTATTGGGTAATAAGTGTTGAATCTGGCAAACTCCGTGTCGAGTGCGATGACAGAAACTTCGAGACACGCTTCCACAACTTCCTGAAGCTGTTCATCTGTGTCTATATAACGATACTCTGGTGCCACTTCCTGGTTCCTTTTTTAGATACTTTTCCTGCCTTCAAAAGCGTGAGACAGCGTGCCTCCATCGACGTACTCAAGTTCACCGCCAAGCGGGATACCCTGAGCAAGGCGACTGATCGTCACATTCAGCGGTTTTAATGCTTCAGCGATGTAATGGGCAGTAGCCTCCCCTTCAACGGTGGATGACACTGCCAGGATGATTTCCTGGATACCTGACTCACACCGCCGAATAAGGTGATCAATACCTATTTCATCAGGCCCCCGACCATCTATTGGTGAGAGAGTCCCCATCAGCACAAAGTACTGGCCGCGGTAACTAAGGGATTGCTCTATGGCGATCACATCCGACGGCGCTTCGACAACGCATATTGTGGTGGATCCCCTCGTTCCATCACTGCAAATCTCACACAACTCGACTTCGGTCAGGTTTCGGCATGATTTACAGCGGCCAATCTTCTCTATCGCTTCACTGAGAATCCGTGCGAGATGGCGACCACCTTCCCGATCCCGCTCTAACAGGTGCAGTAACATGCGCTGCGCGCTTTTTGGCCCTACTCCCGGTAAACACCGAAATGCCTCAATGACCTGTTGGATTAATGTCTGTTCTTTCATTTTAAGAAAATGGCAACTTGAACCCGGGCGGCAAAGGAATACCGGCGGTCAATTCAGACATTTTGTCTTGCTGGTTTTTCTCTGCTCGACGAACGGCATCATTCATAGCCGCGGCAATCAGATCTTCCAGGACATCCTTAGCCTCACCCAGCAGGCTATTATCGATATTAACCTTCCGTACATCGTGCCTTCCGGTCATCGTAATCGTTACCAGACCAGCGCCTGATTCACCAGTCACCTCCGTCTTGGCGACTTCTTCTTGCAGTTTCCGGACTCGTTCCTGCATTTGCTGGGCCTGTTTCATCAAGTCACCCATGCCCTCACCTAACGCCATCGTTGTTACTCCTAGACCTTAATATACGGGTCTTTACAAATAGATCTTAGTAAATAGATTTTGGAAAATCGTTCCTGGTTAATATTAGTTGCCGAGTGGCGTAATACTCTTGGGATCCAGCTTGCCGTTGAAACTTTCTATCAACTGCTGGACGTGCTGGTCCCCCTGAATGTCAGCAACTGCCTGGGCGAGACTTTGCTGTTTCTCACGCTCAGCACCCTGGGCAGGCGTTTCCACGCTGGGTGCACCGACCTCGATCGATACATTTATTTCCTGCCCATACAATCGGCCCAGGGCCTCTGCTATGCGACTCTCATAGGTTTTATTCCAGAGGCTGGCATGATTTTCACTCAGCTTTAAAACACATCGGTGATCATTTGCGCTGTATAGCTCGCAATTCGCAGCCAGAGAGGCAGCGACCCCCGAGAGAGAGAGCGCTTCAAGTATTTTGGTCCAATTCGCAGGGGAAAACTCCGGAACGGGCTCTTTATTTTGCTGAGGCTCTTTGTTCCGCTGAGGCTCTTTGTTCCGCTGAGGCTCTTGATTCCGCTGAGGCTCTTTGTTCCGCTGAGGCTCTTGATCTCGCTGAGGCTCTTTATTCCGCTGAGGCTCCGGGGATGCGACAAAAAGCTCAGGTTCAGGCTTGCTGACCTGCCCAGGCGTCGATTCTACGCGATGCTTCTCTGATTGATGCTTTTCGACAGGGCCGTTTTTTACGATCTCGCTAATGACTTTTAGTGGTGGCGGAGAATGCCTGGTTACTGCTTGAGGATGCGCCGGTGACTTCGCCAGCGAAGTAGCTGAAGCTGATGCAGCTATAGATGCAGAGGGCACCGGCACTGCTGCATTCGCTAAAGCATTGTCACCATTCATCGCAGAGACCAGCCCTGCGACAGGTGATGGGCTGGAAGCGGTTGCTTTGCTTGCAGCATCGCTCCCTGGTCCTGGTCCTGCTCCTGCTCCTGGTCCTGCTCCCGGGCTTGAATCTGGCCCCTTTCCCGATTCAGGATCCGAACCTTCAGGGGTGAAGGACATCATTCGCAGAAGCACCATTTCGAATCCGATCCGTGGCATGGGCGCAAGAGGCATATCCCGTTGCCCGATCAGGCCTATCTGGTATAGCAATTGAACCTGGTGCGCAGACACCTGCTGCGCTGCTGCCAAGACCTGTTCTCGATCCCCCTGGGCGTTGTCTACAGCGCCCGGAACAGCATGTGCAATGGCAACCCTGTGAAGCACAGCCAGAATATTATCCAACAGCGCTGCATAATCTGGCGCAAACTCAGACAGAGCGGCAATTTTTTCGAGCAACCTCGCGCCATCTTCCGCTATCACCGCGTCAATCAGGTCATAAACTTCCTGATGATCAATCGACCCGAGCATGGATTTTACAGAACTATCCCTAACTTCGTTGCCCCCAAACGAGATCGCCTGGTCAGCCAGGCTCAACGCATCCCTCATGCTGCCATCAGCCGCATGACCTAGCTGCCACAACGCAGCCTCGTCATAGTCAATAGATTCCTTGTCAAGAACGACCCCCAGGTGATGGACAATCTGTTCCGGCGAAAGATTCTTCAGGTTGAATTGCAAACAACGTGAGAGCACCGTCACAGGAAGCTTCTTGGGGTCGGTCGTCGCAAACAGAAACTTGACATGTTCCGGCGGTTCTTCGAGGGTTTTAAGCATCGCGTTAAAACTGTGACGCGACAGCATATGGACTTCGTCGATCAGGTATATCTTGAATCTGCTCACAGTAGGCATGTACTGAACGTTATCGAGCAGTTCGCGCATATCATCGACACCTGTCCGTGACGCTGCATCCACCTCGATCAGGTCTACACTGCGTCCCTCTGATATTTCGAGACAGGTATTACATTCCCCGCAAGGTACCGACGTCGAACCGGATTCGCAATTAAGACATCGAGCCAGGATTCTGGCGATGGTAGTTTTACCGACGCCCCGGGTACCGGTAAACAGATAAGCGTGATGTAACCGTTGATTATCTAGCGCGTTGACCAGAGCCTGAAGGACATGCCCTTGTCCTTCAAGATCCTGAAATGATGCGGGGCGATACTTCCTGGCGAGAACCTGATAACTCATAACGCGATTGTACGGGGTATAGTATGCACATTGAAGTAGGAACCTACCAAATGCCATCAACATTGTGTATCGGACACCGGGGCGCGGGGGGACTATTGCCTGAAAACACCCTGCCCTCGTTTGAACAGGCCATTAATATCGGCTGCGAATGGGTGGAGCTGGATGTCTATCATGTGGACGGTGAACTCCTTGTCATTCACGATAAATCAGTCGACCGGACCACTAATGGCGAGGGTCTGGTCTCCGAACTCAGTTTCGATGAAATAAGGGCACTGGACGCAGGAGGTGGGCACTCGGTCCCAACATTGCAGGAGGTAATCAATCTTGTTGACAGACGTTGCAGGATCAATATCGAACTGAAAGGACCTGATACCGGCAATCCTGTCAGCGATCTTCTCAGCAGGTATTGCCGCACCGAATGGACCCCTCGTGACTTCCTGCTCTCTTCTTTCGATCACAAGGAACTTGAATTGGCAGACCCTGCCTATCCTCGTGGCGTATTGTTCGCGAAGCTCTTACCCGACATGTGGGACAGGGCCGAGCGGTTAGGCGCCTGGTCAGTTAACTTCAATAAAGGAGAGGTCAGCCGATCACTGGTCGAAGATGCCCACTCACGCGGTTACAAGGTGCTGGCTTACACGGTTAATTCAAATACTGACATTCTCAGAATGATCGACTACGGGGTCGACGGGATTTTCAGTGATTATCCCGACCGTGTCATTGAGCTGAGGGCAGGACCCGGGAAATGACAGTGAAGCTCGCGCCCGCTTCTTCGGATCAAAGGTGTTGGATCAGGTCCGAGCTTCAGTCTTACCTGGCTGAACTCTCCCAGTTCGCGTCCATCGAGAAAAATGCTGAAGGGCAATACGATTACCCCTATCTTGATTTTTACTGGCGAGAGCGGGACCGCCACTCTTTTATTATCTACCTGGACAACGACGCTGTTGGTTTTCTGCTCGTGCGCGAAGATCTGGACCCGGCTGACGGAACTTCCCTGACGGAAATCGCAGAGCTCTATATTCAACCGGCATTTCGACAGCGTTCAGTTGCAAGCAGCGCCATAAAAGAAGTGTTAGGTTATTTCCCAGGAAACTGGCGAGCCGCAGTGCTTCCCACTAACGATGTCGCGTACGCTTTCTGGAGACGACTAATTTCGGCACTGGATCCCGGGTTTAAGGAGGTACTTCCGTCATCCCCTAACAACCAGCAGATTATTTTTTCTTTCAGCGCCTGACCCTAGCTCGATCGGAGCTCGTCGATCTCACGACCCAGATCGTACTTCTGACTGGTGACAATTTTTTCCAGCACCTCGACCCTGTGTCGCGCATCCAGCAAATCGCTCTCCAGATCATGAACCTGTTCTTCAAGGCCTTCAATTCTGGGCTTGAACTTACTACCAGATCCTGAAGCCTTAATAATTTCCAGAACCGTATTTCCTACAATGGCTACCACTGCGATCACAGCAATCGCCACCCAAAATGTTGTACCTGGCATGATCTCCTCCTTCGGTTATCGCTTAGACTGCCGGCGCCGGCGGTTCAATGCACCACGCCCCCTAATTGTTTGAGTAATACAAGGAAAGCCACCATAGGTCACTTCGCCTTCACCGTTGATGAGGACATTAAGCTCGTCGGTTGCCAGCACCGATACCTTGCCTGGCCCATTTAGACTGACATGCGCAAAGTCGCTCATCAATCGGTCCGTCACGATATTCCCGGGTCCGTTGACGACAATCGATTGCTTTTCTACGTCGCCCTCAGCCCAAATCCGCCCTGGCCCATGGACAATGGCCTTGAAGTTGTCGGCGGTGAGATGCTCTAGACTCACATTTCCCCTGCCACTAATTTCCACCCGCAGTGCGTCGCTATCGAGATCTGGCACCAAAACGGAACCTTGACCCGTGACGACGATTTCCAACAGCTCTTTCATACTGAGATAAAAGCTAATGTGCTCTTTAAACACACGAATCGGTGCGACTTCAGGGCTTTTATATCCAACAGTGAGAACGCCGTCTTCGACGTCGGAAATAATGTGCTTCATGACGTACGCGGGCGCATCAACTGTCAGAGACTCTTCATTGGTTTGTGTGATCTTTAGCGCACCGGTGCCCATGAACCGAACCTGGTCGAACCGCGAAACACCCCTATACTCAATCGGCACGCTCTAGTCCTCACCGGAGATTTTGCGAAATTCACGCTGCAATTCAAATCGCGAGGACGTTACATGACCTTCCATCTGCCTCAGCCTCTGCTCAATATTGGAAAACTTGTCCTTCGCCGTTTTCATAGCCTGGACGTTGCTCATTACAGGCTCCTTCTCTGACAAATCGTTCGCCACGTGATCTTCGCGCGACTCAGCTCGGTTTCGTTTATCCCAGTCTTTGGGATCATATTCCGAACTCCGATCGTCTCTGCCCTCTTTGAAACGATCGGTTACCCGCCTGTAGTAAGGCTTGTCTTCCATCAAAAAATAAGCAATGAAGTAGCTTGGAAACATCACTGAAGGTATGAAGATCAATCCAAGCACGGCATACAACCTGATCTCCCACGCTGGTCGGCCCACATAGTCTGCTACGCCGGCACATACGCCGCAGATCTTCTTTCTTTGACGGTCTCGATATAGGTGGGCGCTTTTCCGCCTACGTGCCCTGGAACGACTTCTGGGCCAAGAATCATAAACCCATGTAAACCCCTGGCTATTCCTTTGTGCACGTGCCTTTCGCCGTGCTTTCCTGGCTCCACCCCGCGTTCTTCTGCGCGGCCGTTCGACCTCTTCAACGAGATCCTCAAAATCTGAATCGACACCAAGGGACTCCTCATACTGGCTCAGTTCTTCGGCTGCTCTGCCTGCCTGATCTGCACTCTGCCGCGCATTTTCAGCCTGTTTCCTTGCCTTCTCTGCTTCAGACGCCACCCGCTTTATTTCACGTTCTTCATCCCGCGAATCAAACATGCCCCTCGTCTGGTCATCAATCCACAGTTCCGCTTTCTGAGTGACTTCATCAACCAGGTCCGCAATAGATTTATCCAGCTCCGTGTCACGACCCGGACGACGATTGGCTCTCTGTGCCAGTCGCTCTGCACGCTCAGCTGCTCGCTCGGCCTGCCTCTCCTTGCGTCTCGCTCGCTCTTCGGCCCGCTCAGCCAATCTTTTGGCCCTTCTGGCAACCCGTTCTGCATCTCGTTTGTCTTTACTCAACTTATCGCCCTCTACCTCTGACCAAATTGCTCAAACAATCACTCACCGAATCGCACACCTCAAGCTTCCTGCTTTTCCCTCCATTCCGGGCTTTCAACATCCAGGATGGATTCCAGCGTTTCAATCCTTGCAGCCATCTTGTTGGCGACCTCTATCATCTCATCCAGTTCAGCTCGCTCACTGGATGATAGCCCGTTAACCACATTAGCCTTGGATTTGTAGTGGACAATAATCCAGATCGGCGCCACCACTACCAGGAAGACAACTACCGGTACAAAAAATGCCACGACAATACCATCCATTGTTTACTCCGATTCAGATTCAGCTTGAGCGCCAGGTTCAGCCATTTTAGCCTTTAACCGGGCTAACGCCTCGTCGATTCTCTCATCATTTTCAAGCTCACCGATTTCATCAGACAATGTTTTCTGCCCCAGATCGTAAGCTTCAACCTCGCCTTCGAGATCGTCGATTTTTCGTTCGTATCTATCGAATCGACTCATCGCCTCATCAATATCGACATCATGCAACTGCCGTTTCACGCCCATTCTGCTCTCAGCCGTGCGGCTCCTGACGATCAGCCCCTTCTGGCGAGTTTTAGCATCTCCCAGTTTTTGCTGTAACAAGCCTATGTCTCCAGACAATTTATCAAGGTTGATATCTATCACCTCAAGATCAGCCTCCAGAGCCATCGTCGCCTCTTCTGCCAATGACTTTTCCTTGAGCGCCGCTCGAGCCAGGTCTTCCCTGCCTTTGCTCAGCGCAATCTCAGCTTTGCTCTCCCACTCCTCTGCTTCAAGATGCAGTCTTTCAATCCGCCGAGACAGTTCTTTCTTGTCCGCGATAAGTTTGGCCGACTGGGTCCGAACCTCTACCAGGGTTTCTTCCATTTCCTGGATGATCAGGCGAACCATCTTTTCAGGATCTTCTGCTTTATCCAGGATCGAATTGATATTCGAGTTGATAATATCGGTGAATCTCGAAAATATGCTCATCTGGTTTTACCTCTTGTTGAATTCTCTAGAATCTTGTTCTGGCATAACTAATCCAACATTCGTGCCAACTCCGAGGATTATTTCAACCCACTGTTTTTATTCACTTTTTTATCTACAGATCAGGTTCACGACTATTTGGCCGCACACAATGTAGTGAATCTAGCCAACAATTAGTGAAAATGTCACCGTATACGCCATAATTCAACCTTGAATTGAAACTTTGCGCCTATGAATACCAGACAACATTCTGAACGCCTGCTTGGTGAAGCACCCTCGTTTCTGGAGGTCCTGGACCATGTGTCCCAGGTAGCTCCGCTTGATAAGCCCATATTGATAGTCGGTGAACGCGGAACGGGCAAGGAACTCATCGCGGCTCGCCTGCACTATCTTTCAGGCCGCTGGGATCAGGAATACGTGAAAATGAACTGTGCAGCGATCAGTGAATCTTTACTGGAGACGGAGCTGTTTGGTCACGAGGCCGGCGCTTTCACCGGCGCAACTAAAATGCACCAGGGGAGATTCGAGCGAGCAGACAAGGGATCACTTTTCCTTGACGAACTGGCAACGACTTCTGCCCTGGTCCAGGAAAAACTGCTTCGAATAATCGAATACGGTGAGTATGAACGTGTCGGCGGTAGCAAAACGCTGAACGTTGATGTACGTCTGATAGCCGCCACCAATGAAGACCTTCCGAGCCTAGCGAATGCAGGAAAATTTCGCGAGGACTTACTCGACCGGCTCGCATTTGATGTCATCACTTTGCCACCACTAAGAGCGCGCGCTGAAGATATTATTCTTCTGGCTGAACAGTTTGCCGTCACCATGGCAAGTGATCTTGGTCTGGAATTCTTCCCCGGGTTTTCGGACAAGGCCATTGAAACACTACTTGCCCACCCATGGCCCGGTAACATTCGTGAGCTTAAAAACGTGGTAGAGCGAAGCGTTTACCGCGCCACAGACGATGGGGCTCCTGTAGATGTAATTACCCTGGATCCATTTGATTCTATTTTCCGACCCACCGGTTCAACAGATAACATCAACGCCGCCAGCTCAAAGTCGACCGCGTCGAAGGGACATAGCTTTCCGCTAGACTTTAAGCAGACAGTCCAAGATTACGAAATCGATCTTATTCAGAAAGCCCTTTCAGCCTCCCAGTTCAACCAGAAAAAAACGGCCGAAACACTAGGGGTCACTTACCACCAGCTGCGCGGATACATGAAAAAGTACGAACTATTTGAGAACGATTAGCCCGTGATACGTCTGCTGCTGTTCCTGCTGTTACTTGCGCCCTTCACCCTTCTTGCGGATGAAATGCTGTACCGTCTAATCAACCAGCGACTAGCATTGATGGAACAGGTTGCGGCTTACAAGTGGATCAATCAACAACCGATCGCAGTGCCGGAAAGGGAAGCCTTCGTTATCAGTAAAGCTGTAGAAGACGGTCTGCAATACGGCATCACCACCGACTCCAGCGGTGCATTTTTCAGGGCACAGATTGAGGCTGCAAAAGATATCCAGCAATGCTGGTTTGATCGCTGGACCACAGGGCAGGCACCTGAAACCGCAGAGGATCTTGCGGGTATCATCAGACCAAAGCTCATCCTCCTGGGAAGCGAAATCACCAGTCGACTGGCGAAAAAAACAGTCGATGGGGAGTTGTTGAACAAGTTGTTCCGTCAGGAGTTGTCTGTTGGCTGCCTGTCAGAAGGCGCGCAACGGAAGGTTTTTGACGCGCTTAAAAGTGTCACTACGTATCCCGACCGGCACACACAGGTTATAGAGAGCGGCCGATTACGCGTCGGAACGACGGGAGATTATGCGCCGTTCTCCTACTCCGGGGACGACCTGTCGTTCACAGGAGTCGATATCGACCTGGCGCGTAACCTTGCCGAGAGCCTTGATGTAGAACTTGTGTTAGTCAAAACCAGCTGGCCCACGTTGATGAATGACCTTGCTGCCGGCTTATTTGACATAGCAATGAGCGGCGTTTCTATCATCCCTGCCCGCCAGCAGCATGCCTACTTCTCAGCGCCTTACCATGTCGGCGGAAAATCACCGATCACATCATGTTCGCGTGTGCACGAATTCAGTTCTCTTGAAGCCATTGATCAACCCGGCGTGCGCGCGATCGTAAATCCCGGGGGCACAAATGAGCGCTTCATTGACGCCAACTTGACACGAACGAAGAAAATCCTTCACCAGGATAACCGAACCATTTTTGATGAGATCATCAAGGGTAATGCTGACCTTATGATTACCGACAGCATTGAGGTAAGACTTCAGACAAAACTGCACCCAGAGCTCTGTGCGTCAATGCCTGGCGAGACACTGACTTATCAGGAAAAAGGCTACATGATGCCAAAGGACACTGCCCTCAGACTCGAGGTCAACCAATGGCTTGAGGCGCTAAGTTCGCAGAACATTCTGGAACGCACATTTGAGCAGCATTTGAATTAATCCGGATCAACCAGCTTTGCTTCCCAATTCATCTTCGGCACAGGATCACCGTTAATGAATGCACTGATCATCGCGTTCACTTCGACGGGCGCATCCTGCTGGACCCAGTGCGAGATTCTGGGTAGGTATCTGATCGTGAAGTCCCGCACCCATTTATCGGTTCCGTACGTCGTTTCCTTGGTTAGCGCCATGTCATCTTCCCCCCAACACATAAGGGTTGGCGTTTCTATAATAGGAAAGCCCTGTTCCTTCTGGCGCTTGGCACCGCCACCGAAGAAAAGCTCTCGGTAATAATTAATCATGGCGGTCAGTCCGCCGGGTCGAGCGGCATTTTGCGAGTAAAGATCAATGACCTCTTGAGAATACATTTCGGGTCTTGTACTGGAAGCTCTGATCATCTCTCCCATCGCATTTCCACGTCGCCCCATGAGCCACTCGGGCAATCCTGGAATCTGGAAAAAAAAGATGTACCAGGATTTTTTCAATTGCTCCCATCGCGCCCCTTCAAGTCCGACACCGGGATGCGGCACATTACAGATCACCAGTTTTGACAGGGGCCTGATCTCACGAATGGCGAAATACCATGCAATCACGGCTCCCCAATCATGGGCCAATAAGATCGTTTCTTCACATTCCGCAGCATCAATCAATGCAGCCACGTCTGCCAGCAGGTTTTCGATCGCGTAATCTTGCTTGTCCGGGGGAATAGAGGAATTACCATAACCTCTCATATTCGGAGCCCATACCTTGTAGCCAAGCTCTGCGAGCAGCGGGAGCTGGTTTCGCCAGGATACTGAGTGTTCAGGAAAGCCATGCAGACAAATTGCCAGCTTGCTGCTGGACTGATCCCCGCACATATCAACCTCAAACCTGAGGCCATTGGCCGTTACAAATTCTGTACTGATGCGCTCGTCAATGGCACTGGTTGCGGACATAACACTCATTTAATTTCATCCCGTTTCGTTAGCTGACTCATGATTGACAGCAAGCCCCCTGCCTACCAGACTAACGGGCCCTGTCGAAATGCCATTATCTCATGACCCGGCCTAATCTGAAATTCGGTATTTTCCTCGCCCCTTTTCATAGTCTGAAGGAGGATCCAACCAGGGCCCTTGAACGTGACCTACAACTGGTTAGTTACCTGGACGATCTTGGATATGACTACGCCTGGATCGGCGAGCACCATTCTGGCGGCATGGAGATCATTGCTTCGCCGGAAGTATTCATTGCACAAGCCGCGACACAGACTAAACATATTCAATTTGGCGCAGGCGTTTCTTCACTGACTTTCCATCACCCACTGATCCTGGCTGATCGCATAATGCAGCTGGATCATATGACCCGAGGTAGGATCGCCTTCGGCATGGGCCCAGACGCACTCCCCTCGGATGCCCAGATGATGGGAACCGATACCCTGAAGCAAAGAGACATGGTGCTTCAGGCCATAGAGGTTTTGGTGCCTCTTTTGCGCGGCGAAACGGTTACCCGAAAGACGGACTGGTTCGAATTGGACGAGGCCCGGCTTCAACTGCAGAGCTACTCGAAACCCTCGGTGGAAATGGCCGTTGCATCGCAGACATCACCGAGTGGCGCAAGGGCTGCAGGTATACATGGTGTGGGGCTCCTGTCCATTGGGGCGACCACCCCCGGCGGGTTCAACGCACTGGCCTCCAACTGGGAAATCTATACACGCAAGGCAACCGAACATTCGCAGCCAGTCGACCGCAAGGCATGGTCACTGGTTGGACCGATGCACATTGCAGAAACCAAAGAGCAAGCGATGAGTAACGTTCGCTTCGGGCTTAACGAATGGATGACCTACTTTAAGGAGGTGGCGGCACTGCCGATCGCTCCCGAAGGTGAAGACCCGGCGGAAGCCCTTGTTGCGAGCGGATTGGCAGTGATCGGGACACCCGATGATGCGATTAACCAGATTGAGAGGCTAGAAACAGAGTCCGGGGGTTTTGGGACATTCCTGCACATGGCCCATAACTGGGCAGACTGGGCCGAAACGACGCGTAGCTATGAGTTGTTTGCGCGCTACGTCGCACCGGAATTCCAGAACAGAAACGACAATCGACGTGAAAGATAAGCGTGGGCTGCCGGGAACCACACGCAATATGTTTCAAAGGTGGGACAAGCCATCGGCAATGAAATAGCCGAAGACGAAGCAGAAAAAGCAGACAAACTGTTAAAGATCACTTGCACTGATCTTTAACTAATTTACCTCCAAAACTGATACTGTTGCGCCCATGAAAACTACCCCTCGCTCAAGTACTGAACATCCACGCCGTTTCATAGAAGTCGAAGGCAGTATTAACCTGCGAGACTTTGGCGGTTACAAAACCCGCCATGGACAAACCGTCAGGGAAGGCCTGCTTTTTCGTTGCGGCACGATGAACGATATACCTGATCATGCTTTCGATGCTTTTGCCGAGCTTGATATTGGCGTTATCTGCGATTTACGCAGCCATGAAGAAGCTGAGACTTCTCCTACCCCTGAAGGTGGTCCATTCGCCTGCCGGGTGCATATCCCAATCTGGCCCGGCAGTTCCACTCAATTTCAGGAAACCGCGAGCAAAGAACAACGGGCGCCATCGCCCGAGCAGTTCGCTGAATTTATGGCGAGTATCACCCGCGAAATCGCGCGTGACCATGTGCAAGATTATAAAAAACTCATGAGAGAGCTGGTGTCGACGGACAAGGGGTTTCTGCTGCACTGTTCAGCGGGCAAGGATCGAACCGGGTTCGGCGCTGCGATCATTCTGACCGCACTGGGTGTTGACCACGACACAGTGATGCACGACTACCTGGTCAGTAATGAATCCGCTGACCTTTTCGAACGAATGCGCACCCGAATGGTCGAAAACCTCAAAGACCAGGGGATGAGCGGCAGAATCGATGATGAAATCATCAAGGTCATGTCAGGTGTGCGCGCTGAATATCTTCTGGGTGCCTTTGAAGAAATTGACACCCACTATGGCGGCATGTCCGGTTATCTTGAAGAAGTTGGCATTAGTGCCGCCGATCAAAAACATCTGACGGAAAGACTGCTCGCCTGACCAACTAGAACCACCAGCTGGTGAAAACCTCTGTCATAGGAATCGCAGCAATTAAGGACCCGATGACTCAGGCGGCCGCGCACCGTTAAACCAGTAAATTTGACAAAATCAAAGTCATTTTTTTGCATTAAGCCTGCTAGTTTTTGTAGTGTAATACAGTTACCCTGATTCCATGTCGAAGGAAGAGTCTCCTCGCCCACTAAGGCGATCAACACTCATGCTATTTGCGCTGCCGGAGTATGCTGTCTACCTCGGTTCTATTCCCGTGGGTCTCTATATACCACTCGTCTATTCAAAGGATTTTGGTCTCTCTCTAACTGAAGTCGGCCTGATTCTGATGCTGGCCAGAATCTCTGACGTGGTTACCGATCCGCTAATCGGCTACCTCAGCGATAGGACACCTGGAAAGTTCGGCAGGCGTAAACCATGGATGGCGGCCGGCGCCTTGCTCATGATGATCTCCGCCTTCCAGCTGTTTAATCCAACCGTGCTCAATGAAATGCCCATTGACAGCATGCACCTGCTTATCTGGGCAATCTCGCTGTGGCTCGGCTGGACAATGATCAACATTCCTTACTATGCCTGGGGTGCAGAACTTTCTGATGACTACAATGAGCGAACCAAAATCACTGGCTGGCGCCAGGCATTTGGTTTCCTTGGCAATGTCAGCGTTCTCACGGTGCCGGTGGTAGCAGGTGAAATCACCGGCTACGGCAGCATGCCTAAAGAAGGTTTAACCATCATTGGTTCAATGGCACTCGTGGCCTTGCCGGTGCTGATTACCGTTACCCTCTGGAAGATTCCTGAAAGGGAAGCTTATCCCAGGCCAAAGTCACCGGTACTAAAGCACGCAAAAGCCATGCTCAATAATGGGTCATTCATGCTCTTGTTTTTCGGGTTTATGTTTATGTCCCTTGGAACAGGTTGGGGCTCAGCCCTTTTCATGTTGTTTGCAACTTACGTGGTGGCAGCGGAAGGGCAAACCCAAGCAATACTGCTTGGTTACTTTGGCGCGAATGTTCTGTCGCTACCCTTGTGGGTGATCGTGGCCGAAAGAATTGGCAAGAAGCCCACCTGGATCATTGGTGGGGTGTTGTTTGTAATAGTGACACCTTCGTTCTTATTGCTAGGCCCAGGAGACCTGACTGGATTTTTCATCTGCCTTGCATTGTACGGCGTCGCCGGCGGCAACTTTGGTGCACTCTCGATGTCAATGAAGGCCGATGTCATTGAAATTGCGTCACGGAAAACCAGTGAAAACATTGCCGGAGCCTACATCGCGATCTGGTCACTGGGATCAAAAATGGTGGGCGCGCTCGCATTGGGCATAGCACTACCCCTTCTTGGAATAATGGGATTCGACCCAAAGGGCGGTAATAGTCCGGAACAGGTACAAGCCCTGGCATGGATGTATGTGGTACCACCGTGGATTTTCTACGCTACTGCCGTTTGCTTTATTTGGCGTTATCCGATTTCAGCTGCTCGTCTCGAGAAAATCCGGGCGGCTTTTTTGCGCCGGGATGAAAGGCGAGAACAGGCAGCTATGCGATGCTGACCACCGCTTTTACAAGTACTTATGAACGATCCAAACGAACCAAACCAAACAAACCAAACAAACACTAATTAAGGAGAGCTAACTTGTCCCAGACTAATGTGCTTATTGTCAGTAAAGGTCATGCCTACAATCACGATGCCTTCCTCGCTATGTTTGCGGAAGACGCCGATATAGTCACAACACTTGTCGAACAACCTGCTGCGCAGGTCATGTTGAAACCGGAAAATGTCGCGCGTTTTGACGCTGTTCTGTTCTACGACATGTCTGGTATCGCCAATGCCGGACTAGTGCACGATGATTCCAACGACACCGGCCAGCCCACGGATGATTATAGACAATCTATCGAAGCTTTAGTCGCGAGCGGAAAAGGCATCGTGATGCTAAACCATGCTACCTGCAGCTGGCCAGACTGGCCGCTATGGCGCCAGATACACGGTTCCTCTTTTATGCTAACGGAAGGCGAGGTATTTGGCGACATGGTGCCAGGCTCTGGCTACGCAGGTGGCCACGGCCCACTGCCCAACCCAAGCTTCACACTAAGCCCTGTCAACGCCTCACATCCTGTAACCGCGGGACTTGAAGACGGCTTAACCCTCGCCGATGAGATCTACCTAAAATCGAACAATTTTGAAGCGAACGTCCTGCCGCTGATGCGCAGCGATTATGATTATGTTTCCAGCAACTTTACTGCTCCACCCATGGCGCCCGCCGAACAGCAAGAAGGTTGGTCACATCCTAAGGGCAGCAATCTTGTGGTTTGGGCTAACGCGGCAAAAAACAGTCCAGTGGTCGCTTCAGACATCGGAGACAGTCCCGGTGCTTTTGAAAACCCTGGCTTTCAGCGATTATTGAAGAACGCTTTGCAATGGGTAGCATCCAAGGAAGCAAGGCAGTGGGCTAAGCAAGGTAGCACCGGCTGATCGAATTATAAAACATCCAGACTGAGCTCATAAAAACTGAACCTGGAACGGCAATTAACGGGTGAAGCGCGAAAGGAAATGAGGAAGAAAAGCAAAAAAATCACTATCACGCTCGTACTTGTATTGGCGACGGGAGTTCTGGCCCGGGCAGATAACAGGCACAACGACCACCTTAACAAACCTGTTTGGACAACGTCGTGGGCAACAGCCAACAGGACTGTCAAAGCTTTCGATGCGCCACTCCCCAAAATTAATAACGCCACGTTACGGCAAGTCGTGAGAATTAGCCAAGGTGGTAGAATGATTCGAGTCTCATTCACGAACGAGCAGGGTCAAAGGCCGCTAAGCATCAACGAAGCATATGTCGCCAAACGAGACCGCGGCGCCGCCATCCTTGACGGATCAGGGAATCAACTGACCTTCTCTGGGGCAACAAGCGCTTCCATACCCCCCGGTAAACGCCTTACCTCAGACCCTGTCAATATGCCGGTTCTGGCTAATACCGAGCTCGTTATCAGCGCGTATTTACCTGTCGATATCACAGGCTCTGGATCGCCCGTGACTTACCATGTGCGTGCCCTGCAAACTAACTATATTGCCGCAGGGAACCAGGCAGCGGCAGCAGACCTTCCTCATTCTGAGACTACCACCGCGTGGTATTTTCTTGCCAATGTGGATGTCGCCAACGATTGCGTAACACCGGCGATAGCAACTCTTGGCGACTCAATTACCGATGGCGATCAACGGGCTGCCCCTAATGAGCCGATCGACTTAAATGTTCGCTACCCGGACCTGTTATCCGACGCCATCATCTCAGGCGGGAAAGCTGCTAGCGTCATTAACCTGGGTATTTCGGGTAACCAAGTGCTGACAGCCTTTCTTGGACAAAGCCCTGCTGAAAGGCTCAATCGTGACCTATTAACTTTAAGCGGTATTTCTCACGTTATTTACTTGGAAGGTATTAACGATATTGGGCTTCCTGTCCTCCTGTCGGTACTAGGCGCTCCTACACCGACCAATACAGCAAACGCCATCATTGCCGGACACCAACAGATAATCAGGCACGCAAAGGACGCTGGTCTCTTCATTATAGGGGGTACGCTAACGCCTTCTGGCGGATCCTCGCTACCGGGTTACCATGATGCAATCGCAGAAGCTAAACGCCAGAAAATTAACGCTTGGATACGCGGCAGTGGCGCTTATGACGCCGTGATTGACTTCGACGAGGCATTGGCCGACCCAGAGAAACCGTCGATGATGCGCGATGAACTAACCGCCGATGGACTGCACCCCAACGCCAGGGGCTATCAAGTCATGGCTAACACTGCTTTCGCTGCCATTCACGAGATGCTGCCCAACAAACAATACGAAGATGACGACCACTGTAGCGCCAACACCCAACCGCAAGCGGACCCAGTCTAGACAAGCTTTCGTCCCCCAATAATGAGCCTTTTCGCCTAGCCTGCTGCCGGTAACTTAAGCAGCATCTTGCCCAGATTTTTACCCTCGTAGAGTTGTTTAAAGGCTTCAGGAAATGCGTCTACATCACCCGCCAGCTCATGAGCGGGTATTTTGAGTAAACCCGTCTTGATCCATGTCGCCATTCTGGATCGCGCTTCAGAATATCGATCAAGGTAATCAAATATAACAAAGCCCTGCATTCTGGCCCGCATGGTACCGAGCCAGATATAGTTGCTCGGCCCTTTCATTTCTTCTTCGGTGTACTGCGAGGTTGATCCGCAGAGCAACACCACACCACGCATGCCAATCAATTTGAGACTTTTATCCAGTATCTCGCCGCCAACGTTATCGAAGATAACATCCAACCGCTCGGGTGCCGCTTCAAGTAACTGGTCGTACCAGTCATCGTCTTTATAGTTGATAGCCACGTCGTACCCCAGTTCTTCAACTAACCATAGACATTTTTCAGCAGACCCTGTGAGTCCAATGACTTTCGCCCCAGCCATTTTACAGAGCTGTCCTGCGATCGAGCCTACCGCGCCTGCCGCTCCATTGATGAGCACCGTTTGTCCTGGCTGAGGCCTACACTCTTCGGTCACTGCAAAGTAAGCGGTTAGCCCAGAAACTCCGAACCCACCTAACCAGCCGCCAAGAGGTGCTTGAGAGACATCGACGCGCTCAAGATCATCGCCATTACTGACGATGAAGTTCTGAATGCCCCCTGAAACCAGCACATAATCACCTAGAGCAAACTGCTCGTTGTTTGACGCTATCACCTGCCCGGCAGCGGATCCACGAACAACGTCTCCGGGTTTGACCCTAAATAGAAACTCGTCACTATCCCGTACAATTAAACGAAGCGCCGCATCTACACCAAAATAGTGAGCCTCGACCAACACCTCACCTGCCCTAATTGATGCTAGCTCGGATTCCTGAACTTCGAAATCATCGGGCCCAGAGATACCCGTGGGTACTTTTTTCAGCAACAGCTGTTTGTTAACGCGTTCATTTTGTCCTGTAGACATTGATTATCTCCAAAGAATACAAAAAAAAACGGATGCACTAGGCATCCGCTTTTTACTTCTACTTTACTCACTTCAAGTGAGCATTACCTACCTAGAAACGTGTACCAAATCGAATGCCATACTGCCTGGGTGGCGCAAAGAATGACATTACCCAGAGAGCACCAACTGAGTTTGCCCCAGTTCGTTGGTTTTCGTCTGTAAGGTTCTGACCAAAGGCAGTGATATAAAAATTATCACTTGACGGACGATAGGTCACGCTCGCGTTAACCATTGTTACCTCTTCGACTTGCGAATTAGTCGGATGCCTGATGACCGCCGGAATCGCAGCTGCAGCATTGCCATCAAATGGCGAACCCTCAGCTTCGTCCTGATAATTCGCATTCAGGTTCATAGACAGGGAAGCGCCGCTATTTAGAGGAATATTGTAGGTCGCATCGATATTGAACTGGGTTGGCGATGCAAATGGAACATCTAGACTACTGAAATCAGTAATGCCAGTGGCCGGGTTATTCGGCTGTGGATCCCATTCGAATTCGTCGTATTCCGCTTCAAGCAAACCTAGGCCCGCACGAATTGTCAGGTTGTCAGTCGCAAGCCAGGTTGCCTCGACCTCAAGACCGTAGTGCGTAGACTCACCTGCATTTACCGTCAGTGTTTCCTGCCCGGGATTACCTGCAGCATCAGTAAACGGAACCACCTGATTACGTTGCAGGTTTTCATAATCAGTGTAGAAAAACGCTGTGTTAATACGCAGGGTATTGTTAAAGAAATCGCCTTTGTGACCAATTTCAAAATTGGTGTTTTCTTCAGGCTCATAAGCCACACAAGTAGTTAGCGTTGAGCAGGTTTCTGTGAATCCACCTGAAATGAAGCCGGTGGCAACAGACGCATATAGCATTTGGTTCTCTGCGAATTTATAGTCAACAACCAGTCTCCAGGTTGTATCTTCCCACTCGTCATCTACTGTGATGTTGACGCCATAATTTTCAGGAGGCAGTGGGTTGTACCTTGGGTCATAGTTATTACCCGTGAGGTTTGCACGGCTCAGAGCATTCGATCGAAGGTCTGCAGCACAGTTTGTGACAGGGTCAAATGCCGCGCCGGCATCCACCAACACCGCATCTTGTGCTTTAGTGTATTGGTTACACTGCCCACCGCCATTTGCCTGGCGTGTAAATTCCTTTTCGTCTTTCGTGAAACGAACACCAGCGCTGATCGTAATCTGCTCAGTCACATCCCAGTTACCATCGATGTAATAGGCATAGGATTCACGTTCCTGCGATGTAACCGTCGTAGTCGGATCGTTTCTGGGATCAAGATTGAGGTTAATAAACCCGCGTTCATCATAAAACGAACCGGTTGTTGTATTAAACACTGGAAGGATTGCAGAGAGACCCACAGTTGCAATTGCACGGAAGTCTACATCGTCTACAAAATACGCGGCTCCCGCAACGAAGTTAAAATTACCGTCAAAATTTGAGACTATCCTGACCTCATACTGTTCTTGCGTCCGCTCGAGATTACGGGAAGCATCAAAAAGGCTCACAAAAGCTTCACCGGTATACGTGCTGGCAAGTGTCTCATCTGTCTGCCGGTTCCCAATCAATGCTTTGATCGTGAACTGTTCAAGGGTCAATGTCTGCGTCAGATAGTAACCATCAGTATCAACTTGGTGGCCGGCACCAACGTTAATGCCATTGCCCTGATTGCTCTGTCCGGTCTGATAGACATCGTCAAAACCGGTTGTGGGCGTTCCTGGGAAACCTAGAGCATCCCACAGGAATCCTTCGCCGGAAGGTGTCTCATTGACCGCGGGGAGTGATCCAGAATCATCCCTTAAATATTCCCACGTCAGAAGCGCTTCGTAATTTTCTGTGGGTGCCCAAAGTAGCTTCGTCTTGAAAGCAAGCACGTCTTTGTCGGCCAGCTCTCCGCCGTCACCTACCGTATTGGTTGGTAATTCAGGGGGAAGTGGCGGATTAATACTAGGCAAACCGAACGCGGCATAGATGGGAATATTCCCGGGAAAAGTTGCTGTATCCTTGGTGTTCGTTGTCCAACCATCATTCGTGTCCTGCACACCAGCAAACCGGAGCCCTAAAACGTTTTCAATAATGGGAATATCCATGGAAGCGGTAATCTTGATCGCATCCGCTGTCGTTGCTCCATCATACTGGCCGTAGGTGAACTCTACATCACCGCCGTATTCCTGCAGACTAGGCTTTTTGGTTGTGATCGCTATCACACCGCCAGTACTGTTCTTCCCGAACAGCGTTCCCTGTGGACCTCGATAAATTTCGACCTGTTGGGTATCAAACATCTCTACAAACTGGGACTGAACTGAACTGATTCCAAAATCGTCCACTGTAATACTGACACTGGTGTCCTGCGTTACAAGTATCGAAGTAGAACCTGTACCCCTTATGCCACCAGCAACCGCGTTAAAACCAGGCTGTTTGGTCAATAAGACGTTCGGACTCAGCGCCGCAACGGCTGTAATGTCGTTAACAAACGTGTTTTTAATCATACCCTCAGTAAGCGTTGAAACCGCAAGTGGAGTGTCCTGCATACTGGTGGTACGTTTTGTACCCGTTACTACAATTTCTTCAAGTTCCCCTTCCGCAGAAAATGCAGAGAAGCTGGTGACTAGCGCGACTCCCATGAGTCCCGACACCAGCTTGTGTGCTAATTTAGTCGACATTATTGGCTCTCCCTATTTTTTTCGCTATTCCCCTCGTTGCGAGTCGGCGAGACGTTGTAGACCAACGAATCGTAAATGGTCAACGAGACATAGCCGCCTGACTCTACCCCAAGACAAACCACATGACCAGTTTTTTGTAGTTCACCTCACTTTTGTATATTTTCCATTAAAGCTGGCTATACTCTGCACTGACGACATCGAGGAGACAACATGACTGATTTCAATGAAGAAGAGATTAGAGAACTACGCGAATTGCTTGAAAAAGAAAAAATTCGAAAGCTTAAACAACTTTATTCCCACTTAATGGACAGCGGCCAAATCGATGCGTTAGCCGACATCTTCACCGAAGATGCCATCTGTGAGTTTGGACCAGAATATGGGAACTGGGAAGGTAAGGAAACCATTAGGGCCAATTATCATGGGGTGTTCAACGGCCAACCGCCCTTTAATGTGATGCACCATATTACTAACCACTATATAGAGATGACTGGACCAGATACCGCGAAAGGTCGCTCCTATCTTCTGGATGTAGCCACAAGCGTGGAACCAGAAGGACAACCATTTGTGTGGTTCGGGCTCTACGACGAAGATTACCGCAAAGTTGATGGCCAATGGCTGATCAGCAAATGTAGCCTTCAATTCCTCTGGCCACAGAGGATGACGATGCCCGCTTTCGAGACACCTTTCCCGGTGGTCAACTAAATAATGAATCTCGTAGACGCAGTTCGAAAATGGGCAAACCTTGCGCCAAACAAGACAGTGGTCGTCGACTCAACAACGGATCAGCGAATCACCTTTGCAGATCTATTAGACAGGGTGATAAGACTGTCTAATGGATTTGCTTCCTTAGGCATGGTGAAAGGAGACAGGGTCGCGATCCTGTCGACAAATAGTATTGAATACTTCGAGATCTATTACGCTTGCGCCATGTCTGGCCTTATCGCGCAACCCATCAACTGGCGCCTATCAGCGGAAGAAATCACGCGCATCATTGAAGATGGCGAACCTTCGGTCTTCATTTGCCAGAAGGAGTTTCTGGAGCTGCAACATGAAGTTCGCGCTACCGTGACTTCAAACATCACTTATCTGGAATACGGCCCGGAGACAGACGAATCCTACGAAACGCTTGTAACTCAGGCTTCAGCAATTGACCTCTACCAAGATATTGGCAACGCCGATCCAGTTCTGATCCTGTACACAGGCGGCACAACAGGGCTCTCCAAGGGTGCCCTGCATACTCACCACAGCCTTTACATGGGAATGCTCAATCAAACGGTTGCCGAACGCGTAGTTCCAAGTGATGTCTATATGTTAACAGGCCAAATGTTCCATATACCCGTGGCCCTTGCCATGAACTATATTGCCCACGGCTGTCCCTGCGTACTGATGAACTTTGACGCTAAACTTGCTCTCGAGCTTATTCAAAATGAAAAAGTGTCGGCTTTTTTGGGTATTACCACCATGCTGAACTGGATGATGGCGGTGGAAGGGTTCGAAACCTACGACATCTCTAGTCTACGAAACATTCAGTACGGCGGCGGCCCGATGCCGGAAACCGTTGTCAAGGCGGCGCTTGAAGCATTCCCATGCACAATCATTCAGGGTTACGGCCAGACGGAAGGCATGACAATGACTTTCCTTTCCCAGGAGGATCATCAACATGCTATCAATGGCGAACGGGCCGAGCGCTTAAACGCCTGCGGCAGAGAGGGCTTCGTCACTCGCATCCGCGTGGTCGACACCGATGGTGTTGACGTTCCAAAAGATAGCAGTACCTATGGCGAAATCGTCGTTTCCTCAGAAGCTAACATGGTGGGCTACTGGCGAAAACCTGAACTGACGGCCACCATCATGAAGGATGGCTGGATGTGGACCGGTGATATCGCAACCTGGGATGAAGATGGCTACGTCTTTATCGTTGATCGTTCAAAAGACATGATCATTTCAGGCGGTGAAAACATCTATTCGACTCAAGTTGAATCCGCCATTCACAAACATTCAGGCGTACTGGAGTGTGCTGTTTTTGGTATACCCGATGATGAATGGGGCGAATCAGTAAAAGCGGTTGTCGTGATGAAACCCGGAGAGACAGCAACAGAATCCGAGATCATTGAGGTTGCGAAGGCACATCTCGCCTCTTACCAAAAGCCAAAGTCAGTGGATTTCGTTGACAGCTTGCCGAAAGCGCCGACTGGAAAGATCCTGAAGAGAGAACTGCGCGACCCTTACTGGAACCGTCAGGAGCGAAAAGTTTGAACGCAAAGTTCTTTATTGGCCAACAGGTTGAACACAAGCGCTTTAATTATCGCGGCCTGATCTATGATGTTGACTCTGAGTTCAGGGGAACACAAGAGTGGTATGAAAAGATGGCCAAGTCCCTGCCGCCGAAGAACGAGCCCTGGTACCACGTGCTGGTTCACGGCGCCGACCATACCACCTATGTCGCCGAACAAAACCTGGTTGATTACAAGGGAAAGGACTTTATTGACCATCCTCTCCTGCCAAGTTTTTTCAACGGGTTTTCAAGCGGCGCCTACTCACCGACCAACAAACAGTAAGAGATTATCAGGGGTATTGCCCACAACACTTGCGGACAGATTTATCCCAACATCGATTAGGACCTGCCTAGTCTGCAGCGGGACCTTTGAAGAACTTCAGCTCCTCGTACCAGCCAGAACCATTAATCTTCATGGGAATACTGCCGAACTTTTCCATGGTATCAAGGTGCCTGCGGCGACCCTGCCAGGCTTGTGGGTCTGCCTGCCAGTCGTTGAGCACTTGTTCAGCCTCTTCATAACTCGGGGCTTCAACCTCATAGAGAGACAGGTAACTCGACTTGGTTTCCAGATCCAGATGTGGACCTGCCAGCTTGTAAACCCTGCCACTGACAAAGTTCGGACACTTTGTGGTGTCTTCAATGTGCTGGTCCACAAACCATTCATCAAATGCCCGCTGGTCTTCATCACCAAGCGGCTCACAAAGACCAATCAGCACATAGCGTGGCATGCTTTACTCCTACCCTAAATGTGTGGCCATTTTATTGCCGGCATCATCCCTTCCCACGATTCGGGAAACCGACAATTGTGTATCTGGATTGGGCACATTATTAACCCAGTTGCACACCTGAGGATCTGCGGAACGAATATCCCCGGAGACGTAAATACCCTCCCCAGTGAATATTCCGGCCTTGTCTCCACACGAAAGCCGGACATTGCCATCATCGAGCAATTCATAAGTCGTATCAGTATCAAATGGATGCGTCATACTCATGCTATTCACCTACCCATTCAGTTAGTTTTTGATGTAACCATCGAACCTTTGACTCCTGGTATCCCGACATCGTAACCCCAGGTTTATAGGTTGACTCCAAACCCATCTGGACCTTGGGCATATTGAACACATCCTGATCGAACACGCGACCCAGGAAGCCAAGTACCGTCGACCATTTCTCGTCATCACCCAGCCAGTGAATGGGTGCCGCTGGTGGTCGGTCACCCTGGAAAGGCATCAACTGGTAGCATTCCATAATAGAAGTTCGATGGTCATTTCCATTTGGACGGAAGCGGTAGACGATCTTATTAAACGCGCCCCACGGATGAAAATTTGGAAACTGCGTATAGTCTATCGAGTCTACGATCTCTGCATCGCAATACACATCAACCTGGTCACCGGCATCGGCGCGCAGCCCTTCCCTGCTCATTGCGGCCAGAAATGCACGTGCGTTCATCCCTTCAGGAATGGTTGGTACTTCAGCTTCAAGGGGAATATCCATCATCGCGCGGAGCATATCTTCATCTGACAACTCGTAATCCAACAATGGGCTAGGCGTGCCACCTGGCGTGATCACCCTTGCGCAGTTGTCCCAGACATCCACCTGACTGTTCACATCGCCGAGGCTTCGCATAATCTGAGGGTGGGTACCACTGACATGATACGCCTCGCAGAACGCTTCCTGCGCGATTTTCCAGTTACAGGGCATGATCCTGGCGACATGCGCCTGGATATAAAGTGCGCCCAGGTCCCATCGTTCGAACTGGCTGGCAAGCTCGTTGATGAAAGGTTCGAAGGGTTCACAGCTCTGGTCTGGATTAATGAAGATAAAGCCGGCCCAGGTTGCGACTGGAATTTCCGGTAGGGAAAACTCCTCATCCTTGATTTGCGGAAAGTCCCAGCGTGCAGGAACATCCTTGAGGCAACCATCCAGAGTCCAGGCGAACCCATGAAAAGCACAGCGAATATCCGAAGCGTTGCCATCAAATTCTTTCAGCATTCGCCCCCGGTGCAGACACGCGTTGGGATAGGCCTTGATCTCGCGATTCTCCTGACGGACGATCAGAAATGATACGCCTGCGATGTCATACCGGATGTGGTCACCAGGTTCAGGAATCTCTTCTTCCCGTGCGGCAAATTGCCAAACTTTCATCCAAAGATTTTTAACTTCCTTATCGTGATAGTCAGGGCTGGTATATCTTTCTTTTGCAAATTCGTTGAGTCCCACATCTTTAGGAGACTGAAGGCGAAGCACCTCCGGTACCTCGTGGGTATCCTCGTCCAATAGACCCTGATACGTGATTCCAGGTGATCTGGGCATCGTATCCGGATCCAGGTCTTTAAACATTTCTGCCATTGTTGTAACTCCTGACTTTACCGTTCGTTAATTGCTGTTCGTTAATTGCTGTTCGTTAATTGCTATTGGTTAAGTACTGATCGTTAGGCGTTGGCTGGATTGTCTATCGCCGTGGCATTGGAATCAATATCTACGCTAGCCGGATCTACCCTGTCTCCAGGTGGTTTTGCATCAAATTCAATGCGAAGTTCCTGCATAGCCCGCAGAGAGAAGTTCGGCGCTACCTCAAAGCTGTTCTCGCCCGCGGTAAATCTCATACCATCAACCCGGTCAATAAGGGCTTGGAATGCCCAGAACAGTTCTCTTCTTGCAAGCGGTGCGCCCAGGCAGTGATGAATACCAGAGCCGAACCCTATGTGACGACCAGGTTTTTCCCTATCCAGATTCAAATCAGCCGGGCATTCGAACGCTCGCTCATCACGATTGGCAGCTGCATAACGAACGTTAATCATGGCGCCTTTGGGAATCAAAACGCCGTGCATTTCGACATCATTCAACGCCATTCGGAACAATCCCTGCACTGGGCCTTCCAGGCGAACCACCTCTTCACAAAAGGTTCGTAGGTACTTATCGGGGTTTGAACGGAGTTTCTGCCAGACCTCAGGATTCTCAATCAGCAGCTTCAGCCCATAGCCGATCGCATTCGTTGTCGTTTCCGAACCACCGACAAAGGTGTCCGCCATCATCTCGGCATGCAGCTCATTATCGGTAAGGGGCCGGCCCCATTCGGGAATCACCCGATTGACCATGTCTGACAACAACGTGTCGTCCGGTTCTTTTCTAAGGCGCTCAAATATCGGCTGGAAGTAATGCTGAGCTTCGATCTCCATCTCTACGGACCATTGTTCTTCTTCCTCTGTCTGCATCATGCCAAGACGCTGCACCCAGGCGTCCGTCCATGCCTTGATCTTCCAGATGTCTGCTTCCGGTACCCCCATCTGCCGGCCGATGACAATCAGTGGCAAGGGCACGGCGTACTGCTTGATCCAATCACATTGACCATCGTCCACAAAAGCATCTATTAATTTATAAGCTGTGTCCCTGACGAAGGAATCCATCCCTTCTATCTTTTTGGGTTTGAATGCCTCATTAAACATCGCTCGCATCTGTTTATGATTCGGATCATCCCTGCCCGCAAGTGTTGCACCCGGCACCCAGCCTTTTTCTTCATAGAGAGCATGCATTCGCAGGGCCCGTTCTGAATCGAGTTGCTCACGACTGCCACCCTGGCCACCACGCATATCATTAGAAAAGTTTTTTGTGTCAAGGAGGAGCTTACGTATGTCTTCAAACCGGGTAATGACATAGAAGCCGGTAATGGGATCTATCCAGACCGGCGCGTCATCGCGAAGCATCTCATAGGCGTGATAGGGGCAGTTCTGCAGTTTGAAATCGAGAAAGTTAATCTCATCAAGACTGCCGGGCACGATCGGTTTGTATGGCTCAGGCATCCGACGCTGCCTCTCGCCTGATCTCTTCCAGAGTCTTTGTCATTTCTTCCCTGGCGGCTCCCTGGCTGGACGCAATTAGCACCGATAAAATGTTCACTAAAAGACTAACCTTCATTCGAGATATTGCCTCTAACCCTTTGTTTATAAGTAGAAATGTTGACCAATAATTACCCAAAAGGATCGTTGCCAAATGTTCTGTATCGACCTCTGGCCTTAGTTCACCCCGTCTCATCATTTTTTCCAACGAGAGCAAAAAATCCTGCCGAACAGCGTGCAGGAGCAACTCGGTCAACGCATCTCCCTGACTTGACCTTAACAGGGCGTCTGTTATGGCTTCCGCATAAGCGGGTTCAGAAGCTCTAAGTGCTGCACCATATTCCACGACGTTAAGTAGGTACTTCCAGCCGGGGCCGGCGTCCGACACTTCACCCACCTGCTGGTAACTTGTCACCATAAAATCACGCAACGCTTCAAGCAGTAGTTCATCTTTGGTGTTGTACAGGTTGTATAGCGTCGTTGGCGAAACTTCGGCTCGTTCAGCAACCTCGCTCATCACCATTCCTCCATAACCGTGGTCAGCCACCATCTGCCTGGCTACCCCAAGTATTCGGTGCCGCCGTTCTTCCTGCCGCGGTGTCAGTGACTTTTTCTCGCTCATTTCCTGGTCCTGTGGGACTATTATTTCGCCTTAACCTGTGAGCCTACCCTAGGTAATTGAGGTGTTACCTTCAACAAAAACATCTATTCTTTTCCTCGCAGCGGACTTATCCTCGAACCAGAGTGCATTTATCTCTGTAAACTCAACGGCCTCTTTTGGCACTGCCGCTTCTTCAAATATTGCACCCACGGGGCACGCACCCTCGCAGACCCCACAATCTATACAATCGTTGGGTTCGATGTAACACATCCGGTCGCCTTCCTCGATCAAAATACAATCCACGGGGCAAACTTCTATGCAGGATTGGTCCATTACATCGATACAGGCGTTGGCTATAACAAAAGTCATGTAGACGATTATCCTCGTCAAGAATTAAACCTGGGCCATGGCGCCTCAAACCTGTCGAGACCGGTTTGCACCATTGGAGCCGAGGGAGTAGTCTAATCCAGATTATTGTACTTGACTACAAGTTTGAAAACCAACAGGCCAAAGACGACTCTGAGTGGCCTGAACAACCCTTTACAGGTATTGAAATGACCCTTGAAGAGCTTTTAGAAAAAGAAACCATCAAAGAAATACGGATCAAATATAGCCATTATTTCGATGGAAAGATGGTGGACGACCTGGCGGACCTTTTCTGTGAGGACGCGGTTTGCGAATTCGGACCCGACTACGGAGGTGACTGGGTAGGAAAGGAGACCATCAGAGCCAACTTCGCCAGCTACGCTGAAAGGGAAGGACCACCTTTTGGTGTCCTGCATGCCGTCACTAATCCACTGATCACGTTGATCGACTCAACCACGGCATGTGGCCGGTGGTATCTTCATGATCTCAATACTCAGGAAGGCGTTGACAACCCATTGATACTCTATGGGCTCTACGATGACGTCTACAAGAAGGTGTTTGGCAAGTGGCTCATCTATAGAACAAAGATTGATTTCCTGTGGCCTAAAAGGCAGTACACCGGCTTCAGGGACTTTAAAAAGGAGAACATTTGATGAGCAGTGTAGAAAGTTTTATTGAAGATCTCGCTTCTTCAACGAACGCTGACTTCGCGTCTGTAAAGGAATTCCCACTGATGCCAGAGGGTGAAGCCGTGGATATGGGTCACGCAGAGGACGGTACGCCATTGCTGGACCCGCGTATCCTTGATTCCCCGGAATTCTTCAGGAACCCCTACCCCTATTACCGCATCCTGCGCGATCACCATCCTGTATTCCACGACAAGCTCCACAACTGTTACTGGGTGACACGGTACGATGACATTACGGAATGCTACTTCGATGATGAGGGATTCAATACCATCCCAAAAGGATCTTCCAGCGGTGTTTTAGGTAATACCCAACTAGAACTCTCCGGGGTCGAACACCGGCGGCGGCGAAATCTTTACGGCCAACACCTTGTCGGTCAATCGCTGCAGGCCCGTATTCCGGCCATCGAAAAACTGGCGAACGAGATGATCGACGCATGGGATGCTGCAGCCAAGGACGACTCTGCACTCTGTTCGGACAACGGCGACACCCGGCAACTTGAGCTCTCAAGCATGTTTGCCAATGAATTCCCGATTCGAGTGGTTTGCGAAGTTCTTGGATTTCCCAAAGAAGCCCAGTCCCAGTTCTACTATTGGTACAACTCGATGATGAGTGGCCTAGGTGGTTCGGCTACCCATAAGCAAGGAGTTGAAGCCAGGCAGGACCTCGAGGACTATGTCGCGGGAATCGTTGAAGAAAGAAGACAAAATCCGACCTATCTGCTTGATCAGGACGGCAACCCGACGAGCAAGGACATCATCACAAAGCTGTGCGAGACGAAAGTCGATGGTGATTTTCTTTCCACAGAAGAGATCACATCCAACATCGCCTTGATCGTTGGTGCAGGTGGTGAAACCACGCGGGGTGCCATCATGAACATGTGGACGCTGCTGCTTCGCCATCCGGAGCAGTTTGACGCCGTCATCGAAGACGGAGAAAACTGGGACAAGGCATTTCACGAAACGCTTAGACATTCGTCTTCGATTGGCGGTCAGCCCCGACATAATACGTTCGATGTTGAGATGCACGGGGTAAAAGTACCTGCAGGATCACTGATGCAGATGGTTGATTTTTCCGCCAATCATGACGAGCGAATTTTCAAGGAGCCTGAGACCTTCGACATCTTCAGGGATGACCTTTACTACGGCAAACTGCTTCGATCCGGTTACCGTAAAGAAGGGCGATGCAGTCACATGGCATTTGGCGTCGGACCGCACCTTTGTCCCGGCGCGTGGATCTCGCATCAGGAAGCAGTCGTAGGCTCGAAGATTCTTTTAAGCAGGATGCGAAAACCTCGTATTAACGAAAGTAAAATGCCCAAAGATATTGATGGCAAGAGCCCGGCGCCCATGGGGATCATTTCAATACGCGAGTTATGGCTCGAATACGACCTGTCCTGAAGGGTACGAGTAGCCCGATAGCAGGCAGGAAAAGAGATAAGGAACGAGTAATGGCTTCAGTAACAAAAGATGACCAGATCATTGGTAAGAATGGCGTTTTCATAAAAAAGCCCCCCCGGAGATCCGACGGTCCCCCCAAATATCGAACCTACGAAATATACCAACGAGAACGTGTGGGCGAAAGCACCGAGAAAATCAAACCGGGGCAACTGATCTCAGAAAACTATAGGCAGGACCCCTATCCCACCCTAGCGGTGCTACGCGAACACTATCCTTGCTACCGCGACTGGCTATCCAACAGCTACTGGATATCTGAATATAATGATGTCACCTCAATCTTCTGCGATGAGGCGAATTTCGAAACGCGGCCTAAATCCTGGATTTACGGGCTTGATAATCCAGGCCGCAATCTGAACGACGAACTGCCCTTGCTTGCAACTGAAGAGACCTTAATCGATACCAACGCTGAGGAAATCGCTATAGGCATCGCCTCTGTTCTCGCGCAAAAAGGTCATGGCGATCTTGCCACCGAGTTTGCTGCACGCTTTGCGATGGACCTTTTGTTAAAGTCTATGAACATACCAGACGCGGATGCCGGTCAGTTCGCTTCTTTGTTCTGGAGAATGCAACGCGGGACATCGTGGAACCCCATCCTGCGCGACGATGGCAAGAAAGCGATGGATGAGCTCACCCATTATCTCGATCCCATCGTGGCGGCGAGGAAAAAACAACCCGGTGAAGACCTCATCTCAGTGATGATTCAATTGGCACCAAGTGACCAGCCTGTCACTGTTCGGGACATCGTGGTCACCTTACTGGAACGAGATCACGAAACCCTGCACGGCGCACTGGCTAACCTCTGGTTCCTGCTCTTAACCCATCCTGAAGAACATCAACAGGCGATATCCAGTCGACGCCTGATGAAGCTGGCTTACCTTGAAACGCTGCGGCACTCGACGCCCGTACTCTATGCACATCGGTATACGCGACATGAGGTTGAGCGCTTCGGGCGCCTGATCCCTGAAGGAGCCCTACTTGTCTGTTCCGCTGCCGCAGCCAATAGAGATCCGAAGACATTCAATGACCCCGATAGATTCATCGTCGACCGAAAAGATATGTGCCAGCGCGAATCCCGCGGCCAGTACCGGGCCGATGGATTGGCGGCCGGCATTGCCTTTGGTTTGGGCAAGCCCTCTATACATCCTGCTGTTCCGGAAGATAGACCTCGGTCTCGCTACGCACTAACCCGGGACACGGCAGTCACCGCATCACAAGTGCTCGTTTCGCACCTTGGTAATATTCAACTGGCAAAAGGCACAACGCCGAACTTGTCGGCCCTGACCGTCGGTGAAATGCACACCTGCTGGCATTTACCGGTTACATTCTCAAAAAAATAAATTGGAAGGTCTAATGTCCGAAGCGACTAAATCACCCAGCACAGAAATCGATCCCCGTGTATTTGATACACCAGAGTTCCAGAAAAATCCGTTCCCCGTTTATCAGCAGCTTCGCGATCATCATCCGATTTTCCACGACCGCTTTCACAATAGATGGGTTATTTCGCGCTATTGGGATGTGGATGGCGCGTTCCAGGATAACGAGAGCTATGACCGTGCCGTGTACAAACCAGATGGTCCCTACGAATTTGGGTCACGTCACATATTTGGCCCAAATATTCTTGAATACGGTAATAGCGGCGAGCATCGGAGGCTCCGGAACATTGTGGCAGGACAATTTGTCGGTCAGAAGTTGCAGGATTTCATTCCGATGATTCACCAAATATCCGACGAAGTCATCGACAAGTTCATCGATGCCGACGAAGTGGAGATTGTCAGGCAATTTGCGAGCCAGGTCCCTATCCGCGTCATCTCAAACATGCTTGGCTTACCACGGGAAGACGAGGACACGTTCGTCGAATGGTACCAAGCTTTAATCGCGGGACTTGGGTTTGGCGGTGAACATCTCATGGCCGGCCTGAAGGCACGTAATGACATGTGGGATTACATTGACCCTTTGATTACGGAAAGATCAAAGAAACCAGGCGAAGATCTTTTGTCACGAATCTGCGTCGCAGAAATGGACGGCAGCAGAATGACGCCGGATGAAGTCAAAGGATTTGTTGCCCTTTTGCTCGCCGCCGGTGGAGATACCACTGAAAAAGCCATTGCCAATATGTGGTATCACCTGATGTACACACGGCCTGACCAATTACAGGATGTGCTGGACAACGAGGACCTGTGGGAAAACGCCTTCACGGAGATGATGAGATACGACCCGGTCGTTCATGCTCAGTTCCGGCACACCACCCGTGAGATCCAGATACATAATGATGTCATCCCCGAGCGCGCCGGCGTCATTCTTTATCTCGGCGCTGGCAACAGGGATGAACGCGCATTCAAAGACCCCAACACATTCGACATCCACCGCGATGATCTGCACATGGGCAAGGAAAATCGATCCGGCAGATACAAAGATGGAAAGAACGGTCACCTTGGTTTCGGTATTGGTCAGCACTTCTGCATGGGCTACGCCATGGCGCGGCAGGAATCAGCCATCGCCTGTTCGAAACTAGCCGCGCGCATCAAGAATCCGCGACCCAAGTTCGCAGAACACGAAGGAATATCATCTCCCTCAATCGACTCAGGTGGATTCCGAACGCCGGCCGAATTGTGGATGACATTTGATACCTAGGCTGTCGGCGCGACTTGTGTGGTCAGGCGTGGAAAATGACCAAGGTTAGAAGGAAAAATTGTGGTGGATCTCCAATGAAAGTAAAGATCGATAAAGAAAAATGCGCGATGTCCGGTGAGTGTTACTACAACCATCCGGAACTGTTCAAAATGGATGACGATGGGTTTCCTGTCGTTCTGGTAGATGAAGTCGCTGACGAAACCCTTCGTCAACACGCAGAAGAAGCCGCGGAAGTCTGTCCGGCGGTTGCCATAAGTCTGGAGGATTAAAATGGAGTATCGCATTCTGGGTGGCACCGGTGTCACCGTCAGTAAATTCTGTTTTGGTGCCGGGATGTTCGGCTATTTCGGCAACAGTGACGAGAGAGAATGCATCCGCATGGTTGACCGAGCCCGTGACGCTGGCATCAATTACTTTGATACTTCGGATGTATATTCCCACGGCGAGTCAGAAACCATTCTGGGCAAAGCACTGAAGGGAAAACGAGAAGATGTCATTCTGGCCACCAAATTCGCTCTTCCTATGGATGACAACCCCAATCACAGCGGGACTTCCAGACGTTGGATCATGGAAGAAGTGGAAAACAGCCTGCGGCGACTGGATACAGACTATATCGACCTCTACCAGGTACACCGGCCTGATGGCACCGTCGACATTGATGAGACCCTTGGCGCTCTCTCTGACCTTGTTCAGCAGGGTAAGGTAAGAATGATCGGCACCTCAACTTTTCCGGCAGAGCAACTTGTCGAAGCACACTGGTGTTCCGAAAGAAGAAACCGTGAGCGGTTTCGCACAGAACAACCGCCCTACTCTATTTTTGCCCGCAGAATTGAAGCTGACATATTGCCCACCTGCCAGCGGTACGATATGGGCGTCGTGGTCTGGAGCCCCCTTTCCCAGGGGTGGTTAACCGGAAAATGGCGCCACGGCCAGAAGCCGAACGACACCCAGCGCCAAAACC
>Ga0315321_10000318_pt1 | contig 34622 bp, 63 predicted proteins | sample M180m21515metaG_FD_203464 | JGI IMG/M metagenome (GOLD analysis project Ga0315321, IMG submission 203464) | Ammonia-oxidizing marine archaeal communities from Monterey Bay, California, United States - M1 80m 21515 | ecosystem: Environmental > Aquatic > Marine > Intertidal zone | place: USA... | reverse complement strand
TTAACTTTGTATATTTTCTTTCCTAAGACTGCACATAGAATGATACATTACTTTGAAGAAGAAGCAGTGAGAAGTTATACAAGCTATCTGGAGATGATTGAATCAGGTGATATAGATAATATACCAGCACCAGAAATGGCTATATCATATTACAACTTAAATTCAGATGCTAGATTGAGTGATATGATCGTAAGAGTTAGAGAAGATGAAATGCATCACGCCGAAGTTAACCATAGGATGTCATTATGAATTATAAAGGAAACAGTGTCGAGTGTCTAACACAGACTAAAAAGCACCTCATTGATAAACAGATAAAAAGGTCTGAAGCAAGTAAAGCAAAAGCATCTGCTGGTTATATCAATATGAGAATGGAACAACTTACCGTTGAACGAGACAATCCACATAACAGTGAGATCGACTCTAAATGGTACAACAGAATAATTCAGGAGTTGGACTGGGCACAGCAAGCAATTAATAAGACAGCCCAACGAAACTGTTTTATGGAGAAAAAATAAATGTACGAATATAGAGCAAAACTAACCAAAGTAGTTGACGGCGATACAGTAGACGTTGACATCGATCTAGGCTTTGGTGTCTGGTTAAAAGATGAGCGTGTACGTATCATGGGTATCGACACCCCCGAATCAAGAACACGTGATAAAGTAGAAAAGGTATTTGGACTTGCATCTAAGTACAGACTTAAAGACTTACTAGCAAAAGATTGTACTCTAAAGACATTTGCCGCAAAAGATGGCGAAGATATGAAGGGTAAGTTCGGACGTATTCTAGGTGACTTCATTGCACCCGACGGACGTATGATTACAGAGATTATGATTGAAGAAGGTCATGCAGTCAGATATCACGGTCAAAACAAAGCAGACGTTGAGAAAGACCACATGGTTAACAGAAACAGATTAATGGCAGAGGGCGTAGTAGATCCTAAAGACGTTCAAGAAGCCGAAGAAAAGATGAAGTAATATATGGCAATTCTATTTGACGAAATTCTGACTAAAGGTGTCCGTGCTGGACAAATACCTGCACGTGAGACTAAAGCACGTTCTTGGTACAGAGACACAGCACGAACATATACACGTGTCAATGAGCGTAAGCTCATGCGTGGCGATACTGATCGTCTTACAGCAAGACCTTTGGTTGGTCAGATGTACCTATTTAATTATGATGCCAAACACAAAGCAACACTACCATACTTCGATAGATTCCCATTAGTCTTTCCTTACAAAAAAGTAAAGGGTGGGTTTATGGGAATCAACCTTCACTACTTACCACTGACACTACGTGCGCAGTTAATGGACTCTCTATACGAAGTCTCTAGCAACACACGCTACGATGAGTCAACAAGATTACGTATTAACTATGACATTCTTAGCAACGCATCAAAGTTCAGATACTTTAAGCCTTGCGTAAAACACTATTTAACATCACAATTAAGAAGCCGCTTCTTGTACATCTATCCATCTGAGTGGGACATTGCATTGTTCTTACCATTAGAGAGATTCCAAGGCGCAAGCAAGTCTACAGTATTTGCGGATTCACGGAGAGCAGTCTAATGGCATTTAATATATCAGAATTTTCATCTCAAGTAAATACTAGAGGGATTGCACAGACAAACCTTTTCTTTGCTAGAATTATATTAAACCCAAAACTGAGTTTCTTAGATGAGAACTTCCCAAGCAGAGAGTTATCATTCTTTTGTCGTAGTGCTACACTACCAGAGATAACTGTAGGTGCAACACCATTTAAACCAAAAGGATTTGGTCCTGCTGAACAAAGACCTACAACATTCGACTATCCACCAATGCCTACTGTGTTTATGGTTGATAGTGAGTTTGGTGTACAGAAGTTCTTTCACAGATGGATGCAAGAGATTGTAAACTACGATGTTTCTGGTGGGTACTTTAGCGAGAGCCCATCTGCACTGCTACCATTTGAGTTTGGCTATAAAGATGATTATGCATGTTCTATGGAAATCATTCAGTATTCAGGTCCATCAGAGAATAAATTTTACACATATAAGTTCGGTAACATTTTTCCAACTAGTGTAGGATCGACTACTGTAGCCTGGGAGAACTCCGCAGAAGCAATGACGTTGCCTGTAACGTTTGCATTCGATGAGTTAACAGTAGATGGTACTGTTCAAGGAACTGTGACTGGTGGTGCAAGAGGCGTTAATGGTATTCTATCATTCTTATCATCACTAAATACTATAGGACAGGCTGTTTCTAATATACGCAAACCTAGAAACATCCAAGACGCTATTAACCAATTCACCAATATCAATACTATATTGGGTTCATTATAATTATATTATAGGAGTATATTATGCCTTTACCAAAGATTGACCAACCGTTATTTGAATTAGAGATTCCCTCTAGCAGAGAGAAAGTGAAGTATAGACCCTTTACTGTAAAAGAAGAAAAAATTCTTTTGATTGCACAAGAGTCAAAAGATATGAGCCAAGTCGTACTTGCTATTAAACAAATCATGAGAAATTGTTTAGTAGACTTAGATCCAGACTTGCTTACTGTATTTGATTTAGAATATGTTATGATTAAGATTAGAGCGAAAGCCGTGAACAACGAACTTGAGTTCAATATCAAAGATCCAGATACCGAAGAAGAGATTCAAATTAATCTTGATATTAACGAGATTGAAATACACAGACCAGAAAATCATGTAAATGTAGTATCTGTATCTGATGATATTTCTCTGAAGTTAAAGTACCCGACAATCGACTACTTAATTTCGCTTGGTACAGAGGGTAAGACAGAAGCAGACGCTATGTTTGATATGATCGGTGAGTGTATCGATACTGTAGTACAAGGCGATGAGGTGTTTAAGATAGCAGACTTCACTAAAGAAGAAGTCAATGATTTTATCGAAGGCTTAACATCAGATATCATGGCGAGAGTAAAAGAGTTTTTTGATACGATGCCGCAGATGCGATACGAACACAAATACACTAATAAGAACGGAAAAGATCAAACGTTTGTAGTAAAAGGAACAGAAACTTTTTTTATCTAATGTTGAGTCATACAACACTTCTTGCTTATTATAGTACCGTGTTTGCGTTGGCTCAACATCATAAATATCAAATAAGTGAAATAGAAAACCTCTTGCCCTACGAAAGAGATATCTACTTTAATATGCTAATAGATTTCATAGAAGAACAAAAGGCAAAAAATGGCTGATAGTATAGCAAGCTTGATACAAGAAATTAAAGCATCATCCGATGCAGATCGCAGTGAACACGCTGAGGTTAAGGATAAGCTTAGTTCTATTGAAGTATCAATAAAGCAAACGGCGATATTCACGGAGCTAATGTCTCAGACATTAAGTGATCAGCTTGCTATGTCTGTAGAGGCGATGAAGGATGCAAAGCGGCGTGGTAAGCTTGCAGTACCCGCACCATCAGCTACACCAAGTACAGCATCACCGAGTGCTGGTGGCGGAGGAAACTCTGCATCATTTGAAGCAGGCTCAAACTTTATCGGAATGTTTGGTTCACCGTTCTCATCTCTACTAGCATCACTTGCCGCAACTGGACTTGCTATTGCAGGTCTTCGTGGTTGGGAAGTAGGCGCAATAAAGAATATTGGTAAGATTGGTGATGGGCTAAAAGCATTAGTCCCAGAATCAATTGCTAAATCTATCGATCAAAAGTTTATCAACACAAGAGCAAGAGTTCTACGTACATTTGGTATGGACCCAAGTCTTGGTGCTAAAGATGCTGATACTGGTAAACGTGGTCTAAAGACTTCAGTGAGCCAGCAGATCAGTAATAGATTTGCAACACTCAGAGGAAATGTTCTTAAGACATTTGGGTTGGGTGTAGACGGTAAACCAATCGCTATAAAAGATGCAGATGGTCTATTCACAAAAAACACAACAGGAAAGTTTTGGTCAGGCATTCTTGATAATATCAGTAAAGTATTGACTCCGCTAAAGAACGCTGGTAAAGCAGTAACAGATTTCACAGCAGGCGCTGGCGCTAAACTGTTTGAATTTATCAAAGGACTCGGTGGAGGCGCTGGTGGCTTTCTAAAATTAGTTGGTAAAGTACTGAAGCCTATTGGTTTTCTATTCTCTGCATTTGACGGCGTAACTGCATACATGGATTCAGATAAAGATGGATTTATTGCAAAGCTTGGCGATGGTATTGGCGCATTCTTAGGGGACTTTATTGGCGCACCTTTCGATCTTCTTAAATCTGGTGTTGCATGGATAGTTAAGAAACTCTTTGGTGTCGAAGTAAACGAAGATGGTTCTATACCAGAAGGTCAGGGACTTCCGGGCTTTATTTTAACTAAATTAAATTCATTCTCATTCGAAGAAACAATAGGAGCAATCGTATCAGGACTGTTCCAAGTAGTACAAGATGCTGTAGACTGGGTTAAACTTTTATTTACTGATCCTACTGCGGCATTGGGCGCATTGTGGACTGGTATTGTAGGAGAAGGTGGGTTATTAGATATTCTATGGGCGCCTGTTAACTTTGTAGTAGACTGGGTATCTAAGAAGTTTGGATTCCGTGATGAAGACGCTCCACCATTTAACTTAAGAGTATTTCTCACTGAAACATTTCAAAAAGCTGAAGCTTATATGCAAGAGAAGTTTATCGATCTTGCTGAATGGTTTAAAGGAATACCAGATAGAATTAAATTTGCCGCTGAAGAATTCCTTGTTAATCTAAAAGCAGACATGAAGATAGGTTTTATCGCAGTAACAGATTGGTTTAAAAATCTACCTAATAAAATATTTGCCGCTCTTATGAATGTGTTTTCTGGTGTCAATATAGCATTACCAGATAATAAAGTTACACGCTTCTTTGGTGTAGCTGGTGCTGGCTTTAGTCTTGTAGATGAAGAATCAGTTGCCGCCGCTAATGAAGCCGCTAATGCACCTAATCCAGATTCAACTGCTCAAATTGCTGATATCATGGCTCAACGTGAGAAAGAGTTAGTAGACATTGAGACTAGAAAAAAAGAAGCAGAAGATATTCGACTAAGACAAGCTCAGGCAGCCGCTCAAGCCGCAAGAGCATCGGGTGCAAATAACACAACTGTAAACAATGGTGGCAACTCTAATACAAGTAACGCTACTACAAACAACTACTACAGTCAGACAGGAACGTCACAAGCATTAGATCCTGCTGATCCCAGAGCATTCGCTTTTTGATTTAAGAGAGGGGTGTTTACCACCCCTTTTTGATCCTTGTATCAAAGTAATATTGTTTACATTCTTTAACAGTCTCAGAAATGCCTTCTGAAACTTCCTTATCACACAACGCATTAATCTTCTTTTGATTTTCAAAAGCACCGATAGCGCCTGCAATAACAATAACAAAAAATACTATATTCATTCTACTCCTTGTAAAGGTTTGTGGTATAAAAAAAGGGGAGCCCGAAGACTCCCCTTTACGCTTAGATGAGAACGTTTAATCGTCAGCTAGACTTTTGAAGAAGTCTAGGTCATCATCGTCATCGGTACTACCCGTTGACGGCAATGCTTCATCATAAGTTGGCGATGGAGCTTCACTCTGTGTAGGAGCTGTACGCTCTTTGAACTTCGGAGTGAAGTCCATCGCCGCATCGTCATCCTCGGCAGTCGTTGTGGGTGCGTGTTGACTGCCATCAAGTGCTAGAACTTTGTAAAGCTTGGCTTTAAGTTCAGAGTAAGACTTGAAGTTTTTAGGCTCAACGATTTCTTTAAGAGAATGCTGGCTCTGCCATACTTTCTCTAAGGCTTCATCATCTCCAGAAAGAGTACTAGTCTCTTCGAAAGAAGATGGTTCATAAGTGCGATACCCACCATCGCCATTACGACACTTGAGTTTGAAGTTAGCACCTTCCCAGAAATCAAATGGGTTGATTGGTGATTCATCTTCGAACTCTGGGTTCATTGCGGCATTCAACTTGTCAAAGATTTTCTTACCAAACTTGTACTTGAAGACTTTGCCTTCGTTCTGAGGATTGGTAGGGTCTTTGACAACAAAGATGTTTGCGTGATAAGAAAGCCTACGCTTCTGCTTACGTGCAATCTCTTTGTTTGCGTCTACACCAGAATTCCACAATTGAGAGTTATACTCTGACACTGGATCGTCTTGACCAATAGTAGTCAAAGAGTTTTCGATGTACCAGCCACCAGGACCTTGAAAGCCATGATCGAATACTCGAACGAATGGCAAATCTTCTTCTTGGGGTGCTGGCAAGAAACGGATAATAGCATAGCCGTTGCCTGCTTTATCGACTTCTAACTTCCAGTAGTCATCGTTTCTATTATTTGAGGTGTTGTTATCCAACTTTTGAAGTTGTGAATTTAGCTTATCAAAGCTAGATGAACGAGCCTGTTTAAGGGCGGCGAATGATGTAGTCATATGTATTCTCCTATGTATGACGGTTTATTTACGATTTATACGATGTATATTATCATGTTTCGATGTATTTGTCAAGTAATATTTTCCTCATTTTTTGTTTATCATAATCTAAGAAGGGTCTGTACTTCCTGACAAGTTTATTTATATCAGGAAATACTATGGTGTCAGAAATATTCTTCTCCCAATGACCCAAGCACTTAGTTATATCACATATCATGACAAGCGTTTCAAGGCTAATATCATTCATCATATACAGTTTCAACAGTCTTGGATGTTGACCATCTTTAACAACAAAGTTGTCATTGAACTGATCATCAAGGTTAATTATATCAGACTTAAACTGATATGTCAAGGACTGTTTTCGCTTTACCCATTCTTTATAAATGGATTCAGCTTTATCATCTAGTAACTCACCTGCCCACGCATTTGGGTTTGCAAGCATGTTAGCTAGAATGATATCTTTTGCTTCCTTCTTCTTTGATAGTTTGTAGAAGAAGAATTTGTCTTTTCTATTTTCGAAAGACATTGCGTTAGCTTTAACTTTTCCGTTGTATTTAAAGAAGTCATAGTTCGAGGTGAAGTGTCTCTTCAATGCAAGATAGTAAACATAGATGTCAAACGCATCTGTGGTGCTATACATTGTCATTAGATTGGCAACTTCGCTTGTCGTTCTATCATATTCAACTCCTCGGCTTCATCATGTATCTTTGCTTTCAGAACAGGCGATCTGCGAATAATTTCACCAACCACTTCAATCTCGACTTCGTTCTTTTCTGCATACTCAATAACAGCATCAATATAAGGTATACCTGCTCGGATATACTGTTGTATCTCTCGCATAATTCGTTCTGAATTTAATTCTTTCATATGTCTAGTACTTCCCTAATCTCCAATTTTTTATGTTCTCTTCCGATCCGATACGCATTCACAAATGTCTGCGTTTCTTCTGGGCTCTTTGTCATTTCAATATCACCAATATACACTATATTGTCTCGTATGTCAAGACCAAAAGTCTTGCCACTCACACCAGGGAACCCATTACTCATAGAACTTGAAAGCCCATAGTCCAGTTTTCAGCCGCACTCTCTACGTAGTGAATAGACTTACCTGGAAATGATTTCTCGCTTACGAAATTACCATCTGGGTCATACAACTTCATCTTATAATCAGTTCCTTCCTTAACGACTTCTGCACGTGCCCGAAAGCCAGCGTCTTCTTTAAAATAAGTTGAGATTACTGTCATCGATTGTCTCCATTGTTTACTGTTGATGTGCTATTATTATATCAGATGTGGGCGCAGTTGTCAAGCAAATTATAGTCCGTTTGGGACGATTATATAATGTATTGCTATCACTAGTGCAACAGATGCACCTAGCCCAATCATCATCTTTTGAAAGTCTCTTGCTACTAGAGGAAAGACAGACTTAGTTTTCATCTTACCTGTAAACGTTGCGATAGCAAGTTCACGCCCTGCAAGCATACCCACAAAGACCCATGTAGTTGACATAGGAATGTCATTGAGTTCTTTGAAGAAGTATAAGCAAACCCAGTAGAACAAGTCTATGAGCGTTGCACTGCGCACGTAGCGGGTGTTATGCTTCTCTAGTACGATCTGTTGTATCTTTCCTCCACGTTCTCTAAACATAAAGAATAGACCAGTTACGAATACAACTGATACTAAGATCATTAAATCGACAGGTACTTGTCTCGGTAAGAACACCGCAATGTTTGCCATATCATGTGACAACCAAGTCCACCACAAGCCGCCTGTTGCTACCCATTGTGCTATGCGCCAATAGTTTTTATGTTCATCTTTAACTGGCTTAGTCTCATCAAGTGTACGTGATACAAAGTACCAAACACCATATGCGAACAGAGCGGCAATACCATAACCCATGATGCTCTTCATCAACATCTTTTCTAGCACAAACGTACTCGCAAAAGCACTCAACACTAAAAAGGATGTTGACACTGGCACACCAAAGCGTGTAAGTACTACAAGTATTCCTGGTGCGGCGGCATGATACCATTGAACATCTTGCCACGGGATTTTATTTAATCTTCCGTAACTAATATCGCCACCGTTCACATGCCACCCATACCATAGAGTTGCTAGTAGTACAGCACTTGCGGCTAGCCATAAAGTTTTGTAATTGAATCTCTCATTGTTTGACGCCATCCATGTACCGAGAGTTTGTACTGAGTCGTTGGCGATCACCGCATAAGCGGCTAGAAGGAACCCGATGAGGCTCCAGATAGTTAGTAGTTCCATTTCATTTCTCCTTGCTTGCAGGCTTTACCCCTGCGCTCACATCATTATGTATTAATTACAAATAAAGGGGCAAGTCTCCTCGCCCCTTTTTACTCTTTACTTTACTATACTTCTTAGAAGTTGAAGGATGCACCGACTGCTGGTGTAAACTCTTCACTATCAAGGTTGTATGAACCTTCTGCATATAGACCCATGCCATTGATTGTAGTTGTATAACCACCACCAACGTTTTGCATCATGTCGCTATCGTCACCATTGATGAATGCTGTGATACCCATAGCAGTTACATCAGCTTCAAAGCCATATGATTCAGCTTCTACTTCGTATGTACCTGTTACACCGAATCCAAATTGATTCATTGCATAACCTGCGTGTGACAATAGGATCATCTCTTCGCTATTCATGTTGTAGTCGATACCTGTACCGATTTCAACGCCACTGGTTGCTAGTGAGTATGTTGCTTGTACATTCTCTACGTCTGTGATGTCTGAAGTTACGTCTGTAAGACCTACTAGTAGACCTACGCCTGCTACTGACACTTTAATGCTTTCGCCATCATCATTTGGGTTAGCAAGTGTTGTTCCACCTACGCTATCAGTTTTGCCACCGAAGTCACCCATTAGATCACCTTGATCTCCATAAGAAACAGCAACGCCAGCTACTACAGTACCTAGAGAATAGCTGTCTACTTTTACAGCATCGCCATCTGCGACTAGACCGAGACTTGCAATACCAGCTGGTGCTGACATGCTAATATCGATTGTTGTGTCCGCCACCATTTTATCGCTGGCATTCTGTGTAAGGTCTAGACCCAACTCTACATCCAAGTCAGCGGACATTGCTGTTCCCGCTAGTGCGAATGTTGCTACTGTTGCAAGTAGTATCTGTTTCATTTAAAAATCCTTTCCTATAATTGAAACTTAAAGTGCGACTTTTCTGTTGCTAAGTAAGTCGCCAACTCCCTGCGATTATGCCGCTAGGGCGAATCCAGAAGGTGCTATATTATCATTTGCACTTATTGATTTTGACTGTCTAACGTAAGTCACCACGGTAATCTACTCTCATCTCTACAAGTCTGTCGATTCCTATATCAGCCCCATCAACTATACACTCAGTAAATGTATACTTGGTGGAGCTGTCGGGATTCGCACCCGAGTCCAGTCCATGCGTTGATTTGTATCAACAATTACAAGTCTATTTATAACATATTTGTTATTTTTTGTCAAGTACTTTTTTCTTAGGTTTATCTTCGTGCTTATCTTGCAACACTTTTTTACCGAAGATAGCATCCCAACCATCAGCATAAGATTGCTGATTTACGCTTCTAGGCTTATCGCCTTTTCCACCATGCCATTGCTTACTCATTTATTTCTGGTATCTCTGGGAACAAGCAATGTTCTACAAAGTTATCTACATCTTCTTCACTCAAACCCAAAGACTTCATTACACGTGGAGTATGTGGATTCTGTTTCTGAAAATGTGCATAACGATTGTGTGCTTTGATCACTAAATTTTCTTGTGATGTTCCTGTGTAACGAGGAAGTTCAAATAGATAATGATCTAAGTTTGTTTCTACAATACCTGACAGTTGATCGATCTCAAATGTATCTCTCACATTACCAGCGGCAATGATATCATCACTGAAGATTGCTTTACCCCAATCAGGCATTTCACGTTCACGCTTCCAGTTTAGTTGCTCTGCCTCTTTAGCAAAGTACTTTATCAGATCGTGTTCAGCATTAACGCTTGGTGAGAAGTCATGGAATGCACCAGTGATCTTATTCTTACCTGCAATCACATCATACCCAAAGATAGGCGCATCACTTGTAAACGTAGGGAATACGCATACGTGCATCATCCACAGACCTTTAGTGTCTCTTACATCTACTACATCAACGTGCGCTCTACGAAAGTATGGTGATTGCCATACACGATTGACCCACCCATTCTCTGGCTGATTGAACTCTTCCATTCCTGGTTCGTCATCTTCCCAGCCAGCTTCATCGAACTTCTGAATAAACATATCTTTAATATCAATGAGTCTATCCCAGATCGATGCCTCTTCTTCAACGACTAACATTCCGTCAGCCCCTAGTTTTACTTCACTCATACTAACTCCTCAAAAAGTCTAATAGCGTATTCGAAACAGATATTGGCTTCAGTTGCCATATCATCAATTAGTAATTCTCGTAAAGACGCTTTCAGTTCTTCTTTGTTCTCAAACTCATACATCAGACCAGCGCCTGGTATTTTCTTTGAGATCATCGCCCCACCATACATATCACCAAAGTGGCGTACATACATATGCGCTGTTAACGCATCGAGGTCTTCTGCTTTCTGTAAGTTCTCTACGTGAGTTACATACTCTGCTGTTGTTCTACTTATATTAACTGGGTCAAAAACAAACCCGTATTGCTCTTCTAGTTCTTGCATATCTAATCGCATACGACTAGCACGAAACACGCCCCAATAGCTTGTAGGAAGCCCACACGTGCGCAAGCTTGCTTCTAGTACATTGTACATATAGAATTGATTAGTAAGATATCTGTAATAGAGTTCTGGCTCTATCTTTCCACTCATTAAGATTGAAGCGAATTCTCTTCGTTCAGCCTTCTTGTGGTTCTCCCACGTTAGTTCTTTCAGGTTCATGTTCTCTTATTTCTTTCCTCAGTTGGCTACTAGAGATGCTATCAACATCTTCATATTTTATTAAATCAAAATCTGCATTTGATCCACTTATCACATTAGAAATACGAGGTACTTGCATAACAATGTAATCACCGCCCAGAGTATATCCTTCGTGTTCTAAAGATGCTCTAATTAGATGTGCGGTTTGATCGAAGTCATAGATGACCTCGTCTGCGTTTTTATCTAACGCTTGACAAAGTATAGTTACTTGACCATACTCTTCGATTGATTTTTTGAATAGACTTATGTGACCCTCATGCCAAGGTTGCCATTTACCAATGAGCAATGCAGAGGGTTTAGTAGTATTAAATTTTTTCATCATGTTCATCCTATAAAGTTCACTTGCTACGACCAGCTAATATCCTTTGGTACGTATGAGCGTATCTTCGCTTTCAAATCTTTTTCTAATCCTGCAACAGGTGTCGGTGCTTTACCTTTACGCTTTGCATAGAAGTAATTGGCATCTTTGATGTACTCGCCACCTTTACCAGATTTAACTAAGTCACTGTCAACATCAACTTTGTTGAATGCAAACGCAATGTCACCATCCATATACTTCGACAAGCCTTTACCTAAGTTAAGAATATCTTGCATTGTGTTTGAAGCACCACGATGGGTGTTCACAAGAATTTCTGTAGGTACAACTCGCTTGCGTTTCAAGTTTTGTGCTTTCGCAACTTCGATATCATTAACGACCCATACGATGTGAATGTTCTCTTTAGCATATCCAATCGATGATACTTGGCGTGTAATGTTCTGTAGTTTACGTAAGTCTTTCAGTGTTACATCAAAGATGATGTTGGGCTTACGATCATTATCAGCTACTAGTATAGACTTATAGAAAGATTGCATACGGCGATCAGGTAAGTCTAAAGCAATACCGATGATATCGTGTAACTTAGAAACATTCTCTGGTTCTTTTAGATTGTTAGCAAGTGCTTCAAGTTCTATACCAAACTCATCCTTTACTCGCTTACGAATAATAGGTGTCTTTGCGGCAAGTGTTTTGAGTTCATCTACATCAAATACACGACCTTCGATACCAACTAACTTATCTTTAATAAAGCCTTTACCTGATCCAGCGCCACCAGCCATGATGACAATGTTACCAAACTTGGGATATGCTTGACCACCAAAAGTAATCAGTTTCTCAAGGAGTACATCATACTGTTCAGCGATGTAGGCTTCTCGTAATTCTAAGTCGTAATGTAGTTCTTCTTTATAGAAGTTGTTAAAGGGTAACACTTAATTGCTCCGTTAATTTTCATAAGATCATACACCTATTTATAAAATATATGAGTGTCAATTCTGACAGTTCGTGAGTAGCTTCTCTTCCAATAAGGATTAACATAAGAAGCATGGTACATGATTGCACCGTCTGTAAAGTCTTCTACAACGCCATAGTTCGCCATTACCTCATGAGCAGTAGCTTGAACTTCATTCCACTGTGCTTTGTCACGTGGCTTATCACTCTTACCATCGCAGTACCAAGAGAACTGGCACTTATTACGAATGGGATTACCATTACTATCTAGGTGTGCTTGATAGACTACATCACACACAGTAGATGGATAGTTTTTATGCATCACTCTATTAAGAGTTACATTGCCTACGGCACGTTGTCCTAGCTTACTGTCACTACGTGCCTCATGATATATGTTCATAGCAAGGCAATGATGTTGTTCTTTGTATTCTAGTAAGTTGTTTTCTGTCTCTATTTCTTGTACCTTTGCATAAGCAACATGGGCAATTGAATAGATCATAACAGCACTTAGTGTACCACTCAATATGTTAGATAGTTTCATTGTATACCTCAATCCGATTCATTTCTATCTTTATAAAATCATTATACTAATAAACCATATACGTGTCAAGGGCTAATTAGGATTAAGCCAAAAAAAAGACGCTCCGAAGAGCGCCTAAAGTTGAGAGAGGGCCTTTATTAAGGGAAAAGACCATAAACCTATTCTTTGGTTTTCCAAGAATCCATCTCTGTGATGATCTCGGTACCTTGTTTATCGTTAGCGATACTGAGTGCCATTGACTGTATATCATCTAATAGCGCCTGACACTTTGTCCTATCGTATGTTTCATTAGCTAGTTTACTATACTGATTTCGAAGGCGATGTATTTGTATCGCTTTGTCTCTCATTGCTGTTAGACGCTCAATCAGTTGTTCAACGCTATGTTGCATTCAATTACTCCTTATCTGTTACTTCTAAGATTTCCCATTTAACCAGTACTGCAAATATATCAGTCATAGTGTTAGTTATAACCCACGGAGAAGATGCCGCCGCAATTATAATGTAAACCATTTCACCTGAGACAAACAATACTAATAGTGAAAGGAACGTTACCATACGTAAAATTATCATATCATGGACATCTATATCTTCATTCACATTCGATTTAGATAGACCACACAATAAACAAAATACCAAGTAGAAAAACAACGATGTCATTACAACGTGAAAAACTGCTAATACTGGTAACGCCCACTCTTGCTCTGGCAAGAAAACTGCAACCAAGATTACAGCAAGGTGTGAGTAGCGTAACAAAAAATAACTCCTTTTTTTGGAGGGGCTTATCGCCCCTCTATTATTTATCCCTAGAATGGAGAGTTGTCGCTAGTTGTGTCGTATGAGTACTCACCCTCAACGGCAGTATTAGCTTCATCCATACCAGCATCGATCTTCTCATAAAGATCAACAAAGGCGGCACGTGTATCAGCGTCAAAGCGGTTCACACAAAGTTCAATTGACTTCTTCTTATCATTAAAGATAGAGAAGGTTTGAACAATGTGGCAGAGACGGCGAGTAGAGATGATATCATCAACACCACCATCTTCGAAAGTGGAACGAATCGCTTGACCCCACTTGACTAGGTTTTCAGCAAACTCATCATCAGAGACACCGAACTTGGTCATGTGGTTGTTGACGATCTTTTGTTCAACTGCCGCTTTGGGGTAAGGCTGTTCAAGTGTAACGTTGAAACGCTCAAGGAAAGCCTCATCAATAATTGTCGCCGCAATAAAGCGACCAGCTTCATCACCTTGACCCTTGGTGTTTGCAGTAGCAATCACGTTGAAACCTGAAGCGGGATAAACCATCTCGCCAGTTTTCTTGATCATGACAGGCTTGCCCTCAAGTACACCTTGAAGAGCCATCAACTTGTTTGACCCACGATCAATCTCATCGATCAGAAGGATCGCACCAGCTTCCATTGCTTTGATCACTGGACCTTTTGCGAAGACAGTCTCACCGTCTAGCAAACGAAACCCACCGATCAAATCATCTTCATCAGTCTCAGGTGTAATCTGTACACGGACATATTCACGCTTGGCATTTGCACAAGCTTGCTCGACCATCATAGTCTTACCGTTACCAGACAAGCCAGCTACAAACATCGGGAAGAACATACGTGATTCGATGATCTTCTTGACATCAGAGAAGTAGCCCCATTTAACAAACTCGGCTTCTTTCTGCGGGATGAAAACTTCGCTATTCACTGTCGATTGGACCTGCTTAGTTGCTTGCTGTACTACGTTAGCAATAGGGTTGGGCTGAGTCATTGGAATAACTTTTGCACTGCCTAGAGACATCTTATAGACGCCGTAGCCGCCCTTCTCACACTTCTTCATGAGACCTGTCGCAGTACCACGCTTGGCACCGACTGTCTCAGCAAAAGCATACATGTCTTGGCGATTAAAGCTTTCTACACCAGGGTTGGCATTAGCGAAAGCGGCGAAAAGTTCTTTTTGATTCATTGTATTCATAATATATATCTCTCTCGTTTTTTGAACTTACTTGGACATTGTACCCTATTTCGAGGGTGTTGTCAAGGGCTTATGCAACTATTTCTGCAAATTTTTGGGTAATAATTCGGCTTTTTTTCTTCGATCCGTTAGACTGCCCAAACGCTTTTGCGATTTTCTTTGCAGTCATATCACTTGATACCTCAAGCGCATCGATTTCACCTTTCATATTCGCATCATCTGAACGAAGAATGAAGCGGCGATCATAGCCTAGGTTGTCATCAAAGATTGCACAACCTTTCTGACGGATATCACGCTTTGCGGCAGAAGTCTCTTTTCGGTAGTTATCATTCCAACCGTTTGTAGTAACTGCTTGGCGTATTGCACCGTTTAGATCACGATTGCTATCACAAACAAAGTAGTTGATTGTTTTGCAACCCATCTTACCGATCTCTTTCACAAGAGTAGCAGTCTCATTACCTCGACCACCCATCTTAACAATCTTGCCATTGATCTCAACAGTATAAGAACGAGTGTAAGACCTGTGACTAGTGTAATCATCACCACGGTTAACGTGGAACCAATTGCTATCACCATCAGTCAGAGAAACAAAGTTCATCTTCTGGAATGAATGCTTTTGACGGAATGCTTTGATTTTGTACTGCATTGCCATCAGAGCGGCGTTCAAAGGTGTATTACCTAGACCTTCATAAGTAGAACGAGCCATACCGTAAGGACCAGAAGCTTGCCAGAACATCATTTTGAAAGCTTCTTCGTAATCACGCTTTGGCATAGTTGAAGTAAACAACTGAAGAAGACCTAACTCATCACTATCGAAAGATGTCATGGTTGGTGCTACTGCCCGCTTGGCTTTTTGAATAGTCGCCCAAGCTTCACCACCACCAATTGAAGTGAATGAATATACTTCGAAAGGAATACCAACTCGCTTGCAGAACATCATCAGAGCAAGTAGCTGACGGATAACAGCAGGTAATGCATGGTGCATCGACCCAGAGTAATCAATCAACATCATCATGCCGTGAGATTGTGCATCAGCTAATTGTTGAACTTGCTTAAACAGGTGATCATCATACTTGAACCTGTGAAGCTTATTAACATCAAGTGTACCTTTAGTAGAAGTACGGGCACGTGCAGAGCGATAAGCCGCTTTACGCATCTCAAACTCTTTTACCATCAGGTTTACAACTTGCTTAGTTTCACGAAGGAAGTCAGAGTAAGCTTGCTCTGGGAAATGATAAGCACTGCCTTCTAGACCACGCTCTTTCATTTCATTAAGAACACGCTGTACAACATCACGGCGACCTTCCGCAATCAAATTGTAAGGCACTGTAGAAGCATCTGACTGTTCTTTAGTCAAACCTTTTACGTAAACAGTATCAGAACTGCTAAGTAGCGTAGACTGCTTAGAGTTGAAGTTGACATCGGTCATTGCTTCTTCAGTACTGACACCAGGTTCAGGCTGAGGTGAAGAAACTTCAGTTTCTTCTTCAGAAGTCTCTTCTTCCTCACCATCGGCTTCTGCATTTCCACCACTTTCTTGCGGTGAATTCTCTTCAGTTTCTTCACTTTCTTGCGGTTCATCATCAGACTGCTCTTCACGAAGGTCGATAATTTGATCAACACTCTGTGGCTCGCCTTCTTCATTTTCAGTGTCAGGCATATCATCAGTTAGAACGGCGATAGTCATTGACTTGCCATCTTCAGACTGAGTAGACTCTTCTTTCTCAGAAGCTTTGCCTTCTTCTTCTTTTTGCTTTTGCTCTTCAGCTTTTTTGTTTAACCAAACTTGAATGTCACGGCAACACTGGACAACATCTTCATATGTCTCACAGGCTTTTGCTTGCGCTACGAAAGGTAGTTCATCATCTGCGAATGGGACATCGATTAGATCACGTGCTTTGGCGTGAATGTTCAAACGATCCATGAATGGTAAAGTGTGAAGCTGGTCGAGTTTATCTTTTACACCGAACAGATCAAGATCATTCATCAGTGTCAAGTAGCCACGCTTAAAGTTAGCTACAAGACCTGGGTACTTGCGAAGCACTTTCTTCTCAATACGAACATCTTCGACAATGTTCAAGTGAGAATGCGGAATGCCTTCTGACATGTACTTGGTAAAATCTGTGGGAGTGTATAGGGCATGGGCAACTTCGTGACCCACAAGCATATCAAAAACGTCTTTGTTCATCTCTTTCCAGAGTGGTAAGCCGAGGACACGGCTTTCGACATCAAAGAATGCTGTTTCATAATTACCTTGCTGAACTGTGATATTCTCATTAGCGAGAAGACGGGCAAGGACTGATTTCTGATTTAGCATAAGTAACCTCTCTCAATTACTATTACATAATACTTGAATCTGGGTGGGTTGTCAAGGGCTAATCAGGGTTTTTTTGGTCTTTTTTGCAATTATTTTGGTTTATTTTCCTCTAATTCGCTCACATCTATCGGATGACCATGAAAAGTGTACTCAATTGTCGAATCATCGGCAAATAAGTTGTACACAATCACACAAGCAACTGCTACCCAAAGGAGTACGCCTAAGAGTAGCAGAAGTCTTATAGTAGACTTAGACAATGAATTCAACCAATCGTCTAACCACTCGAATCCATCATTCATCTTCACTTACTCTGGGTTCTCCGATAGGCTCACCGTCTTCATTAACCTGTGTGATCATTGGTTTACAGTGCAGTTCGAATTCGCAATCTTGAAAAGACCAACCTAACTCTTCAACGCCTTCTTCATACTCTTCACCATATGCTTCTTCGACTTCTTCAATCAGCGCATCAATATCTTCACCGTCAAGTCTTTCACCATTTGAGTAAACACTCCAATCTTCCCAACAGCCATCCCAACAAGATTGCATTTCAGCCTCGTTATAATCTTCAGTAAGCATAATATAATCATCGTCAAGATCAGGTAATAGCAACTGTTCTATTAATTCAGATACAGTTTGATCATCAGGTAAAACATCTTCACCTTCTTCGTTTATTTCAGTCAAACCATAATCGACTGCCATATCATAAAAGGTATCGTAATTACCTCCGTCTCTCATCTCAAGCCACTCTGCGACTTCTTCATCAGTCTCAGGAACTGCAACCAAAAAATCACCGCTACGCCAACCAAGTTCTTTGATAAGCCTTGCCTGTTGATCCTTTTTAGCATCTTCCCTAAAGTCCGACATAGGTCGAGTAAATATTGTAAATTCTACAAGAGACTTCTTGTATGTGGGTTCTATTTTAAAGTACTTCATTTCGCATTCTCCTGATATGTAAACCAATTGGGGACAGGTCTGTCTGTCCATCTCATTTTAAATCTAAACTGCTTAGTCTGATAGAATGCACGATATGATTTTACAACATCTTCGAACATGCATTCTGGATTAGCTTTCATTGCCAATGGTTGTTTTGTCAACGAACCATTAGGAATATTGTTTGGTGGTGAGGCTAAAATCTCACGCAATTTTGTATCTGACATATGTTCTTTACCGTAGCGGTACTTATACTCATCGCATAACGCAACAAAATGTTCATAGTGCCAATTGTAGTTTTCGTTAGATGCCATAGTCCAGATAGTGCATGGGTGCGACTGATGCGCAACCCGATATAGCACTTGTTCTTGATTACTGTCTGGATGAACCCAGTACTTAACCATCGTCTTACCAGACATAGATAGTCGCTTCTCTACATCACCATCAATTATGCGGTGAGCGGTAGAAAGCATCTGGGCACTTTCTACAATCATTTTGACAACGTGTTTGTCACACTGTAGTTGTGCGGCGACAACTGGATCATTATCTAGAATGAATAGATTCATTAGTTAACGACCATAATCATTTCTGAAGACATAACAGAATCATCTGTTATTTGAGTTGTCAGTTCAAGTAAACAATCGTAGCTTTTTGACATAAAGCAATACAGCGGATTTCCGCCAGCTGGTCCGTTAGCTTCGATAAGTTCGTATGTACACCCATGCTCTTCGGCGAACTGTGATACGTCTGCTTCAGATGCTTCATGGGTAATGTCTAATTCAACTGCAAATTTCATAATTTTCTCTCTGTTGTTTCTTCACCATATTAACACTGATTCGTATACATGTCAAGGGATTAATCTAAACAATTCCAAAATAAGTTGCAACACCACAACCTACGATAACACCAACTAAAGCCCAAACAGTTACAGTAAGTTCGGATTCCAATTTACCTGGATCCACGAATTGACTACTGATCACCGCTCCACAAAATGCGAAAGAGATTACTATTATAAAAAACAACATTATACCTCTTTCTTATATCTAGTAATGTAAAAGCCTTCGGTATGATTTAGAGCCTCTAACATGTCTGTAAACATCTTAGGTGTGAATGCAATTAGATCAGCAGGTTTATTATCAACTTTACCAAACTGTCTAATGAAGACCACATCGTCTTCTATGATCAGTTCGACATCTTCCCACTCACCAGTCTCATCTAATATTGTAGTGACGCTGGCATCGAATTCAAATTCATTTGTAAACATTTAACGCTTTACCTTTACATTCTCATATCTTCATAGCGATCAGAATACAACCTATGTTTTGATAGGTCTCCACCAACATCGGATGAAGACCAAAAATCTGACCAAAGTTTCTTTAGCTTTTTAATCATACGTTCTCTGCAAATTCCTTTTCATAGGAATCTATCAATGCCTGTTTTTGCATAACCAGACGCTCCAACGAAAATAGGGCTGCCCGCTTCTCATCGCTGGCGCCCTCCTCAAAAGCAATAAGTGCATTCTCAAGCACTTCTATATCATAGACTAGTTCATTCATCATGCCACTTTCTCTTCTAATGATCGAAAACCAAACGCAGAAACTACGTACTTATGACCATCCATGATCATCTCATCACCCATTGATGTTGAGCGTATACCCATGCCACCTTCATTCAAAGGGGCTACAACAGTTACATCGGGATTGTAGTCACCGTTGTCTTGTAAGTCACGACGGCTCCAAGAGCCTGCAACATTGTTAGTCCAACGATAAGCATATTCAAGACGCTCTTCATCCGTCATATTAGGTGGTGCGTCAACTATCGCAACAGTTTGGGGTGCATCTTCGAATGCTGTATGGATCACTTCAATTTTCATAATATTCTCTTTCATTGTTTACAAAACATATTACCACATTGACAATACGATGTCAAGGGTCGACAGGCTCATTTTCCATTTTTTCTGGGCTATTCTCATCAACCCAAATTTGACGTTGCGATTCACCGTGAAGTTCTACAAACTGATATTCACTCATGAATTGAGCATCTTCCTGCATCTCCAAAACCCATTGACCAACCTTGCTCATCTTACACCTCCAAACTGTAAGGCTTGTTCCACTGACCAATGTTGATGTCAGTGTAATGTGAACGACTAAAGTAGTCAGTCATTGCATCATCATTGTTAAAGTAGTTAGGACCTTTCATTGCCGCTAACAACTTGTTTAGAAACTTCTTAGCAACACCTGCATAATGCTCATCGATCCAATACTCATTGACTTGAATGTAACGATCACCGTGGGTGAAGTTTTCAGAAAAGTCAATTGCACCAGACTTGATGTTCACGCACAAAGTTGAATGATTACGAACAGAAATACTGCCCTTCATACCAAACTCTTTCAACACTGCTTTGATAGCAGGAGCAAGTTCTTTTTTGTTTTCTTGTGATACATAAGCCATAATTTAGTTCCTTCTCAATTGATTACATATACATCATAACAGGTTGGGATACAATGTCAAGGGTTATTTTGGTAAAGATTGAAACTTTTTGTACACGTTGTACGCTTCAGTCACAGTTAAGTTCTCATCGAAGCCATTGTCCATAGCATTGATAAGCCACTCGAAAGTCTTACCGTAGAACTCTGTTGCTCTACGGTTCAGAACACCTATTGCACCTTTGATCTTCATAAACTTGTACCTCCAAATGCACCATTTTCAAAAAAATCATCAACTACTCTGTTCATTTCTCCGAACGGACCAGAAGCGTTTGCTTCTTCTTGGGCATCTTGGATATCCATTAGATCGACTTTCAGTTCAGCTAGTAAGACCTTAGTCTCATGAGGTATCGCACCAGGGCGAATACTTTCAATTGTAGCAAAGGCGTTTTGTGCGGCACTGATTGCTTGCATTTTTTCACTTACATTTTTCATTACGTTCTCCATATCAATTATGACGTTTTCCAAAGCTTTTCGATCAATTCCCAATCATAGGTGATCTCTTTAGTTTTGCGATTGCGCTCGTAAGCCATCTCAATTCCAGTGTACTCTTCAAGGTACGCTACAGCGGCTTTGACATCTTCAAACTCTTTGATGCCGATATTGTTGTTCAGATTAGGTTTTGCAGTCCACATATGATTCGCTCTCTTTTGTTAATTACAGTATAATAATACACTATTCACAGATAATGTCAAGGGTTAATTTGGCATATTTTCCAATTCGCTAAAAAGATCCATCTTCATAGCAGTCAACAAGCTTGCTGTCTCTTTTTTGAACAGTGTGTTGAACTTAGGGTCATGCTCTTCGATGCTCAGGCTGTTGTGATACATATCACAGTTTTTGATGATCTTAACCATCTCAGGAGCTTGCGCTAGACGACCTTCACACAGAAGCTTACGCTCTGCACGATTACCAACGAAGTCAGGACATTTAGTTAAGAACCATACACCTTGAGCGACTTTAAAACCAAAGAGTTTTTGTATCGTCTCTATAGTAGTATCAGTATCTTCTACAGTGTCATGAAGTAAGGCGATTTGAATCGCAGTTTGGATCTCTTCTTCACTGAACGTACCCTGGAGATCCATGTACTGTTCAACAAGATCAGCTACGGCGATTGGATGAGTGATGTACTCTTCGCCAGTGTATTTACGATATTGCCCTTTGTGCGCAAGAGTTGCGAATCGTAGGGTATCAAAGACAGTCATTTTCATATATTTCCTCTCAATTACTAGTACATTATACCACATTTTAGAGGATTGTCAAGGGTTATTTCAAATTAATTTGGTTTATTTACCCTTTTAAACTTGCGTCTTGACTTCGAGAACTGCTTCATAGGCGATTTGAACCATATTTCAGCACTAGTTCCAGACTTGATATAGCCCGCTAGTTGACCAGCTTTGTTCAGAATATACGTGTGATTGCTCACTGTATATGACGTATCATCCCAAACAGTCACCTCTTGAAGGTAGTCGAATTCACTCATCATCGTTCTCCTCAATCTTATTGCCATAGTAGTCATGTGTACCTGCTCTGTAGTTCTTCTTTCTCTCATCAAGAATGAGTGTTGAAACCCAGACAGCTTTACCCATGATTAGAAGTATGACTAGTACAAACGCAGTTGAAACAATATCAAATAACATAATAAACCTCTATAGTATAAACCAACGATATATGCCGATCACATCAATTACTGTGAAGCACGAATTTTGAACAATCATGGGTGTGTCATTAGCTTTGATAAATGCTACAACCAAACCAACATGTCCAACGAAGAATAGTAGGAAACCGATCTTTGATACGTCTATATTTAATGATAACAACAGACCAGCCATAAGGAATAACGAACCCGATACCCACTTTAACCCTTGTACTGTATTTTCACTCACTAGATGCCTTTGTCCTCAGCGTACTTAATTCTTGCATCAAGTAGCTTGTTAAGGTAGTCATGTGTCTTGCCTGTAAATACTTGAGGCTCATTATCATCTACTGCGATAACGATAGCGAACTGCTTAATAGACACACCTGTGCGCTCAAAGAACGCCGCCGCATAGAAAGCGGCTTGTGTGAAGTAATTCTCAATCCATTCTTTCTTCTTAGGCTTACGAGAAGTCTTGAAGTCGATAATAGTTAACTGACCATCGAACTCTGCGATACAGTCAACACGACCAGCGATCTTAAACTTGTCACTGTACAAAGGCACTTCTTGCGCCCAGACGTTATCAAGTCTTTCATCTAAGATAGTTTTGATTTGATTGAATGAGAATATATTGGCGGGCATTGCACCCTTTGACCAATCTTCTTTATTATTGATATAGTCTTCTGCTAGAGTGTGTACTGCTGTACCACGTGTAGCGGCTTGTGTGCTAATCTTGTTAGCTACTTCTTCACCTACACGCTTGCGCCACGCTAGAATACCTGCCTTAGATAGATTTCCAAGAACAGTTGTAATAGAGGGATATTTGTTACCCTCGGGTGTGATATACGTTCTGCCCGTAGGTAGAGTTTCGCATTCAAGTTCAGGCAATGCTTTCATTGCAACATGGTTAAACATAGTATAATACCTTTTAATTCAGACTATATTATAGCGGGTTGTCAACCACTTGTCAAGGGTTTATTTAGGTTTATTTACAGTTCTTCGACTACTACTACTGATGTTGTATTACCTTCACTATCGGTTGTAGTTGTAGTAGTGGTTGATGTATTAGGAGTAACAGATGTGTCAACTACAACTGATTCAGATGTCACTCCACCTTCTGCATACACTTTAGATGCACCTGTGCTTATCTCATGATCAAAGCCATTGTGACTTCGATTGTACTTATCACCAATTCTAGCCATCTGAGATCCTTCGATGAACACTTTAGGCGAATAAGAGCTACAAATAGGTGTATGGTTCACAGGTGCGACAACACAAGGCTCGCCATTTGGGTGTGCAGTCATAGCATCGCCCTTAACTACAGGTCTCTTAGTCTCAACATATGTCTTCGAAACTGTGACGGATCCAGATGTTGATGTCAGCGCCGAACTCCAAGTATACTTGGTTGGGTTTGTTGCGCATACACCATTCTGCGTTCCATCCGCACAGGCGACATTGCTTTGTGCATTCGCAAATGCTACTAAAGGCATTTATCTTACCAGTGTAACTGTATCGTTTGCGGCAAGATACACTGTAGTCTCAGCTTCGGTTAGCTGGCGCACAAAGCGTTTACCTTCTGCATCTTCAAATACTCTAAGTCTTGGTTTCTCTGACATTTTCAGTTTCCTTTAAAACGATTGTCTCTTCTTCTATGATCCATTCTAATAGAGTTTGTTCATCCCAGCCCATTGAGCCTAGAAGTTCGATGGGGAGTTGTATCATCGTTTCCCCATCTTCACCTTCAACAACTTCACCAATATAATTATTTTGCATTACAAACCTAACTTATCCCTATTAATAATGTACGACTTAACAAGTTTACTTCGAACAATATCTCCGATCTGAAACTCTATAAAGTCAAATTCTCTCATGTTATTTATAATCCTCATAAAATCTCTTAAACCAGACATCTCTTTCTTACGCTCAGATGTTAGGTCGTCTTGCTTAACATCACCGCAGAAAATGATTCGGCTGTTCTCACCAACACGTGTCATCACTGTGTGTAATTCGCCTGCACTCATATTCTGTACTTCGTCTACAACGATAATACAGTCTTCGAATGTACACCCACGTAGATACGAGGTTGATGCAAAGTTGACGATTTGTTTTTGTTTGAGAATTTGATAAGCATCACCACGATTAAATAACTTGGTTGCGATATCATAGTAAGGCTCTTCGTATACAGCCTCTTTTTGTTTTTGATTACCAGGCATAAAACCTTGGTCTCTAGTTGGTACTGTTGATCTTACGATAAACACTTTTTCGTGTGGGCTATTCTGCTTCATCACTTCACTGATTGCGAAGTGTAGACCTAGGAAAGTTTTACCTGTTCCTGCGATCCCATGTAGCATTAGATTGTAACCCTCACCCCAACTCTCAAAGGCGACCCTTTGATTTTCAGTCATGGGTTTAATGTTGCGGTCAATTTGGAATACGGTCGATAATTTGTTTTCGTTGTCTAGAATACCTTGTTGTCTCAGTACTCTTCTCTGTCTTTTAGTCAGACGTTTTTCGTGTGCAGGCATTGTTGAATCAATCCTTATTGTTATTATCTGGTTTTGATTGTGGAGTCCGTGATACCCTTTGAGTTTCCTTTTTTAATGTGTTTGAGTAGTGAATTGAATGAATCAGGTGTCTTAACGATACCCATTCGGTGTGGATCACCAATTGATGGTGCCCCGGTAATAATCTGTTTGATGTGGGGGTTCTTTTTGAGATAGGTTTCCCTATCTGCAATTTTCATTAACATATCATACTTTTCATCAGTCTTAGTATCATGAAACGAATACATTGGCATTTATGCTCTCCTATAAAAAAAGGCAGTCCGTGATGGACTGCCTCATAACTGTCTTATCACTGTTGATATTTATACAATTAATTCGTATATTTCTTTCCAGTTGTCAACTTTTGTTACATCATCATTGTGAAAATCTGCATTGTGGTGATGATTGATTAGATAGCTATCTAATCCTAACTCAAGACCAACTACTGCATTCTCGGGCTTATCTTCGACCCACATACACCCACTGTCTTTGTAGGGTAGTAACTCTTCGTCTTTATCAGCACCAGTATCTAAGTAGACATACTTCTCAAAAGCAGTGTCACCAAACAACTCTCTAAGGTTCTTAGTCCTTAGATGCTGTGCATACTGATCGTTACTTAAGCTAGTAATCGCATGGAAGATATATCCATGTTCTTCATGTAACTTCTTAACGTACTTCATTGCATCTCTGAGAGGTGGCAACTTTCTGATAGCCGCACTCTCGTTGAACATCCTGATGAGTCTTTTGATCTCATCTTTAGGCATATCGTAACAAATAGACATGTCGTATTCACATACACCAGTCTTGACATACCCATGTCTTTTCATCCAGTAATCGAATGAGTATTCCCAATCTAAGAGAACACCATCACAATCAACTAATATCACTTTATCTTTATTCATAATTTAACTCACTTTCTTAATTTCACATACACTATAACACTGATTCGCTCAGTTGTCAAGTGGTTAATTAGGAAAAGAATGAATTTTTTTGTTTAGCTTTTTGCTTACGAGCCTTTTGGATCTTGGCTCTTTTTTTGTCATAGCGTTTGCTATCTTGCTTTTTAAAACGGGGCTCTTTATCGCCCCATTCATCTTCCTCACACCAGTCACGGAAGTTCTTACGTTTCGACATTTTAGATTACTCACTCTACTCCGAAATTAAACCAGGAAATGCTTCTTTGATTAAAGCAAGAGTCAAGCCCTTGAAAGGCTTTTGCTTAATCACTTCGCATAGTAATTTTGCATCTTCAGGATCTACTGCTTCTAGCATTTGAATAAACAATGCTTCTCTACGAATTGGATGAATGTTATCACCATCAAATCCCTTAACGAAGTAGGGAAGTTTTCGTGTTTCTCTAAACAGCATCCCATGCGAATCAGGCATGACAGATGGCTCATAAGGTGGAGCAGAACTTGGTATGTTCAGCGCCATAGACTTATCATAGGTTACTTTGAGAATATTGCGCAGAGGCTTGCTGTTCTTTGCTTGCAAAAATTCAATCTTCTCTTTTTTGGTTTTCATTTCACGGGCTGTATTAATAATTTCAGCCAAAGATTCTGTAGACATTTAAAACTCCGATATTACTTCCATAAGATTTTTTAACTTGTTCTTGATGAAATAGTTTAACAACTGCGATCTATCTTTTGCAGGCTCATTTAACCAAATGTCCATGATCTGATCTTTAATATAATCAGGTATCATTTCTAAGTCGATAAGAGACTTATTACGCAAGTAGTTTCTTTTAACATCTTCTGTCATAGTATTTATGTCTTGCCAACCTTCTAGTCTTTTCTTAGTAATAGGACGTTGACGTTCACCAACAACTAAACAGTTATCAGCAGATAAGATGTTAGGTACACCATCACCAGTATCACCTTTAATGATATGCTCACAAAGATACTTCTCAGGAGATGAGTGTGTAATCCAACGCTTGCGTGTGGGATCGTATTGCTTTACATTCGCATACTTGTGTAATTGAATGTAATCTTTATCACCAGACAAGACTAGGATAGGCTCACCAGTATTCAGTAGAGTACCTTCGTGATGTACGATTGTACCAATGATGTCATCTGCTTCAGCAGTTTCAATCTGAATAACACGGTAAGGGAAGTATACTTTAATCTCATCACGAATATTATTTAAAGCATTGAAGATTGCAGACCAGTCTAGTTCAGACTCAGTACGTGCTTTTCTACGATTAGCTTTGTAATACGCAAAGTTATTTCTGCGCCAATAGTTCTTGTCATCACAACAGATGACTAGTTCGCCAAAGTCGGCATTGAACTTTTTACGATTGGCTCTTAGTGTGTTGAGAATCATATGTCTCAACATGTTTTCGTCAATAGGCATGTTTTTATGATTGCCGATCTGAGCCATCATATTACTTATCATCACCTGATTTAAATCTACTAGTATCATTATATTTCTCCATATTTGATATAAGTTATATAATACTACACTTTTATCAATATGTCAAGTCTTAATTTGAAAATTCGTTTAAAAAATTGGATAAAGCCTTAGTAGGCTCTTTGATATTATCGAATACTTTATCAGTTACCTTTTGAAACTCAGTTTGTTCTCCATGAGAACGCATGATGATAGCTCTGATTGATTCGACTCCAGCTAATATATCTTTAATACAATTGGGGTCTTCGAAGAGATCAACGCCCATCTCTTCTAATGCTTCTACTACATCCATCATAGCATTAAGGGCGAAGTCCCCTGCAAAGTTCTCTACGATCTCTTGCTCTTCACCCAGTTCATCCATTCTATCCTGTATTCGTTTTGCACGTACAGCATTGAAGTCTACGATATTATTACTCATTGTTCATATTCGACTATCTTCCCATCGACCTCTATTTTAGTATCTGAGATATAAACCCCACCTAAGTCAGAATAGTAAACACCATAGCTACGCTTAGGTGTACCGTCTGGATGATAAGCCATCGCTACACAGAATGTTTTAATTCTACTCTGTTGATGCTCACCATAGAACATGTCTAAGTAGACACCATTCTTGATGTATCGTTCAAGGTTACGAACATACCCTTCGATACGTGCTACTTTCGCAACAGCACCTTTGGCGTTTGCTCGAACTTCTTGTTTAGCCGCCGCTAACATATCTTTCTGCGTTTTAATCCAAGAGCGAACATTCTTCAGAGACAATGTTTCATCATCGCCTAATGCTAAGACATCTGGGTGAACATTCTTAGGTCCACCTTGCTTTGCTAAACGAGCCTCACGTGCTTTCGCTAGACGCTCGACAGCCGCCGCTTTTTGCTCTTCAGACATAGGCTTACGCTTCTTGCGGATCTTCTTTACAGGTCCACGTTCTTTCGCAAACTGTTCACGCATTTCTAATTTTTTGCTTTTACGAGCCATATAGACTACTCCTCATTTAAGTTACGAATCACTATAACATGAAACTTTACTTATGTCAAGAGGTTTTTTAGGAAAGAGTTCCATTCTATCTTACGATTTTGCCAATTAAAGCGATAATTAGCTAACGCTTGCATATTCCCAGTCGTATTTTGTAGTATCTGATACGCATTTGGGTTACGATGTATTTCAATCGCATTCTTAAGTTCTAAATAAAACTGATTCGCATGATCTTGTGCATTCTCTACATAGCCATACATTGAGGTAAGTCCCATTGATGTTTCTGGTAATGCCGCTAGTGATGAGTGAACGCTCAAACAACCCGCAGACATTGCTTCCATTAGACAGAGACAAGATGTCTCTTTCCAAGTTGATGGGTAAGCAAAGATATGAGACTGCTTTAGTACTTCACGTATCTCTTCATTACTAACAGACTTGTAGTAATTAATCTTCTTATGCTCACGTAACCTATTAAACAGTTCTTTGAATGGCTCATCTCGTTCAGGCCATCCATACAGTAAGAACGATGAATACACATTTAGTTCAACGTTGTCATACTCTTCTGCTAACTGTCTAAACACTGCATACAAAATATCAAGCCCACGATGTGGTGTTGAGAAGTATACAAGTTTAATCTTTTCTTTGGGGTCTGGCTTCTGATGTTGCTCAATAGGTTCAATCGCATTACGCAATACAACGCCTGCTGAGTATGGCACACCTAGAAATAAGTTGTACATCTCTTGTTGCCAATGAGATACAAATACCAACTTATCGAACTTTTGCCAACCACCATCTTTCAGATGTTGTACTTCTGGATCTTGTGGTAGATCGTGGAGAACATAAATCTTCTTTCTCTTTGGATCTAGTTCACGTACCCTAGAATGTATGATCTGAAATTGATCGAGGAGAGACTTGTTACAGTCCCTCTCGATTCTATGTGCCATGAGTTCAGTACCACCCATGGACTTCTTATTCAACTCATTCAGTTCAGGCAAAAACTTCACCATTTACTGTCTGAAGTTTATCCCATCGAAATGAACGCCAGCCTTCAGCATTAACATCCCAGACAGAAAGAGATGTATCACTCTTCTTCTTGGGAGCCTTCTCTTCAATTTCAACAACGACTTCAGGCATTTTGTCTGACTGCAACGTTGCTTCCATCTTACGATATTCACCATTGACCTTTGTAAATTCAACTGTCACTACGCCCTCTTTCATAAGGGCAACTACATTAGATTGGTCCATCACCATAACTCCTCGTATTTTCAATTTCGCTGGCGAATTCCATTAATCCACCAACAGGTTTATTGTACCACACTATCTGCGGTACTTTATTCACACCAGGAAAACGTTGCAGAAATTCTGCCATGTATTCCTTGCGAGAAACATTTTTAAACTCCCAATCGAATCCATACTGATCAGCAAGTGTTTTTGCTTTGTCACAATCTGGACAGATAGAGTTTCCATAAATCGTAATCATTTCATAGTCAATTCTTCTAAACGATCTGCTATCGAAGTCCAGGGCTCTTTAGTAGTCCAATGAGCCATAGTTCTAAGTTTATCAATCATTGCTTGATCACTCATCTGTCTTTCTTTAGCATTCTCTTCACGTGTACGCCGAAGCATATATTCGTAGTAACGTTCTTGAGGTTCTGGTCGACAATTATGCATCTTTAGCTAAGTCCTCTGTGAACTGCTTATTCTCTTCTTCCATAGCGACCATCTTTTCTGCACGTAACTTTTCTTGTAGTGCAACTTCATCTGCAAGCGACATCTTACTATTACGCCAGTCATGAATCCAAGAAATCTTTTGCTCTTCTGTCCAATCCTTTAGATAGTCATTATCTGCATCAAAGAATTGTAGAACTTCTGGCTCACGTAAAACTTGTGCATCGATGATCTGTTCACCAACATGACGTTGACTAAACTCTTTTACATCTTCACACGTGACAGCATCAAGCGCCCACGAAGGATCTACTTCTTCATCTGGATTCATTCTCTGTAGTTCGTCTACAGGTATTACGTATCGATTACGAAAAGTTGATACACATGTAACAACTACGTACTCAGGTTTTTGTTTGATTGCCATTATTTTCAATTTCCTCTATCATGTTTAACAACTTGCGCTTATACGTGTTGGCGTCTTCAAAAGATTCAGATGTTCTTTTGTGATCGGCACCTAACATGCTCTGTGATGCGTATGCACCATTTGTAGCTTCAACGTATTTTAAAAATGTATCTTTTAGTGACATAGGTCTCTCCAAGTACGACTCAGGAACGCCTTCAGCATATTCCCATTGATTAAGTTCTTCATCATCAACATTAGCAAATGTGTTGTTTATGAATTTTACAAACCATTCCATAATTTCTCCATATATTAGTCACAGTATATACTAAACTTCTTCACGTGTCAAGTACTTAATACAATTTTTTGGTTACTTCTAATTAAAAGCCTAACTATGACATGGGCTTCTAATTACGAGCCCAATCCTATATTATATATAGTAGTTGCTGTAAGGTGACATTATAACACTAACCTTAGAAAATGGCAAGGCACGTTTACATAAATAAAGATGTAATATGATTTTTGAAAATTAATATATGGATTGGAACTATGACTAGACTAATTTTACTTTTTGTTATGAGTGTGTTCGTGACAGGATTTGTACATGCACAAGAAGCAACAGAAGATGGAACAACACCAGAAGACCCATCATGCCCAACAGGGTACATATGTACAATATCAAATACAGATAGCACTGTAGACACTAGTGCAGATAGTACGACTAAAGTGATATCACCGCCACCATCGGCAATTGCACCAAACATTAATACAGCAAACTCCGACTTATGTACAGTCGGTATGTCAGGCGCAGTGCAGACACAGATTTTAGGTTTGTCTGCTGGTAAATCAGTAAGAGACATGAATTGTGAGCGACTTAAGAATGCAAAGACCCTATATGACATGGGGATGAAGGTCGCCGCCGTCTCCACCATGTGTGGTGACAAAAGAGTATTTAAAGCGATGATGATGGCAGGCACACCCTGTCCATATGATGGCATGATCGGCGCACAAGCAAAGGCGGCATGGGAAGAAAACCCAGATATGCAACCTGATGCAAAAGGGAGGTTTATAGATGAAGATAACAAGAGTACCCTATTCGGTGGTGGTATTATTGGCGGCATCTTGCTTCTACTCTTACTCTAATTCGGTAGTTGCCCAAGAGACAACGGGCACAACACGAAACGCCGCCGCAGACGGATTTACGTGGAACATGTTTAGTGTTCTACCTGCTCAAGCTGGTCTAACATTCAATGGATTGTTTTACACGTACACAGCAGATAAAGAAACAGAAGATGATTTTACAGTAACTATTCAAAACGAGTATGCTAATGGTGTTGGATATGTTATACAGGAGACAGACGATTGGTCTGGGCTACCTGGTGCGACAATTAATAAGAGATTAGATTTACCTAATATCTCACAGACAGTTGTGGGTGAAGGATCAATAGTAACAACAGGCGAAGGTGAAGTTTTAGATCCTTCGGTAGTATACAGTTTTAGGTTTGACGAGTGTTTTGTTCCCCTTAGTAACCCACAATGTCCAGGTTATCAGGACGCACTTTATCAGTACCTATTAGACAACGGGCTTCTAAACAGTGAACCGAGTTTAGATGATCCATTTTACGATGAATGGGTTCAGTTTCAACTGAACAGAGATAGCGAAGATAATGCAGAAGATGACGATGAGAAAAGGGTTAGGGAGGATACTACGGACCTTGATGAGGACGTAGGTATTGAAATGCTAAATGCTGAAGTCAACATTGACGAATTTGTCGATGGTGCTACGCAAAATGCAATAATCACTGCACTATCAACAATACCCAGGTTTGAATTATATACAAGTGCTACCTTAGACGGTGGAGTGTATAATGATGCGGTCACACTAAATGATGGAATTCTAAACGATAATAATAGAGCCTTGAGACAATTCGCTACTGATAAAGTGCATAAAGATATGGTACGCTCACAATATGAAAACTAAAAACGGAGATAAAAAATGAATAAAGTTAAATTAACAGCTTTTGCTTTTTTTACTTGTGGCGCATTATTCACAAGTTCAGCGATGGCACAAGACACCCCAATCGTAGGTAACGTAGAGTCAAAATGCTCTATCTTTACTGATAGAGAAGGTGTGTATGGTAACCCTACACCTGATAAGCTTAGTACAGCAAGCGGCAATGGTGGTGTTAAACCAAGAATCAGATATGATATCATTCAAGGTGGATACTACGAAGCTAGGATCGGTTACCCAAACTCTTTCTCAAGTAGCCCATCACTTACTGATTCGGTCACTTGGGCTGGAATCACTGAAGTAGGTGAAGTCTCAGACACGGCTATGTCAGACTACGAGACAAATAAAATCGAATACAATAACATCACTGAGTTTGATCTTCATACCGCTGGTACAGTCTGGTTTGACATTTCATCAAGTGCTGAATATGGTGTTGGTAAATCGTTTCCATCAGGCTCATACACAGCGATGGTAACTGCTGAGTGTATCGCAAAATAGGGTAAACTAAATGCGTTTTGTTATTGTTTTATTATTTTGGTCTTTTGGGTTAACTTGTGTTGCGCAAGCGCATGAGTTAACTCCGACCTACCCCAAACTGGAACAGTCGGTGTACGACAACATTTTGACTACAACAATGGTTATCTTCAATAGAAGAGCAGATGTGAACTATTATCAGATTGAAGTATGGGATGCAGATTGGAATAAAGTACCTTTTGCTAGTGCTGAAAAAATTATCAAGATGAACTATCTTGAACGCAAAAGATTAGAAATATACTTTAAAGATCGTGACGCAAGCAGAATTAAGTACATCTGCACACGATCAAAATTATTAAAAGGGGGCGGGCAATCTGTTGTTGCATCCAACATTTGCTCCAAAGTTAAATAGGTGAATAATGATGAGATACTTAATTATTGTTTTATTAATGATGGCTACGCAAGCGTATGCAGACTCTAGTTCTTTGAACTTAGCACTGCCTAGTATGCCAGGTAACTATCAATCAGACAAGTTTAGAACTGGAGATTTAGATTGCTCTAATGCAATTGGATCTGCAACAAAGATGGAGATGGGTGTAACAGGTATCATATCGAGAGAGAATACTGATCCGTTTGCTCAACGAGACCCAACAAGTTTTGGGAATAGTCCAAGAGACATAGGTGTATACGCAAGAATTACAATTCCGCTTGGTAAGAGAGTAAAGAATAGAATAAATTGTAATGAATTGTATCAATTAGAACTTAGAAAAAAGAGACTCGAAGTAATGAAACTTGAACGTGAATTGCTACAGATGCAGACGTTAGAATTCGAGAACTAGAGGTAAGGAATGGCTAATAAAGATTTAGGTGAAGGAATAGAGAACTTCGAAGAAGAAGTAGAGAACCTTAAAAACACAAAGATGAAACTCTTTGGTATTACGATGACACCAACTACAATCGGTGCGTTGTTTGCATTGCTTGGTACAATTGGTGGCGGTCTTTACGGCGGCTTTGAAGTCTACAAAGATTACATGGATATGAAAGAGATCATCCAGAACGTTGACACAGACGCTATAGAAGCACGTAACAACGTCATAGAGACTAAACTAGACGAAGCCATAGACTACACAAGAGACATTAAGGGCGACCTTAAAAATGATATCATCAAACTTGAAGCACAGATCGATAGACTGGAAGACAAGATAGATGAGTCAGAAGCAAGCATCAACTCAACAAAGAAAGAGATTGATGCTACGCTAAAAGAAATTAGAACAGAGATGAACACATTACAGAAAGATGTGACTTCTAGTATAAGAGAAGTAGAAAGCATTGTACGTGAATCTGAAAAAGGTACACGTAAAGAAATGCGTGAATTGAGAACAAACCTTGATACTGATATGGATACGCTTGAGAAAGATGTAAAAGAAACTATACAAGAAGCATTAGATAACCCACTAGCAGATTAAGGAGAAGTTATGATAGAAAACTCACACAAGATGGCGTTATGCGCCTCTATAGCATACTTAGACGAAGAAGAAGCACGACCTAAGTTTCGTGAAATCGGTTTTAGAAAGCACGTATTCATTGAACGAGATGGCGCTCAGTGTCATATAGTTTGGACTGGACAACAGATAGTACTATGCTTTCGTG
>Ga0315321_10000317_pt1 | contig 34665 bp, 31 predicted proteins | sample M180m21515metaG_FD_203464 | JGI IMG/M metagenome (GOLD analysis project Ga0315321, IMG submission 203464) | Ammonia-oxidizing marine archaeal communities from Monterey Bay, California, United States - M1 80m 21515 | ecosystem: Environmental > Aquatic > Marine > Intertidal zone | place: USA... | reverse complement strand
TGAAGGCCAAGGTGAAGGCCAAGGTGAAGGCCAAGGCCAAGGTGAAGGTGAAGGCCAAGGTCAGCCCAGCCAAAAAGGCGATGGCAGAATCGGCAACTGGAATGGTGCCGGTGGAGGCGGCCATCTGGATCGCTCCGAAAAAGGCACCGGCAAGCTCGTCAACCTTCCCCACCGGGAACGCCAAGCCTTGATTCAATCTTCCCAGAGCCGCACCCCGCAAGAATACAGCGTTTTAGTGCAACAATTCCTCAAACGCCTGTCCGATAGCCGGCGATAGGTCTCAATAAAAAGGCCCGGTCCTTTTCGACCGGGCCTTATTTATTTTTATAGATTATAACGTTACGCCACTGCAGTGTTACCGGATTGCTCTTCTCCAGAGATTGCCGGTGAAGGGGTCCCGCGCACCTGCTCCACAACCGACTCGGCAGTCAGTCCGTATTTCTCACGAAGTTCCCCAACCGAACTGGCGTGCTCCACAAACTGATCCGGCCACCCGATTCGGATCAGCGGCGTGTGTACGCCCTTCTCCACCAACAGCTCGGCCACCAAGCTGCCATAGCCACCCGGCAACACGTGATCCTCCAGTGTTACCACCAGATCAGCGGTTTTCGAAAAATATTCTGTGGTCGCTTCATCGATCGGTTTGGTGAACCGCGGATCAATCAGCGCACAATCAAAGTCTTCACCCAATTCCTTGGCCGCCGCTTCGGCTACACTGAACATCGGCCCCAGCCCCAGAAAGGCTACCTTGCGCTTACCATTCCCTTCGAAATTCCGAACGACCTCCGCCTTACCAATTTCCAACATGACCGGTTCTTCCTTAATCGCCACTCCTTCAGCCGCTCCACGCGGGTACCTGATAAAGGCCGGATGTTTTTGGCGCGAAGCCGTAAAGAGCATATCGGCAAATTCATCCTCATTACGAGGGGCCATGGCCACGATGTTCGGCACGCATCGAAGATAGGCAATGTCGAATAGGCCATGATGGGTCGGTCCGTCATTGGCCGACAGACCGGCTCGGTCCATACAGAAAATCACCGGCAAATCCTGCAGAGCCACATCGTGAATGATGCAGTCATAGGCGCGCTGAAGGAAGGTCGAGTAAATCGCCACCACCGGCCGGATATCCATAGTCGCCATTCCGGCGGCAAAAATCACCGCGTGTTCTTCGGCGATACCCACATCAAAATAACGTCCAGGCAACTGGTCTCTCAGAGACTTTAACCCCGTACCACTCGGCATGGCCGCCGTCACTCCCACCAGTTTGGTATCGCGTTTGCAGAGTTTCACCATCTGTTCGCCAAACACATCCTGCCAATTCGGCGCGGAACCGGGCTTGGCCGAAGGCGTCTCGCCGGTCTCCGCATTGTACGGCCCCAACCCGTGAAATTTCTCAGGCGATTTCAGGGCGGCATTGTAGCCCTTACCCTTTTTGGTGAGTACATGCAGCACCACCGGGTGCTCGCATTTTTTGGCGTATTCCAGAGACTTGATCATCAACGGCAGATTATGGCCATCCAGCGGACCGATATAACGAATGCCCAGCTCCTCAAACAACACACTACTCGCCGTGCCACCGCGGCCGTCGGTCAATACCGGGGGTTCATGCGACAATGTACTCTCCGCCACCTCCGCCTTGAGCGCGCCTTCCGCCCGCGACCCGAGCCGAACTGCGAAATCGCCCTTGGGCAGTTTCTTAACCAGGTTCGCCAAATCATCATGCAGCCGGTTGTAGCCCGGGTTGGTGATGATCTTGTTCAGGTACTTAGAAATGGCCCCGACGTTTTTATCAATGCTCCATTCGTTGTCATTGAGAATGCCAATGAATTTCTTAGTTGTGTTCGAAATATTGTTCAGCGCCTCAAATGAAATGCCGTTGGTCAGTGCCGCATCGCCGAACACACACACCACGTCCTCATCCGATTGCTGTTGATCACGCGCCGCACACATACCCAACGCCGCGGACAACGCCGTGCCAGCATGGCCGGCACCAAACGAATCATGCTCACTCTCGGTGCGTAACGCGAAGCCGTTGAGGCCGCCGGTTTGCCTAATTTTTTTGAATTTTTTCTGGCGCCCGGTCAGCAATTTGTGAACGTAGCATTGATGGCTGACGTCCCAGACAAATTTATCTTTTGGCGTGGCAAAGACCTTGTGCATGGCGATGGTCAATTCGACCACGCCTAGATTCGGCCCCAAATGCCCACCAGTCTTAGCTAGCGTGCTGATCAATTCTGACCGCACTTCCGCCGCCAATTCTTCCAGCTGCGGTTCCGTCAATTTTTTGACGTGCGCCGGTTCGCTGATCATTTCCAAGTAACGCCCCATAAATTATTCGTCCTCCCCTTCGAGAGTCACTGGCCGCGCGGCCAGTTCGCCTTCCGGATTTTCCTCGAGCTGCGTGATCTGCTTCTCAGCAGCCTGCAGTTTGGACTCACAAACCTTAACCAGCTTCGTGCCCTCCTCTAGTTGCACGAGCAGCTTCTCCAGCGGCAACTCCTCGGACTCCATCGCTTCCACGATGGTCTTGAGTTTTTCTGCGGCATCTTCAAATGTGATGTCCGCATCGTCCGCCTTTTTTGCCTTCGCTGGCATCAGCGCAGCCTACGGTAGTTGCCCTAGTCGCGTCCAGCGTATTGGGTTAACCTGTCGTGCTCTCCACTTCACCATCCGCCAGGCGCGTGCGCAGTTTTTGGCCTGTTTTCACCGTTTTAGACGTGCGCAGTACTTCACCCGTATTCGCGTCCTGCGTAATAGAATATCCTCGGGCCAACACATTTTCGGGACCGAGCAAACGCAATTGATCACTTAAGGACTTGATCAGACGACTGGCCCGGTTGACTTGCTGACAGGGCAATTCCTGAAGCCGTGCACGCAACTGCGTCAATTGCACCTGTTGCCGGGCTACGGCCAGTTCCGGGCGCACGCGCAATAGGCGTTCGGCCAATTCGTGCCAGCGTCGTTCCTTGTGTTTCCAGAGTGTTTGAGCCGCCTGCAGAAGATCATCATGCAGTTCATCAACCCGTTGCATTTGCTCCTGCAACCGCCGCCGCGGATGGCAACGGCCCAGTCGATGTACCAGGGCGCCGACGCGTTCCTGTTGCCGGGAACAATGCGACGCCACTAATCGTTGTAAACGGCCTCGGGTGGTTTGCAGCGTATCTCCAAGCGCCACCGCCCCGGCCGTGATGATCTCTGCAGCCGCACTGGGCGTCGCTGCGCGATAATCCGCCGTGAAATCGCTGATGGTAAAATCAATCTCGTGCCCCACGGCCGACACCACCGGCACGGCCGAAGCCGCAATCGCACGCGCCAGAATTTCTTCGTTAAACGCCCACAAATCTTCGAGGCTTCCGCCACCGCGCGTCACCATAATCAAATCCAATGGCTCGCATTCTGCCCATCTGTTCAGCCGATCGATGCCCTTGGCGATCTCGATCTCGGCGCCCTGCCCCTGTACTCGACTGTCCGCCAGCACAATCTGCAGTGCCGGTTGGCGTCGGCGAATTACATGCAACACATCCTGCAACGCTGCGCCACTCAAGGAGGTAACCACACCAATCCGTTGTGTGACGCGAGGCAAGGCGCGTTTGCGATCCGAATCAAACAATCCTTCGGCCTGCAGTTTGGCTTTGAGTTTTTCGAACTTGATCTGTAATGCCCCAACACCTTGCAGCTCCACTGCGCGCACGATCAGCTGATATTGCCCCCGCGCCTCGTAGACAGTGAGATCACCCTGCAGCACCACTTTTTGGCCGTCCTCCATCAGCTCACGCTGCACCCCGCGCACTCCCCTGAAGAGCACGGTCGTCAATTGAGTTCGCGCGTCTTTTAGGGAAAAATACATGTGCCCAGACGATTGCCGGCGCAGGTTGGTGATCTCGCCTTCTACCCAAATTTGGCCAATGCGATTTTCCAGCTCACGCTTTACGCGCGTGGTGAGGTCGGAAACCGTCAGAACTTCCCGGGTCGGTTCTTCCGGAAACGTTTCGCCAAAATCCCACTGACTCTGGGCATTGGACATGGGCTACATCTCCACCTTTTCGGCCACCTGCTGGACATCCTTGTCTCCACGACCGGAGAGGTTGCAAATGATAATCTGGTCCTTGTCCATCTGCGGCGCTCGGGCGATCACTTCGGCCACCGCATGGGAGGATTCCAGCGCGGGAATAATGCCCTCAATCTTGGACAGCTTAAAAAAGGCCTCCAAGGCCTTGTCATCGGTGGCGTAGGTATATTCCACCCGGCCTTGATCACGTAACCACGCATGCTCCGGTCCCACCGCTGCGTAATCTAAGCCTGCCGAGATGCTATGGGTCAGTTGAATTTGCCCCACTTCATCCTGCAATAAATACGACCGCGTGCCCTGCAGCACACCCAAGGAACCGCCCTGAAAACGCGCCGCATGCTTCTCGGGAACGATCCCTTCTCCGCCCGCCTCGACGCCGACCATCGATACCGATTCGTCGTCAATGAACGGATAAAACAACCCGATCGCATTTGAGCCGCCTCCCACACAGGCCGCCAGCAAATTCGGTAACCGTTCTTCCTGTTCAAGAATCTGACGCCGCGCCTCATCGCCAATCACGCGATGAAAATTCCGTACCATCATCGGGTAAGGGTGCGCTCCGTACGCTGTGCCGAGGATGTAATGCGTACTGCGCACATTCGTAACCCAATCCCGCATGGCCTCGTTCACGGCCTCCTTCAGCGTCTTTTGCCCAGCCTCCACCGGCACCACTTCCGCGCCGAGCATGCGCATACGATACACATTAAGCCGTTGCCGCTCGCAATCGTGCGCGCCCATGTACACCACGCATTCAAAGCCAAACATCGCCGCCACCGTGGCCGTAGCCACGCCATGTTGACCCGCACCGGTCTCGGCAATGATCCGCGTCTTGCCCATACGTTTGGCCAGCAGGATCTGGCCCATGGCGTTGTTGATCTTATGCGCGCCGGTATGCAGCAGGTCCTCACGTTTTAGATAAATCTTAGCCCCGCCCAATTCGTCCGTCAGTCGCTGGGCGTAGTAAAGCGGCGTGGGGCGGCCAACGAATTCGCGCAGATAATAATCCAGTTCGCGCTGAAATTCCGGATCCTGTTGGGCTCGAAAGTATTCCTCCTCCAGTTCGCGCAAAGGATGCATCAAGGTCTCGGGCACATAACGCCCCCCGTACGGGCCAAACCGGCCGGCCGCATCAGGAAGTTGCTCGCTTGCTTCGCTGCTGTCCATGGGCTTCAACTTAGCACGCGCCGGATCCTGTCTCAAGCCAGCGCACCCTTGGCCGCCGCCACGAAGGCCCGCATCCGGTCCGGATCCTTGCGTCCTGGCTCACTTTCCACCCCACTGGAGACATCTACGCCAAACGGCTGCACTTTGCGTACCGCCGTGGCCACATTCTCCGGCGTCAGTCCGCCGGCCAGAAAAATGGGTTTCCCAAATTCCTGAGCGCGCACGGCTAAATCCCAATTAAAGGTCGCACCCGTCCCGCCCAGCGCATCGTTTACGTAAGCATCCAGCAGGAAGCCTGCCGTAGGGAACGCCTCCAATTCAGCCAATGTTTCCTCGCCCTTTACGCGAAACGCTTTGAGCATCATAATCGGGAAGCGACTGCACTCCTCAGGTGTTTCATCGCCGTGAAATTGCAAAATATTGAGCATGCACTCGTTCAACGCCTGATGTACAAACGCCTCCTTAGCATTCACGAACACCCCCACACGCATAACGTGCGGCGGCAACGCCGCTGAGATGACCCTAGCCTGCTCCAGTGTCACATGACGCGGACTGTTTTCATAAAACATCAACCCGATCGCATCCGCGCCTGCTTCGGCCGCAGCGAGTGCATCGGCTTCACTAGTGATGCCGCAGATCTTGACGGTGACGCTCACCTAACGATCCCGGCCCAGTCCGATTTCGCGGCAATACTTGATGCTCCGCGCAATATCGTCCTTTTGAAAATTCTGCTGGGCAATTTTTCGGTCCAAGCCTTCAGGCGCCTTGAAGGTGCCAATCGATTTGCCGCGTTTAGCAAAGGCCTCGAATTTTTTGTAGCCCTTTGGTTTGCCTTTTGGCCACGCTTTCCAGAAATCGTCGTTCTTCACAGCCAGTTCTCGATTGAAGCCGGAGATGGTTTCAATACAAACGGGTGCGACCGGACAAACTTTCGCAAAGTGCTCGAAATATTGTTTCCAATCCACCAGCCCTTCGCCCATGGCGGTCCAAGCTGCAGTGTACCCATTCTCACTGGGCCACGCCATGGTGTCGCGCAAGCTAGTCGTCAATACGTAGGGCGCTAGGTTTTTGAGGTTTTCGAACGGATCCTCGAGCGTCCATACGGCATTACCCGAATCCATGTTCACACCCACCCAATCTTTGCCGGCCTCTTCGACCAACCGCACCAGCTCCAGCGAGTGCATATCGCCGGCATGGTTTTCCATGGCGATCTTAATCCCCGCATCGGTAGCACGGCTCTTGTTGGCCTTGAGCAATTTCACGGTGTCATCGATCCGCGCCTCGATTCCGCCCTCAGTCAGACGGTCCCCACGTGATCCAAGGATCACCCGGAACGCCGGCGAGCCCAAAGTTTTGGAAATGCGAATTCCCAGAGCAAGATGTTCCTCGGCCGTACCCCAAGTATTCTTAAACGACGGCGAGGATGGGCAAATGCTCCAGGAACCGACATACAGCTTGATGCCTTTTTCATCGGCATACGCCTTCACGGCTCTTAGGTATTTGTCCTGAAAACTCTCGAATGGCCCGAGGTCGGTAATGAACAATGAATCACAGCGCAGCCCCTTGGCGTAATCGATCAGCTGATTTGCGTTCCAACCCATCGCGCGTACGGCGAAGTTGTCCACGCCGAGCCGAAGCCGTTCCGGGGCCTGCTTGGCAGCCCAGGAGGGCAGCGTGGTCGCGGCCGCCGTAGCGGCAGTGGAAGTGAGAAAGTCTCGACGTTGCATGGCATCCAGTTGCATATGCCCATTGGGAAACAGCTGAGCTTGCGAATCAAGCTGATTCACGGTGCAGGCTTGTTTTTTTGCCGCATCCCGACTTGACTGTCTGCTTGCCGACCGCACCACCCCAACTCAATATTGAGCTGCTCCCCTCGTTTGCTCCCCGCCCCAAGGCCACGCATGTGGTGTTTGATTTCGACGGCACCCTGTCTTGGATCCGCCACGGCTGGCCAGAAATGATGCAAACTGTCATGGGACCACGCTTTCCTCTGCAACCCAACGAAACAACCGAAGACATCCGTGCGCATCTCTTCAATGAAATGTACCGGTTCAACGGCCAGCCAACGCCGTTGTTCATGACCGAAATGGCCCGGCAAATTTCTGACCGCGGCGGCACGGCAAACCCAGACGAATTACTGACCGCCTTCATCACGCCGCTGGATGAGATGGCCAATGAACGCCATCGCCAACTGCGCACCGGCGAAACGCCGCCGGATGAATTGATCGTCCACGGCGGCCGCGCCTTCCTGGAGCACCTTCACACCCGTGGTCTGAAGACGTTGATCCTCAGCGGTAACCCTCACACTCAGATCAGCGAGGAAGCTGAACTGCTTGATCTCATCCGCTACTGTAACGGCCGTGTCCAGGGCCATGTACACGCGGAGAATTTCAGTAAACAAACCGTGCTCGAAGAATGGATGGCCGAGGACGGGTTCACCGGCGAACACCTCATTATGTTCGGCGACGGCGCGGCGGAGATTAAAGCCACCCGCAATCTCGGCGGCCTCTCTATCGGCGTGTGCTCGGACGAAGCCGTGAACGGCTCAGGCGTTGTGGATCAGAGCAAACGCGACATCCTACTTCCAGCCGGTGCCGACGCCATCATCGCTGACTACCGCGACCCCGAGTTGCTCACTCAAACCGTGCTTGGCCAATGAAGCGCATCGATCTCACCAAACTGAAAGTGTTCCCGCTTGCCGAACGGGACAGCATGGCCCGCATTGAGGAAACGCTAATTGATCCGGCCAGCGAACCGCGTCCGCTCTCGCCCGACAACCAGCAACGCGTCGCCCAATGCGCCGCGGATATTCGGGCCGCCCGCGAACGTGGCGCCAGTGTGATGTACATTTACGGCGCGCATCTCATCAAAAACGGTGCTCACCAATTGCTTGATGCCCTCATGGCGGGCGGCTGGATAACGCACCTCGCCACCAACGGCGCCGGCGTGATTCATGATTGGGAATGGGCGCACCACGGCCGGTCCACCGAGAGCGTGCGCGCCAATGTCGCCACCGGCACCTTTGGCACCTGGGAAGAAACCGGACGTTGCCTGCATCTCGCTGTACTAACCGGAGCGTTACGCGAGGAAGGGTTCGGCCAAAGCGTTGGTCGCATGGTTGCCGAAAATGGCTTCACCCTGCCTGCACAGTCAGAACTCGAAACCAAACTGCGCGAAGAACCCAGCCATGCGCTGGCTCCAGCGCGCGCCGACTTGTTGCAAATCATGGCCCAACACAACCTTGCCGAGGGCCGGCATGAGATTGCGCATCCGTGGGGTGCCACCTCGGTCTTGGGCAATGCCTTCCGCCACGATGTGCCGCTCACCGTACATCCCGGCATTGGCTACGATATCATTTCCAACCATCCCCTCTTCAACGGCGCCGCCCTCGGCCGCGCGGCGGGGCTGGACTTCGCCACTTTTGGCGGATCCGTCGAGGGGCTTGATAATGGCGTAGTGCTCTCAGTAGGCAGCGCGATCATGGGACCACAGGTTTTTGAAAAAAGCATCTCCTGCGTCAACAACCTCCGTCTACAAGCCGGCCGCGAAATTGTCCGCGGCCATGCAATTCACGTGGTGGATATTCAGGATGGCGGCGGCTGGGACTGGACTCAGGGCGAACCGCCCAAGGATAACCCGGCCTATTATCTGCGCTTTTGCAAAAGCTACGACCGTATGGGCGGTACCATGCACTACGCCCAGTGCGACAATATCGATTTCACGCATCACTTGCTGAATGAACTTGCCCAATAATTCATGGCAGGCCACCGACGTTGAGTGAGCATGATGACCTCAGAACGGTTTCAGGAAATCACCGGACGGTATGCTGCTCTGCGCATTGCCGTAGTGGGTGATTACAGTTGCGACCGGTACCTGGAAATTGATCCGGCCAAAACGGAAACCTCCATCGAGACCGGCCTGCCTGTGCACAATGTCACGCGCGTTCGCGCCCAACCCGGCGCATCGGGAACCGTACTGAACAATCTCGCCGCATTAGGCGTCGGCGAGCTATGGCCCGTTGGCTTTTGTGGCTGTGATGGTGAAGGCTACGAATTATATCGCGCGTTGGAACAAACGCCAGGCGTGCGCATGAAATATTTCTTCGAGAGCGAAGATCAACGCACCTTTACCTACTGCAAGCCCTTGATGATGCACCTCGGCCAACCGCCCGAGGAACTCAACCGGCTCGACAGCAAAAATTGGCATCCCACGCCGGTCAACCTACAGCATCAACTCGCCAACGCCGTGCGTTCCTTGGCCTATGAAGTGGACGCCATCATCGTACTGGATCAGGCCGACGCCCCCGAAACCGGCGTGGTCACCCAATCTATGCTCGATGCGCTGGCAGAAATCAAAGACAACACCCTCATCATCGGCGACAGCCGCCGTGGCCTAAAAGATTGGCCATCGATCATCTACAAAATGAACGCTGCCGAATTAGCGCAGCTCACCGATCAAACTTCGGAACCGGAACAAGCCGCCCGCAAGTTGGCCGCACAAACCGGCAAACCAGTGTTTGTGTCACTCAGTGAACACGGCATCGTCGGAGCTCAGCCCGATGGTCATTCAGAAAACCGCAAGGCCCTGACCGTCTCAGGCGAGATTGATATCGTCGGGGCCGGCGATGCGGTGATGGCCAATCTCACCACGGCCATCGCCGCCCAAGCCGACCTTGGCGAAGCCCTCGAACTCGCCAACGCGGCCGCCTCTGTGGTAGTGCACAAACTGGGCACCACCGGCACAGCGTCCATTTCGAAGATCAGCGGGAAACTCGGTTTCGAATAACAGAGCAAGGACGAGCCCCCCCGCCCCTCTAGATTACTCCCACACTTTCCACGCCCTTGAAGGCGTCACTTGCGGGCGATCCCCGGCCAGTTCCAGCACGAGGGATTGAAGTTGTCGTCGGTCAGCAAATTGAAGGCCGGCTTGCTTGCCCAACACACACACAGCCGTGGCGTGACTGTCGGCAACCACGGAATCGGCCGCCATCACTGTGGCCTGAATTCGGCTGGTGAGACCAATGCCCGTTCGGGGATCGACAATATGTGAGTATCGTCGGCCATTGATTTCAACGAATTGCTCGGTATCACCCGAGGTGGAGAGTGCGACATGTTTGAGAAACACCGTGCGCGGATAGAGGTTGCCGAATTCATCTACATTGCGCAGCTCGATCTTCCAGCCGACCTTGTCCGGCGGTGGCCCACTGGTGAGCAGATCGCTATCGGCCGCCACGTAGGCACGCGCGATGCCATTGCCCTTGAGCACGGCCATCGCCTCATCCACAGCGTAGCCCTTGGCAATGCCGCCTAGATCCAGCTGCAGATTGGCCGCGCGCAAGGAGACCGTTCGGTTGACGGCATTAAGCGACAGTTGTTGATAGCCCACACGTTTCTGAGCGGCCTGCAATTCCTCAACGCGAGGCATTTGACCGCGCTTGCGGGCCTGACGCCAAAACCGCACGCTGGGACCGGCAGTGACATCAAAGGCACCGCGAGTATCCCGCGCGAGCACTTGGGCGCGTTGCAGGATATCGAATAATTCCGGACTCACCGCAATCGATTCGCCAACCGGCGCTCGGCCTAATCGACTGAGTTCGCTGCCGGGGTCGTAATCCGAGAAAATGCCATTCAACTCCTCCACGCGCGCATAGGCGGCCTTGGCGATGCGCTCAGCTTCAGGGCGGTTCGGCGCATAAAACTTGAGGTGAAAATCCACGCCCATCTCGGGCTCGACATACTCGAAACGTTGCCACGCGGAATCATCGGGAGCTTTGATTTGACACCCTGCCAAGCTCCCGAGCACTGCTGCTAACAAAAAAAATACCCGCACGCCCGAAGGGTGCGGGTGATGAACGGATTCGGCAATCCGTTAAATCCGTTAACCGGGTTTAGGCAAAGGGATTCCAAACGCCCGGTTGTGGGACGGGGTATTTGCCATCCTCGCCCTGCACGGCAGGCGGCGCGGTGTCCACGGTCCACTTGTCGATTCCGGGGCAGTAGTCCTTGCCGTTCTTCAGCAGATCATCCCACTTGATGACCTGTGCGGAATAGCAGGCTTCGCGGCCAAGAATCGCCGTAAAGGTCGCCTTCGCGCCATACTCGCCTTCGTTGTAAATATCGCCCTTCATCAGGGCCTCGATGAGGTCGGTCTGTTCCTGTTGATGACCGCCGCCCTTGCCCTTCATGAGAATGGGCTCGCCCTTGTTCGGGACGATGGCCGAGGCCAGCTTGCAGGTCCCCTTGCTGCCGTGCGCGTATTCCGCGACGTGGCTGAAGGTCTTGTTGCCGGCCAAATGACGGCCCTGACTGTACATCTTGTGACCGCTGGCGTAGGTGTACTCCACAAACGTGTGGTCAAAGATTTGAGATTTGGTGCGGTCGCCGCCCACGCGTTCTTCACCGCCGCCCATGCCGTTGGCCATGATCGGATAATCGTTCATGACCCAGTTGCCGACATCGAGGTTGTGAATGTGCTGCTCACAAATCTGGTCACCGCTGGCCCAAGTGAAGTGGTACCAGTTATTGCACTGGAACTGCATATCCGTCATGCCCGGCTCGCGGTTGCGATACCAAATGCCGCGACCGTTCCAATACACCCGCATCAGGTTGATTTCACCGATGGCGCCATCGTGCAACATCTTCACGTTGTTGATGTAGCGCTCTTCATGGCGGCGTTGCAGGCCGATGCCGACCATGAGATTTTTCTTTTTAGCCTCTTGCGTAGCGGCCAACACGCGGCGCACGCCCGGAGCGTCGGAAGCTACTGGCTTTTCACAAAAGACGTGCTTACCGGCTTTCACGGCGTACTCAAACTGCTGCGGCTTGAATCCCGGAGGCGTGGCGATCACTACCAAATCCGCGCCGGAATCGATGGCGTGCTTATAACCGTCAATACCGCCAAAAACACGGTCTTCAGGTACATCCACCCAATCATTAAATTGCTTCTTATAACCGTCCACGCGGTCCTTGGCCTTCTTGGTGTTAACGTCGGCCACGGCGACCAGACGGGTGTTGCCACGGGTGTTCCGAATCTGCGCAATGGCGCCGCTACCGCGGCCTCCACAACCGACCAGCGCAACACTCACCGTGTCGCTCCCGGCTGCGTGCACCACGTTCTCAATGGGGATTTGGCTGAGAGCCGTACCGGCGGCCACAGCCGATCCGGAGGTCTTGAGGAATTTACGCCGACTGGGGGCGTTTTCAGATTTCTTGCTCATAAAAATGGGTTTGTTTTGGGTTATTAGCAGGTGGACAGAGCCTAATGGATTTCGGCGTGTTGTCCAGAGTTCAATCAATCGGTGTGTCGTATTCCACCCCGTTATTCCAGTAGGCCTTCATTTCCTCCTTGGAGGGAATCTCTAGGGGGCGCACTAGGCGCATGCCCTGAAAAGTGGCATCGGTCAGGTACCAAATGCTCTTGGGCAATTGGGGATCCTGCTGCTTCCAATCCGGCGTGGAAAAGATGCGGGCGGCACTGCGAAGCTTGCTCAATGGCATTTGAACATGGAACGAACCGCCACGGGACACGTGCGGGTATGGCTTAGTGCCTTTCACCCATGGGTTTACCAACACTTCCTTGCTGGTCTTGTACGGCGCGTAGCCGTCCAACGTCCACTCTGCCACATTACCGTGAATATCATAGAGGCCCCACGGGTTGGGCTTCAGTTTGCCTACTTCACGGTAACGCGCCTCAAAGGTAATCGGGTCAAATACATTGTTCTGGTTCCAAGTCTTAGCGTTCAGCGTACCTTCATCGCCTTCGTCGCCCCAGGAATAGGCCGCCGTGGTTCCCGCCCGCGCGGCGTATTCCCATTCGGCCTCGGTTGGCAGCCGATAAAAATGCCCCGTCTTTGCGCTGAGCCATTGGCAATATTTATTAGCCGCGTGATGAGTCATACAAATGGCCGGGTGCGTCCCCGTGCCCATGCCGAAATCCATATTCACATAAGGTTTGGTAGGCGTCGCCACTTCCTCTAACCACCAGTCCTCAGAATCCTCCTCTGCCTTCTTTTTCTGGTAGTACATGAACTTGTGGTACTCGTTCCAGGTCAGCTCATATTTACCCATCCAGAACGGTGAAACCTTTACCTTACGTTGCGGCCCTTCGTCATCGGAGCGCCCCGCTTCACCGGCCGGACTGCCCATGACAAACGTGCCCCCCTTGATCGGCACCATCTCGTAATCCACCAGGGTATCCACGATCCGTTTCTTGTATGGCTTCATACCAGCCTCGGTGGTTTGTTTGTGGGTCGCCATGATCTTGGCGTGAACGGCCTCAACAATCCTTTCTTCGTCCGCACCTTTTACGATACGCTTCTTCGGCTTAAGTTGCAGACCTTCTGGCCAAGTTGCACCTTGATCGATCCATAAGGCGACCAACTCAATCTCCTCTTTTGTTACCCGTTGGCTTTTGGTCTTTGGGGGCATCAGCAATTCGTCATCCTCGGGCAATGTCATGAATTCCCAAACGGTACTCCCTTCATGATCTCCCGGCTCAATAGCTGTTCCCTCACGGCGTCCCTTGAAAGCTAGCGCTTTGATATCCATTTGGTATCCACCGCCGCTTTCTTTGGCAAATCCCTCGCGATGACAGCCCACGCAATTGTATTCAAAGATCGGCTGGATCTCCTTAACAAAGTCTATCTTACGCGGTTTTTTAGCCGCGGCCGCATTCAAGCCGGCTAATAGAAGGATAATAAAAACACCCATGTATTTCTGCATAACAAAGCGGTTAATGAACCGTAGGCAGGCCCAAAAGTCAATTCCCGGCCTATCCGTGCCATTGGACTCCGGAATCTGGTTCGTCCTTCAATTGTGCGGCAACTAAACTTTGCCGTGACCGGATACCCGACAAACGCAGTCGCCTGCTGGCGGACGATATAATAAAGGAATCCAGCCAAGCGCTGTTACCTCGCGACAAGTAACCCGGCACCTCTGTTTTCAATTCCACCGCCGGTGCCAACAAATTATAAAAGACAACACCAAGCGGGTGGAATCGCAAAAATATGACCAACCCATCAAAAGTTTCTTTTCTTTTAATTTTTTTGGAAACAATCATGGCCTCCGTGTCATTAAAAAGCAGTTCAATGAAACTCGATAAGATTATCTATTTGGCCACGTTCCTATTGACGCTAGGCACTAGTTTAGCAGAGCAACGCCCCAACATCTTGTTTATCTACACGGACGACCAGTCTCACCGGACGGTCAGCTGTTATGACGAAGCCTATGCCTGGGTCAAAACGCCCAACATAGATGCCCTCGCTTCCAAGGGCGTTCGTTTCACGCACGCCTACATTGGCACCTGGTGCATGCCCTCGCGAGCGACCATGCTGACCGGGCATCACCAATATGGCGTCGAGTCCATGAGGATGAAGGGCACATATCCCGGCAGTGTATATGATCCGGAGAAATGCCCCTTCTGGCCACGGGTGTTTCGCAAGCACGGATACACAACCGCTCAGATCGGCAAATGGCATACCGGCATCGATAGCGGGTACGGACGCGATTGGGATCACCAGCTTGTTTGGAGTCGCCCCAAATACCCCCAGAACGCGGGCAATTATTTTGATGATCAAATCATTGAAGTGAACGGGAAAAAGCAACGTATCTCTGGCTACACAACTGATTGGTACACAGATCGGGCGATCGATTTTATTGAGGGGAAAAATCGTGACCCGAAATCTCCCTGGTACTTGTGGCTCTGCTTTGGAGCCGTCCACGGACCATTCACGCCGGCGGACCGCCACCGCAATTCCTATCCCGATGCCGTGGTTCCCGAACCCGCGGATATCTATCCCGATCAACCCGCTAGAAAGGGTAAGCCCAAATATGTGAGAGAGCGAAGTCGCTGGGTTCGCAACAGCGATGGCCATGCCGAGCTGGATTCAGGAGTGAAACAGCGAACTGTAAAAAACGCTCCCATCCACGGGAACACGCTACAAAACTGGGTCCGCCAATATCATCAGGGCGTGCTCGCGATCGATGATTCCGTGGGCCGCCTTCGCGAAGCTCTGGAGAAATCCGGCCAACTAAACAACACACTGATCGTCTTTGCGGCCGATCAGGGAATCGCCTGGGGACAAAAAGGCTTCCAGCAAAAGATTGCTCCCTACGATGCCAATATCCGCGGGCCACTGATCATGTCTTTCCCCGGGAAGATTCCTAACGGCAAAGTCTGCCCGACCCCAGTCGGTGGAACAGATCTACCTCCAACCTTTTTCTCCCTCGTCAACCTTCCTTTGCCCTGGAAGATGCACGGGCACGACCTGACGCCGCTCCTAAAGAATCCGGATTCAGAATGGAACCATCCCGTTTTAACTGCTCTCACCGGAGAAAAGTACGGCTCGGATACCGATATCGTTCCAACCGACCCAGAGATACTGTACAAGACAGCCGGAGTCCCATGGTGGATTTCCCTCATGAGCGGTCGCCATAAATACATCCGCACACTGATCAAAGGCGAAGTCGAAGAACTCTACAATCTGGAAACCGACCCAGAAGAAATAAACAACCTCGCCCTCGATCCCAAACAACTTGCAAAACTTCGTGAGATGCGAGCGGCTATGATTGCCGAACTGAAGAGAACAGAAGCAGGTCTGGTAGATAATCTACCTGAATTCTCCACTCCGAAGTAGGTTGTGCCGGCAGCAATCTGACTCGATCACGAACTGATTATTTGACTTCACGCGAATAACTCCAGAATAGGCTTTTCGCCGTCACCGACAGACATGGGCCGACCAGAAGGTGACATAGCGGGTTTCTCAATTTCCATACCAGCTGCGAATGCGATACTGGCGTGAAAGGCTCCAATAGAAACGGCATTTTTGTCCGCGAGAAACTTCTTATACTTGCGGGGTATCTTTGCGACAACCTTGTCATCTGCATGAAATTCCATGGCTCTATCCCGATTGAGGGGAAGTCTGGTTCTAAGTCTGGAGCTAATGGCCTCATTGAATTGCCATCGACCCTCAAGTCGGCTAGAGACCACATTTTCTTTGTCTGACTCGACCTTAAACTCTGCCATCAACGTAGATGGAAAGTGAAAAAGGAACATAAAGGCTGCGGTAATCAATACTTGGTTCATTTTGTGTATTTAGTTGGTTCCCTGTGTCCTCTGTTCTGGGCTAAGGTTGCAATTTTTCTAATTTCAGAAGCTTGCTGATTTCAGGGGTGGTTCTGTTCGCTTATGGGACATGTTTTTTCGTAATCAGCGATTACGAGTTGGCAAGGATATAGCCGAAAGAACGCAACGGTAACGGTTGAAAACGAAAAAAATCAAAAACTAGCTAGAAAAATGGTCGGACCGGGGAGATTCGAACTCCCGACCTCCACACCCCCAGTGTGGCGCGCTAACCAGGCTGCGCTACGGTCCGTCCGGAAAGGAGCCGCATCCTAGCGGTCGGTGAGAGAATGACAACCCTTTTCAGTGGGCCACCTTCAGCACGATGGTGGTGAAGTCGTCCGGTTGATGGTCAGCCGCCTCATGCGAACGACCAGCCTCATGCAGGCCCGCCACAATCTCCGCCGCGCTTTCCACCTGATGGCTGCCCAGCGTCTGCACGATCCGTTCTTTGCCAAACATCTCGCCGTCTTCAGAGGTGGATTCCTCCACGCCATCGGTCATCAACGCTAGCAAATCGCCCGGCTCCAGAGGGAGATTCTCACTCACGGTGTACTCAGTATCCGGCCGAATACCGAGTGGAATTCCAGTGCGCTTGAGCTCGCGTTTCAAATGCCCGCTACCATCCAGCCACAACGCTGGCGGGTGCCCTGCACTGGCATAGCAAACGGTGCCAGTATTGGGGCTGAGCCGCACGAAGAGCAGTGTGACAAATCGTTCCGAACCAGTGTCCTCAGTGAGCACGCGATTGGCACGCGTGAGGATCTCGCCGACGTCATCCAAATCCGCCGCCAAAATCCGCAGGTACGCCCGTGTCTCGGCCATCAACAACGCCGGCCCGATGCCGTGCCCGGTCACATCCCCCACTACCAACCCATAATCGCCGTTAGACATGGGCACAAAATCGTAATAGTCGCCGCCCGTTTGCTCCGCACTCTCGGTGAGCCCGGCCAACTCTAGGCCATCCAGTTGTGGAGCTTCCTCGGGAAACAGCCGCTGCTGAATCTCGCGCGCGATGCGCATCTGTTCATTGGCCGCGTGCAGGGCTGTCTCAGCCTCGCGATGGCGGGTGCGATCGCGAGCCTCGCGCACCTCGCGTTCCACCGCCGGCACCAGCCGCGCGAGATTGCCTTTCATTAGGTAATCATGCGCGCCGGATTTCATGATCTGCACAGCTAGATCCTCTCCAATTCCGCCACTGATCACGATAAACGGAATATCCCGCCCGCTCTCCTGTAACAACCGCAGGCCTTCTGAACCGTTGAATTCCGGCAAATTGTAATCTGCCAGAATGATATCCCACACCTCGTTCTCCAGTGCGCGGGTATATTGCTCGGCCGTCTCCACACGTTCACTGGTCACCTCATAGCCGCCGGCCTGAATCAGTCCCACCAACACTTTCGCGTCGAGCGCCGAATCCTCAATAATCAATACGCGTAGGATTTCACTCATGGCCGCCCTTCCCTTGTTCCGCTTGGCCGCTCAACTCGCGTACCTTGGCGGCGATGTTTTCCTGTCGCATCAGCGATTCGCCCACTAGAATCGCGCGCGCGCCGCTGGTCTGCAGGTGCTCCACATCCGCCCGTGTATGTATGCCGCTCTCGGCCACCAGAAAGGTTTGAGATAAATCCAGTTCCGCCGCCAACTTGCCGGTTGTATCGAGATCAACCGTAAAGGTTTTCAGATCGCGGTTGTTCACGCCAATCAACGGCGCCTCAAGCGCCTTGGCTCGGGCCAATTCCTCCGCGTCATGCACTTCCACCAACGCCGATAACCCGGCGCCCACGGCCAATTCATGAAACTCCCGCAAACGATCGTCATCAAGGATCGCCACAATTAACAGGACCGCGTCCGCGCCCCATTCGATGGCCTCGGCAATCTGCCGGGCATCGATCACAAAATCCTTTCGCAACAGCGGCACATCCACCGCCTCACGAATCTGCCGCAGATACTCTGGCGAACCCTGAAAATACTGCTCATCGGTCAACACTGAGAGACAACTCGCGCCGGCCGTTTCGTATTCCTGCGCGATTTGGACCGGATTAAAATCCGGCCGAATGATACCGGCCGAAGGCGACGCCTTTTTCACCTCGGCAATTAACCCCACATCGCCGGCACGCGGGTCCGCCAAGGCCGCCGTGAAATCCCGAACGCCACCGCGAGCCGCCACTTGGGATCGCAGCGAATCCACCGTGACCGACTCCGCCGGCAGTGCCGCCAGCTCCTGTTGCTTCGTGGCTACGATTTTGTCCAGAATGCTCATTCGTCATCCTCCCCCGAAATGCGTTTGGTCGGACACCCCGCCTGCAGCCAGCCGTTCACGAAACTGTCCAAATCACCGTCCATCACTTCCTGCACATTGCCGCTCTGAATCGCCGTGCGCAGATCCTTCACCATTTGGTAGGGCTGAAACACATAACTCCGAATTTGATTTCCCCAACCGATCGCGCCTTTGTCGCTGTAGAACCGTTCCATCTCGGACTTCTTTTCGTCCTCGCGTTTGGCGTGCAATTTGGCGAGCAACAACTTCATGGCCGTGGCGCGGTTTTGATGCTGGCTACGCTGCGTCTGACTCGCCGCCACAATACCGGTGGGAATATGCGTGAGCCGCACGGCCGTCTCCACCTTGTTGACGTTTTGACCGCCCTTGCCGCCGCTACGGTAGGTGTCCACCCGCACTTCGCTCGGGTCGATCTCAATATCGCCTTCATCCTCCAGCTCCGCCACCACATCCACGCTGGCAAAACTCGTGTGCCGGCGCTTGTTGGAATCAAACGGCGAAATGCGCACTAACCGGTGCACCCCGCGCTCGGCCTTGCTAAACCCAAAGGCGTTCTCGCCCTCAATGATGAGTGTGGCGCTCTTAATGCCGACCACTTCCCCGGGCGTCAGGTCCTGTACCGTCACCGACCAGCCGCGGCGCTCACACCAGCGCTGGTACATGCGTAACAACATGTCCGCCCAGTCGCAGCTTTCCGTGCCGCCGGCGCCAGCGTTGATGGTGAGGATGCAGTTGCACTTGTCCTGCGGATCCTTGAGCATGGCCTGCAGCTCAAGGACATCCAGTGAGCCAATAAATTGCTCGGTGTCGGCAGTCAGTTCCTCGAGCAACAGGGCCTGTGTTTCCTCATCCTCTTCCGCGCCCAACTCCACCATCCCTTGCAGGTCGGCCAGTTGAGATTCGGTTTTTTGGAAGGTCTCTACCTGCTTGCGCAGACGGGCCGATTCCTCGGAAAATTTCTGAGCCCGCTCACGGTTATTCCAAAAATTATCGGCGGACATAATTCCCTCCAACTCCTGAACGCGCGTTTCACTCTGGGCAACGTCAAAGAAACCTCCGTAACTTCTCCAAGCGAGACTTGGTTTCGGTTAACTGGGCTTGTACCGCATCGAACATAAGCGCCTCATTTAGCTGCTTCCCCGCCGGAAGCCGAGTCCTTTTTCAAATGGGCACCGCGACGCACTGCTAAAATCCCACACGCCAACACACAGGCCCAGCTCAACCAATCGCCCGCGCGCTGGTACACTGTCGGCGCATGCGGCCCCGTGCGTAACGGCACTTCTACCACACGCACTCCCGTGGAATGCACCGGCTCGGTCACGCCATGAAACCGACCATACTCGTCCACCCAACCGGTGATGCCGTTGTTGCAACAACGCACCAATGGGCGACGGTTTTCAATCGCGCGCCAAGCCGCGGTGCGGGCGTGCTGCCATTGCTGATGACTGTCACCAAACCAGCCGTCGTTGGTTAGGTTCAGCAAAAAATCCACTTCCGGAGTAGCCGCCCGGCGCGCCAGTTTGGGCACCACGTCCTCAAAGCAGATGATCACGGAAGTCTTGGCTTTCCCCATATCAAACACCACTTCGCCGCCGCCTCGTCCAAAATTGCCCACTGGCGCCAGTTTTTTCAGAAAGGGCAACTGTTCCGAGAACGGTACGTATTCGCCAAACATCACCAAATGCCGCTTAGCGTAATTCGGCCACTCCATCTTCTCCAGCCCCCGGAGAAAGGAATCTTCCGGTGGCACCAAAACCGCGCTGTTGTACGGTACATTATTTGTCGCCGTATCCGCGCCCCACACACGCCACACGCTCTGTTCGGCGATTATTTTTTCCAGCTGTTCCATGCGCCGGATGACGTTGGTGGGGTTCAAGACCCAAAACGGCGGCAGCGATGCCTCCGGCCAGACCAGTAAATCCGGCTCCTTCGCCACAGCCCAATCGGAAAGGTCCATCATGTGTTCAAACCGATTCGATTGACTGACCGGATCATTCACATTCCACAGCACCGTTTGTGGAATAGCCGGCTGGACCAGCGCGATCTTGAGCGATCCACGTGGTTCCGCCAACGGCTGCGAAAGCGCCCATTTCCCCAAGCCCAAAGCCACCAGCACCAATGCCGCCGGCCCGGCCAAATCCTTTAACAGCGACGGCTCAAAGCGATCCTGTTCGCGCCAGCGCCAGAACACCAGCAAGCCGCCCACTGACCCCCAAGCCACCACCAGGGAAACCCCCAAGACCCCAGTGAACTGCGCCAGCATGGCGAGCGAGGTCCAATCCAGCTGCGAGCCGCCAAGATAATTCCAGGGAAATCCAGTGATCACCCAACCGCGCAGGCATTCCATTGCCACCCACGCCAAGGCGCAACTCGCCCCCCATCCGAGGCGTTGGCGCCAGGACATCGCTGCCACCGCCTCTCCGACCGTTGTCGGTTGACCGGGAAACAGCCACCAACAAAATGCCGCCCACATCGCGGGGTATAACGAGCAATAACCGCTGAGGGCGAACCAGCCCATGACATTGCTGCCGGCTACTGGAATGTAGAGCACCCAGCATAACGAAGTGAAAAAATGGGTCGCACCGGCCGCCAACCCTAAAAGAAACGCGCGTTTCGGAAACGCTGCCGTGGCCCACAGCACCAGCGCCGGCGCCAGCCAAGCCGCCGGTTCGCACTGGAGCGGCGCAAAGGCGCAAGACCACACCAAGCCGGCGACAACTGCCTTGATCCAGTCGCTACGATTGGGATTGCCGTCGTCCACGCGTGCAGTGTGCCCATTGACGCAAGCAAGGCAAGTGCGCCCTGTTCACTCGCATTTTGCCTTGCCCGATTTTCATCCTGCCGTAACGTTCCTTCTCCCGACACGCATGAAACAGGTTCGTATTGGCAGAAGTACTTTGAAAGGATCCCGGCTCGCCTTCGGTTGTTGGCGCATTGCCGGCACGTGGGAAGCGCGCAAGGTCACGGCCAAGGCGCGCGAAGCTGGGCTCAAGGCCATCCTTGCCGCCCATGAAGCGGGCTACACGCTGTTCGATCATGCGGATATTTATTGCGGAGGCGTTTCCGAGGAATTGTTCGGGCTAGCGCTCAAGCAATCCAAGGCGCTGAAAAAATCCGCCGTCATTGCCACCAAATGCGGCATCCGCATCCCGGAAGGCAACGAGCCTTATCGCTATGATTTCTCGGCCGATTACATCATTCAATCCTGCGAGAAATCGCTGCAGCGCATGGATGTCGATTGCGTGGATATTTATCAACTGCACCGTCCCGATTGGTTGATGGATCCTGACGAGGTCGCCAAGGCCTTCACCACGCTCAAGAAGGCCGGCAAGGTAAAGTATTTTGGCGTGAGCAATTTCCGCCCGTCCCAAGTGAGACTACTGCAAAGCGCCCTCAAGGATCCGCTTCTGGTAAACCAAGTTGAGCTGAGCCTACTGCAGCTCACACCCTTTGAAGACGGTACCTTGGACCAATGTCAGGAACACAAAATTACCCCCATGGCTTGGAGCCCATTGGCCGGTGGTTTTTTGGGCAATGGCAAAAGCACCGTACTGCCGTCCCAAGAAAAATATAAACCCACCAAGATCCGACGACGGCTCGATACCATGGCGCGCGAACTTGGCGCCAGCCGGGCGGCCGTAGCTTTGGCGTGGCTGATGCGGCATCCATCCGGCATCATTCCAATAGTGGGCAGCACGAAATCCGAACGCATCCGCGAACTGGCCGAGTCAGATGAAATACAGCTCACTCACGAGCAATGGTACGCCTTGCTCACCTCCGCCTTGAAGGAGGATCTTCCCTGAGCACACCCGCCCAGCTCGGCTATCGCATGCCGGCTGAGTGGGAACCCCATGCCGGCACGTGGCTCACGTGGCCGCGTCGAGAAGGCATCAGCTTTCCAGACCTCTACGACCGCATTCCCCCCATTCTCGCCGCCATGGTCCGCGCCTTGGCTGAAGATGAAGGCGTTTTTATCAATGTCTGGGATGCCACCATGGAAGCCGAAGTGCGCTCGGTACTGACCCAACACGATGCGCTAAACGATCGGGTTGAGTTCCATCATCACCCAGCCTACGAGCCGTGGTGTCGCGACCACGGCCCAGTGTTTATCGTTAATGACACCCAGCGCGCCGTGCTCAACTGGGGCTACAACGCGTGGGGCGGAAAATATCCACCGTACGATTTGGACAACGCCGTCCCCGAACAAATTGCTTCCGTACGCGGCCTGCCTTGTTTTACGCCGGACATGATCCTCGAAGGCGGTTCGATCGAGGTCAACGGTCAAGGCACGCTCATCACCACCGAGAGTTGCTTATTAAAGCCCAATCGCAATCCCGCTCTGGATCGCGCAGCCATCGAGCAACGACTGTCCGATTATCTCGGCGTGCGGAAAGTCTTGTGGCTCGGCGAGGGCATTGCCGGTGACGACACCGACGGGCATGTGGATGATCTCACGCGCTTTGTGGATGCGCAAAGCGTCGTCACGGTCGTGGAGCCTGATCCGCAGGACCCCAATCACACGCCCTTACAGGAAAACCTTCAGCGACTGAATGCCATGCGTACGCAGGACGGCGATCCGTTGCGGGTGATTGAACTGCCCATGCCGGAGCCGGTGTTGCATCAGGGCGAACGGTTACCAGCCAGTTATGCGAATTTTTACATCGGCAACCGCACGGTGCTGATGCCTTCCTTCGGTCAATCGCGCGATGCCGACGCGCAAGCTATCCTGAAACAATGCTTTCCGAGCCGCCGCGTGTTGCCATTGGACTCCATCGATCTCATCTGGGGGCTCGGCTCGTTCCATTGCCTCACCCAGCAGGAACCAAGGGGCTGACTATAATTCCAGTTCCATTTTGGAATCGTTTTACCTTGCCCTAAAGTGGCTTGCTTCGGTTCTATTCATTCCATGAGCACGGTGGACCAATTTGCCAGCGTCTTCAACGCGGCCTCACAAACGGCGTTCCAACATCAACCTCGCGTGTTGGAAAACGCCCTCGTGGTGACTGACTTGGAACCGGATGCTGCTGAAAAATATACGGAGAGCGCCCGGACATTTTTCGGGACGGTCACCGGTAAATGGGAAACCGTACACGGCGGGGAGTTTGCCACGGTCAAGGAGCTACTCAACCTCGTGGAATCCCGCAAGCCGGATCTGATTGTAACCTACCGCCACTTGCATAGTGAGGCGTGGCGGTGGCCGTACAGCTTGGGCGCGCATTTGGATGTGTTGATTCAGGAAAGCGCCCCACCCGTGGCCATCCTGCCGCACCCCGATCGCGAAGGCGTGCCGGAACGCGCACTGAAAAATACCGACAGCGTCATGGCCATCAACAGCCACTTGGTCGGCGAAGATGCCCTTGTGAATCAAGCCACCGGTCTGACCGCCATCGGCGGCACCCTGCATCTCACACACGTGGAGGATGACGCTGTATTCGAACGGTATCTCGATGTGATCAGCAAGATCCCGGAGATTGATACCGATGTCGCCCGGGATACCATCCAGGAACAATTGCTGCGCGAACCGGCGGCCTACATTGTTTCCTGCGAAACCGCCCTGCGCGAGGCCGGTGTGGATCTCAAGGTGGTCCAACACGTCACGCAAGGTCATCGACTGGAAGAATATCGAAGTGCCATTGAAGATCATCAGGTAGATCTGGTGGTCCTTCAGGGCCACGACGAGGATCAACTCGCCATGAACGCCACGGCCTATACCGTCGCCGTGGAGCTACGCACCACCCCCCTGTTAATTGTGTAAGGAGACTTCATCATGAGCGAAGCCACTGAATCTGCACCCGCACCGAAGAAACTCCATAACCCCCTGCACGTCACCATCATGGCCGTGCTTGTCACCGGCCTATGCGCCTTTCTTCTGCATAAGGGCACGGAACAAAAATATGTGTTCGGCATCCTGCTCGCCGTCACCCTTGGCATGTTGGCTTTGGAAAAGATTAATAAAGCCATCCTCGTGCTGCTCGGTGCTGGCATTGCCCTGTTGCTAGCCACTTCGCAAGGTATCATTAAGGGCGGGGAAATGCATGATGGGCATTACATGCCGACCTATATTCAGATGGTTGATTGGGGTACCATCGGGATCATCATTGGGTCCACCATCTTCGTGGAATTGATCTCGCGCAGCGGCCTGTTTGCGTGGATCAGCGTCAAGATCCTCAAGGTTTCCAAGGGCGATCCGTTTAAACTGTTGATATGCTTCTCCGGCCTCACGGTAGTGTTTAGCGCGTTTCTAAACAACGTCACTGCCATGATCATTGTAGGCTCGCTCACCATTGTGGCCTGTAAAAAACTCAAGCTCTCCGCCATGCCATTCCTATTGGCCGAAGGTATTTACACCAATATCGGTGGTCTGTTGACACTCATCTCCTCCATTCCGAACATCATCGTCGGGACCGCAGCCAATATCGGTTACTCACAGTTTCTCATCGTCGCTGGGCCGTACTGCATCCTCGCCTTTGTGGTCACGCTCTATCTAGTGCGCTGGCTGTTTAAAATCAAACCGCTTACCGATGAGACTTCCAAGGCCGAGGCTAAGACAATGGTCGATGCCTTCGACGAATGGGAGACGGTCAAGGATCGCAATTTCTTTTATCTCTCCGCCATGGTTCTGAGCGCCATCATCCTCGGCTTCGCGCTACACTCTTCCATTCCCGTGCTCAAAGATATGGGGCTAGAGGTGATCGCTATACTCGGCGCCACGGTGATGCTGGTAATTTATCCCACCGATGTAGAAGGCGTGCTCAACGAGGTCGAATGGACACTGGTTCTATTCTTCGTAGGCCTCTTCGCCCTGTTGGGAGTCATGGGGAAAGCGGAGGTCCTGGCCATGATCGGTGAGTGGCTGGAAACCCCGCTCAGTTCAGGTTCCTTTTTCGGCCCCATGGCTATGATGTGGAGCAGCGCGTTCTTCAGCGGCCTTACCGACAACATCCCACTGGCCGCCGTGTTAGCCAAGGTGCTTAGCAACTTTCAGTCACAGATTGGCGATCTTGCATGGTTCGCTGAATACGGTCATCTCCTTTGGTGGGGGCTCATCTTCGGAGCCGGATTAGGTGGCAATTTTACGCCGATCGGCAGTGCCTCCACCGTGGTGGCAATCGGGATTCTCAAGAAAGAAGGACATAACATCACCTTCATGCAATACGTGAAAATCGGGGCCATCGTGGTACTGGTCCAGCTCACGCTGGCCACGGCCTATCTCTTTGGCGCTGAGAAAATTGGGCTAATTAAGAAGCTCGATCCCAAAGCCGCGCCCCTAGCGGCGCATGGGGCCGATGCCAATGGCACGCAGGGCCATGATTCGGATGGCCATTGACCCGAGAGGTTTTTTCTGCTAAAACCTCCGCTTAACGTGTTGAATTTGCCCGTACAAACCCTTGGCGTAACGGTGGTACCCGTAGTACTTGCCGGTGCCGCTGGGTCTTGTCGAGGCTAGATGACTTTCGACAAAGACCCGCGGCTGGAAACGGTCGTGGGTCTTTTTCTTTAGGCCAAACCGACCGCTCCACCAGCCGCGCAACCCAAAGAACCATGAGCCAACCTACCCGCAAGAGCAGCAAGAGCAAACCCAAGAACGCCAACCGCCGCAAACTCGGCCGACCCATGAAGGGTTGCGAAATCCTAGTGGCCGCGCTCGAGCGCGAAAACGTGGACACGATTTTCGCGTACCCGGGCGGTGCCAGCATGGAGCTCCATCAGGCCCTCACGCAGTCTGAGAAAATCCGCACCATACTGCCCCGGCACGAACAAGGCGGTTCATTTGCCGCCGAGGGCTACGCCCGCGCCACCGGCAAAGCCGGCGTGTGCATGGCCACCAGCGGCCCCGGCGCCACCAACCTCGTAACCGGCATTGCTGATGCGTGGATGGACAGCACACCACTCGTCGCGCTCACCGGCCAAGTCCCGCAGGCGATGATCGGCAAGGGTGCATTTCAGGAAACCGATTTCTACGGCATGACCCTCGGGGTCGTGAAACACAGCTATCTCATCACCGACATCCGCGATATCCCGCGCGTGGTGAAGGAAGCCTTTCACATCGCCCAAACCGGCCGTCCCGGCCCGGTGGTTATTGATTTCCCGAAAAACATTCAGCAACAAACCGGCCAACCGGTATGGCCCACCAAGATTGATCTGCCCGGCTATCGCCCCAACCCGAAGGCGGACGATCTGGAGCTCAATGAAATCATCGGCCTGATCGAAAAGGCCGAGCGCCCCGTGCTCTACGTCGGCGGCGGCATCATCACCGGCGAAGCCTCCAAGGAACTGCGGGCCTTTTCCGAAGCCACCAAAATCCCTGTCACCACCACCATCATGGGTGTGGGCGCGTTTCCGGAAGAACACAAACTCTCCCTGCGCTGGCTCGGCATGCACGGCGCCGCCTACGCCAACTGGGCCGTGAGCGGCGAACTCCGTAAAGACGCCAAGGGCAATACCCGGAAAATCGCCGATGGCGCCGACCTCCTCCTCGCCCTTGGCGTACGATTTGATGATCGCGTCACCGGGAAAGTGGAGAAATTCTGTGAGACCGGGACGATTGTGCATGTGGATCTTGATCGCTCGGAGCACAACAAAAACAGGCACGTGCAGCTACCCATTCACAGCGATGTGAAATACGCCCTCGGCAAACTGGTAAAGATGGTCAAGGCCCGCCCGATCAAGGCCCGCTTCACCAAATGGCACAAGCAGATCGCCGAATGGAAAGAACGCGCCCCACTCGGCTACAAAGTCACCAACGAGGTGATGAATTCGATGCATATGAAGGATCACCTCAAGGGTAAGGAAGACCAGGTGATTCTGCCGCAACACGCCATTGCCACCCTGTACAAGGAAAGTAAAGGCGACGCCCTCATTACCACAGGCGTAGGCCAGCACCAGATGTGGGCCGGCCAACATTACGTTTATAAGCACCCGCGCCAGCTCATCACCAGTGCCGGCCTTGGCGCCATGGGCTTTGGCTATCCGGCCGCCCTCGGCGTGAAGGTCGCCCACCCCAACAAAGAGGTGATCGACATCGACGGCGACGGCTCTTTCCTGATGAATATTCAGGAACTGGCCACCGCCAAGATCGAAAAGATCAATGCCAAAGCGTTAGTGTTAAACAACCAGCACCTTGGCATGGTGGTGCAGTGGGAGGATCGGTTCTACAAAGGCAACCGTGGCCACACCTACCTTGGCGACCCGGACAACACCAAAGCCATTTACCCTGATTACCCCGCCATGTGCGCCGGCTTCGGCGTTAAATGCGAGCGGGTTATGTACAAAAAAGATCTCCCCGCCGCCATGCGCCGTATGCTCGCGGCCAAGGAACCTTACGTGCTGGAAGTCATCACCCCCTACACCGAACACGTGCTCCCCTTCATCCCCGCTGGCCATACGGTGGCGGATATGATTTACTAGCGCGCGATGAGGTCGCTCCTTTGGATTCTGTTAATCGGCTTGTTGCAAGCCGACGCCAACCCGCTGTCGCTGGATCAACTGCCTGATGGCAAATTGCCCGCCAACCTAAAAGTCATAAAGGTCGGATCTGGTACTGTTGGGAAAGTGCGTGTCACCATGGAGTCTGTTCCTCACCCTACCACCGGCGTTACCGAAAAACAGCGTGTCCTAGAAATCACCGGCGGCGATGCCGCACCCGATCACTATACATTAGTGCTTTTGGACCAACCGCTCTACAGCGGCATCTCCATCTCCACACGCTTCCGCATCGTGGGCGGCAAAGGCGTCCGGGCTACCGGCGTGATCTTCCGCATGCAGCCCAACCATAAAGACTATTACCTCCTCGCCGTGAAACCCGAGGCCAAGGAGGCATTCTGGACTGTGTTTGAAAACGGACTTCCCGCGAAGGGGTTCAAGTATGACGAGGACCAGTTTGTTTCCCCCAAAGACGGCTGGCAGTCTATTAAACTGCAAGCTAAGGAAAACACAACCCGCTGGACCCTGAACCATCGTCAGGATTTCATTACCTACAACCCCGAAACCACTCCCGATTACCATCGCGGCATGGTGGGTTTTTGGGTGCGCAGCGATTCGCGCGTGCAATTCACCTCCCCGGTCCTTCGCACTCTCAAGGAGGAGAAACAGCACCAACTCGTAGCTCTGCTCAAAAAAATCTCCCGCGAAAATAACCGTTTACTCTCCCTGAAACTCTCCGCCCGCCCTTCCCCTAAAAAACCACCCGTGGTAATAGCCAGTCTCGAGCCCAAGGAAATTGGCCAGCCGGCCCATGAAGTCGTGACCAAGGTTTTGGAAACAGAGGAAAACTTCCATGGACAAAAGGACGGCATCAGCACCGTAACCGTGCCAGTGAAAGACCGGAACGGAAAAATCATTGGTGCCGCCCGTATGCGCCTTAGTAGCCGCGTGGCATCCACCCAGCGGAAGGATCTCGCCTACGGCAATGATATCGCCAAACAAATTCTAGCTGCGGCACCGGAAGGCGATTTATTCGATGCAGGCCACGAGAAGGCCCCTTAAGGATTCGGAAGCCCCAATTCCTTGGCCGGTAAACCGCGCGGCCGTTTCAGAGGCGCCGGGAAATCCCACTCACTCGGAACGCGCTGCCCACCATTCACCACAAAACGCCCGCGCACATCACGTCCCAATGCCGGTGTCCCCCTGAAGGGATCGGTCATATACATCTGGCGGCGCAGCAGTTCCCCACGCGTATTCAGCGTGCAGTACAAAAAATGCCGCACATGGCATTGAAAAAACACGTGCACCACCCCGGAGGCATCCACTTGAAAACCAAATTCCCCACGCGCACGGTGGATCAATGTGCCCAAAGGTAAAACATTGAACACCTTGAAGCTCGGTGAATTATTATCCGCCGTACGCAGGTACATGAAATGCCGGCCTGCCACGGTGGCCTTTTGAAGGGTGTAGCGGCGCACCTCCGGGGCGGCGCCGCCCAGAGCCGTCGATACACCCCGCTCAATCGAAACCAAATCCTGCCCGCGCATCACCTGCAGTTGAGATTGTCGGCTGGGAATCACAGCTCCATCCCAATTGGGAACGCGAACCATTGCCCGCACTCCGTATTCGCCCGGCTCCGAAAAATCATAAAACGGATCCAAACGAAACTGGCGTTCGACCGTTTCCCCCGCCTTCAAAATATACACCTCCCCTTCGGGTGGTCGGCCTCGTTTCGCCACGGGCACACCGCGTCCTCTGCTGACTGAAAATTGAATCCACTCCTTGTCCGCCGCCAACAACGCGCGTTTATCCGTGTTGTTGCGGATCACGACGTTCACCACGATAGGTTCATCGAGCAGAAAGTTACTTCGGCCGGCTTCCAAGCGCACGTCTAGCAAGTTTGCCTGTACCATTGGGGCACAGCACAAGCCGGTCCAAGCCATTAGGCCAATACGAAAAAACCTCCTCACCACCAAAATAATCGCACAATAGCACCCTTTTCGCGAGGGCAAAGCCGGCTGCCCTTGGCGTAGTTATTCACACGCCATCACAGCAGCCGCCACCTGAGCCGGAGCAATCGACCGCATGCAATCGTGGCCTTCGGCCCGATAGGATAACCCGCGCGCGCAAGCCGAGCACTCCGAGGAGTCCGCTGTCAGCACCGTGCCGCGGGCATCATACGGTCCCGTTTTACTGGCGCTGGTGGGACCGAACAAGGCGATCACCGGCGTGCCCACCGCAGCCGCCACGTGCATTGGCCCCGAGTCATTAGTCACCACCACCGAGCTGGCTCGTAACCACTCGGTTAATTCAGGCAACGTAGTTTTCCCAGTCAGATCCAGGCAACCCTCACGACCAGCGAGACGTTGACCCAAGGGTTTTTCGGCACCACTGCCCATCACGGCAAACCTCACTGAGCCGTCAGCCAGTTCAGTCATCAACTGCTCAAAATATTCCACCGGCCATTGCTTACTGGACCAACGGGCGCCCGGACAAAGAATCACCCACCGCTGGCCCGGCTCAAAGCCCTGTTCGACCAAGCGTTTATTTAGCCAAGGACGTTTTACCAACCATTCAAATTGGCCAGTTGATTCCAGCCCTAGTCGCGGCAGTACGGCCCGGCACCAATCCACCGCATGGGTTTCCGAGGTGGGCCGATCCACGCGTTCGTCGTAAAATAAGGCGGCGCCTTCACGGTTCTGTTGCAAGCCGATTCGGTAAGCTCCGCGCGCGGCCCAACCATGCAGGGCACTGCGGGCAAGACCCTGCAAATCAATCACCACATCAAACTGTTCGCGGCGCATCTGTCCGATGCGTTCCAGACTTCGGCAGAGGCCATGCGCGTCCCCCCATGCGTTCCGTTCGAAATAATGCAACGCGGCGATGTCCGGATCCATTTCCAACAAGGGCGCAAAATGCTTAGCAACCCACCAATGGATCACCCAATTCGGACGTTGCCGCTTGATCAGTCGCAGCACAGGCAAGGCATGGATGATATCCCCGAGTGAGCTGGGCTTGAGAATGAGGACCTTCACGCGAAGGTAGATTATTTGCCGTAATCGAGCCGTTCAGCCAACCGTTCGGGCAAACCGGCTTCGCGGATCTTGGCCTTGGTAGTTTCGATATCGTATTCCAGCCGGAAGAGTTCAACGGTTTCCACCTCCGAATCGTAGATGCAATAGGCGGCGCGCGGATCTCCATCGCGCGGCTGCCCCACGCTACCCACGTTAATAAAGTATCGGTTGCCGATTTGCAGCTTCAGCGGCTCAATAAAGCTCCCATGATGAATATCCACTCCGTCATCAATAAACATCTGAGGCACGTGCGTGTGCCCGTGAAAACAGAGGTTGGTGCTTTGGTAGGTGAAATTTGCCGCCGCATCATTCGCATCCTGCACATAGCCCCAGTAGCGCGGGCTATCCATCGTGCTGTGCACAATGGAGAAATGATCCACCAACCGAACATAACGCAGGTCACGCAGCCATTGTCGATCCTCTTCGCTGAGCTGGTTGCGACACCACACCACCGCTTCTTGGGCAATGGGATTGAAGGCGGAAAGGTCACAGTCCTCGCCGATGTACTCGTCGTGGTTCCCCATCACACAGGGCATATCCAAGCCGCGTACGATATCCATGCACTCCTTGGGATTGGCGTTGTAGCCCACCACATCGCCGCCACAAACATACCGGTCCACGCCCTTTGAATTGGCGTGTTCCAACACGGTATTCAACCCTTCGAGGTTGCCGTGGATGTCTGACAATATAGCGTATCTCATACGAAAGCCTTAACGGGAGATTTCAAATCCTCGAAATTCGCCCGTGCCTTCGCTCCAGTGCGATTGGGTCTCGCGGATAAAGCGGCGCAATCCTGCATCGGGAATTGCGGCTTGAAAAGTCTCTAATTCGTCCCGCTCCCCCTCAACGACCATTTCGACTCGGCCATCTGGGAGATTTTTCACCCAACCGGTAACGTCAAACTCCAGTGACAATTGCTTGACCGAGTAGCGAAATCCCACACCTTGCACGTGGCCCGAATAGTATACGTGCAGGCGGCTCGGCATCAAATTCCCCGATCCGGCTTGTGCACCTCGTACTCGCCCTTGCTCGATTTCTTGAGCACGGTAAACCCGTTGTTGGTCGCCTCACGGACGTTCACTTTCTTAAAATGTTTGGGCATATAATAATTCCCAAACACCTTGCGCACGGGCTGCTTACACACCGGGCACTCCGTCAGCGGCGGTGTTTTTATGGGCCTATTTACCTCAAAAGTCAGCGGACACACCTTGCTGCCCTCGGTATGTTCGTATTCGTAAATCGGCACAACGGCAATCTACCAAACTACCGGAGGCTTGAAAAGCCCTCGACAGCTCCGCCCCCCTTTCCCCACACTCCGCCCATGGCCGTGGTGCGGATTTTGGTGGATGGCTACAGCCTCCTGCATGCTTGGCGCGATCTGGCGCCAGGAGCACCGCGGCATTCGGACCGCGCCCGCGAGGCACTCATCCGAGTGCTCACCCAATACGCCGATAGTGTCGGCACCCCGGTCACTCTCTTCTTCGATGGAGCCGGAGCGCCCAAGGATGCTCCTAAAAATATCTCGCCGGATGCACTGGAGGTGGTGTTTTCCCGCGACAGTAAAACCGCCGATGATCTCATTGAACGCACTGCTTACCGTTTGAAGCCCTACGGCGAAGCCTTGGCGGTCACCAATGATTTTGCCGAACGCGATACGGTCATCTCCATGGGCGGGCTGGCACAGAGTTGCGAGGAATTTATTAGCGATATCGACCGTGTTCTCAAGGAGCGCGATGACTTCGTGAAAGTCTATAACCGCCGCGAAGCAAACCGTTACAAGCGTTAGCCTTTGAGAACCGCCTTCACCTCGCGGTGCAAGGTTGTCATCTCGCGCTCGCTGCCGATGGTGATACGCAAATAATCCTTCACGCGCGAATCAGAAAACCAGCGCACCAGAATTTTGCGCTCCCGCAACCGTTTCAACCACGTGCGGGCTGCGAAGCGAGGCGGCTTGGTGAGGATAAAATTCGTCGCACTTGGCAGAGTCTGAAAACCCAAGGCCGCCAATTTTTCGACCGTACGCTTGCGCAGTTCGATGATCTTACGGAAATTGGCACGATAGTAAGTCAGTTGCTTCAGCGTGGCCTCCGCAGCTACTTGGCCAAGGCCATTGACGTTGTAGCTGTCCCGAACCTTGTCGAGCGCCTCAATCAATTTGGCCGGCCCGACGAAATAACCGATCCGTTGAAAACACAGCGAATACGCCTTGGAAAACGTGCGACTCACCAGCACATGATCATACTGCGTCGCCAAAGCCATGGCGTTTTCCTGGGCGAAGTCCACATACGCCTCATCCAGAATCACGATTCCTTGTTGCGCTCGGCATAATTGCTCCAGATTCGCCGTGGCATAGCCGCGACCGCTTGGCGCGTTGGGCGTGGTCACAAAGGTCAAGGCCGCCTTAAAATCCCAGCGTTTAAAACTGCGTAATTCTTGAACCGTCGGTAAACTGAAATCCACCGGCAACGGCACTTCACGGCGGCGTGCGTTATGAATGTCCGTCAACACCGGATAGAGCGAATAACTTGGCGTAAAATATTGTACGCAATCCCGGGCCGGCTCCACAAATGCGCGGGTCGCCAAGGCCAACAGTTCATCCGAACCGTTGCCCACAATCACGTTTTCCGGCTGCACGCCATGAAGTTTGGCCAGACGCGTCCGCAAACCCTTCGCCGTGGGATTGGGATACAGCCGCAGCCGATCGTCCACCGCAGCCTGCGTCGCCGCCAAGACCTTGGGCGATGGCGGATACGGATTCTCGTTGGTGTTGAGCTTGATCAGCCCGCGGGCCTTCGGCTGTTCGCCGGGCACGTAGGGAAGCAAGCGCTCCACGTGTTTGCGAATACGGCTCATAAATTAATCGAGCCGGATGGAAGCCGATCGGCCGTGAGCGTCCAGCCCTTCCACGCCCGCGAATTGTTCGATGGCCTCAATCGATTTGCGGAGAGCGGCCGGCGTGTATTCCACCACGCTGGTACGGCGCTGGAACATATCTACTGTCAGCCCTGGAAACGACGCGCCGGCGCCGCCGGTTGGCAAGGTGTGGCTCGGGCCGGCGACATAATCGCCGGTCACTGTCGGCGACGCATTCCCCAGGAACAACGCCCCTGCGGTCATGATCTCTTTCGCGGCCGATCGAGGATCCTTGATCATCACCTCGCAATGTTCCGGCGCCAGGCGATTGGCCAAGGCGATGCCTTCGGCGCGAGATTTCACCTGAATCAGCCAGCCGTTGTGCTTGAGCACTTTGCGGATGTAATCCGCTCGGGAACGCTCGGGTAATTGTTTTTCAATCTCTCGGCCTACCGCCTTAAGTACGCGGGCCGAACTGCTCACCAACCAGCAGCGTTCGTGACCGGAACCATGCTCAGCCTGCGCCAAGATATCCGCAGCAGCAAAGGCCGGATTAGCGGTTTCATCCGCCAGCACGAGCACCTCACTTGGGCCAGGCAACAGGTCGATCGACACATGGCCCACCAAGAGTCGCTTGGCCGCCACCACGTAGGCATTACCTGGGCCAAAAATTTTCTGCACCG
>Ga0315321_10000313_pt1 | contig 34729 bp, 26 predicted proteins | sample M180m21515metaG_FD_203464 | JGI IMG/M metagenome (GOLD analysis project Ga0315321, IMG submission 203464) | Ammonia-oxidizing marine archaeal communities from Monterey Bay, California, United States - M1 80m 21515 | ecosystem: Environmental > Aquatic > Marine > Intertidal zone | place: USA... | reverse complement strand
GATTTTTCACTGGCCGCCAATGTCATAGACTTCGGAATTCGAGCCTATTTGATTGAGAAAAACAATGAGGGCACGGGGTTCCTTCGGCAAATCTTCCCTGACGTAAACGCTACCTCTTCAGGAAGCGCATTCAGTAATGAGTTGCTAGCAACTAACAACCCGACCTACAGAACCAATGCAAACGAAGAACTCTACGCCTTCCCTGAGGTTGTCGACATAATGGTGAGAATCCTAACGACTGAGGGCGCATCCGCTATCTCGGCCTATGAAGAGGGCCTGGTCAAAGCCCCCTCCGGATTTTCTTCAGACGAATATTGGTGGGACATTGCCGAGCGCTATTCCGAAGTATACGTTCGCAGGATAAGGGTACTCCCCTCAGGTATCTAGTTCGGATACTGCTTGGATTTATACAAAGCCCTTCTGCTTGCGATATTTAAGCGGGGTCACACCCATTTGCTTACGGAAATGTTGAGTGAAGGAGCTTTGGTCGTAAAACCCATTGTCATTGGCAATGTCAGATAGTTTGTTGCCGGTAGTCAATAAATCGTCGCAGGCGGCTTCGATTCGCGTTCTCGTAATGAATTGCATTGGAGCCACGCCGAATAATTCTACAAAACCTCGATGAAGCTTTCGATGATTAAGTCCAGAGACCTTGATAAGATCGGCTATCGCCAACTCAGTCCTGAAATTCTTGCGAATATAGCTAACCGCCCGTCCGATCTCATCGTCCCGTTCCCATTTCAATTCGCCGTCTCCGTAAGGTCGGACGGTGCCGATGATTCCGACGACCTCACCATTCCGGTCAAACAAGGGGTACTTGTTCGTTAGATACCAATCCGGCAGACCTTGATTATTAAAAACCAACTCCAAGATGTTGAGCATCGGCTTTTTACTTTCAATGACCAAGCGGTCATCCCGGCGAAAGTGCTCGGCCAACCTGGGGGGAAACAAATCGAAATCGGTTTTACCTAACAATTCTCGTTCGCTCGAAAGCCCGAGCCGAGGAAGAAACCCTTCGTTTACTGAAACTAACCTATGGTTTACGTCCTTAACAAAAAAGGACACTCCCGGAATGTTATCGAAAAGAATCTTTATCTGAACGGAATCACAGTTAGAGGATTCGAACCAATCCCCCAAAATGCAAGGGGTCGTCCCGGGAATAGACTTTTCGGCATTCATTGTTTTTATGGCAATACTGCCAATAGATAAAATTGGCAATAACTTTTCAAGAATGCACCAACGAAGTAATGCCTGATTTTCAACATAAAACCGAGAAAATAATTACACCCATTTATAAACTCATTAAATTATACAAGAGCAACTTATGCAATGCCATGGGTGCTTATGCTGCTTAAAACGGCACCACCCAAAGGTAAAAACGTCATATGAAAATAATTTCGTTTTTCCCCCTTTTTTATGCAATTTATAGCCTTCGCAACCCACCCCTACGACGAAAAATGATACGGCTAGCAATTTTTATCCCGGTAGCCTTAACCTGCTTATAGGAATTGAACCCAAATAAGGCGCAACCGCGCAAACCGAATCCCCGAGCATTACGGGGTTTCGCCCAAGACCTTTATTCCAGGTTGAGTTTTTTCAGCTTGGGCCGGATCACAAAGGTGCAATATCCTTCGTTCGGATTTTTCTTATAGTAATCCTGATGGTAGTCCTCTGCTGGATAAAATACCGGAGCCTCGACAATTTCGGTAACCACCGGATCAATGAATTTTTCGGTGAGATTCTTCTTCCAGGCAACCGCAATTTTTCGTTGTTCCTTGCTCAAATACATAATGGTTGAACGATACTGAGTACCTACGTCAGCTCCTTGTCTGTTCAAGGTGGTGGGATCATGGCACTCTCCAAAAACAGAGAGGATTTTCTGGAAACTTATTACGGTCGGGTCATAAACAATCTTAATCACTTCCGCGTGACCAGTAGTCCCGGTGCAAATTTCCTTATAAGTCGGGTTTTTCGTAGCTCCTCCGGCGTATCCGGAAACGACTGCCTTTACACCATCAAACATTTCGAAAACAGCTTCCGTACACCAAAAGCATCCGCCTCCTATAATTGCGACTTCCTCCTTCTTTGGCGCTTCTCCGGATGACTTTTTTGTCTCGTTCTTCATAATTTCAGGGTCTCGCCCAAGTTCTTGGTTTTCCAGCGATAATTGTTCGTCACCTGTTTTGCATGAAACCAATGTCATCAAACCAAGCACACAGATTCGTATCAATATATCATTCATTGTCCGTACTCCTTTCCCGTAATCCATTCATGACCACTTGTTAATAATAATTTATCAGCGGCCAAAGGCCCCCATGTTCCAGCAGAATAACTTTCCAAACCCCGTCTTCCTTGGCTTGACCAATATTCCAGGACAGGACTAAGCAAACCCCATGAGGTTTCGGCTTCGTCTCCCCTAATGAATAGCGTCCCATCCCCATTAAGCGCATCAAGGATCAATCTCTCGTAGGCTTCGGGGGTATTCGATCCAAAGGTGGTTTCGTAACCAAAAGCAAGCTTGATGGGTTGAAGCTTCGTTTCCAGCCCCGGGGTTTTGGAATTGAGGTAAAGGGTAACGCCCTCGTTAGGTTGGATTCTTATGACCAACAAGTTGGGCGCTACGTTAAAACGCTTTCCTTCGCCGAAAAGAATGGCGGGCGGCCTGCCAAACTGAACGACGATCTCACTTGCCTTCATGGCCAGCCGCTTGCCTGAACGAATGTAAAAAGGCACGCCCTTCCACCTCCAGTTGTCCAAGGACAGGCGCAGCGCAGTATAGGTCTCGGTAAAAGAATCCTCCGGAATTCCCTCTTCCTCCAAATAACCGTTAGCCCTTTTGCTTCCAACCAGTCCCTCGGTATAGACCCCTCTTACGACTTCCGGATCGTCTCCCTCCAAAGCAAGAGGCTTCAAGGCCTTCAAGGCTTTCACCTTCTCGTCCCTGATGGCCTCAGGGTCAAGGGAGGACGGAGGTTCCATGGCAGTAAGCGCGAGGAGTTGCATGACGTGATTCTGAATCATGTCACGCATGGCTCCGCTCTTGTCATAGTAACCGCCCCGACTGCCTACCCCCAAATCTTCGGAAACAGTGATTTGAACACTCGAAACGTAATGTCTATTCCATACGGGTTCGAAAATCGCATTGGCAAACCTTTGCACAAGAAGGCTTTGGACGGTTTCCTTGCCCAAGTAGTGATCTATGCGAAAAACCTGAGACTCATCGAATCTCCGGTTGATCACCTCATTAAGTTCATGGGCGCTCTTCAGATCCCTCCCGAAAGGTTTTTCAATAATTACCTTGGACGCAGTATTTTGGCCTTGGTGACGTTTGGCTAGGCCGCTGGCACCAAGATTTTCCAAGATAGGCATGAAGACGCCGGGAGGCGTGGATACGTAAAAGAGGCATTGGGCGGGCGAACCGATTGCTTTCTCAATAACGGAGATCTTTTCCTCCAGTTTCTCAAAACTTTCCAAATCGTCGTAGGGACCCGCATGAAAAGAAATATTTGAAGACAGGGAATTCCAATTTTCTTCTTCGATTTTTCTTCTGGAATGGGATTCCAGGGATTTTTTCAGATACTGCCGGAAGGCATCGTCGCTCATTTCGGAGCGACCGTAACCAATCAGGTGGCAGCAACTTGGCAGCAAGCCGTCTTTGGATAGGTTGAAAATCGCAGGGGCGAGTTTTCTTGCCGTCAAATCACCCGAAGCACCGAATATTACGATTACCGTCGGAGGCGTTGCCTGCGTTGCACTGGAAGGAGTGGAGTGAGAATGCGAACTCGTCATGGTCAAACCTCATATAAATGAATCAGCTAACGAAATATGGCAACGTTTTCATGGTGAAAAATTTGAGGTTTTCCATCTTCGAGAACAGGCAGATCGATTTCAATAACGTCAAAACGATAGTTTTCGGGAGAAGACTCGGTGAAGGCAAGATATGCCTTGAAGGCGCGAAGCAGAGTCTTTTTCTTCCGCTTGTCAATTGAATGAAAGCCATTGACCAAAGCGAGTTGCGATCTAGCCCTGATTTCCACAAAGACAAGAACTCCTTTCTTAAGACAAACAAGGTCAATTTCCAACCGCCGGTCCAGCGGACTCCTCCAATTTGCAGCCTTGATTGAGAATCCCTTGGATTTCAGGAATTTCCTCCCCAACCATTCACCATATCTTCCGCTAAAAGAGGAATCTCCACTTTTCGGACGTTTTCCCAAAGACCAAAAAGTTCTTTCAAGCGCATGCCTGAGCCGAGCCCGGAATCTTACCGCCATTCGTGCTTGGGATACCTGCCCGAGAGTTCTTTTTTTATCTGCGGGTAGGAACCTTTCCAGAAAGCGGGCAAATCCGAAGTCAATTGGCAACTTCTGCCATTAGGGGCAAGAATATCTATAACCAAATCATATTTCCCATACACGATCTTCGGGTTTGTGGTTATATCATACAGGTCCTGAAGATAAGCTGAAATTTGAGCATTTTGGGCGTCGTATTTCACGGGATAAGGTCTTTTCCCGTTTTTCAGATCGATAATCTCCGGAACGGCATCGTCGAGGACGAGCAGTTGATCGTCTCCGTAAGAACTTTTGACATAAGGCAAAACCTCTTGGTTACGGATAGATTTCCAACTGGTTTGCCCCGTGCAAATTTCATGATATAACAAATGTATGGACTCCTCATCCAGCGGTTCGATTTCATATTCAGGAAAATTCTTATGCAGAAATTCAATTCTTGTGATAAACCTCTGAACTTGAACGTTCCAGTTTTTCAATACCAGTTCGCCGGCAGACAAGGCATTTGCATAGGCAACGGCAACTTCCTCATCCGAGACGTCAAAGGACTCCTTCACGGAGAACTTTTGCGTTCCGATCTTTGAATATTTCCTGCTCATTACTTTTCTAGAATCCAAATCCAGATAAACGTCCGATTGCTCAGTAATTTTATCATCAAAAACTTCCCTGATCCAATCCTCTCGAATTTCCGAAACCCATTCCATTTGAAGAGAGACCTTACCCTTGAGTGATTTTTCGACTATTCGAAGGGGCAATACCCATCGGGAACCGGAAATTAACGAGTTGCGGGAAAGATGAACGTTCCGGCCTTCTGTAGTTTCGTAAAGGTTTGTACCCCTGCTTTTTAAAAAACAAAGGTTCTGAGGAAAAGCTTCCAGAAGAACTTTGAAAAATGGTTCGTTTTCCGGAAACTGGAATGAAAATTCTCCCCAACCTACTTGCCTGCACATTTGTACGGCTATTTTTTCCGCTTCCATGCAACGGAGACCGTGAATTCCTTCATCTCGGCATTTGTCGGGAGAGAAATGATTGGCTTTTGCATAATCGTATGCATGCAACAAGACAAACAGGTCGGATACGGCATCCTTTTCGTCATGCGAATACCATTTGCGGTTGGCGTAGTCAGATGCAATTCGGTTACCCGAAAGCGGACCACGATTTTCAAGCATGGCAAAGGTGAGCGCGATTGCCGGCAAGCAATCACGGTCCCTTCCTTCAATCAAGGCCAAGGCAAGCCGGGGATGGAGCGAGCATTTGGACATCTCAAGACCCTTTTCGGAAATCCGTTCGCCTTCCGTCATGGCACCGATTTCCATCAACGCGCAGAGAGCGGATTGAAAAGAGGCGTCGGGCGGAGCTTCAAACCAATCGAAGGTACTGAGCGTTATTCCGAGAGCGCCTAGTTTGAGAAATATTTCAGATAAATCCAACCGCTGGATCTCAGGCAGTTCATATTCAATTCTTCTTTGATGCTCGGCCGCCCCCCACATCCTCAGGCAATACCCCGGAGCCGTTCGCCCAGCCCGACCCGCTCTTTGCTCGGCCGAGCTCTTGCTTATCGGTAGCGAAAGCAAAACGTTTACCTTGCGGTTTTGATCGAAACTCGCCTTCTTTGCCCTGCCCGTATCAATCACCACCGTCACCCCTTCGACGGTAATGGACGTTTCTGCAATGTTCGTACTGACAATGACTTTGCGCCTTCCAGATGGTCCCAGGGCCAAGTCCTGATCTTCAATCCTCATCTCTCCATACAAACCACGAACCTCAAGTCCAGAAGACCAGGGAGCGTTATTTATCTCACGGATGGTCCGGGAAATCTCATAGGCTCCATCCATGAAAATAAGCACGTCCCCGTCATGAAGGAGAAGCAGTTTCTTGAGCTGATTTGAAACTTGGTTCCATATCGGATCCCTTGAATTCGGAGCCGCATGGGCAACCTCAACTGGATAAGAGCGGGCGAAAAGCTCGATCGTGCCGCAATCCGAGAGATATTCCGTAATACCCGGAAGTTCCAAAGTGGCAGAAGTTACGATTAAGCGAAGGGAAGGGCGCTGATCCAAGCAGATTCTCTTGGCCAACGCAAAAGATGCATCTAACTGCAAACTGCGTTCGTGAAATTCATCAAAAATAATCAAGCCCACCCGTGAAAGCGTAGGGTCGGAAAAAAACTTTTGGAGCAAAACCCCATCCGTGAGATAAATAATTTTGGTTTGGGGGGAGACCTTGTTCTCAAATCTTACTTGATACCCGACCTCTTCTCCCACCCCGCATCCAAACAACCTTGAGACTCTCCGGGCAAGCAACCTCGCCGCCACTCTTCTAGGCTGTACTACCAGTATCTGCCCTTCGACCAATTTGTTTTGAGCAAGCAGGAGAGGCAACCCGACAGACTTGCCCGAGCCGGTGGGTGACTTAATTGCCAAATGCCTAAAGTTGCCCCACGCCTTTTGAATTTCATCAAACTGCGCCGCGACCGGCAAATCATCAAATCCCTCTACTCCCATGAGTAAAAGGATTTTAGAACTCGACACAAATTTACAACCAAAAACGGGGGAGGGCGCGACTGCGCCCTCCTATCCGAAAACCAGAACCAGGTAACTTAACCGATCTTAACTTGGACAGCTTTGGGTTTCTTGCTTTTGGGCAGAACCACTTTCAGTATACCAGATTCCAATTTCGCAGTGACTTTTTCCTTTTCGCAGGAGTCAGGAACTTCAATGCTATGGGTAAACGGTTTCTTACCAAAACCTTCCTCGCTTTCCGTTTCCCCACAAGAGGCCGAAACCGTTAGGTTCGAACCTTCCAAGGAAACGGATATTTCCTTCCTGCTAAAACCAGGCAACAAGAATTTAACTTCGTAAAGGTCCTCTTGTTCAAGCACCCTGTAATTCGCCGGTCGCACAGATTGAACCGGTTCTTCAGAAAAGACCCAAGAAGGCTGACGCGTTCCATCCATCGCTCGTAAAAACGAATCAACGGCTAGGGAGAGTGGATAGTTTTTATTTATTTTCATAATATTTATTGGATTAAGTTAGAACTCAAAGGCTTAGTTGCATTTTATACGCCATCCCACTAAAACCATAATGTCCTGACAGTCAAACCTTTGCGATATTTACGAAAAACAAGAGTGAGACTTTTTGTCCCGCATGCTTTCCCTTGGATGGACCGGGCGTGCCATAGCGGCACCATTCTGGCGGTCGAGGTTTCCTTTAAAAAAGGGATTTGTAAGTCTCAAGCAATCGTTGAGCTGTTTTATCGCCCTTTTGGGCGGCTACGCTCAACCATTCCTTCGCTATGGCAGGGTCTCTCTTTGCTCCCTTTCCTGTCAATGCCATCAAGCCCACAAAACGAGCGGCGACAGGATTGCCCCCCCTCGCCAGGGGCAGAAAAAGCTCATGTGCCTTTGCATAGTCTTGTGGCAACCCGACTCCCGTATAATATTTTCTAGCCCTTGCCAGAACCTCGTCATCATTCAAGGATGAATTCACGGTCGTCGCACCCTGTGTCCGGGTCGAAGGTTGTGATATCTTCGATGGATCAAAGCCCTCCCGTTTCTTCAAATACTCCCTTGCCATTACATGATCTTGTGACGCAGCTTCCTTTAAGAGCCTCAACCCTTCGTTCGTATTTTTGCGGATTCCGCCTTCTCCTTCAATCAGAAGACGGCCCAGGGAATATTTTGCCTCGGAAAAATCCTGCATAACGGCGAGCTTCAACCACTGTGAGGCCTTCAGGTCATCCTTGGGAACACCATCCCCGTTATAGTATGCCATTCCAAGGTTGAACCGAGCGGTAAGCGACCTTGCGACCACGGCTTTGGAGAGCAAAGTGATGCCTTCCTTTATATCCCTCTTCAATAACCCGGGTAACCCCTTCAGGTAAAGTGTCCCAATCGTTGCCTGCGCTTGAGGATAGCCCAACTCGGCTGACTTCTTAAATCGCTCAAGAGCCCGCTTGACGTCGGTAGGTATGACCTGAAAATTGATTTCGCCCATACAATACATGGCCACGGGGTCACCGTCGGAGGCCAATCGAGGCAAGAGCAGGGCGGCATCCTGATAAAGCGTTGTGGCACCTTCGAAATCCCCTTTCAGCATAGCTAGGTTAGCGAGGTTATAGGATCCAAAGGGATGTTGCTTTGCGTAGGCAGCCTCAGACCACTGGCGCGAAAGCTCGACGTTAACTTTCGATCCCGCTTCCCCGGAACGAAGATAAATGCCTAGCAAGCCTTGGTAGTAAGCGCTCCCTGCTTGAGCCTTTGAGACAATTTCGTTGTAGGTTATCTTTGGCGACCATCTCTCCACGCCCCAAACCGTGTTACTTATATTCGAGAATGCGAGGAGGGAGAAGCTAAGCAAAATCTTGAAGGTATTGAACATTCGCAGATGATTACTTTTTTGCATGCTTCTTCCAAGCTTGAAAACAATCTCTTAATCAGAGATCATGTCTGATCAATGCGCATTTCATTTCACCTTGTGCTTCTATCGATATGCCAGGCCTTGCTCCTGCCCTTTGCTTTTCCTGTGCCGGAAACGAAAACTGCAAATGAACCGATCACTTTATCCAGCCAGAAACTGGGGCGGATTATCGACAAGCAAATTCGGTTTTTCAAGTTGTCGGGCAACGAGGGCAAGCGCAACAGCACGGAACTGACCAGAAAGGCGCAGGAAATCGTGTCCGACTATGAAGTTTATCTCGGCGAGAACCCCAAAGACACAAACGCCCTTATCCTCTATGGGAAATTCCTTCGCAAGGTCGGTCAGGAACAGCATGCCGTTGAATATTTTCTAGAAGCCGATTCGATCAACCCCAAACTTGCGGTGGTCAAGCAACAGCTCGCAAACTACCTGATTGAAGAAGGGCGCCCCGTCGATGCTTTTGCTTTCTTGATCATGACCATCGAGCTGGCCCCTACGCAACCGGACTACCACTTCCACCTCGGCAATTTCTTGTTTCTCTTCGAAGAGAAGTTGGTACAGGAGAAAATAATCTCCAAAGATCGCGCGGGTTCATTCATGCACAAGTCTTTCGGGCAGGCGGCCAAGTTGGCGCCCACCAACTTCGACTATCAGCTAAGGTACGCCCAAAGTTTTTTCGATTACCCCGATTCAGGCAAACAGGAGGCCCTTGAGGCTTGGAACAGGCTTGACCGGAAATTCACCGACCGGTCGAGCACCGAGAAGGATTATTTCAAGCTTTGCAAGGCCCGGGTTCTTTTGGAACTGAATCGCAAATCAGATGCAATGACCTTACTGAATTCGGTTTCTTCAAGCGCTCTCGATTCAGCCAAGAAGTCCCTTATCCTTCAGGTAAACGACAAGGCAAAGGAGAAGGAGGAAGAGGAGGACGGGAAACAAAGCAAACTGGAAGTCGATCATCGTTTCTTTATTCCTGATGACCCGCATTTGCAAAGACTCAAGGAATTGACCACTCGTATCAAAGAGGAAAAAATGCTTACGGAACTGAAGGCTGATGCAATCAAAGCCCGTTTTGACGAGGATGGTGAAATTAAAATCGATTTGTCGCAAAATTCCGACAGAGACAACCCTCGCAACAAGGGAAATTCCTTTAGATGATTTTCCATCTCTCTCCAGCGCACAACTCTCAATGACTGATCTTATAATTCTTTCAGTAGCCACTGATTCAAGCAACGAGGAGAAGATCATCTTGTTTTTGGTCCTGCTTGCAAGTTTGAGCGTACACGAATGGGCGCATGCGATAACAGCCGACAAGCTTGGGGATCCGCTCCCTCGTTCCGAAGGACGGGTCACCCTTGACCCCAGGGCCCACATTGATCTCATTGGAACAATTCTGCTTCCCTTGATAATGATTTTTGCCTCGCCCGGATTCGCAATATTCGGTTGGGGAAAGCCCGTCAGGATATCACTGCCCAACCCTAAGACGCGTAAAAGGGATGATGTTTTGATTACCATTGCAGGACCACTGTCCAACTTGCTCATTGCCCTGATTGCCACGTTGTTCTTCACTATTTGGGTTGCCACAGGATTGCCCATTTCGGATAGCGGAATTCAGCTGTATCAAACAATCGTATTGTTAAACTGCGTTCTTATCGTCTTTAACCTCATGCCCATTCCGCCTTTGGATGGTTCCCATATTCTTAAAAATGCGATAAACATGAAAGATGAAACCTATTTTAATTTATCCAAATATGGTTTTATAATCTTGTTGGTTTTGATAAACATTCCTCCTTTCCAAATTTTAATGAGCACCTTGATTCAATTAAGCAGTAGTGTATTCTTTAGCATTTTCTCACAGTTAGCTCTTTAAATCGCCTTTACCCAAGATAACATGCGAAAGATTGGGGAATTCGAAGCACAAAAAGGGGCGCTTCGCTTTTGGAACTACCTTAAGGCAAAGGGAGTAGATTCTTCCTTGGAAGAGGACGATGGGGAATGGGCCGTTTGGGTTGCGAACGAAGACGATTTGCAACTCGCCACCGAGGAATTCAACGAGTTTTCCGAAAAACCCGACGACGAGAAATTCACCACTGCAACCCCCTTGCAAAAGCCACAAAAGGAAGTGCATGACCCCGAACCCAAAGGTCCTGCCCAAGGGTTCAGTGAACAGAATTTGAGGGATCGTTGGCAAAAACGGGAGCGAAGCTCAGGCGTGCTTACCATGTCTTTGCTCATTACTTCGGTGGCCGTTTACCTTCTCTCCGGAATGGGCACAAACAAAGAGATATTGAAAGGCTTTTACATTAGCTTGCAGAGCGAAGGCTTAACTGAAGTTTTGAACGGACAATTTTGGAGGCTCTTCACCCCCATCTTTCTTCATTTTTCCCCTCTCCATATTCTTTTCAATATGTATTGGCTTCATGTTTTGGGTAGCCAGATCGAAAGATTGAAAGGATCGAAATTTTTCATCACCTTTGTTCTTACCCTCGCACTTTTTTCAAACCTGGCCCAATTCTTTATGAGTGGCCCTCTATTTGGAGGCATGTCCGGCGTCGTATATGGCTTGTTCGGTTATGTTTTTATCAAATGCAAATTCGACCCCGGTGACGGGTTTTACATTGATTCCTTTACCGCAAACATCCTGTTCGCCTGGTTCGCTCTTTGCTTTCTAGGCGTTTTCGCAAGCATTGCCAATTGGGCTCACGCAGGCGGGTTGCTTGTCGGGTTGGCTTGGGGATACGGATCAGCCCTGCGGTGGAATAGGGGAAAACGGTAGGCTCAGGCCTACTTTTTTGTAAGTTCATATATAGCCAAGCCGGCCCGAAGGTTTGGCAAAACGGAGCATGTCTTCACCCAGTCACCTTGGTGGTAGACTTTCCTCCCAATCTCGAAGGGGCGCAGATCCCCTTGACGGTTCTTGCAAAAGTTTTCGAATTCGGAAATGGAAAAATGATTCCGAAGATCACTCTTTTCCCAGTTATCGGGATAGACGTCATTCTTGATCCTGATTCCCTTCCGCAGAAAGTGAATGCGGTTACGCCAATATCCATAGTTCACGAAACTCAAGGCAACACGCTTGCCCACCCGAAGAGCTTCCAGAATGACCGAACCCGGTTCCGGGAGCTCCTCGATCATCCGGGAAAAGATAACCCAGTCAAAGGAATCATCTCCCAGGTTTTCCAAAGCTTTGCGTATGTCCGCTTGGTAGACCGCAACCTCACGGGCAATGCACGAAGTTGCCTTCGCCGTATCATAGTCTACCCCCAGGCCTCTCACTTGCTTGGAATCCCTCAGGTACTCCAGAAGCATACCCCGGCCGCACCCCAGATCCAAAACGCTCTCTCCCGGTTTCACCCAGTTGTCAATTACCTTGAAATCCGCTTCTTTCTTAACCTCATAACGATCTTCGACCTTGCGAAAGCGGTCGACGTTCTGCTCGCTCTTCTCTTTTTCATCAAGTCCATTGAGAAAAACACGCACGGCGCGGAGGAAGGAATTGGACTGAATCAAAAAGGAATCATGTCCATGCGGGTGATCGATCTCGAGATAGGAGGCCTCCTTTCCAAGTCTATGGAGAGCCTCCACAATCAATTTGTTCTGGGCAGGCGTATAGAGCCAATCGCTCGTAAAGGAAACGACCAGAACTCTGGCAGAAACGTCCTTAAACGAATTCTCCAACCCGTCCTCACCGACAAGGTCAAAACGGTCGAGGGCCTTGGTCAGCTTCAGGTAGGTGTTTGCGTCAAATCGGTCAACGAATTTGGCCCCTTGGTAGTCCAGGTAGCTCTCCACGCTGAATTCAAATTTATTATTTTGAGACGCTCCGAGGTCCCGTCCGAACTTCTCCTCCATTCCCTGATCCGAAAGGTAAGTAATATGAGCCATCATCCGGGCGACCGCCAAACCGTCCCTCGGACCTTCCCCCTCAAGATAGTTTCCATCCTTCCATTCCTTATCCGAGCGGATGGACCTGCGTCCAACCTCGTTAAAGGCAATCGTTTGGGCATTGTGGCACGGCGTGGCCGCAATCACCAGGGCCCGCTTGACGAATTCGGGAAATTCAACGATCCACTGCAAGGCCTGCATCCCCCCCATGCTTCCTCCCACGATGGCATGGAGAGATTGTATGCCAAGAGAATCCAGCAGGTGCTTTTGGGCGCGCACCATGTCCTTGATCGTCAAGTCCGGAAAATTCATGCCATACGGTTTGCCGGGGGTTTGCGGATTCTCGCTGGCCGGTCCGGTCGATCCCTTGCATGCGCCCAGGCAATTCGAGCAAACCACGAAAAACTCTTCGGTATCAACAGGCTTGCCTGGGCCAACCACATGGTCCCACCAACCGGGATGTCGGTCATCCTTTGAGTAAACTCCAGCTACGTGATGATCACCGGTAAGAGCATGGCAAATGAGAATGGCATTCGTCCCGTCCTCATTCAATTTTCCGTAAGTTTCGTAAATCAGCTGGAATTTATCAAGCGCGCCGTTTTCCATTTCGAATGTCCGATCATGCTCATAGGTTTGGGCGCTCACGACGCCAACTTGCCCTTCCTCGGGATCAGAGTTTTGAAATTCGTTTGATTTGCTCATCGATGAAAGAAACGCAGACGATGCCAGCGACTGAACAAAGATTAGCCGTTAATGGATTCGAGCAAAGCCTCGTCTATGTCATAATTGCCGTGCACAGCTTTCACGTCCTCGAGTTCGTCCAGGTTGTCGACAAGTCTCAGAACCTTTCGGGCAACGTCTTCATCGGTAACGGAAATCAAATTTTCCGGCAAGTACGCCAACTCGGAAGAATCCGGACTGACTTCAATTTTTTCAAAGGCATCGGCGAGCTTGTCGTACTGACTCGTCTCACAAATAACTTCATAATGATCTTTTTCCGTGATCACGTCCTCGGCATCATTTTCAAGGGCCAGTTCGGTCAAGGCATCTTCATCCATCTTGTCCCTTGCCAAGAGAAATTGCCCCTTGCGCTTGAAATTGAAGGCGAGGGCGCCTGCTCCGGCCAAATTGCCTCCGCCCTTTGAGAAAGTACTGCGTATTTCAGATGCGGAACGGTTCTTGTTATCCGTGGTAACTTCCACGATCAAACCGACCCCTCCGGGGCCATACCCTTCGTAGAGCAGTTCCTCGATCGTAATGCCTCCCAATTCCCCCGTACCCTTCTTGACTGCCCGATCGATGTTATCGGCAGGCATATTGGCCTGCTTGGCCTTTGCAATCAAGGTGCGAAGCCGGGGGTTGAATTCAGGATCTTTTCCACTGTCCCGGGCGGCCAAGGTTATTTCCTTGCTGATCACGCTGAAAATTTTCCCGCGCTTAGCATCAACGGCGGCTTTGTGCCGCTTGGTCGTCGCCCATTTGCTGTGTCCTGACATCTTGAAGTTTAAAACCTAGAGGCAAAAAAGGAATGCCGCCCGTGTCAAGAGTCCTTATCCACCCGGTCCAGAAGAAATTGGTACGCCTTTTCCAGTCGATCTTTCTTTTCCAAGGCTTGTTCCTTCTTGGACGGACTCATTTGGGAAAGTTTGCCTTCGCTGTAATTGAGCAACCTCTCCTGATAATTTTTCTCCAAATTCTTTCCGTCGACCGGCCCCTTGGCCCGCAAACCCAGCAGGTTTCTAAATTTCCTTTCTTCGTCCGACAATTCAAGCCTCGCAGGGGTTTCGTCCTCATCCTCCGATGCTGAACCTGAATCGATGGGTTGAGCTAATTCGCTTGGCAACGGATCTCTCTTGGTAATGAGGGTCTGGAAAATCGTCATCAGGTTCTGAACGGTCCAGTAAAGAACCAAAGCGGAGGAGAAGAAGTACAAAAAGATAAGGAACATGAAGGGCATAAACCTCATCATCTTCGCGTTGATACGGGCCGCATCGCTCATATCCGGTCCCATCTGCATGGGGTTGAGCTTCATTTGATACCATTGGGTCGCCACCATGAGAAGAGGGAGCAGATTGATGGAGAATCCTTGCTGAACGCTAATGCTATCCTGTTCGGACAAGTCCGAAGCCCAAAGGAAACTCTGTCCATAAAGCTCGGCCGCGGAGCGCAACATCCAGAACATTCCCAAAAAGATCGGGATTTGAATAAGGATCGGCCAGCAACCGGCAAAGGGATTAACCTTGTTCTCCTTATAAAACTTCATCATCTCCTGGTTGAGCTTTGAGGGATTGCCCTTGTGCTTCTCCTTAAGTTTTCCCATTGGGCCTTGCAATGCCTGCATCTTCTTTTGCGACCGGGTTGCTTTGGCGGTAAGCGGCCAGAGGAGTAACTTGACCAAGATCGTAAGCGCAATGATGGCCAAGCCATAATTGCCCAGAAAACCTCGGAGCTTGTTTAGCATCCAGCTGAACGGTTCAGATATCCACCAGAATACGCCGAACTGCATGACCTTTTTCTGATCGGACCCTAGTTCGGTCAAACCGACGTAATCCTTAGGCCCTGCATAAACCTGGAATTCAAAACTCTTTGTCTGATTGGGCTGAATCAAGCCCACGGGAAAAGAGAGGCCACCTTCCACTCCTTTGATTTCTGCCGCAGGTGTGGAATCGCTTCTCTTCACGTTCCGACCGCTAACCCAAGCATTGGACAGATCCGTCACCGGACGAACGATGCTCACGAAAAACTGATTGTTCACACATGCCCACCGGGCTAAAGAAAGCTTCCTTGTTTCCATTTTTCCGGTAGCGCCCATTTCGTTATATTGGAAGAATTCTTCTTCCTCCCCATCGATGCGGTTACTGCATTTGGCGCAGGAGCATCCCTCAGCAAGGGGTGCTCCGGAATTGTAGTACCCGACGTTCAAGTAAGTTTCCGATCCGTCAAATGGGTTATATAGCCTGGGAATCTGAAAGGCTGAACCGAGGTGAAGCCTTAGGCGTTCAAAAGCCAAAGGATTGGAACCCAAGTTCGTAATGCTCGTCTTGTGATCAAAAACGTAAGTGCTGTTCCCCTCCCGAATGTATTCGCGATCGATCCTCAAGGCACTTGGAGATTCCCATCGGTAAAGAACTTTACCTTGGGTTTTTTCGATCAACTGAAAAGCTCTGGGGTTAGGAATGATCCCTTTGAGTTCACGTCCATTTTCATCTTCAAAAGAGAGTGCCAAAAGGGGATCGCCCTGATGAGTCATTCGATAACCCTTGCTCAGGCGATCGTGTTTATTCAGGACAACTTCCCGAAGCCCCCCCGTATGGTTGGAAAACACGAGAGATGAGTAGGCTGTTTCCAAAGCAGTTACGTTTTGCTCTAGTCCGAGAACAACTGGTTTTTCAACCGGAAGGATCGGTGTAGCGTTGCTCTCGGGAACGACTGTCGGGTTGGATATCGTAACGTTTTGATCTGCGGCAGAATAGGCGGGCTCTACTGGCGCGGTCCTGTTTGCGTCCTGCCTGGCCAGATCCATTTGTTGGGCACCCTGTCTCCATAACAGGAAGAAGGCTAGGACCAGGAGTATGATACCGATCAGATAATTTTTCATGATTGTGCGGAAATCTTTTCAATCGCGCGTATAAACCTATCCTCAAAAGATGCGAATGATGCTTTGAACATCGCCCTGCGGGGCAAAACAACAAGGTCGAAACCCTGTAAAAAGGAACTTTGGTTCTTGCGGAAAGCTTCCCGGATTATTCTCTTCGCCCGATTTCTGAGTACGGCGCAACCAAATCTTCGGGAAGCGATGATCCCAAGTTTCGGTCTGTCGACCGATTGACCGGTTTTCATCAACTGCATCCAGAAAAAATGATCCTTGAACCTCTTCCCGTTCTTCTTGACAAGGCGAAACTCATAGGTCTTCCGCAGTCTTAAATCACGCGGAAAGCGCTGGGTCGCCGACTTCAAAAAAGGAGAGGACTCTTGATTATCTAGCGGAAACGGCGGGCGACGGAAGCACTCAAGCGAGCCCGGCCCTTGCGGCGCCGATTACTCAAAACCTTACGACCTGCACTTGTCTGGTTGCGTTTACGAAAACCAAATTTTCGCGCACGGCGCAATTTGGAGGGATTGTAGGTAGGTTTCATTGGAAAAATTGACTAAAATAGATCATCCATTGGTAAAGTCAAACCTTGAGGATTATGATTCCAAGATAGTTTGCACTTGCGAAACGTAGACTTTTCGAGCAAAATGGTTCCTTTGTTGTCCCGTTCGTCTAGCCAGGTCCAGGACACCGGGTTTTCATCCCGGCAACAGGGGTTCGAATCCCCTACGGGACGCCATTTCTCAAGAAGTTTTCTTGCCATTGCCATTTCGGTCGATAGACCGATCAAATGAAGCAAAACCGCCCCCCAAGCATACTTCTCCGCGGAGCGCGCCACAACAACCTCAAAGGCATTGACCTTGAGGTTTCGCCTGGGGAACTGGTTGTTTTCACCGGACTGAGCGGCACGGGAAAGTCGACCTTGCTCTTCGACGTTCTTCATGCGGAGGGCCAGCGAAAATACGTCGAAACCTTCAGTCCGTACGTCAGGCAATTTCTAGAAACCTGCCAAAGACCGGAAGTGGACTCGATCGAAAACATACGCCCATCCATTTCCGTCGAACAAAAGAATACCATCCGTAATTCTCGTTCCACAGTAGGAACCATGACTGAAACTTGTGACTACTTCAAGGTATGGTTTCCTCTGGTGGCCAAGTTATCCGACCCCGCAAACGGCAAACCCCTTCGCTTCGAAACCTTCGAGTCTCAAGCCCGAACAACCCTCCGGAAGTTTAGCGGGCAAAACCTCGTTATTGGCTTTCAGGCCACAAGACCTTCCGCCTTACCTCCGAAAGAATTTCTAAAGTTCCTCACTCAAGCCGGACACGTGCGGTCCCTCTCAGGAAAAACCTTTCGTCGGATCGAGGCCCTCGTTGAAACGAAATGGCGTGAGGATTCCATATTCGTTGTAACGGACAGAATTCCTGCGGAGAAGAAAAACAAAGGGCGATTGACCGAGGCGATTGCGAATGCCATTCGGCATGGACAGGGCCTTGCCCAAGCAAGGGATTCCAATGGCAAGTTGCTCCAAAATCTGCACGAAGGTCTGCGCTCCCCGGTTAACGGCAGGAAATTCCGCCTTCCGGTTCCGCCAGCCTTTTCCTTCAACTCACCAGTCGGAGCCTGCCCGAGCTGCAAGGGTTTTGGGCGGGTGATCGAAATCGACCCTCGGCTGGTAATTCCAGATGAGACGATCCCGCTATGCCAAAATGCAATCAAGGCATTTTCAGGAAAAGTATACGGACATTGCCAAAAAGAGTTGGAGCTCGCATGCCGCAAGAAAGGAATAAACCTCAAAAAATCCTGGAAGCGGATTTCTCAAAAGGAACGGAATTTCATCTGGAACGGGGATCCCGAATACAAAGAGGGAAACAATAAATGGTATGGGATACAGGCATTCTTCAACTGGTTGGAAAAGAAAACCTACAAGATGCACGTAAGAGTATACCTTTCGAAATACCGGGGCTATTTCGAATGCCCGGAATGCAAGGGGTTAAGACTCCGGGAAGAATCACTCTGCTGGAAATGGCGTTCTCTCAGCTTGCCCGAGCTTTATGCCCTTCCGGTTGACGTGCTCTTCGAGAAGATCTCGAAAGTACCTCTGTCGGGAAATCAAAAACTCGATCTGCCTCTTCAAAACATTCTTTCGAGACTCAAGTACCTGAGGGAAGTCGGGTTGGGCTACCTGTCTCTGAATCGGTCGGCAAGAAGCCTTAGCGGAGGCGAAACCCAAAGGGTGAATTTAACCGCATGCCTGGGCGCTTCCCTTACGGATACTCTGTTCGCATTGGACGAACCCACCATCGGTCTTCATGGCCGGGACGTCAAAAAACTGATTGGGATCCTCAGGGCTTTGGCAAATGCAGGGAATTTCGTTTGTGTAGTCGAACATGACGAACAAGTGATAAGGGCAGCGGACAAAGTTGTGGAGATCGGACCATTGCCGGGAAAAAAAGGTGGAGAGATTTCCTTTCAGGGAACGGTTTCACAATTGCTCCGCTCCAAGAAATCACTGACTGGGAAATGGTTGGCCAAGCGCCCGGAAGCGTTTGAGGAAATCAAGAATTCGAAGAAAACCTCCCGAAACAAATTCTTCCTCCACTTGGAGGGCTTGAGCAGGCATAACGTCAAAAAGCTGACGGCCAAACTTCCTCTTAACAAATTCGTTTGCATTGCCGGAGTTTCAGGGTCTGGAAAATCAACTCTTCTCCATGACCTCATATACGAGGAAATGTCCCGGCACCAAGAATCGAAAAGAGTGATTTCCGACCTCGCCTTCTCCGAGGCCGTGATGATCGATCAAAGTTCGGTCGTCCGAACCCCGCGCTCCAATGCCGTGCTTTATTCAGATGCATGGGGGCCGATTAAGGAAGCGTTTTCAAGAACGGACGATGCCAAGCGCTTGGGGTTTTCCTCCTCGGATTTTTCTTTTAATTCGGGCAACGGACGTTGCGAAACCTGTTCGGGGCTAGGCTATGAGGTCGTTGAAATGCAATTCCTTTCCGACCTGCAGATACCATGCGGCGAATGCGAAGGGAAGCGCTTCAAAAAGGAGATTCTGGAAATCCAGTTGGAAGGAAGGAGCGTATCCGAAACGCTTGACCTGACGGTCGAGGAGGCCTCCGGGATTTTCCATTATTTACCCAAAACCAAAAGAAAACTCACTGCTCTTGAAAAAGTTGGGTTGGGGTACCTGACGTTGGGGCAACCGCTGAACACACTCTCAGGGGGAGAATCCCAACGGCTAAAGCTCGTCAAATACATGACGGCTTTGAAAAAAGGGCTGTCTCCTTCCATTTTACTGATTGACGAACCGACCACCGGATTGCACATGCAGGACGTTTGCAGGTTACTCGATTGTCTCCGCGAAGTCGTTCAAGCAGGGCATTCTCTCTTTGTCATTGAGCACAACCTGCAAGTCCTTCAAGGGTGCGAATGGATTGTTGAGCTTGGACCGGGGGCAGGTGACAAGGGAGGAAAGATAATCGCACAGGGTTCGCCCGTTTCCTTTCGCAAACGATCTACCCCTACCTCAAAAATCCTGAAATCACCCGGTACGGATGGCTCGTCCGGAAAAAATGAGCTTACCCCCCAACGATGGAAGGGTAGATCCGATTTAAAGATCCTCGGCGCCCGGGAAAACAACCTGAAAAACATAAGCTCGGACATCCCTCCAAATAAGTTTGTTGTCGTGACCGGGCCCTCGGGCTCCGGGAAGTCCTCACTGGCTTTCGACGTGATCTTTGCGGAGGGACAGAGACGCTTCATGGAATCCATGTCCTCCTATGCCCGACAATTCGTCGCGCAACTCAGCAAGCCCGACGTCGATGACGTAACGGGAATCTCACCGGCCGTTGCAATTGAACAAAGGGTCAACCGGGGGACCCGCAAGTCAACCGTTGGGTCAGTGACCGAAATCGCCCAATTCCTAAGACTTCTTTACGCTCGTGTAGGAACGCAACTAAGCAGAGAAAACCAAGCCCCCTTAACGGTCAACTCCGAATCTGGCATTATCAGGAGCCTTCGTGCGGAATGGGTCGAATGCAAGCCGAGTCCAAGAAAACCCGCTCTCCTTCTTGCCCCCCTCGTATCGGATCGCAAAGGACATCACAAACCGATCGTAAATTGGGCTCGAGAAAAAGGATTTGAAGAAGTCCGATGCGACGGAACCTTATCCGGTATAAACGAATTTCAAGGCCTCGATCGCTATCGGTTGCATAACATAGAGGGAGTGATTGGGAAATGGACCTCATTGCCGGACGGGAAAGAACTCTTGGAAGCGACCAGAAAAGCGCTTGCTTTCGGGAAAGGCCGCTTACTTTCGCTTTCCGGCAACGGTCAGGAACATTGGCATTCCACCTCGCGGGTAGATCCTTCCACCGGGGAAACTTATCCAGAGATCGAACCTTCCTTGCTTTCTTGGAACTCCCCAAAGGGATGGTGTCCCTTTTGCCGGGGTTATGGAAAGATTTATGAAAAGATGAAGGAGCGCTTGCCGGCTAACGGAAAATGGTGGTCGCTCTCCGACGGCGAAACATGCCCCGAGTGCCAAGGCGATCGACTGAATGAAACAAGCCGCAACATTGTCCTTAACGGTCCGAAGGGAACCCGCATGTCCCTCCCGCAAATGTTGGCTCTCACTCCTCTAGCCGTCGGGGACTTTCTCAAGAAGCTCAAGGTAGGGAAAAGCCAAGGGCCCATTGTACAAGCTATATTGCCGGAAATCCTCGAACGGTTGAGCTTTATGGGAAAGGTCGGGCTGGACTATCTTTCCCTTGATCGCGAAACTTCTTCTCTTTCCGGCGGGGAATCCCAAAGAATCCGGTTGGCCGGACAGCTCGGCTCAAACCTTTCAGGTGTTCTTTACGTATTGGACGAACCATCCATCGGCCTCCACCCAAAGGACAATCAAAAGCTATTGGAATCTCTTCAAGATCTTAAAAACAAAGGGAATTCCTTAGTGGTGGTCGAACATGATCAGGAAACCATATCGCAAGCGGATTACTTGATAGACATCGGGCCGGAAGCAGGCGAAAAAGGCGGCGCGATTATCGAAGCTGGAAAGCCGTCAAAGGTCGCGAAGAACAGACTTTCATCCACCGCAGCCCATATGAGGGGAGGCTTCAAGCATCCGCTTAAAGGCAACTGGCGCGGGATACCTGGTAAAAGTAATGAGAATTGGCTTTGCCTCTCTGGCGTGACCTTTCGAAATCTCAAGAATTTATCCATACGAATCCCATTACAAAGGCTAACTGTTTGCTGCGGGGTATCCGGTTCCGGAAAATCATCCCTTGTCCGTGGTGTATTGCTCGAGGAAGTCAAACGCTCTCTTGCCCAGAACAAAGATCTCATCCGTGAACCTCAATATTGCCTGAAAAACGGAAGTTCCTTTAATCGCGCCATTGAAGTCACCCAAGACCCAATTGGAAAAACATCCAGGTCAACCCCGGCAACTTATCTCGGGGTTTGGGACAGAATCAGGACCTTGATTGCATCGCTTCCAGAAGCAAAGAGAAAGGGTTTGGGCCCGAGTGACTTTTCTTACAACGTAAAAGGAGGAAGGTGTGAAATTTGCAAGGGGGCGGGGAAGGTAAAGATAGAGATGAACTTTTTGCCCAATTCATACGTCCCCTGCGAAGAATGCGGAGGGAAGAGGTATCGGGATCAAGTTTTGGAGCTCGAATGGAACGGAAAGAACATAGCAGACGTCCTTGATTTCACTTTTGAGCAGGCTACTGCATTTTTTGCCTTCGATCACTACTTGAGAGACACCTTCTCCCTTATGGTTGAAACCGGCCTTGGCTACTTGAGACTCGGACAGATTTCACCCACCTTGTCGGGAGGTGAGGCCCAACGCCTAAAGCTTGCCTCGGAACTCGCCCGCGGGATCGACAAAGGCAAACACGGGCGTAACCCAAGAACCAAGCCAAACCTTTACGTCCTTGAAGAACCCACTATCGGACTACATCCATCCGACACCCTCAAACTGATCAAGATGCTTCATCGTATCGTGGACGAAGGAAACACAGTCGTCGTGATTGAGCACGACGTGGATGTGATCGCCGAAGGCGATTACCTAATCGAACTGGGCCCGGAGGGGGGAGAAAAAGGGGGATTCTTGCTTCATCAAGGAACGGTTCGGCAAACCCTGACCAACAAGAAAAGCAAGACGGGTTCCTTTCTCAAGGATAGGTTAGGCTAGGCAAGAAACCTGATAAATAGTTTTTTGCCAGATTTTACGATAACGCCATTCTCATTGGCAGACAGGTCCAACCTTTCATCGCAATCTTCCTTCTTTTCACCATCCATTTTGATCGCGCCTTGTTTGAAAAGCCTCCTGATCTGTCCCTTCGATTCAAAAAGCTCAGTCTGAGCAAATACGTTAAGCAATGTCTGGGCGTCTGTTTCAAGGGATAGTTCGCTTAGCTTGAAGGTTGGCATTTCATCCGGCGTTTGCCCCTTCGAAAAGACCTGCGAAAAAGAAGCTGCTTCTCTTTGCGCTGTTTCATTTCCATAAAATATAGCGGTCAGTTCCGTCGCTAGCTTCTTTTTTGCCTCCATTGGGTGCCCGCTCTTCAATTCCTCAATAAGATTTTCGGATTCAAGGAGCAGTAACTTGAAATAATCCCACATTGCATCGTCCGAAATGGACATGGTTTTTCCAAAGATATCCTTAGCGGGATCATTGAATGCGATGTAATTGTCATAACTCTTGGACATTTTCCGGTTACCATCCAAGCCAACGAGCAAAGGCATGGTCAGAACGGCTTGAGGACTGAGCCCTTGATCCTTCTGCAAGGTTCTACCGACTAGCATATTAAAGAGCTGATCACTTCCACCCAATTCAATGTCTGACTCAAGGACGATGGAGTCGTAGCCCTGGATCAACGGGTACATGAATTCAACCATTGAAATCGGCTGGTTGGATTGGAAGCGTTTTTCGAAATCATCCCGTTCCAGCATACGGGCCACCGTCATTTTGCGGGAAAGGTTCAAGGCGTCCGCAAAAGTCATTGCCCCAAACCATTCGCTGTTTCTCCGAACGACGGTCTTGTCAGGGTCAAGAATGCGAAAGGCTTGGTCCAGATAGGTCTTCGCATTCTCGCTTACCTCCTCTTCGGTCAATTCGGGGCGTAATTCGGATCTGCCGCTCGGATCGCCTATCCTTGCAGTATAATCGCCTATAAGCAAAATTGCCTCGTGTCCGGCATCCTGAAACTGCTTCAGTTTGTTGAAAACAACCAAGTGTCCAAAGGTGAGATCCGGGCGCGTAGGATCGACCCCAAACTTAACTTTGAGCTTTTGACCACCCGCAAGTTTCTCGGCAAGTTCTTCCTCCCCAATGACAACTTCCGTGTTACTTAACAATTTTTCAAGGTTCATTAAAATGACGTGCAAAAACCAAATGCATATATTCTAAATGCGCATTCATCGAGCCAAGAATTCGATTTCTTCCGTTTCCAATGAGGATTCCGCTTGCTTTCGAGGGCAAGAGCGTTAGCAAATTTATGATTTAAACCCCCTAGCCAAAAACCGACATGACCTTAGCCATCGGTGCGGAAGCGCCAGACTTCACCCTCAAGACAAAAACCCCGGACGGACTGAATGACGTCTCCCTATCCAGCTTCAGAGGAAATCAGAGCGTGGTGCTCCTCTTTTTCCCTTTTGCATTCACAGGCGTATGCACGGAGGAAACCTGCTCGGTTCGCGATGACCTATCCTCTTACGAGGAATTGGATGCTCAAGTTTTGGGAATCAGCGTGGATAGCCCCTTTGCCCAAGAAGCGATGGCACTGAAGGAAGGATTGAACTTCCCTCTCCTGAGCGACTTCAATAAGGACGTATCAAAGGATTATGGGGTTCTTTACGAAGACTTTATCGGATTCCAGGGCGTCTCCAAGAGATCCGCCTTCGTAGTTTCCAAGGAAGGCGCCATCACGCACTCCTGGTCTTCGGACGACCCGAAGCAATTACCTGATTTTGAGGCGATCAAAAACGCTTTGCGCTAAAACCCGAATCACCTCTTTCATGCTACCCTGCGCTCTTTGGCAAATTATAGTCAAACCGGAATAAACCGTTCACACCACGTTTCCGCATTGAAGCCAACATGAACAAAGAAACTCATTATAAAGTTCATGTTACTCCGGAAAATGCCTTTGTACGCGTCTTTCAAAAAGCCTCCTTTTTAAATTGCGCCCCCCTTCGTTCCTTCTTTGAGGAGTGCATGGTGGTTGGACGGAGAAACTATGTCGTCGACTTTAAGGAATGCAGCAGCATGGACAGCACCTTCCTGGGCATTCTTGTTGGATTGGCGATGAAGCTTAGGAAGTTCGAAGACGAAGGCCGCCTAACGCTTGTTAATCTGCAAGACAGAAACCTGGAAACGGTTCAAAACTTGGGAATTCATAAGATTGCCGACGTCAATCCGGGCGACCTTTCTTCCGATGCTCCCGAACTCAATGATTTGGACAAAGGCGAAGGCCGTCAAGCCGTTGGCTCGGAAGCTATTTTCCAGGCCCACAAAACCCTCATGGAACTTAACGAAAAGAATGCCAAAATGTTTTGCGAAGTGGTAAACTTCCTCGAGCGACAAAAGGAAGACTCCGATTAATTTTGCCCGCCGATGATAAATCATTTCCTCTTCTTTATCGCAGGCGCAACCATCGGACTGTTGGCATGGTTTTACCATAGAAAAGCTTCACAAACAAAATTGGCCGCTCTTCGGGACGAGGAGGTTCGTCTGCAAAAGGAGAAACAAATCATAGTAGACTTTATGCATAACCTTGCGGTCGCCATTGGAGAGGGCGTTGCAAGAAAAGAGCTATGTCAACGAATCGTCCACACTGCAGTTATTACGACTGGAGCCATGAGCGCGTGCGTCTACGAAAAGCTGGGGAATGGGAAACTTCAGGGAATTGCGACGGAGGGACTGTTCCCTCCGCAACGCAAAATGAGGGATTCTCTGGGAGAAGAGTCCAAGACGAGAGCCCGTTTTCTTGAAAAGATTCTCAGCTCTGAGGTTTTGGAGGAGGGAGAGGGCATCGTTGGTGAAGTGGCCAAAACAGGCAAACCCGTCTTCGTTGCCAATGCTCAAAATGATCCAAGGATCCCCAGACACCCGGACCCCGCTTTGGCCATCCGTTCGATGGTTTATTCCCCTCTTATCCATGACGATTCAATCCTCGGTGTCCTTGTAGTGGCAAATCCATCCAGCGGTCTCACTTTCTCCGAGATGGACCTGTCCCTCGTCAATTCGCTAGCCGAACAAGCTGCTTTGGCGATCAAGAATTCCGATGCGATGAACCTTCGTTTGGCTAAGACAAGAATGGATTCCGATCTAACCTTGGCCAAGGAAGTGCAAGAGCTTTTTCTCGCGCAAAAGTCTCCTGAATGCAAAGGCTTGGATATTGACGCGCAGTATCTTCCGTCCTCTCAGGTTGGTGGAGACTTTTACGACTTCTACAAATTATCTTCCACCAAATTCGCTCTTTGCGTTGCGGACGTATCCGGGAAGGGTGTTCCCGCTTCGTTGTTGATGGCAATCTGTCAAACCAGCCTTCGGCACTACGTTAACAAAGCGCGCATGCCTTCCGCGGTTCTCAAGAAGCTAAACCAAGATCTTGAGATGCGCATTCGGGAGGATATGTTCATTACCATTTTTCTGGCCATCATCGACACTCAGGCAAACACCTTAACCTATGCCCGCGCGGGTCACGAGCCCGCCCTTTTGGCAAAAACCAAAAAGAAGGGTGATCTTTCGATAGAAAAGCTCCACGGAAGCGGAATGGCCTTGGGAATGGTTCCCTCGGATCTTTTCGAGGAAACGATTGAAGACCAAACCGTTCCCTTCGAGACTGATGATCTTCTGGTATTGTTTACCGACGGAGTGACGGAGGCGGAAAACGAAGAAAAGGAGGAATTCGGCATAGACCGTCTATGCGAAACCCTTTCCTCGTCCACTTCCTCAACAGCCAATGTCTTTAACCGAAAGCTTCTCTCCGAACTTGACGATTACTCATCAGATTCCTTTGAGCGGGACGACTTGACGATCGTTGCCGTCAAAAGAGTCTAGCGCAAACGTCCGGGTTACTGGATTTTTCTTTCGTCAAAATCAATCACGTCTGCAAACGATCTGAGATCACTCCTGGCACTTGCACCTAAATCAGCCTTGATCTCCTCAAGTTTTTCCAGCGCCATGTCCGACATACCCATCTGCACGACCTTTCGATTCCAAACATGTGCCTTTAGATTCTCGGGGAACAGGCTCTTGAGCCCATCGTTTAATTCGGCTTCCGAAGAAGATTTCTTCACACAGTCAACCACCTCTTGCGGATCGACACCCAAATGCAAACACAAAAACCCATCAAAGCCCTTTGTGAAATTCCTCTGATAGCTAGGGGGAAGCTTGCCTTGAAGATGCTTGCGGATCTTGGCAAGAAAGCGAGGCAAGTGCAACAAGCCGCAAGGATGAGCTTGATAAGGGGAGGGAAGATCAAGGAGGATGGCTCCCGTCGGTCCATCCTCAATATTGTCGTCGATGTTTGTCAAATTGGTAGAATGCTATTTGCCTTAAAAGTTACCTGAATCGTCGTGAAAAGAAATCAAAGCAATAACGTGATACGCAGGGTAGGGGTCTATCTGTTCGAGCACAAGTTTTTGTTCCGGATGACCCTTGGTCTCGCCTGTGCCATGACGCTTTTGACGGTCTTGGTTCCCACCGTCATCCAACGTGTTCTTGATAGAATATTCTCCTCTGGGCTAGGAACGGACAATTATCTAATTAAGGGCATTATCCTCATAGCTATACTCTTTCTAGGCAGGGAAATCCTCAATTGCTTGCGGATCAGGACGAACAATAAACTCGAACAAAAAGTTATTCTTAAGCTTCGCCGAGACTTGCACGACAAGCTTCTAGAATTACCCATCAGTTTTTACGACAAACGAAAAAGCGGTGACATAGCGTCCCGTGTGGTGGAAGACGTGCAAAACGTCGAAAGAGCCATTCTCGACGGAACCGAGCAAGGGGTCGTCTCGGTACTTACTCTAACCGGGGTAACGACCATGATGTTTGCTCAGGAACCGAGGTTGGCCGCCTTGGTGTTTCTTCCCTTGCCTATTCTCATCATCATGGCCATCCGTTACTCCAAGGTTTCCAGAAAAAACTGGAAGGCCGTAAGGGAGACCTCCGGGGAATTGAATTCTCTGCTCGTCGAAGACATCCAAGGGAACCGGCTCATACATTCCTTTGCCCTCAAGGATCGTGAAAAGGATCGCTTCCAAGCCATCGGGAAGGAACTGGAAACACGCAACCTTCGAGCAATGTATCGATGGTCTGTACAGGGGCCTGGAGCAAGCTTCACTTCCTCCTTGGGAATTCTCGCGGTGGTAGGGATGGGTGCCTATTTGCTCCAGACAGACCCCGGATTCACCATCGGCCAATTCTCGGCTTTTCTAATCTATGCAAATATGTTCTACGAACCGGTTCGCCAGCTTGTCTCGATCAACAACTTGGTCTCGGCTGGCAAAGCGTCCGGAGAGAGAGTTTTTGAGGTTCTTGACGAGCCCGTGGAAATATGCGACCCCGATTCACCAAAGGGTTTTCCGGAAATTCCTCACCATGTCCGCTTTCATTCCGTCTCCTTTTCCTACAGCGAAAGGAAACCCATCGTGGACAACCTAGATTTTTCCATGGAGCACGGTACCACCACCGCTCTGGTAGGTCCCACAGGGTCAGGCAAGAGCACCATTGCAAACCTGCTCTTGCGCTACTACGACGTCAACCAGGGTGCCGTGACTATCGGAGGTACGGACGTCAGGGAGATCCAGTTGCAACAGCTTCGGCAGGGAATTGGTCTGGTTTCCCAAGATCCCTTCCTCTTTGATGCTTCGGTCAAGGAAAACTTGCTGTTAGCTCACCCCGAAGCAAGCGACGAAGAAATTGAAGAGGCTCTAGGAGTCGCCCAAGCCTTGGATTTCGTCAAGCGTCTTCCCGAAGGATGGGACACCCTCATCGGGGAACGGGGCATTCGCCTGAGCATGGGAGAAAAGCAAAGGATCACCATTGCCCGGGCAATGTTGAAATCCCCGCCCCTAATGGTTCTCGACGAGGCCACTTCGAGCATCGACGTCGAGACCGAAAGGCAAATCCAGCTCGCCCTGACAAGGCTGGTGAAAAATCGGACCACCCTCATCATCGCCCATCGTCTCAGCACCATCCGCCAGGCAGACCAAATCATCTTTCTCGAGCAAGGAAAAATCGTCGAGCAGGGCAGTCACGCGACGCTACTCAAAAAATCCGGGAAATACGCTGCATTCTGCAGTTATCAGGAAAACATCTTGCCCACCGATTAGGCTCTTCCTTTCCGAAGAAGCTTGAGCGTGACCCTCAGGGCAAACGAAAAAAAATAGGGAAAGGAGAGGAAGAAAACCCTGCTCAATGACCTCAAGCCTCCGTCAGCCAAAGGGCCGTAGACTTTCTGTTCCGCCCAAACGCGCAGACCCATACTAGTAAAATATTCAAAGCCAAGTGCCTGACCCAAGTAATAGACCATAAGCGGCCAAATCGTAAAGCCGATGCACAAAAACAGAAGGGCGAACCAAAGTTCCCTTCCCCAATCAATAAATTCGCATATTCTCAATTCGTATCCTTGCCATGAAACGTTCATTGCCTATAAAATATAATCCAGCCATTTGAAATCCCATATACCTAACCACGTCATGAAATTTTCGCAAACGACATATTTCCTCGGTTTGTCATTTTTTCTTCCTTTCGCTTTCGCCCAAGCAAAAGAAGAATCATCCAAGAACGTCTTTACACACCTTATCAAGCCCGTATTGGATGCAAAATGCGTCCAGTGTCACGGCGCAGACAAAGACAAAGGCAAGCTTCGCCTCCACACGAAGGAAGATTTTCTCAAGGGGGGCAGGGAAGTCGGCAAGGATATCGTGATCAAGGGCAACGTCGAAGACAGCGAGCTCATTTATCGCATTACCTTGCCCAAAGACGAAGACGAGGCCATGCCTCCTTTCAAGGATAAGGAACACTATAATCCCGTCACCCCTCAGGAGCTTCAGGTCATGAAGGCTTGGATTAAACTAGGGGCCTCCTTCGACTTGCTCGTCTCGGGCCTTGACGAAGCTAGTCAAAAGGCCGCTTCTCACGTTTTTAAAAACATGCCCAAAAAGGTTCTGCCCTCATCCGCAAAGCTCCAACCGCAATTGCCCACCGTGCCTCCGGCCGACCCCAAAGCCTTGGCAGCACTCAGAAAGGCAGGCGTACTCGCCATGCCCATCGCCCAGAACACCAATGCCATTTACGCCAATGCTTCCTACGCCGGCAAGGCTTTCGACGATAAGAAATTGCAACTGCTCAATCCGCTAGCCAAGCAATTGCTTTGGCTTAACCTTGCCCGCACCGGAGTTACCGACAAGGGAATCGAGTCACTTTCAAAGTTCACGTTGCTTAACCGTCTTCACTTGGAAAACACCTCCATCACGGATGCAGCGGCACCGCACCTTTCGAAGCTCAAGGAATTGAAATATCTCAATCTTTACGGAACAACTCTTTCGGATGCATCCACGAGTCATCTTGCGAAGCTTAGCAAACTCTCCAAGATTTTCCTTTGGCAAACTAAATTTACGGACGCAGGAGCCGAAACACTGAAGAAAAGCTTTGTAGACCTCGGGAAATACAATTCTTTGAGCGCAGAGCAGAAGAAGCTGAAGGCAACCCTCGAACAGGTCGCGAAATCCGAGAATGCCAAGCTCGCAAAACTCGAAGAAAAGAAAAACAACATTGCCAAACAAACCTCTGACAAGAAAGCCATCAACGCGAAATGCCCTGTATCGAACAAGGATTTGGACGAGACCAAGGTCTCTACTCTCGAGGGTCGAAAGGTTGGATTCTGCTGCGACAAGTGCAAAGGGAAATTTGATGCGAATCCGCAGTCCTTCAAGGCCAAGATCAAGGATTTCAAGCCTTCCGAGGCTTTTGCCAAGGCAGAAAGCGACTTGGGCAAGGCAAAGTTGGAATCCACTGCCAAAACAGATGAAATCCAAACAAAGGCAAGCAAGGTCGCGGGACAACTGAAAAGCCTGGGTCCCGAAGTTAATTTGGGCTGGAAACAGCCCGTCGCCGAAAAAAAATAACCGGCTTCAAGTGATTTTCCTTCTTTCCCGGCAAGGACTTGCCGGAGCCTCCCCGATTGAATTCAGTTGCCAAATTTCCTAACTTGAAAAAAGTGATGGAGATGAATTCTTCGGACAAAGAAGTCCTTTCAATCTTCAAGGAAACCAAAGCCCTTCTGACTGGTCATTTTATTTTGCGATCGGGCTTGAGAAGCGGACATTTTTTCCAATGCGCGCAGGTCTGCCAACACATGGACAAAGTCACCCGGTTGGCTGAATTGTTGATTGCCAAGATTGTGCACCTCAAGCCCACCACCATTGTCTCACCCGCAATGGGAGGCCTGGTCATCGGGCAAGAAATTGCCCGGCAACTCAACTGTCGTTTTCTATTTTTGGAAAAGGAGAACGACAGGTTGGTCATGAGGAGAAATTTCAATTTGACTGCCGAGGACAGGGTTTTGGTAGCCGAGGACGTAGTTACCCGGGGCGGTCGGGTCCGCGAAGCCCTCGATATTCTTAGCGAAACTCCTTCGATACTTTGCGGGGTGACCTGCCTAGTTGACCGCAGTGCGACAGCCCCAGACTTTCAAACGCCTTTCCTCCCCCTGATGAAGATGGATTTCCCAACCTACTCAGCCGACAACCTCCCAGATGAGCTAGCCGCGATTGATCCTGTAAAACCAGGGAGTTAACAAAAGCTTCCGGAGATTAGGGAATCCGGTAGGCAAGGTATTGAAATTTGTTTCGATACCAAACTTGAAACCTGTTGATCCCTCGCCTAAGCAAACGCTCCGCATCAGATACGCTGGTTATCGGATACCCATTGATTTCAACCAGAACAACCCCAGCCTTGAAGGTTTTCGCCTCACCAGTAGATTTGGTCACCACTACCCCAAGGACTGAAGACGGCACTTGAAATTGTTTCCGGTTAGAGGCATCCAAAGGCTCAAGCAATACCCCGGGAATGGGGGATGCGCTAGAATCCTCTCGCAAATCCAAGGTGACGTAAAAATCCATTTCCGCTCCGTCCCTCAAAACTTTGACAAGCATTCTTGTTCCTGGGGACGTTTGCGAAATCGCAACCCTCAGCTGGTTAACGGACGTCACCGGTTTCCCTCCTGCATTTACAATGACGTCACGAGATTTAATCCCTGCTTGGTCCGCAGGACTGTCCGCCTCTATCCGGTCGACAATGGCACCTTGAACGGAAGGGTTCGGGGCATCATCTAGAATTACCCCTAGAAAACCTCTTTTCAGTCCGCCCCCCTCGACCAAATCGTTCAAGACGTTTTTTACCATATTCACAGGGATCGCCAAACCGATTCCTATGCTAGCGCCTGTTTGAGATATGATCGCCGTATTGATCCCAATCAAGCGGCCTTTTGCATCTAGCAAGGCACCCCCGGAATTGCCTCGGTTGATCGACGCATCCGTTTGAATGAAATTCTCATATGCACCTTCCTCCAAAACGCCTAATTCGGATCGCCTCGTCGCGGAAATAATCCCCATTGTAACCGTCTTGCCTATTCCTAGTGGGTTTCCCACCGCAAAGACCACGTCACCTACTTCAAGAAAATCACTGTTGGCAAGTATGGCATATGGCAACGTATTGGATGCGGAGATTTTCAGGACTGCAATGTCAGTCGATCGATCAACCCCTATGATCTTGGCCTCGTATTCCTTCTTATTGGAAAGTTGGACTGTCACTTCCTCAACAAGGGATCCGGTTCTGGGGTCGGTGATTACGTGGGCATTCGTTATGACATGCCCTTGGGGAGTAACGATTACCCCCGAACCAATACCTGCAGGAACCCTTTCTTCTTCGAAACGGGGTTGGTTGCCTCGGGGAAGGCCGTAATAACGCCTCAGGAAATCTTCGAGGGGATCAGTCACTCCTCGCCGAACCAATTGCTTTGTGGTGACTGCAATCACCGCAGGTGTAGCTTTCTTTAGTATTCCAGAGTAACTGACCACAGGGCTTGCCTGCGTTCGGTCAAGTTTCGAGTTGTCGTATTTAGGGGTGAATCCGGTAGCGACAGAATCCTTGGCGACCAAGAAAGGGTTCACAAGGATCCCGAAAACGAAAAGGCCGAGGTAAACGTTCTTCCGGTTCATGATATATACAAAGCGTTGCGAGAACTGACTATTGTCTACAATCAAGAATGACGGAACTGGGAAACCATTAAAAGCCCTTAACTTGGAACAAACTGGATATACTGCTATCGGTGTGGGTTCGGCGAATTGCTTCCCCCAACAACGGGGCAACGCTCAGTCGACGAATGGGTAGAGCCTCAGTTTCCATATCGACGGTGTTTGTTGTTATGAGCTCGTCAAGAAACCCCTGTCTCAACCTCTCCATTCCTGTATCATTCAAAACACAATGGCTCACCAACGCGCTGACCGCCTTAGCCCCTCGTTCCTTGAGAAGATTTGCTGCGGCTGTGAGAGTTCCTGCCGTTTCGGTCATATCGTCCACTAACAGAATTTCCCTTCCTTCCACTTCTCCAACGAGATTCATCGCTTCTACGGTGGAAGCTCCCGTTCTTCGTTTGGCCACAAAACCAATTGGACAACCAAGGACTCCCGAGTAGGCGCTTGCCATTTTCATTCCGCCAACGTCCGGGGAGAAAATCGTCATGTTTTCGGGGTCTTTGTTTTTCAAATCTTCGAAAAAGACCGGGGAAGCATAAAGGTGATCGACGGGTATGTCGAAAAACCCTTGTATTTGCTGGGCGTGCAAGTCCATGGTCAATACGCGGTTCGCCCCAGCCGCAACCAACAGGTTTGCCACCAACTTGGAGGTAATGGGTACGCGGGGTTGATCTTTTCTATCTTGCCGGGCATATCCGAAAAAAGGAAGGACTGCTGTCACTCGGGCTGCCGATGCCCGTTTGGCTGCATCGATCATGATGAGCAGTTCCATCAAATGTTGGTTAGCGGGAGGAGAGGTCGATTGTACGAGAAAAACATCCGCACCGCTAATGTTTTCATTGAAGCGAACGAAGCTTTCGCTGTCTGGGAAAGTAGTAACCAAAGCGTCACCCAAAGGTATGTCCAAATACTCACAGATTTCCCGAGCAAGAGGTTGATTCGAATTACCGCTGAAGATCTTTAGGCTCTTTCCGTTTTGCATGATTATGACCTACTTGGGACTTGGATTCTCTGCAAACCTATTGAACAATTCAGGCAATTTTCTTTGTAAAACGGAGATTCTTTGAGCCAACTGAAAGGGCAGGGCAGGGTTGCCTTTGAGAAAAGCTCCCGCCTCGACATCCTTTGTAATTCCTGCTTGCCCCGCGATTTTGGCTCCTTTTCCAACTTTCAGATGTCCGGCAAACCCAGCTTGCCCGCCCACCACAACGTAATCTTCGAACTCAACGCTTCCGCTTATGCCAACTTGAGCGACAATCAAGCAACCTTTGCCAATTTTGACGTTATGACCAATCTGCACCAAGTTATCTATTTTGGTACCTGTACCGATACGCGTCTCATCAAATCGTGCCCGGTCAATACAGGTATTGGCCCCGATTTCCACATCCTCTTCAATCACTACCTTGCCTAGATGCGGAACCTTTTCATGTACCTCTCCCACCTGATCGAAACCATAACCCTCGGAACCTATGACCACGCCTGCATTCAGAATCACCCGGTCATGTATATTACACCTCGATAGAATCTTGACGCCAGGGTGCAGTTTGCAAGATTCCCCAATTTCAGCATGGTCTCCCAAGTGGCAATGCGAACCTATCGTGGAGTTGACTCCTATCTTCACATCGCTCCCGACATAGCAAAATGGACCGACAGAAACCCCTCGGCCGATTTCCGCGCTGGGATCGACGAATGCCGTTTCATGAACCGTCGGGGGAGAAGGTGGAAAAACCCGATCCTCCAGAAAACGGCACAGGGTTGCCAAACCCCGGGAAGGTTCCTTCATTCGAAGGTAGAGTTGATTGGGGTTGGGTTGCCCGGAATAATCATGGGGCAAAAGGACGACGGATGCTTCCGTAGATGCTACAAAGGATTTGTATTTCGAGTTACCAAGGAAAGAAAGATCCCCGGTTTGCGCTGACTCCAATGACGCAATCCCCGCTATCTCTTGAAGGGGAGTGGCGCCTTCGGTTTCTGCCTCGGGAACCAGGTTGAAAATCTCATCAAGGGTCAGCCTTAGGTTCATTTCTATTCCCGAGCTATCAAACCCGTTGCTTAATTCACTGCTTCTTTTTACCTAAGGCGTTCAGGGTAACGATTACCTCCTCGGTAACGTCGAATTTGTCACCTGCGTAAAAAACTCCCAATTGGCTCTCGGAAGAGTTTAAAACTATATCAAAACCCTTTGCCCCGGAAACTTTTTGAACGGCCGACCGAATGTCAGCCAAATGTTCGACCAATAGATTCCTTTGCCTTTGCGCGATCGTTGCCTT